>OGMN01000019.1_pt1 | contig 177979 bp, 224 predicted proteins | sample 1573211 | NCBI WGS metagenome assembly OGMN01 (sample SAMEA2581876, study PRJEB24529) | metagenome | biome: Human gut stool | place: China | collected 2011
CGGCTGTTTGAGCTGTTTGTGTTATATAAGGAGTATAGTCTAAAAATCCATATGCTTGAGCAGAGGAGCCTAACGCTCCTCCCTCTTGCATTTTTCTAATATTTAATTTCATTACAGTTTTAAACTATTCTTAATTAGTGATGCAGAATAATTAGAAATTCCTCTTATAGTTTTATTACCCTCTGTTATAGACAGCCTTAGTAATTTATTAAACTCTTTCTTGTCCTGAAGTAATTTCTTATTATATTCTCTTATATTCTGTAGTGCTACCCTCTCTCCAAAGCTTAGAGAACCGCCCTTCTTAAGAAATACAGAAGGTTTTCGTCTTCTAGCCATAATATCCTCATAGCCGCGATTTGTTATTTCTCTGGCTTTCTCGGTCATAGCTCTTCTTATTCTAAGTTGCTCCTCTGGAGTTTTAGCATTTGCTAGTTGGATTTCATATGGAGATAGCTCATTATTATATATTTGGCTCCATTTATTTCTAGCCGTTTCTAAATCTAGATTTCTATTCCACTCATTAATCCCTTCCAGCCTTTGCTGTTTACCAAATAGCCAATTAGCCAAATTTTGACCTCTCTTAAGACCTTTAGCTCTTTCAAAAGCAGCTTTAGCCTCTTGAGCAGATGCCATTCTAAGTTTATTTTGATTGGCGTTTTGGATTCTAGATAGCGTATTGGTATTTTGAACTTCTTGTGCCCTCTGGGAAGTTGTATTATAGGTATCCAAATTGGCTAATCTCCCTCTTTCTTCCTGACCTACTGCAGCGGATTCAGCCTCTAGTTGTTGTGCAAAGTTTCTAACTGAATCACTTGTAGCAGCTCTAGCTCCAAGTCTTCTAAACTTATTAGCTGCATTTTGATAAAACATCTCCATAGGGAGATTATATTGAACCTTAGAATATAGTGTGGGAGCGTCAGTTAGAGCAATTTGTGGGTTATACTTTTGTCTATTATTGAACCATTGAGTGAGTCCAAATCTTAAATCGCCTATATTTTCTGAAGATAGTCTTATGTTAGGAAGTTTAGATGGATTTATTTCATTTCCAGAAATATCTTTAATTTTCGAAAACGTTTCAGAAGTTGAACCATTTAAAGAAGAATTATCCAAATTTGGCTGAATGTTCTCTTTAGATGGTTGCTGAGCCATTGGTCTTATTCTCCATCCTCCATGAGTTGCTTTATAAAACTCCAACCCATTTTTATTAAGCTCTGTATTGTATAGTTGAGCTATTTCATCAGATATTCCTCTACCTAAAGTTCTTTGTATAGTCATATTTCCGAATCTTCCATCTTCTCCCAGGTTTGGTCTATCTCCGCTATTTCCAACTCCAGTAAATCCTTTGAATATGGGATTATTAAGACCTCTAGAGTTTCATACAAATTGCATTCTTTTAGTTTTGGGATCGAACTTTATATTGCTTAGAGATTGTGTTCCCCAGTTATTCAAACTTCCTTCTCCATAAGTGCTTGTATAATTATTATCGTAGAGATCTTCATACCCATTAAACTGCGTATAATTATCTCTATTTAGACTTCTAAGATAATTTAGTGTTTCTTCTGATTTCAACAAGTCTCTATCTCTATTATAAGAAGAATTCATAGAAGTATTTCTAATACTTTTAGCGGCTGGATTATATAAAGCTGCTCCACTCTGAGCTTTCACAATTCCTCCATTTTTATAATAATAACTAGGCTTTTCTTGTTTTTTAATAAAAAAGTCTATAAACAAGTCCTTTATCTTATTAGCTACAGCATTAGTTGCTTCAATTCTCTTATCCTGAAGACTGCCCTTTTCTATTATAGGTTGTCCTGGAATTACTCAATTACCTATTTTAAGAGGCGGTCTGATTTGAATGTTTTTGTGATTTGGAGTTCAAGGTTCAGATATTCCAGATACTGAAGATTCTCTAAATAAGTCTCTAATAGTGGCTTTAGTTTCTTCTTTTTTAGCTGCTTCCTCAGCTTGTTTACGTTCTAATTCCTCCATTTTGGCTAAATGTTCTGGAGAATCTTCTTCTGCTATACGTTCAGATTCTGTCATTTCTCCTAATTCATCCTCCAATTGTTGAGTTTTAATACGAGCCTGCTCTTCAGCTGCTTGTCTTTGCTCTGGTGTCATTCTAGAATAATCGTAATCAGCTTTGTTCATAAATAATGAATATAAGTCAGCTTCTCCAGCATTGTACAAAGATTGTTTTAAAGAATCTAAGTTCTTAGATTTCAAAGCCGCCTCAACTTCAGCAAGAGCATTTAAGTATTCATTTTTATCTTTAAATGAAGTTGATGAAAAATCATAATCTCCAGTTAGAGATTCTCTATAATTGTTTAAAGCATTTAAAGCAGTATCTCATTTATTTTCATTTGCATACCAAATTTCTTTTTCTGCATCTGATTCATTATTATCTTTAAATATATTTTTTCTAAGTTGTTTTCCATATCCGTAAGTAAAAGATTGCTTTGCAGTATTAGGAATATCTTCTTGACTACTGTTATGTGGAGATAATGAATTAAATACATTATTAAAATATGCTAAAGCTATTCTCTTCTTGTCTCCTCTTATTTTTCCAAATAAGCCTCTTCTAGCTGGATTACTATCTGTGATAAGTGACTCATCCGAAACAGCATATGTTCCGTCTACATTTCTTCTAATTTTTCCTTCTTTAAATCCCTGTAAATAAGAGTTCAAGTATCCTCGTATTTCTTCTGCATCCTTACCCTCTATGCCTTGTTTTTGTAGGTAAGAATCAAAGTTATTATTCATAACTGCATTTTCAAAATCAGAGTATTTATATTGATTAGAACCCCAAATTACTGGATTTTCTTTAAGTTTATTAGAATTAACCTTATCACCGTTAGCTAATTTTAATATTGCTTGTGACATTTTTATATAACAAAAAGGGAACATACAGATTACCTTCTATATGCTCCCTATTAAATTTTAGGACTAGTTTTTAATTCTACCAACAAATTTTCCGCCTTTTCTATAGACTGGTTCCCCCTGTGGAGCAGTTTCAGGTCCACCAGCTTCTCCAGCCATCTGTTGAACTAACTGTAGGAAACCTTGACACACTTCTAATGCCATTTGTCCGTCATTATTCTGCAATGCTTGAGCAGCCATTTGTGCTAACATTAGTAGAGCATCATCTTCTCCTTGAGGTGTGTTTCCGCCTTCAGCCGTATTTCCAGCAGGAGCTGCACTAGTATCGTTTGTTTGTGCTCCCATCGGTCCACCTTCCTGTAAAAATTGTACATTTGTTTTAATTTTCATATACTTAACAATTAATTAATTATTTAGTTTCATCTAGTAAATATGCAAATTTACAACAATAGTTGCATATTTAAAAATATTTTTATAATTTTAAAGGAAATCAATTTTATATAGACTATTACTAATCTTTTTTGTTTTCTGGAGAGTCTACGTACTCAGGTTCGTTTGAATCTTGTATATCTAGAAATTTAAACATCTTTTTTCCTAAGGCTCTAAAGTGTTTATCTTCCTTAGATGCATCTGCCTTTTTAGCCATTTTTATTAGAGCTACAGTATTCTTTCTACTGAATATTCTAGCTCCATTTTCTAACTCATATTGTATAGACCCATCTGGAGCTATAACCTTCAGGTTAGAATCATCACTATCTAATTCTAATTCGTCTCCTTCTTCTATTCCGGAGTTTACGTTAACTTCTAAAACGTATTTAACGTTATCTTCTTTAGCTATATCTAAATTTCCAGGCTCACCTTGATATATAGAAATGACCTCTCCGTCCTGATCTATAAAGATAATATCTAGAGGAATAAGTGTGTCCTTCATTCAGAATCCTACTGTTTTAGGTTCATCGTATATAAATAACATTCCTTCATCATCCTCTAACTTAGAAACACCCTGTAGACCTTTTAACTTGTCCTCTTCAGATTCTACTAGTCTTACGTTATATTCTTTGTCTCCTATTTCTATCTTCATTACTCTACCTCATTTAAAAGTCCTGTATTATCCTGTGTATTATATAATATCTCTTGAACTAGTAATTTTCCTGCTTCTATAGCTATTGCATCTTTTTCTTTAGATGAAGATTCATCATCAGAATATTTGTCTCTAAGTTCTTCTAATTTTTCAGTAATCTCCTTTGTAAAGATAATTTCATTCTTCTCTATTTCAGCAACTTGTTTTATTCCGTTTTCCCCTTCTACGATTACTGGGATACCTTTTTTTGTTATTTTTCCATCTAATTCTGGAGTATCTATATTATGCTTTCTAGCATGTAAAGCGCCTTCAGGAATTATATTAACTTTACCTCCTTTTTCAAATTTTTCTGGAGTGTCTTCTTTTAAATGGTTAAGGACTTTATGAGCAAATGATAAATCGTAAGACACTTTGGTTCCTGATTTTCCAAATCTAATTCCGTTATTTTGCTGTCAACCCCCAGACATATTTAGGTTATACCTATTTGCTAAATTTTGAATAGATCCAACTGCTGCTTCCTGATCTGTTTGTGCTGATTTAAGTATGCCTTCTGATTTTATTCTTTGTTGCTCTCTTTCTGCTACCTTTTTAGCATATCTTTTTCCTGCTCCTATGCCGAATAGTCCAAATTTTTTGGAATCCAATTTATCTAACCCTCCATATGATGAAGAACTGTCTGTTAGTTCTTTAGAGGTATTACCCTTTACATTGGGACCTATAGAAGTAAATAAAGTACCTAAGACTTTAGCTCCAGCTCCGACTATACTACCTACAGGCCCAAATGAGGATGCTATATCCCCAATAGTATTCATAGCCTGTCCAGCTATCTGACTTCCTTTATCCTCTGCTTGAGGGGTAAGTGATTTTATTACTCCAGTGGCTACATTTGTTCCAGAATTAAGTAGTCCAGCCCCACTCTTCTTTAAAAACCCACTTAGATTTCCAAGTTTATTAGAATCAGCTGTAGTAGATGTTTTTCCAAAGGAATCTACTTGAGCTTGAACTTGCTCTGGAGTAGGTAAACCTGGAATGGTATTATTTAGATAAGAAGATTTCCTATTTATGTTATTTAATACTCCCTGGCTGTAGTTTTTGAATTGACTAGAAAAATCTAATTGAGCTGGAATAGTGTAAGCAGTTTGAGCTGGATTGCCAGAAAGTATATTGGGGAGAGTATATCCTCCCCCCTGTAGTTTTTTAATTTTATGCATAACTTATAGAATATATAGTTCTTAAAGCTGATATTATAGCTTTATCTTCTCCACTGTATCTAACTTTAATTCTAATATATTTATCTCTAATTCTAGTTTCTTTTCTAGCAGTTCAACCATCTAAAGGTAAGGTTACATCAGTAATATCATATTCACTAGGAAGATCATCCGAGCTTATTTCATCCTTTTCTATATCGTTTGGAATATTATTTAATATAATCTGTGGAACTTTATTTCATTTAGATTCATTTTTCTGAACATAGTTTATAGGACGTATTTCAACTTCTCATATATCTTCCTTGTATTGCATATTACCTCTTAGTCTTCCTACTTCTTTTAAATCAGCTCCTTTACAGTGGGTAACTAAAGAGTACTCTCCCAAGTTATCGTCATAGACTACTTCTGTTCCTGTCATATTTTGATAATCTTTATTAAATGCCGACTGCTTTTGTTGATAGCTGTCGTAAATTTTATCAAAGGTGTCAATTCTCTCATAATACCACGGGAATAGAGTAGAAGGAGCTTGTTGATCTAATTTAGTATTAGCATAATCCCTATTAAATATAATATCTGAGCCTAAATTTTGGTACAATTCTTTTGTAGCCTCCTGTCTATAATATATATTAGGCTTATCCTTATTAAACCCATATACTTCTCCAACTATTTGATAATGGAAAGATTCTGGCTTAGCCTTATTAGATATTATATTTAAATTTTCAAATATCTTATGTATTCCGGGATTGTCATTTACTATAAACTCAAATTCAAATGGATGCTGTTTTCCATACCAGAAACAAGGTTTTAATTTTTCTTGAATATCTACGATTCCAGCCTTCCCATGTTTTCAGAAGTCTGTAGTAAGATTGATTAATCTTCCTGATTCATCCGTTGCATTAGCAAAGTTAGAATCTACTACAGCTATAGTATCGCTAAATTGACCTCTATTTACAGTTATGTATTCCTTCCATCCATTTAAATGTTGGGACAGATTTGAATCTTTAGAAATTTCTTCTGAGTTCAAATCACAGTAGATGTCTAGATATATTACCTTATCTCTTGGATAGTCTTCTTTAGCATACAATTTGTTATTCTCTATATAAAAATATTTAGAAAATATATTCTTCTGTAAAGAAAATGTAAAGAGCAGTGCAGAATCTATTTTAGTGGAGGTATTTAAAATGTTATCTTTTAAAACTCTATTAACAACATTTAGGTTTCCAACAAGTCCAGGAGATTGTATCATAATATTGTCTAATACAATTCCGTCTCCTGACATTTCTGAGTCTATACTACTTATAGAGTACTGTTCGCCAGTCATACCTAGTTTAGCAATAGCCTTGGAAGTATCCCTATCGAAACTAAAGAATATATTATCTATATTTCCAGAGTAAGAGGGAACTCAAGAGTATTGAGTTATCCATTTTCCTAATACTTCGCTAAAACATATATTTCATACATTCTCCTCTATTCCATATAAATTATCGTAGAAGGTGAACATTACATCTTGTTTATAGGCATTATAATGAGTTTTTACATTTCTTATACCTATAATTGGCGTCTTCTCTCTTTCTTTTAAAGTGATATTGTCATTTAGATACTTTTGTATTTTAAAGTCAGAAATCACTTCAAAAGTCTCTCCATTAGTTCTTCATATTTTCTTTGCAACAGTGTCTACTCCATACATAAAGTTTGGAGTAAGTATAACACTTTCTGGTCACATACTTCCATAATTGGTAGATAACATTCTAGGATTTAATGGAAGTACATTAGCTGTATTAATGAAAGCTGGACCTCCAGCACCTTCTCCAGATACTACTCTTTCATTTACTGGAATTAATGCTACTCCATGCTCGAATACACATAATATATTTCCAGAGAAAGATTTAAGACTTACTATTGAACCATGTTCTCTAGTATAGTCCTGAAATTGAGTTGATTTAAATACTCTGTATCCGTTTTTAAACGCATCATTCACAAATATATCAGAATATAGTATTCTATTATCAAACTCATTTTTCAAATATGGAACATTCGGCATTACGTAATTATATCTATATGATAATGTATTTGCTTGACCCGAATTATATAAACTAGATTCCGGGATTTTAGACTCTCCTGTTCAACTTAATTCATATAACGGATGAAAGGCTCTAGGTCTTCCAGTTAACCCTAGTTCATTATAGTAGTTGTTGTCAACATCTCTTAAACTAATATTTATATTTGCTAAACATTTAAAGGTTGCTCAATGTCCTATTTCCACGGCATTGACATCCCCTCTATTTATATCTCCATTTTTTTCATTATCGTCTATACTATAATTTTCTTTTCATGTGGTCTCGTCCACTATAAGGTCATTAACTGGAGCTTCTGGGTCTTGGAAATTACGTTGCATTCTATGAGTAAAGTTTCCAATATAACAATCTCCTCTATAGCACACAATATTTCCTACTGTTCTATCTGACAAATCTACACGCTCACTAACGGCGGCAAATGGAGTTTCGTCAGTAAATCTTATTCTGAAGTATTGATCCATTCTCGAATCATTGTAATCCGAAACTCTAATATTTATCATATTGTTGTAACCGTTGAAGTCCTCTATTCCAATATAAGTTCCAAAATTACCCCTTACTATATTAGTCGCAGCAGTATCTAGAGAATCTTTTCTCATGTATGAAACTCTCCAAGCCTCTTCCCCCTCCCCAGCTCTAGCTGAAAATTTTTGAGTACCAGAAGTAGTCATTTTTGTACCATCCTCAACTAATGTTATTTTAATCCCTTGAATAGCCTTTATCTGCTCGCCTAAATCCTTATACTTATTAATGTAGAAATGACGTTGATCAAAATCTTGAGCAGATAGATGTTCAAATGGTTGATTCGGAGCTTTGGTAATAGTAAACTCACTCCCAGTAAATAACTGATTAAAAAATGGAAGTTTCAATTCTGCTTCTGGACATATAGCAGCCTCAGTTCTGACATTACTGGATAATAGAATACGTTTATTGAAATCGTGAGTTAGTAATCTATTAGAATCAATAAAAGATTCTACAAAACCTTGACCTTTTTTATATTCTATACAGGGTAAATGAGAATTTTGGTCTAGATATACGGTAAGTGCTTGAGCTAAAATAGTAGGAATTCTCTTCTGTCTTACAATAAAAAATCCTCTGCAATATTTTTTTAATTCTTCCAGAACGTCTAAATTAAACTTAAATTCTATACCTATTGGGTTAATAGAATCTGAGTGTATAGGATTAATATTTTCATCAATTCTAATGGTTCCTTTTACATTTTCTAAAGTATCACCATTTAAAAGGAATGTATCTTCATTAATCTCAATATAATTTCTAGCTCCATTTTCATATAGGGGAATATCTGTAAAATTATTTTCTACACTTAAATTGTTAACTCCTCTAGTATCGAAAGCGGGAGATAGTGAGTAATCTTTCATTATAAAGACTACGGAAAATCTATATATTTCTCCAGGTCAGTACCCCAATCTATAGTATATGTTTCATGGATTATAATATTCATACAAATTAGTTTTATCCTTATATTCATAATCAACATACCCTATAGAGTCTCCATTGTAAACATGTGGAATAAATCTTAATGCTAAGTCTCTTAATTCTTTGTAGGGAATTTCAGGTCTAGATAGATTTCCTAAAAATAACCTATTTTGGCACTGAGCTTGGGTTTTAACCGTACTTGCCAAAAAGTATTGAGCATTTATGTCTTCTAAGTTAATATCTATTTCAGGATCGTATCCAGATAATACTATTTCACATGATGAAGATTTAATAACAAAATCTCTGTCTATTTTTACAGCTTTAGTTACTAAAACGCCATCGGGACCAGACGTAGTTCTAGTATAATATACTTTTACATAGTCGTAAGCTGTATCTATATTAGTAACCCTTAACTTTATTAATTTATTACTATTCTCGTCCATTAAACCTCCTCTAATAGAAGTAGGAGAATTGACAGACCCAATATAGCAACAAACGGTTCCAGATTCTGCTATGAAATCAGTTTCATTTCCATCTACATCAGAAAGAGTAAAATAGAAGTTATAATTTCCAACCTTATTTACACCTCCAGATTCTACCCCCTCAAATATAACTTGAGGTATTTTGGTAATTCTTTTGTATAAAGATGTATCTAATTCAAACTGAACTGGATCATTTCTATATATATTAGTATTATTATTCTTATATCTTTCTATTATCTTATATGTATTGTTTTCCAGACAAGTAAATCTGGAGTTTATCATCTTGGGAGTATTGACATCATCATTCAATATTAAATTTACAGTACCGTCATACGATGGCTGACATTCTATATTTACAGGATGATGCAAACTAAATTGAAGAAGATTAGTATCAAAATCAACCAATTCTCCTTTTATATGGTCTGAGCTGTTTTCAACTGTTCTTAAATTTCTAAACGGGTTATATTCATAGGCTAAGTTTCCTTCTTGATTTAATTTATTAAACTTTACCTTAAATACCTGACTGAAATTTATAGAAGTAGTAGAAATTGCTCCTCCAGATTGTACAACTCTCATATTATTGCCAAGCTTTTAATTTTGGGTAAATTGCAGCGTTTAAGTCTATATCAAATGCGGGCCCGTCTTTTTTCTGATCATTAATTACAGTATGGGTCTTTGTGGCATTAAGATATAGTATCGGTCTAGATGATTTAGTTGTTCTTCTAATTTGAAAGAAGTTTGAACTAACTGACATAATTTCTCCATCTGGATATGTAAAAGTTCCATTAAATGGAACGTAACTATTACCTGATTTTACATAAACTGTATCTTCTTTATATGGAGATTCTGGGACATTCCCATCTGGATCTGCAGTTATAGATTCCAGTCCTTCTGCAGAGGATGCTTTACTAAAAGCAGAATACCATTTTTCCATTGATATCGTAGACCCTAAACTATATGATACATTATAGTCTAAATCATTAACAGTTTTCACATTTGTAGATACTGTTAAATTCTTATCTAACGATTCTCCAATATCTGTGTATTGAGACAAATGTTTGGAAATTTCCTCTTTTACTTTAATAGGATTAAAATATATCTTATCCTGTCCATTACTATAAGTTAGTAGCTTATCTTCCCTTACTTCTATCCCATATTTATAAGTAATTTTAAAATCTTCATTAAAAGTTCCGTGATAAACTATTGTATCAGGATTTGGAATTTTAATATTATTAACAGTAATTTTACTACTTTCTAGAGTATATAAATTATGCAATAGGTTATATATAATGTCTGTTGTGGTTAATCTAGTAACCTTTCCTTGCTGAGGATATTCGTATATGCAATTTTCTACTTCAAATTTATCTACATCTATGCCATGATCGTGATACCTTCAAGCAGCGACCCCTCCTATGTTTATTACAGCAAAGCTATAGTCACTAATCTTTCAAGCAACTACTATAGGATCCATTCTTGCTTTAGTAGTATAACCATCTCCAGAATCTCTCCATACTTGCCAATTAGAATTTAAACTTTTACCTCTTACTAGCCAACAATCGTCATGTCCATATCCATCAGAATCAATAGTTACATATACTATAGGGTGTTTTAACTGGAAACTGTTGTACGAGTTTATACGTTCATGATTACAGGCTCCGTCTAACGACTTGGACAACTCTGAATTTGAGGAAGGGAATAGCCCGCCATCTCCAGGTGTGGAGGTATAGCAAAACACATTTCCGTGACCTTTTTGATACGGAAGGCTTCCGTTATATTCTGCATGGTAAGTGTCTCCAGAAGTCATAGCATTTGGAGATCCTACTATACTAGCAGAAATATATTCACTTAAATCGGCGGTATCTCTAACAACTCTAGTCAATTGCATAGCTTCTAATTCTGTAGATTGTTCTGCTATGCCAGTAGCCATAATTCCTCTTCTAATATATCCACTGATATGAGTTGAATAGGTATTGTCCTGCAATTCAAGTTTTGTTTCCTCTATGTTGCCTCTTCAATTTTCTCCAAATTCTGTCTTCATAGCATTCTCCAAAGCGTCTTTGTTTTCTATAGAAGATCCTAGATATTGAGGAGAATCATTTACCGTATAGGAATAGTTATCATTCATTTTTACTACTAATCCGTAGTCTTCATTACTTTCATTTATAGTAGCCTTCCAATTTAGCTCTCCAAATTGATTATCATCAACGAGAGTTGGAGTTAATTTAAACGTACCGCTAACACTGTAGATAGTAGATGCTCCAGCATATACCTTATCTCCTTCTTTTATTTGACTCATAATTTTACTCATATTAGGAGTAGGTAGTGGAGTAACTTCGGCATTTTCTAAGTTAGTCTCTATTTCGTAATCTATAGTAACTGGATAATTCAGTTCAGCAAAATCCTTAGTTTCATACTTAATGAAGTTTTCGTTAAATACTCCAGTTGTAAATACCATTTTGTAATATCTCTTTGGACTAACTTTACCTCCAGACCTATTTACAAAATTTATATCAATAACTACAAAGTAAAAATGATCTTTCTTTAACCCGTATACTGTTTTACTATTTATAAATGGTATTTTTTCAGAAAAATTACCGTTATAGTTATCTTTTGATCCACAAGTATAATACTCATGTGTTCCATCAGGAGCTGCAAATTTAACTGGAGCCAATCTAGGTTCCATCATATCATGAAAAGTAAATTTTACTTCGCTTACTTTTAAGAACTTTATAACATCAAAATCAAGCCCCCAGTTTACTTTTAAGTAATCTCTATCAGCATAATATCTCCACTCAGTTAGCTCGCAGAAACCAGTTCCTAAAGCACTAAAATCAATAATTCCAGATACAGCAAATGATGATAATTCTCCATATTTACAAATAGGAATTATTTTGTAGTCTAGAATATCAGTTTTCCTTAAATCAGCCAATTCTATATACAACCCAGGAGTAGTAGAGTATATTGGGTTATTGTTTAAGTTAGAGGTTAATTTAAACTGTTCAGCATGAATATTAGATTCTGTAGTATAACTTCCCTGAAAGGATAACCCAAATTCTGGATTAGTATTGGAGATACTATCCCCCTGCCCATCTACTGAGAGCAGTTTTATATCCCTAGAAATGTTAAACGTGTCAATAGTTAATAGTTCTACTATTATAGTTAAATATCCAGATGTCTTACTTGTAAATACTTGTCATTTAGTACTAGTTTCGATATCGTTTGTATCTATAATATAAGGGCTTTCTAAATCCTCTTCTATGTATGTTATATTGTTTTCTTTGTCTACTATACCTATATGTATCTTTAAAATTCCTTCATAAGTACCTGAAAAATACTTAGATATACCAGAGGAAGTAATTATAAACTTATCTCCTGGATTAAGTCTATATAAATTTTTCTTGTTTTCGTCATATATATCTAGTCTGATATATGCATTGCTAGTATTTATGTTTGTGCTAGTAGCAAAGTTTCTGCCTAGTTCTTCAGTACTTATTTGTCTTTCGGGTGAAGGAAAGCTTCCTAATTGACTTTTACCAGTCAAAGGATTGTATGAAGCCACATATATAATACCTCCATACTCAGTCATTCCGACTGGAATATATCCAGAAGGTAATCTAGCTGTCTCTACTCGTCCATTTCCTACATCATTTTGAAGAATAAACTCATTTCCATCATAAGTTACCAACGTTGCATTTAGAGCATCTGTAAGTACATTAGCTGGAGTATTAAGCGGATGTAGATCTTTTACAAGCCCTTCTGTAAACGTATTCACTGTCTCTTTTCTCATATTTCTTTACCTATTTATTGTTTTAAACCCATTAGATTCTAATTCTCCTAAGTATTCTGCTTTATCTGTTCTAAAGTCTTTTTTCAAGTATCTATAACCTAAGTCAGTTCCAGTAGGGATTTTAAAAAAATATTTTTTATTATACTCAGCTACTTTACATTCTTTAAATATTTTATACAACATAATAGTATTATCAAACGTAAAGTATTTTCTCTTTCTCCCTTTAGATTTTTGTTGAGATAGGTAATTTTGATATTGATTATCTGATAAAGCAAAATAATAGTACCCATCTCATTGAGTTTTAGCCCTGTTATACAGCACTCTAATCTTTACTATCATTTTTTTTACATAGTATTGGAAATGCTTAAGAGAATCAAAGGTTAGGTTTCCTATATAAAATAAAAACTTGTTTTTGGAATCATCCTTTAATATTGTATCTCCTCCATAAACATTATGCAAATATACGGATTTTCACCCATAATTCATAATTCTTTCTATATCTTTTTTTGGAACTTCTGGAAATGCCTCAGAAACTTTATCATAGTAGTCTTTAGTAGTCTTAGGAATAGATACATAATATTGAAGTCCTTTGTTAGTATTCTCAGTTATTAAGTTCCTCATTCACTTACTTATATAAATTGGCTTATGAATATCTCTTTCACTGGCAAAATACATTAGCTCTAAGTGATACCCAGAAAAATTAGATGCAAGATAATCGACGTCTAATCACTTACCATTTCTTCTGGCTTTTTTAAAGTCCTCTCCATAAACCCTTTTCATTTGTATGTAACACTCTCTCTGAGTAGGCAGTTTAAATGTTACATTATTTTCAATAATATCTAATAATATAACCTTAACAGAATAGTAAAATATTCTGATAACTACTGCCCTTCTGTCTAGTGTATTAAATAACCTTTTACAATCTTCCCTAGAAATTAACAATTTTTTAAGGGGAAAGTTAGCAAAAAGGTCTTTGCTTGTAAAAGCATATCCAGTAGCAAAATTCATATATTTTAAAGTTAGACCATTTAAAAGAAGAAACTCCGAATTAACTCGAAGTTCTCTTTTTAAATGGTTAGTGTATAGGTTTAAATGAAAAATTAAATCTTTTCCTGTCTCAGCTAGAGTTGGCATCTAGAATTTCATTCCATTCATTTTGATTGATGTAGTATGGAACTCTAGCAGCGCTACATAATTTCAGCCATTCTTGATAAAGCATTTGGTATTCTTGGAGTATAGCATTATTATGGGATACTAATCCGTCTCTTCTCAATCTAGTCATTGCACAGTATGTAGCTATAGCCAACGCTTCTTTTTCTGTAATATAAGGTAATCCTTCACTATCTAATACTACTCCTTTGTATAATATATTAATTGTACCATAATCTCTGTCGAAATATAGTTTATCCCCTACCCTTTCGTATTTAACATATCTTCCAGAGATGTATAAAGGAGATTGTGTAATTTTTCTAGTTTCTATGTAATTTTCAGTAAACTGAGATGAATAATCCCCATTTACTGTCTTATTAGTAGTGTATTTTCAATCCTCCCATCCATATGTTACCGCTTCTAATATATCACAATTACATGGAAGTGACATGGAAAATCCTTCAACCTTTTGTCCACATCCGTTTCTACAGGGAGGAGTATCACAAATTAAATTTGCTGAATATCTATATAATTTAGTAAATTTATTACCTATATGTTTTCACGCTATAAGTCCAATTTCTTCAAAGTCTTCAGGAGTTAATTCTACCCCATATAACTGCTTTATCAAAGGATAAGCAGTATAAAATTCATCCATATGTTCCATTATCTAGCAATTTGATCATTAACAACAGGCATTGGAGCAAGTTGACGATAAAACCTTATCTTTTTCTCTGTAAGTCTTCTTTTAATTTCATTGTTCAAGAATGATGGATTATCAATATCCTCCGAGTTACAGCAGTTATACTCCATTGCTTGCCTAGGGTCTTTAAAAATAGCTACTACTGATACCATCCTTAATAAGGGAGCGTTAAAAACAAAACAGTCATACATATTATTTTTATTAGGAGTCATATCTACATATACATACGGTCTATTTTTACCTCTTTTTCTGTATTTGTGTGCTCTCCAAGAATTTATACTATTATACCATATAAAAGGTAACTGTCTATCTGTTGCTCCAATATATTCTATAGCATCAGTTCCAAAGTCTGCTATCACCTGAGGAATTTCAAAGTGTGCTACTAATTCATCATCTTCTGATTGAACACAGCATCTGTCTAGAGATTCACAGTCTACTGGGATGCAATTTATAGATAGCATTAAATCTTTTTTTGGAAGTATTCCCTTCAGTGCATACTCTTTAATAATCTGTAATCTTTCGTCTATAACATCATCCTCTAGCTGATCTAATGATAAAGATAAATTAGCTGAATAGCCTCGTAATCCAGCTTGGATATCATTAAATATTGCTGATGCAAGTTTACTATATACCATATATTTAAAATAAAAAAGGCGAAAGGCAAAAGTGCCCATCGCCTTTATTTGGTTGATAATTTTACTAAGCTTTTGCAGTTACAGTTACTTTACCCTGAGCTTCTTTGCCTTGGTAAACTACTTTGACATTTATATCACCAGTTGGTGTACTATCCGAAGTTTTCAGACTACTTCCGGTGATAGATGCTCCAGTCACAGAACCGACAATAGACCAAGTTCCTCCAGAAGTCTTTTCTTGACTATCTACAGTAAACTTAAGAGCTATAGTTTCTCCTTGTTTAACTGTCTGTCCAGCAGGAACAGCTACTACAATTTCCGGAACGTCTGGATCGTCTTCGTTAGTAATAGTTTCTAACGAGAGACCAGCAGCAGTAATAGCTGCTTCAAATGCTTCAGCTAAATCCTGTCTTACGAAGAATACATGATGTGTAATGGAAGTTACCGTATCACCTACAGCATCAGATCCCATAATTCCTCTATCTTTGCAGTATTCTAGAGTGTATTGGTTATATAGCATTCCTATAACTGGCATTTCATCCTGCGTAGGAGAACCAAAACGTAGAGCTTCCAAAGTCGGAAGTCTTAAATTTTTCATAATATAAGTATATGTACCAAAACCTTCTTTACCATTGGCAATTACTGCTTCTGATACTTTCTTATATTGATTTTGGTCGTCGGGATATACGGATACGGTTGCAGAAACTAATTTCTGAAGCTCAGCTTTATTAAATACTTCGTATTCGTCTGTTCCAGAAATAACTACTTTATTACTTTCGTTCTTACTAGCCTTGATATAAGGATAGAGATTTTGTTGGAAGAATCTAACAGCTTTTACCATATTGTCAGCAATAGTAGAAGCGTTATCTCCATGAGCTACTTTAAATTCAATATGAATAGGTTTGCTCTTATAAACTGTAGCTGCTGTAGCCATAGTTGAAGCTTGACTTCCAGATAGTCTCATAAATAACTCAATTCTATAGAAATCTTCGGCTCCAGCCTCAGACGGTGCTGTCGGAGGGGTGAATGTAGCTGTACTTATGATTCCTTTATATCCTTCTCTTTTGGAAATATATTTAACAGAATCTTTATTAAATCTTCCAACTCTCTTAACTCTAAATTGATTGTTTTTACCTTCGAACTTAACTAATCCGCTTAGTTCGTCAGTATCTGAATTGATAACTACTGTGTTTGTGTAAGTAAACATAGATTAAAATTATTATTTAGTTTGCGGCTGCTGTTGAACTGGTGAAGCAATAGCCTGATTAATAGGAATATTTGTTTGTAATCTTGGGTCTCCTGCATTTTCTAGCAGAAGTGTTACCAGCTCCTTTACAATCTCATAACATACATAATCTGGTCACTCAAGAACTTGAGATGTATCCTCTACCAAGTCTAACTCTTCTTGAGTTAATCTTATATACTGAGGAGTCTTTATATAATCAATAAATACTTTTTCTAACTCAAATAATGAGTTGTCTTTTCCATATCGAATTTCCATTCTTACTGGAGAGACATTTCCGTATCTTAATTTAGCTAAGCGTTCTACGTTTGAAGCTGATCCTTTAGTTAACTTTATAGTAGTTGGAAGCCCTCCAGATATTTGAGAATCCTCCTCATTTTGAACATCAGTACCCCAAGTTCCATCATAAGGATTAGTGGGATTAGTTTCAGAAACATTTACATTATGTAAATAAAAGTAAGGCTTTTTGTAGGAAGGCTTATTGTACGCATTAATTATAACTGTAGGTCACATATCTCCAGTCAATCTTTGAGCTGGAAACTGAACCTTGTTACCTTTATTATAACATTTGAAATTTTTAGCAACATTGTATTGACACACACAATTCAAAATATGAAAATAGTCATTTGGAAGCTCTACTTCATAGACAGCACCATATAAAGAATCAATTCCAGTTTCGTCTCCATATTTAGATGAAGCCAGTACTGGTCTCAATATTGCTGTTGCTTTAAGAACCCGCAAATCATCAGATGTTTGCTGATTTATATCATAAATGTTATATCGCTTATCTAAATACTGATAAAAAGATTTATTAATTAAATACACATAATCCTCCAGCAGTAAACTTTGTGCTCCTACTTTATTAGTTTCTATTAGAGCATATTCAAATAATTGTCTAGAGGTCATTTATATATTATTCTAGGTCAAGAGCTTTCACGGCATTAGGATTAGTGACTTCTAATTCATCGCCATACGTGTCTCTTTTAATTAGTGCTAACATCTTAGAATTTCTTGGGTCTCTCATCCATGCTAACACAGCATCTATTGTTCCTCCCAAAGGTATTCCATCACCATAAATGTAAACTCTGTTTTTACTGTAAATAACGTCCTTGTCCTTAGCATCCATAAATAATACTCTAAGTACAAGATCTTCTCCAGTATATAAGTTGATAATTTTATCAGGATCTTTACTAGCTATGTCTAATAGATACTCTTTAATGTCTGCATCAGGAGCATTTCTAAGATTTCTTCCAAGTAATCTTGCCATTTTGAGTCTTCCATCTGCTCCTTCCGGGTCATTAAAGACGTAAGTCTCAGCTGTGTGGATTTTCTCTCTACGACTAACCTTCTTGCTAGTTTCGTATCCAGGTCTTTCCACATATAGTTCTGCTGCACTGTATTTAATGCCTGATTGTCTACTAAGAACATAGTTACCGTTCTTATCCTTTTGGTCAATAGTTTTAGCAATCAAAGAACAATTCTTAATAGCCTCCCATTGTGCTCTTTCAATAGGATTATCTAGATTAAATTCTTTTCCACTTTCAAACGTAATAGAAAAGTTTTCAGGAATATAGACTTTGCCGCTGTTTCTTTCAGCATCAGTCATAATCATGTCACCTTTTGAATCTACATATTTTACACAATCGGGATATTGTCCAGTCACTCTATCTTTACATGGTTGTAGAGTATATTTTTGACCTACTTTACCATATACACTTCTAAGGATAATTTTATTATCAACGTAGTCTTTTGCCATATTAATTCATTATTAATTAAAATATAAAAAGTGTTGTGGAGGGTCTTTGCCCTCCACTTATCTGTATATTTTTTGATACTATGCCTCAATTAACATATATGATCTATATGGGTTAAATACTGCAACTCCAGAATAACCCCAGTTAATAAGTTTACTTGCTGCAACAGCAGAAGAAACTACTCCAGAACTTAAACCGTCTAAACCACCAACTCCAGGGAATCTATTAGAAATAAAGTCTCCTCCTTTAAGAGTGAACATCTGCAAAGCAGGTTTACCGTCTACGGAGTCAGCTGTTAAGTCAATAAATACTCCAAAGGCTTTTCTATCCCATTCATAAGATAGAGCACGGTCAACTTGGAATGTAACTTGGTTTCCAGCAAATTCATAAGACTGGAATGTAGCACCTACCTCTAGATATTTATTCTTTGCAGTAGAGTACATATAAGTTGAACATGGTTTAAATCTAGACAAATATTCTGAAAGAACATTTTGAACCATTGTCCACATAATCTCATTGCAAATGAAGATGTATTTGTTTCCAATTGGTTTTTCAGACTTTTGAACCATTTCATTCATAGCAGTCTGGAATACATTAATAGTCATTTTGTTGAAGATATACTTACCGCAATATCTTTCGATTTGTGGAAGAACACCATCTCCAATATAAATTGGTCTACCAGTATCAGGGTCTTGAATAGTTGCTTTGCCGTTTTTATCAACGTTAGTTCTATTGAACATTGAACCGTTGTTACGAGCATATAAGAAAGAGTCTAACAATTGTTTTTCTTTCTTATCCATTTTGTAGATTGTCGGAATAAGAGATTTCTTATCCTTTCCTTCAGCTACTTGGATAAATACATTTTCCATAGCAGCAAACTGAGCTGAGTAAGATACATCAACACGGTGTGTAGTAATATATCCTCTGTGTGTTTCAACATTAGATTGATATTTGATGTAACCTTCTTCGTGCATTTCTGGCATAGCATTAGACTGGAATCTAGTAGTCATACCTACCTGGCAACCGTCTAGATCAAGAACTGAAGAATAATCGTTGTCGATTAGTCTTACTGTATATTCCCAGAAATCATCAGCTTTTCTAATAGGTCTTGCAACAACTTGACATTGCTGACGAGTTGCATCAATTTTAAAGATGTCATACTTTTCGTAGTATCTTTCTTTAAAATGCATAATAATATCTTCTCCTGCTGCACCCTGTTCTGGAACTGCAGCAAATTCTACACGTTTAATGTAGTTAGTTTCGATGTCCCATTCAAAATAAGGAGCTTCTAATGATTTGTACTGTTCTTTCTTATGATCCATATAGAAAACATTTCTAAGACCTTCTGTAAGGAAAGAAGTAGTTAAATATGGATACATACGTGACATTACACCTAAACGATGTGGTTTAGCACCTACGAATTTATAAAAATCTTCGTAAGTCTTAGTATCGTTCATGTTTTGTTTGTTGGATACGTAACTTGCTACTAGCATACTTTATTTTATTTTTATGGTTATTAATCTAAGTCTAAAATAGGAATATCACTACCTAAACTTATAGTTTTTTGTTTGTCTGATTTAGATGGAGAACTTTTTTTATTTACCTTAGACTTCTTACCACTTAAAGCATCCTTATAGCCTTCTTCATACTTAGTCTGGGAATGCTGCTTAACAACATCAGTCCAGTAGTCGTTTAATGCTTTTATAGAATCAGCACCATCTAAAAGGAATCATGCCATTTTAACTATACTTTCTGGGTCCTTCAAGGCTCTATACATGTAGTTAGTTCCAGTAGCATCAGTTCCTAAAATAAATTCTGCAATGCGTTCTCTGTCTTCGTCTTCTAAGTCAAACGATTCAATTGTTTTTAAGCCATTGATAGCTTCTATCATAGAATTAGCAAAAGCCTCTTGTGCTTCCTGGTCTTTAGCTTCATCAACAAGTTTTTGTTCTTCTATCTTAGCTTCCTCTTTGGCTTTATATCCATCTCTTAATGCTTGTATCTTTTTATTCCATAGAGTCTCGTTAGCTTTCTCGTGTTCTAAATATTGCTGAGCCTCCTCTTCAGTAATATCTCCAAAATTATACTTTAAATCTAACAAGTATAACTCTTCATCAGATAACTTGTCTACTTCATAGTGAGGTTCGCTATTAGCTGCTACAAAATCCTCTATGGCTTTATTACGAACATAATCTAAGTAGTCTTCTACGGATAAGTTATTATCTCTTAAAAGACTTATAAATTCTGTCTCTTCAGGTTCAAGTCCATAGTTATCGTCTAAATCTGAAGAGTTTAATATATTGAGTTGCTCTTCTCTAGATAAACTGTTGAAATCAACTTCCTGGATATTTCCCTGCTCATCTTCGTACTTAATAGCTGATGGATCTTTTATACCTTTACTTTTTAGTAAAGCAACTAATAGATCATCGTCGTTATCTGAATTTTGGTCTGAAGTATCACCTTCGTCCCCTTTATTAGAGTCACCGTCGTCACCGTGATCATCTAAATTATCATCAAGCCCTTCTATATTTACAGAATCAAGAGCCTGATCATCTGAATCACCGTCTACGGGATCTATGTCTAAATAGTCTAAATCATCGTTCATATTAATTCCCTTTAAAATTATTTACAAAATTAGCTATATTTTACGTGTTTGCAAAATAAAAAACAACTCATTTTAATTAAATCTGCAAAGTAGTAAATTGTAGTAAGTTATGTACTATTAATTATCTTGTGTTAACATAAGAATAGTATCAAGATTAGTTTCAGTCACTCCTCTAGTTTTATTTATCCTATTAGCACAATTTTTTAAATATTCTCTTTCTTCATTTGAAAATTCTATATCTACATAATGAGTTTTAGCCTTATCACTAATATATTTTAGCATTATGTTATTATTATTATCTGAATCTAAGACAATTCCCATGCCCTCTTCTTCTTTAGTTAATTTTATCTTTTCCTTTATACTTTTATTTTTTAACATATCCTCTATACTTCCATTCGGAGGAAGGAGTCCTAAAATAATAATTATTCTATCAACTACACTAAGTTTCATAATTTAAGTTTTACATGGACTTATCCATCATGTCTTGTTGTGATTATCTCATATGGCTATTATAGTCTCTTCTTTTCCAGATTGTTGAGAAGTTGAAGTTCCGCCACTTATTCCTCATAGTACCTTATTTCCTCCACCATCTATAGTAACAGTATATCCAACATTTCTAATAAAATACATTTGCCCATCTTCTGGAGACGAGGGCATAGTTAATGTTATATCTCTAATAGCTATAATTATACTATCCATAGTACTTAAAGTAGTAGATTTAGCTATTCTTCTAGTTCTTAGTCTAAATCCACAAATATCTCCCTTAGCTAAATATAGAGCATGATTTCCAGAAGTAATCAAGTCATCATATGGAATAGCTCCAGTAACACTAACATATAATCCAGCATTTCCTCCTGGATAATCTTCTTTTAAATCTCTAGTAACTTCTAATCGTTGAGGAGCTATTAACGAACCGCCACTAGTGGCTGGAATAGTATCTCCTCCCAAGTAAGCTGTTGAATTTACAGAGGAATCAGTAAATTTTATTAAATCAGCAGATAATAACATAGTCTTAGTCTTATCCGCCGAGGTAGCTTCCATTCTAGTATCTGACAATGCAAACCCTCCTATATTACCTTTATAAGAATATATAGTACCTTTAATATAAGCATTGTTAGCGTACATATTACCGTTCTGGTCTACATAGAAAGCTCCACTTTCTATTTTCTCTAGTTCTGTTTTAGACATTAACTTTCCAGGTTGGTTTGGATCAGTAGACGGAGTAATTACACCAGCTGAACTTATAGCGATTACTGGAAAGGTGTTCGTAGTATTTGCACCACTATAAACTCTCCCATTCATATAACAATTTTTGCTATCAGACCACATCATCGCATTACTAAAATTCCATCCCCCCATATGACCGTTATTAGCAAATAATATTTCTGTAGCCACTGATTCAAAAGATGCTCCAAACCTTTTTCAGTAATCGTTCTCTCCAGAAGTAGGAGGAGTTTTACCGCTGAAACTCCCGTTAACAGTTGTCTTACTATAATAATAAGCACCATTATGATATACAACTTCTACTAAGTCAGGGCTTCCTGTATAAGTAGCTCCTGATTCATAGTTACCTCTAAAATTCATAGCTGGACCTACAGGTCCAGGGTCTCCATCCTTAACTAACCTAGTATAAACAGCTGGTGTAGACCAAGTTCACAAAGATTCTCCAACATCTTTAACTCCATTGCTATACCAAACAACCGGTCACCTTTCACTAGGAGCAAGAGCCGATGCTGACCAGCCACTTGGCACATCGTAAGAAGGACTGGGAGTGCTAGGCGTCCTCTCATCATAGTCATAGAATATAGTTCTAAAGCTAGCCCCATCTTCTCCATTATCTCCTTTCGAAGTATATAAATTCCAATAATTAGTATTAGTAGGTAATACATTACCATAAACATCCTTTATACAGATATAGGTACTTCCTTCGTAGGAAACTACGTCCCCTTTATTATATTTTATATTGGAACTTTGTATAAACGGTCCTCTTCAATTTATCATAACTGCGGTAGAGTCTGGATCTTCTTGAGTTATATATCCTTTTATAAACAATTGCTTTAAATCAGAGTCAAATCTGATGTATGTATTTCCATTACCTATCCTAAAATTACCATTAATCATATCCCAATAACAATTTCCAGTTTGATCTTTTATAACTCCAGTAGTTATTGTATTTCCAGCAATTTCGGTAAACCCATACATAGTTTGAAAACTTCTTACTTTAGAAGCCTTTACTGTAGAGTCACTAACTCCTCCAGATATTTCACTGCCTCCTTCACTAAGACTAGCTCTAGGAGTATTAAGTACTCCAACTCAGAACATATAATACCCATCCTCAGACTCTAAAAGTTTTTGTTCTGTAGACAATAAGAACTCTCCTTGATTACTAGTTTTACTACATTTTGCATACAAGTAGTAAGGCTTTCCAGGGTCTAAACCAGTTTGGTCAAAATCTGGAGCAGTGAGCGACCCACTTATATTATGCAAAACCTCCCAAGTAGCTCCTACCGTATCATCATTATTTTCTAATCCTATTGTATTATGAATTAGCAATCCAGGTCTACTTATATCAACAATAAATGCGGCGAATCTATTTTCATCACCTAAGTGATTAGGAGAAAACTTAATATTTTCTAAACTAAATTGCTGAGAATTAGTACCAACAATTAATTGAGCTGTATGTACTGCAAGTGGAGTAATTTTCTCAGTAAAATAGTTTCCCTCTGGGTCAAACATCATATCAAATGTCTCCATTACGTCCTGCCAAGTTCTCTGCGTAAAATCACTTTGATTCTTTAAAGCATCACGTATTTCATCTAAATTTCCAGTAATCATATCTTCTAAGTCATTAACATTAAATAATGTATTTACCCAATAGCCACCTTGTTGTACTAGCAAATCCCCATCTCTAAGGTTAACTAACATTACATCTTCTAGTTCTGACAGTTTAGTAACTCCTTCAGAATTGTTGTTATTATTGCCAGCGCCTCCACCTAAAGGGATAAGTGATTTTTCTACTAAGGCATACATTCCATCCTCATTTCTTACATAGTAAAATCCAGTTTTAGTTCCAATATCATTAATGGTATCTACTACGTGAATAATAACAGGAGCGTTAATTTTACCATCCTTTATTAAGTCTATGAAGGAATTTCCTTGCTGTATTTTTACCTTACCCTTAGTTTGTATAACAAAGTCCTTATCTCTAGAACCAGCTATAACTTGCTTAGTTCCCAGAACGGAATCTGATCTAATTAACTCTTGAGACATTTTTATTTTACTTCTATAATTAAATTATCCTTATCTTTCTCAAGTAACTCTAATAGCTTATTGTAAGTAGCCCTAGAATTTAATACTTTTCCTTTAACTAAATTTTGCCCAACTAAAATGCACCCCTCTGTATCAGAACTAGTATTTCCACTGTGTATTCTTATTCCTAAAAAGTGAGGAACATTTAATAGCTCTGGAAGTATTTTTTTAAATCTGTTAGAATAGGATAAAACAACTTTATATGTTCCAGAAGGAATTGCTGTCTTTCCTTTAATCTTTCCTTCACATTTGCAGTCTATTCCATTAGGAGTATAAGGACATTCATCTGGAAGTACTCTAACCGTATCTTCCAAAGTATCACAAAACCATTCCCCATCAATGTAGAGCTTTCCTATCGTGTACTCTGAACCTTTAAAAATTCTATTCAATAATAGCTTCATAACTTATTACTTATAATAATTATTTCAAGATTAAACCATTTAAAGAGAATGTTCCGATTTTATTTTAAATTTGGAGTTCATCTTTAGATGGTTCCAGTCTGCAAATATATAAATAATTATGCCTTATTCCGAATTAATTAAGTTAAATTAAGTTAATATACTCCTAAACAAAAATACCACCGATACAATTAAGTACCGATGGTATCTTTAGCTAGTTAGCTTTTTTATTTGCCTTAAATGTATTTACCAACTCGTCTACATCCTTATCAGTAAATTTAATTCGTCCTACTGTAAATCCGCCCATTCTCTTGATTTCTTCTCTGGCTGCTTCTCCAAGCATATCCACATTTATATTTCCATTCTTATCAATAAACAGATCTATAATTGGTCCATATTTATCAACAGCGTTTTTAACTACATAATTTACAACAGCTTGTGTAGGCAATGAATTTAATCCAAACATAGTAGATGCTAAGTTTTTAGCATATTGTTCAAATGTTTTTACTAAAATCTCTTTATCGCTCATAATTTATTAATTTAATTACTGGTTATTTGTAAGCATCTCCTCATATTTTTTCTTGAGGTCTGGGTCATTTTCTAGTAAATTTAGCAACTTGTCAATTTTTTGTTGCTTGGCTCTTAACCCTTCATTTACCCTTTCTTTTTGCTGTTTGATGGTTGTTAGAAGGTTATTAGCAGCTATTTTTCCGTCTGGAGTAGTAACATACTCCACAGCAAATTTGCTTCCTAAATATCCCAAAAACCCTGCCTCATATGTCTGTTTGGCAAGTTGATATTCTCTTGACTCTGCCATAACAGCCTGCTCTTCTGAACTCATAGAAGAAACAATTTTATTAATTTCTTCCAAGACTGGTACAGACGCCTGCTTTTGTTGCTGCATTGCTTGCATAGTTTGCATCTGCTGCAAGTAGGTAGTCTGTAAGTCTTGAAGATTAGTACCAAACGGATTTTCAAACATACTAATTAAATCTTTCTATAAGAATATTTACGTTATAAGCTGGAGCATCGACTGAATTAATATTTAATGCAGAAGCTCCCGTATTTGTGATAGTTATTACATCTCCTTTATTAAGGGACAATACTGTCTTAATCTCATACTCTGTATTTATGGCGGTTGCACCACTTGCTACTGGAGCTGCAGATACTATAACACCGTTTACAGAAATAGTAGGTATAATAGTAGAAGAAACAGTCCCAGGAGTACCTATAGCAGAAACATCTATCATATATGTACCCTTGTTAGTAACAACTAATGAGTTACCAGAAACTATAATATTGTTAGCACTAGAAGTAGCTACAATGCTTCCTGGTTGTAAAACTCCGCCTAATGCCGCCCAAGTTTGGGTAACATTATTCTTTATATAAGTGTATCCAGGCGTACTGGATACACTTCTTCTGCAACAACTCATATTTACTTCCTTTTTAAATTACTATAAACTTTGAGAATTTCCGCAGCATCCTGTCCAAGTAGTTCCGCTGCCATTAGGAGTGAAAGGAGTACAATACAAAGGAGTGATATTAGGAACAGGAGCACATAGATTACTATAAGCATACTTTAATTCTCCATCAATTTTGTGATCTAATTGTCTTTGTAGATAAGCATCAGAAATCAAGTTCTGTTTTTCAGCTCTGCAGCAGCAATCGTCGGTATATTTGTTAGCCTTAACCTGAGTTAATTCGAACATTAATGGAAGAGCAGCAGCAGTAGCGGCTTCTTTCTTTTCAAGTTCATTAATTCTAACATTTAATCTAGTAAATATATCAGTTTTTTCCTGAATATCTTTTTCTCTATTTGCTGACAATTTGTCGCATAGAGTAAGATTTTGAACGTTATCTCTAGTAATAAGGTCTACATACATATTACATTTTTCTCCTATATCCTGGATACGTCCTTGATAGTTTTGGTCACTCAAAACTTTAGTTTGACCATTGATATAAGTGTATAGATCTATATCATCTTGCATAGACTGTACTCTATTAGACCAAGCTAAATTATCAGCCATTTGACCTTGAGCATAAGCCATTTGCATTGCTCTTTCTGCTAAGCGACAGTTTCCGTTGTTTCCTCCAAACAGACCACCTAATAGTCCGCCATTGTTTCCACAACCGCATCCGCCGTTGTTAGATAGAGCAGCTAGACCTGTACCAATGATACCAAGAGTTAAAGCTGCATTAGTTTTACCTTTAGAACCGAACTTGTCTTCGGCTTCTGACATTGTTAAAAATTCTGCCATAATGTTTAAAATTGTGTGTTAGTGATTCGTCTTATCTATTTTTTACGCGTAAAATCAAATTTTTATAGAGTAGTTTTTCCCTTTTATTTACACTGCAAAGATAATATAAATCTATGAGGTTGTCAAATAAATTATTAAAAATTGTTAAAATTAACAATTATAAAGAAAGCGTGCTAAAATCTGTTAAAAGATCTTAACACGCTTTTGTTAAAAATTATTAAATAAACTATTTATGTGATAATTATATAAATATAGACTATTATTACTTAGCTATTTCTACATAAAGACCAACTAAAGCTGATAAATCATGATATACTGGCTGTCCAGAGTTTCTAGTACATTTATAGACCACACCATTTTGTGAATAATATTTACCAGCAAATAATTCCATATTATTATTATAAGGAATAGGATCTTCTAAAGTTCCTTGATTAGTTTCGTTAATTTCTTCATATAAAGCAGCAGTATGAATTGAAGGTGGTTGATTTTCTAATACAGTAGCTATAGTCTGTTTAACTTTATATAATTTATTTTGATACAATACTTTCATTCCAGTATCTAATTTTCCACCTACAAAAGATTCCCATTTAGGATAAAGTAATTTCATTGAAAGAGATTGTTCATCTGTAAGTTCCAAAGTGTTAATAAATGATTGTGCAAATAATACACTTTGATTTACTACAGAATTTTCTTCATATTCTTTTGCAGCTGTTACTAAACCTTCAGAAGTTAATTCTACCTTATCAGGAAATTTAATATCATAATTCACTTTTTCCAAATCTTCTAAAGAAGTACACTTCTTAATAGAATCTATTAAATCTTCTCTATTACTTTCACAAGTTTCATAGTATTCATTTAATTTAATCATTGCTTGTAAAGCAGACTTACTGTCTAATGAGATACCACAATCTACACAAGGAATAGTAACATTAGCATCACTATTTTCACATTTAATTTTAATAGTAGATATAGCATCTTTACTTAATACACATTTATGACCATTAATTGATGTTTCGTTTTTAATAAAAAATTCATTACACCAACTTATAATGGTTTGTTTAATATCTTCTATAGATGGTTTAAAATAGAACCTTTCATAAGTCCAAGTAGCTAAATTAGTTGGAATTGTTCCAGGTTCGTTTTTTGGAGTGCCTTCTTCTTTATCAAATACATCTTTATAATACCATCTAACTACAAAAACGTTTTCACTTTCTTGTTCAAATTGTTTGTAATTAGTCTTTAAATCAGTAATTCTAATCATAATTAATAGTTGTTTTGAATTATTTTGTTTAATAATCTATGCTTAGTAGTATATTCTTCCTTACATATAAATTTACTATAATCTGGAGCTATGTCCACTACTTCATATCATCTTTTAGAAATCATATTAGCATATTTCTTTCTTATATTATAGGATTCGTATTTACCTAAAAACCCATAGTAGCTATTAAGAACGCTTATGAAATGTTCAGCTTTTTCTGCTGGATAATGTTCATATTTCTCAGCTAGATCGTTGAATTTAAATATAGTTTGATGTAAGTATGCTACTGTCCTGTTTGCAGAATATTTAAACTTACCTTTAACTACAGCTCCTATAAATTTACAACCTTTCTTATAATATTGAATGTATAATTTCTTAGGGTGTAAAACTATTTTAAGATTATCTTTTAAGTAATTTCTTATTCACGGAACAGAATCTAATAGTAGTTTTTTGTCTTTACTTATTACAAAGAAGTCGTCTACATATCTGCCATAGTATTTGAATTTCTCTACCATTAGTTTGTCAAAAGTATTCAAATAAAAATTAGCAAACATTTGACTTGTTAAATTACCAATTGGCAGTCCATAATCTTTGTCTACAGTAAATAAAGATTTATTAGCTAGCAAATCATCTCACATGAAATCTGGAGATTTTCTAATACAATTGTTTTGAGGGCAATTGTTTACAATTTTTGTTACTAGTTCTAGTATTATATCAACATCATCTTCTTTATAATTTTCTTTTATAAAAGTTATTAACATTTTCAATAAAGTAGGTTTATGGATAGACATAAAAAATCCTTGCAGATCAAATTTAGCAATGTAACAAGGTTGAGTGTAGTTTTCACTACACTCTTTTACTTGTTCATGAAGTCTATTTATTCCGTATAAAGTCCCTTTCTCTACTCTACAATTGTAATTGTCTTTTATAAATTCTCTCTCAAATAAGGGTTCTAATCTTAACATAACTAAATGATGTACAACCCTATCTCTGAAATCAGCTGCAAATACCTCTCTCTTTTTAGGTTTAGTTACTATAAATGCTATACTTCTTCCTATCTCATAAGTTCCATCCATAATATCTTTGTATAGTTTAGCACATTCTATTTCCCAATTTATTTCAAATTTTAATGCATTACAAGTATTTCTCTTATTTTTTCTGCATTTGTAATAAGCAGAAATTACATCCTCTAAAGTAATCATACAATATAATTAGGGCACTTAAAGAATATCAGGGACGACAGTAGTTGGTGTTGTTCTTATCGTTGTTGTTGATGTTCAGTGTTGTTATCATAAAGCATTTTATTCTTTATTTCATATAGTTTTCCATTCTATATGCTCAGACTATATCTTTATCCTAACAGGATAATGGGCGCTCGTGTTAGTATTATGTTCTCTTAAAATTTAATTCGGATTTTTCTTTTAAATGGTAAGAGTTTCAACTATTAATCGTTGAACCTTCTAAAGTTGTTAAGCTCTAGCTTGGCTGCTGATTGTCCATATTAATAGGAGGATTTCCAGCAATTCACCCATTTTTCTAAATATTCATTACTGAATATTGAGGCTTGTTTAATAAACCACTATCTCAATTCAATTTCCACGCGTTGTTCGACGAGTACTCCGTTGCGTTCTTACGATTATATTGTCTTAGCTATTTCGTGTATTTTTATATATAATTTTTGTAACATTTTTAATATATTTTTACACGGGTCTAGCACGTAAGCAGCTTCTTTAAGTTTGTTTAAAATAAATAACATCTTACTCTAAACTTAGGCTCCTCCTAGCGTAACCTTAGTCACACTAGCTCTATTTTATATATTGTTGTTAAGATGCTTGCATACCTAAGCATTCCTCTATACTAGAGAAATGTTGAACGAAACGTGCTTGTTGTTGATAGCTTATCAACTCTTTTTCAAAACTGGCTCTTATAAGTATTTTTACCGTTTCGTATTTAACCCTATATTTTTCTAGACAACTTTGTCTAGTATTAGGGTTTTCCCAGTTTTGATGAGCTAGCGCCAAATAGGCTACTAGCTCACAACTATTATCCATAATTCTGTCTCCTAATGTAAATCTTGAGTTTTTAGGAAACGTTTCTATACATCCTATTACTTCTAACATAAACTTGTATGTTTTCTCATATAACGGTAAGCTTTCTATCTTACTTTTCATGTTCATATTGCTCTTTTGTTTTAGTTTTTAACAAAGTTAATTTTACTTATATTGTTTCATTTAATTTCATCTATATTTTATAGTACATATCAGGGACGACAGTAGCCGGCGTTGACCTTATCGATGTCGTTGATGTAACCACTACCTCAACCCAACTTCCACGCGCTGCCCGACGAGTACTCCGTTGAAGACCAATGATAATTATCAGGTATAGCTGTACCTCCAATCTTACTTAGAGCACTATCTACCTGAGATTTGTTGTCATAAGCTGTTTGTCATTCACCTAAAGCTGGAAGATATCCTTTTCTAATTTCACCTCCGACAGTAATGGACTTTGATTCGCACCAACCAGCAGCTATCTTTATATTAGAACCTAAAGAAGATATAATTTTATCAGTATTAGAACTTCCGTTATAATCTAACCTAGCTTCAGTATTATTTGTAATATTACTTAATCCTGGAACATCTGTACCATATCCACCTCATTGGATACTATCATTGCTGTTTGTCTTATCTATAATAAAACTACATTTATCACTAACAACAGCAACTCCTACAGCTTTACTATTGTTACCAGTGTTCCAACTACCTACAGCTGTAAGTTTACCGTCACTATCACAAATATATACACCATTAGCAATTTTAGTATAAGTCATTGTAACTGATCTAGATACTTGATTAGCTGTGAAAGATTGAGTAGCTGGAGTATTATAACCTTTTACATTAGAAGCAGAAATATTGTAACTAGTTCCAAACGGAATTTTATAGACCTTTGGAGAAGTAGTTTGAGAACCCTGACCACTTACAGTGATAGTATAACCAGAAGCCCCACTTACATTAACAGTCAAAAATTCTGATTGATATGTACCAGTTTCATTTTTACTAGCTGAGTTAGCTGTTCCAGATATAGCATCTGGAGTTTTATAGCCAGTCACTTCAGAGAAAGTAATATTATAACTAACTCCAAACGGTATCATCAATGTTTTGGAAGTATCACCGTCAGCAAAAGGAACTGGAGTAGAACTAGAATTATATTCTACCGTAGCTGTAGTGTTTCCAAGACCTTCACTTTGGTTGGATGCCCTGGTAACGGTCAGTTTTGTAGACTTATATTCCCCAGATTTGCTCATGGAGGCGCCTGCAGCAGTATCTGATATAACTGAGGGTTTTGTATAGCTAGAAATTTCTGGGAAAGTGATAGTAAATTCGCTTCCAGTTGGCACATTTATAGATTTAGTCTCTTTTCCATTAAATTGCAACTGATGATCTTTACTATCAAAATTTACAGTTACGGTTAAAGAGTCTAGATCATCTGACTGATTAGATGTAACTTCTATAGATAATACAGTAGTGTTATAAGATAATGTTGCTGTTCCAGAAGTGCCTTCAGCTATTTGTGATAGAGGATTAGGAGTTTTATATCCTTCAATATTTTCTCCAGTTATAGTATATTCAATTCCGGTAGGAATATTTACACTTTGAGGAGTATTAGTCCAATTGATCTCCTTGCTTACTTTATCATAAGATAATGTTAACTTTAAACCATTTAAAGCAGAATCTGGCTGAGACTGATTAGAAGTTACTGTGATTGTAGTGAGTGTAGTCTGATACTCCAAATTAATTGTTCTTGTATTTCCTGCGATAGCTGTAAACTCTTGAACATCTGGAGTTTTATATCCTTCAATAGCCTCACATTCTATTGTATAGCTTACATTTACTGGAATTGATGCAGTTAGTGGAACTCCACTCCAAGTTAAAGTTGTGGTGTTGTCTAAATATTTAATATGAATTTTAACTCCTTCTAACTTAACATCTGATCCTTGATTGGATGTTAAAGATAGAATTAGAGTTTCATTAGCTAATCCTCCACCACTTCCTGCTATCTTCCAATCTGCCTTACCTTCTTTTAAATCATATAGTTTGTAGAATACATACTCTTTTTTTTCTGTATCATAATATCTTGCTTCATCTCCTATACAGAAGGTATATGTTACTCCTTCTATAATATAAGTTAAGGTATTCTCTCCTGGGACAGATTCTAGTGTTGGAATGGGGTGTGCTAAACACTCTACTCATTTTCCACTTTTTCTATTATACATCTTTCCATCTTCAGGAGCGTCTGGAAACTGTTGAACACCTATTTGTGAAATTGGCAAATACTCTTCTTCGGGAGTATGACCATCCCACTGAGGATTAGGAATTTTTAAAACTGCCATATTAATTCTTTTAATAATTTAAATAAATAGTCTTCTTTTAAATGGTTTATTTTTCATCTTCTAAACTCTTCACTGCATCTTCCAGAGCATTGATATTTGGAGACTCAATGATCTTTATTCCTGGAATTGTAACTCTGTAGACAAATTTGCCTGCAGAGTCTATTCCAGATAGAATACTAGATGTAGGGTAAATAGCTAGTATTCTTTGTTTACAATTAACAAGTCTTTCTTCATTAGTCATAATAATGTAAACTAAGAGTGCCTTTAATAGCTAATTCGTTATTACTATATTTAACTGTGTTATCTATTATAGAAATACTAGATATACTCTTTAAATCAATAGTAGCTACTGATTCAGAATTATCCATAATATCTACATAATTATAAGCAGTATCTAATAAGTAACTTTCATAATCAGAGTCAATTTGTACTAATTTAGGCACTTTTGGTAATGAATATTTTAAATCTATTGGTTCATTTATAACTCCAGAGCTATTTAAGGTTTGATGGGTTTCTTCTGATATAGTTATTGAATATTCTCCTGCGGGAATTTCTGTAAATGTTACAGATGTGTTATCTCCTGTATTTTCTACTCTTCTTACTTTATCAGAAGCTATAAATTCAACTTTACTATTCTTAGCGTTAGAAGTTACTGTAACTGAATAAATAGGTTGTACCTCAATATTTAATGTAGAAGAATCTATCAATACTGCTTCCGAATATCTAGAAGTGGTTTCAGTCTCTTCTACTTCAATAGTATAATTGCCATGAGTTATATTTCCTAATGTAGCTTCTCCACTTGCGTTAGTAACTCCAGTAGCAACTAACTTTTGTATGTCCATGTTTTCTGGATTAGACATACTAGAATCAAATACTAATCTATCTTGTTCCATACTATACAGCTATTATTTCTTTAAAACTATTAACATCTTTTGATTCTGTTAATTCACCTCTAAAAGCAAGACGTGAACCTTTAGTATAGCTTGTAGAGGTTGTACTGTCGTTAGCATATGTATATGCTATGCTACCATTACCCTCAACTGCGTGCGCTCCAGAACGGGATAGGATTATTTCTTCACTCCCCATAGTGTAATAGTAAGCACAGTAATTTTCTCCCAGTTGTTCTTGACTCTGTATAGAAGTAGGTATTACATCAAAGAATGGCCCTTTTTCAGCTTGTATATGTGATATATAGCCCATAGAACTATATGCTTTGACTGTTCTAACAGAGTTGTCTAGATTAGTTATACTCCAAACATTATTATTAATAATAACACCTTTTACATATTCCTCAAGACCTCCAAATACTCCTTCTATACCTCTAAAGTTTACCCATCCAGAAGAGGCTTTTTCTGTGTCTCTATTTCCTAAAGCATCAGTCCCTCCTGTTTTAGTATTATATTCTGCCCCACCAATTCCTAGAACAGCTTGTGAGTGTCTATTTCTATATTTAGCATAGAACAACATAGCTATTTGACAATGCTGATAATAGTCAATAATCTGGTATCCAGTTCCTCTAGCTTCTGAGTAGGTAGTAGCATTATTAAATGAAATATCGCCTTTAGGAGTTACTCCACTTCTACTGTATAATTTCTTACTTGATACATATCCTTTATATGCTCCAATCAATGAAGCAGGAACGTGTATTCAATCTTCCCCTAAGTTTACACGGGAAAATCTATATGCAAATTTAGTACCTCCTAAATTTTCATAACGATAATAATACTCTGGCAAATATACCATTACATCTCCCTCTGTACCATCAGTTTTAGCCACAGAACCATCAAAATATTTTAATCTAGTATTCTCATCTAGTCTTATAAATGTTCCAGCTTTATCTCCTGTTCTCTTAAACAGTACACATCCCATTTCAGAAAGTATTTGAGATATAACAGAATCCTGAGATTCCTCTCAAACATTTACTGTAGCATCTGGTACTGGTTCCGATGTCTTAGTAACGTTTGCTGTAACATTATATACTTTACTTATCACAAATGTGATAGCATTGATATTGTCTAATATATCCTTTGTAACTACTGCTTTAGAATAGCCATCCTTCTCAATAGTAAAGGTGTAGGAACCATTTAAAAGATGTGTGGAAATCATTCCTCCTTCAGTTGTCTCTGTAATATAGTCTAAAATTCCATCTTCAGACTGTATCCTTACTAATGCATTTGGTACTACATTTCCTGATTCTGTATTTTCTTTAACCGTTATATTTACAGTAGCTCCCTGTTCCAATATTACTTCTTTACTTAAATCACTACTCAAATTTTCAATAATTCCTGAGTAAGGAACATAGTCTTGATGCTCTACATAAAATGTAGAGTCTTTTCCTGCTCTTAGTCTTAAAGTGGCTTCTCCAGATTCATTAGTTGGTTTCAGCTTTGAAGGACTGTTATTTGGAATTATTTTTGCATTTTGAACAATTTGCGTTCTCTTATTATTGAGTGGGGCAAATGCACGCACCCTACGCACATTGCTCTTAAGAGATTTATGTAGGTCACTTTTATTTCAATGCATTGATCAGCTGGAGCTAGAATTGCATTGCGTGCTGGTTCAATAATAGTCTGTTGCTATTGCTGTGCCTCCGATAAGTGACATACAAGTATCTATTTCGGCTTTGTTATTATATGCTTCCTGTCATTCACTGCACGAACCTAAATAACCTCTTTCACCATTTTTAAATAAAAAATTTTGACACCAACCAGCCGCATAGTCAGAAGTATCTCCATATTGTGCTACAATAGCGGATGAATTTTGAGCGCCTCTATAATCAGTAGTCCTTGCCATTACTGGTTCAGTAGTCGTTGTTACACCTGGTACAACATCCTGTGCCCCACCTTTACTTCATATTTGAGTACTACTACTATCTGTTGGTGCGATCACGAACTGGCATTTGCTTAACAAGACAACTACTCCTACTGCTTTGTTGTTGTTTTCTATACTCCAATTAGAGCGAGTAATGAGGCTATTGTCCGTATCAAGGATATATATCCCTTCTGTACTTCCTTGAAATGGGAGAAAGGTAAAAGGCAAAACGCTACTATTCGCATCATTTTTACCCAATCCAGAATAATTTCCATTCGGTCAATAAAGAGTTGCGCTAACTGAAGCTCCTTGCTGGGTGCAAGTTTGAATGGATACATCTCCTCATAAAGAAAGACCCAACGTGTGCAAAATCTCTTCCACTTGTGTTTTGTAAGAATACAAAGTGGTCAGCTCACCAAATGAAGGTAAATAGCCCCTCTGTCCATTTCCAAACACATATGTCTTAGCGTATTCTTCCGCAGGTGCATTGCCAGTTCCCAATTGAGATATTATCACATCAGTATAAATAAAACCATGCGTTGCTATATATATGTTTTGAGTTGTATCAGTATCTAACATTGGTACATTGGAGATCAAAGTACCTTGACCTCCAAAAGCATAGTTTACACCACTTTTATTCGTCGATACCATAAACGAATTAGTATCAGTTGAAATGCCTATACCACATACATCAGATATTTCTTTGCTAGATAATGCCCATTCCTCTTTTGTGTAACGATTATTATCTTTATCATAGATATATACACCATTTGGAACAGGATTGTATTTATAGGTACAGAAAGGATGAGATGAACGTAAACCACGTTTGACTAATACTCTTAAAACACCTCCATCAAAAGTTCAACTCCTATCTGCATCGTATTGCGTTGAAGTTCAGTATTCAGTCTCATCACTAACAATTATTCCACCTGCTGCACTTATCGAAGCGTTAATCTTAGTCTTGTTCAATTGAAATACATTCCACTGTCCACAAGAAGGTAAAAATCAAGAACCTGCACTAAATCCTTCCGTAGAATAAGCTGCACACTTGTGCGCTGCTGTATTCTCTGCTGGTTTCGCAAGTATAATATTTTGAGAATTTGTCTTACCTGCGAAATCACAAATAGCTAAAGAAATGTTTGTTTCGGTTGTCACGTCAGCAATACTTGAACTTGTTGCCCAAACAGCATCACCCGTCTGTTGCAAGGCTATGAAATCAAAATCCTTACTTCTTACATCAGTGATAACACCAACACAAGTTTTAGTTTCACTTAAGATCGAACTTCAGGTTTTATCACTGTAAACAAAGTCCCCAATTTTTGGTCTAAAAATTCATTCTTGTTTTTCATTACCTTTAACAGTAAAATTTACAGCCCAGGTATTATTTATATGTTCTCCATTATACTTAACTCATAAGTTTTCTGGAGATTCAAATACTCCATTTCGTTTAATCATAGGCTCATAGGGAACCCATGAGCCATTATGATTAATATATTGTTCTATTATCTTAGTTGTCATATGTTATTGAGTTACAATTTGAAACCATATATCTCCATCTTTTCCTCCAGATGGCTCATCAGCTGAAACTGTTATTACTGGAACTTTAGAATTAACTTCTTCTTTTGTATAGTAATTAGATAAATCTATAGAAGTATTTCCTATCAACTCAAATTTTGAGCCATCCCAAATGTATTCGTTATAAACATCTTGACCTGATCCAGACTTAGAAACTAAGTATAAAACATTGCTATCTCCAGTTTGAGGTAATGATTCCACTTTCTTTACTTCAAACTGATGCACTTTAGCTATCTCTCCATCTACATAAGTTTTTGTAGTATAATTAGAGTCATTGGATAGCTGGCTTGTCTTTGTTGGAATAGTAGGTTTATTTAATATCTCAGCAGCATTTCCTGCAGATGCATTCCAATCTGGCTTTATATTAACTTGAGCACCTTCTTCTATTCCGTCTAATTTATTCTTTAGTGGATTAGTAAAATCGTTGGTAGATAGTCCCTTTCCAGGAACTTTAGTTTGGAACAATTCATTAGACTCTTCTTTAGTATAGCTTTCTACTACCTCAGATTCAGATAAATCTACCCAGATAGGAACTTTAGTTTCAGGTTTAACACCGCTTGAAGTGTGAACTTCTTCTGGAATAGCTACTGCCTTTCCAGAAATTTCTATAGGCTCCCCAGCAAATGTTATAGATTCAATTTTATTTACCTGAGCTTTAGCCTCAATACCTTGAAGTTTGGTGAAGTTTTCGCTAGACATTAATCCGGCTTCTGTTGTACTAGCCATAGAAGAAGTTCCTCCAAGGGGATCCCAGTCAGTTCCTGTTCATGCATAGTTAATATCAGTTTTAACAACATTTCAAACATCACCTACTTCATTACTTTGAGTTGGAAGATCTTGATAAGTAGGTTTAGAACCTTTGTATTTATAAACACCAGGAATATTAACTCCCTCTATAAGATCATCTACTTCAGTCTTTGTATATATATCTGGCTTATTTAATATTTTAGCCCCTCCAGACTCAGCATTCCAATCAGCTTGTGCTAATCCATCTAGCTTTGTTTTATCTTCTTTAGACATTAAACCATCTAAAGAAGGAGTTGCCAATTCTGTTGTTCCCTCAACTAGCCCTCATTTGGCTCTTCCATCTGAGATGTCAAATAATTTGTAAAATCTGTATTCTTGTTTATCTGTATCGTAAAATCTGCATTCGTCTCCTATTCTATATTTATAGTTTGTTCCTTCTAGATTGTAGCTAAGTAGCGACTCTCCAGGAAGATTAGATACTGTTACAATTTCAGACATTGGGTAGTAAACTCCCTGAGTCCAAATTTCTCTAGTGTCCTCAATAAATGCAATAGAGTCTGGTTTTACCTCGGATGCAGATAACTTAGCTTCGAATCCAGCTTTTGTCTTCGCTTGAATAAATAATGTTTCTATCATATTATTAAGTTATTGTAGTCCAATTTGTGTTATCAATAATGCCTCCAACTATGACTCCTCCTGAATCGGTTATAGTTGTTCATGCTACATCAGGACCTCTAGTAATCATAGCATGAAGCTTACTTATAGCAGTTTCAAAACTATCTCCGGACTGAGGTTGAGAGTTGTCTTTAGATGGTCCATAGTCTTCTCCAAGTATTCCATCATAGTCATAGAACTCGCCGTGAGTGTATATTTGTCGAGTGTCTTTGATAAAAACAATACTAGTGTCTAAGATATTTCCAGATTCCAGCTTCTCCTTAAATTTAGAGAATGTTTTGAAATGAATAAACCTCTTTTCAATAGCCATTGTACTAGTATATTTAAAATGAGAGGGGAATTAACCCCTCTCTGTTAGTCTTCTTCACCTCATTCTAGTAGAGATTCCGCGAACTTTTTAGCTCCTTTAATAGTTTCGGAATCTTTAGTATCTCCGTTAGTTCCTTTAAGTTCTGTTTTTGCTGCTTTTACTTTGAAGTCCACTGAACCGTTTACAGTGTCATTACCGTTTAACTTAGTAATGGCAGCTTCATTAGCTGTGACACGTTCTTCTAATTCTGTAGTACTTGTAGCATTTTCCTTTATCTTATCTTCTAATTTCTTTAAAGTATTATAGTCAGCCGAAGCTCCACCTTTTATACCTGCTATGGCATCAGTGTTAACCTTAATTTGTGCGTCTAGTTTAACATCGGCATCATTTAAACTAGTAGCGTCGGCTATATAATTTGATTCTGAATTAGCTACATAAGTATCTGTAGACTGTCCAGTAACTGCTTTTCTTGCATTATCTGCATCAGTGCCAGCTTTTTTAGCGTCAGCAATAGCTGAGTCAATTGCAGACTGGTTTTTAAGTCCTGTTAATTTAGCAATCTCTGTATCTAATACCAAAGATTTACCTACTTCCTTATCTACTTTTTTGTCTAAAGCTGTCTGAGTAGCTGTAGAAACAGGAAGATCAGCAGGAGCTAGGTTTTCTACACTACCTAAACCTACTTGTTCTTTTGTTACTTCGTGAGGATTATCTGTGTCAGCTACGTGAGTATTTAATTTATCAGTAGTAGCTTTCCCTTTGCTACCTTCATAGGCAGTTCCAGCAACTTCTCCTAATACTAGATTACCAGAAGTAATTTGAATAAGACCTGATGTGTCTCCACCCCAACGATATTGCTTGTTACCATCAGCTACAGCAATATAAATCTTTCCAGCTTCTGGAGTTGTTCCAGCATCCACTGCTGTTGTGGAAGTAGCTTTAAATAATTTCTTCTCTGCAGTAGCATAGAATAATTGTCCTACTACTAAGCCAGATGTTGGAATATTAGCTTTCGCAGCTACAACTTTCTGAATTTCAATTACGTCATCAACGTAACTTGGAAGTTGAGTAGAAGGAACTTTACCATCAGCACCAAGACTTGCAACACCGTCTGCCTGACCTATCTTAGAGCTGTCAATCTTAGAATCTACAAGCTCTTTTAATACTTTACCTTGTTCTGCAGATAGAGCTTTATCGGCACCACCAGTAGTTAAATCATTTACAATCTGGATAATAGTTTGATTTCCGACGTCAACACGTTGCCATCCAGAATAGTCTCCTGAAGTAATTTTAGAAACATCTTTTAGAATATATACTGCAGGTTTACCTTCATCGTCAGCAACTACTACCATCATACCTTTATAGTAGTTCTTACCGGAGTAAGTACTAGCTGCAATAAGGTCTGCCTTTGTAGGAACTAGAGAACGAGCATCTAGAGGAGCTTGACCTCCTGGCTCAAAGTTAACAGCGAATGCAGCAACACCCGCAGGACGATTACCAGTAGCAGCAACAGCCATAGGTTCACTGTCCATAAACGGAACAGTTGTGCTATTCATAGCAACCTTACGGAATACTTCGTCAGTTATTTCCTCACCTTCATATGTATATGGTTCAGAATTTAGCATTCTTGAAACATTAGCAACAGTAAATCTTAACTGTAGTGCTCCAGATAAAGCTCCTTGTGTAGTTAATTTCTTATATGCTACATCATTGCCTTGAACTGATATATTCCCTGCATCAGAAATTACATAGTTGGCTGAACTAAATACTTCCCATTTACCAGATACGGTATTAAAGAATTCTACTTTAGTTACATTCTTTTGAGAAGGGAATTTAAATTCAAGACGTGTTCCAGTAGAAGCTTCAGAAGCAAATTTAGCTCCGATTAAAGTATCAGTCCATTTTTTTAACGGAAGTTTAGTATCTGGAGTAGGACCAGACGGCATACTACTTTCTCCGTTACCTGTAGAAGCATTAGCTCCGTTACAAAAATATGGATAAGTACCAAAGATTGAAGTGCTTGCTGTTACACTGCCTGCAGGTAGTGGGTTGGGAGCAAGACTTGCTTTATTACCTTTAGATGTTAACAAGGTATCACCTTGACCGTAGTTAACAGTTAGGTTATAAGTCATTTGTCCTAATGTGACTTTTTGGGAGGCGTCTAAGGCAGCAGAACCTAATTTGATGCTACGACCAGTTTCTGCACCAGCACGGTTTTTATTTGCTTGCCCTACTACAGTACAAGTACCTCTATTAAATGACACGTTAAAATCACTTTCGGCTCCAGGAGCTGCCTGTCCAACTTCATAAATACCATTAGAAGCCCAACTACCTTTAGGAGAGATTGAACATGATGGGTTTTGAACAGTAGGCTGAATTTCTTCAAAAAGAATATCATCAAAAATTTGGGACAGTGTCTTTTTCTCCAAATCTGATACCTTTGTGCCTTTAGCTAAACCACCATGTTTTTCTGGAGTAGTTAATTCATCAGGTAATTCTGATGTGTACATCAAATTAGCAGAAAGTGTGTCGTCAATACTATCTAATTTAGCTTTATCTGCTGCAGACATCAAACCTGCCTGTTGTGTGGTAGCTGTAGCAATAGTAATTGTGTGTTGATCTCCACTAGCATCCGTAAATTGAATAGACCCATTATCTCCAAGCTCTACTGATACTAATGATTTTTTAAGTTTCTCGGCTAAGGTTCCGTCTATTCCATAGACCTTACCGTTCATTAAAATTTCGCTGGTGTCTTGAGCGAAATAGACTGCATCTAGATGCTTACTAGCAGCATCATAGGAATTTTTACTTCCTCTAAAAAATTTAACTCTCGCCATAAAATTTTTAAATTTAATCAATTACGTCGTGTCAATCTATACTTACATATAATCCATCATTTTCATCTGTCAACAAATTACCCTCTTTAGAGGATATACTAACAGTTGAAGACATTTTAGCTAATGATATATAATATGTATGTACTATATGTTCATCTAATGTACTATACAATTTATAAAATAAAATATAATAATTTCCACCCTTATTAACTGGGTTTGAGACTGAGTCGTATTTCTTTCAATCTACATAATTAGGAGGATATTGTTGTATTTGTTCTTCTGTTATGTTTTCTATATACAATCCATAGAGTAACTCCTTGTTAGGAGACTGAAATTTACCCAATAAGTTCTCCTCAGATATGGATTTTCCGTATAGTTTTATAAACTCTCCATCTCTTATAACTTGTATATTACCAGTCAGACCTTCTGTATCTATTGATATAATCTTATTATCCTTAACTTTTACATCAGCAGAAACTACATTATCTTGGCTAGTAGAGAAGACTATTGTGTTCGTACTTTTAAACGTACAAATTTCGGCTATTTTTTCTAGATTAACAAATATTTTATAGCCACTCTTAAAATACATTATAAGAATAGTATCTCCTTCTTCTATTTCTACTCCAGTTTTAGCCGCTTCTAATACATCCTCTGCAGTAGCTTTGCGAGTTATACTACTAGTAATGTAATCTCCTGTTTCTACTCAAATAGTGCTTATTATCTCGTTTTTTAGATTTCTAAGATATATAGGTCTTCTGTTATCGACAATCTCCCCATATTCCAACTTAGCTCCAAGTTTGTCTATTTTATCTACTTGAGATTTATAAGAATCTGTAAAATTATTATCTGTATGAACGTATTCTGGATCCACTATGTATCCAGAATCGTTCTCTAACTCGCTTAATTTAGTAGGAATCTTTACTCTCTTTTTGATTGTCATGCACCCTCTAGTTGTGGTAACTACAATTGTATTATCGTCATTAATTTCCATTCTCAACTAAATTTTAAGTTATTCTACAGTTGTTCAATCTAAATTAGATTTCAACTTATTTAAATCATTTTTGTTTTCAGTAGTAAAATCCTCAGTTGATAGTCCTTTCCCTTCAATTTTATCAACCTTACCATTTAAAGAAGAAACATCCGCTTTAGATTCTAATTCTGCTTTAGTAGCCAATCCTGAAATATCCGGAATTTCTGTATCACTTGGAAGTGCTCCAACTTCTTGAGCTGTATATTGAGGCTTATTAGGTTGTTTAGCCCATTCTGGAACTGTTGGGTCGGATTCTTGTTTAATAAAAACATCGTCTAATATTTTTCAAGTTCCTTCCTGTCTGCCGTAATATCTACTATCTTTTGGAGCATCTTTTATGTAACTAGAATCATGGTTATGAGTAGTAATATCTCCAATTAATACATTTTCTACCTTTTCTTTAGTAAGTTCATAATCACTACTTACCGAGATATTAGTATTAACATAATCATTTTCTTCTCAACTCCAAACTCACCAAGTTCCTCCTTGTATTTTAGGAGATTTTCCGGGTTCTCCAGACGGCAACACAAAGTCGAATATAGCTTCATGCTCATTACCTGAGTTGGTTATTTTAGCTGACTCACCTTCGGTAACAGTTCCTACTTTAATAGTAGCAGCATCTCCTTTGGGTAATACAAAATCAAATATTGCTGCACTTGAAGTTCCTGAGTTTGTTATTTTAGCAACATCTCCACTAGTTACATTTCCCACTTCAATAGTAGCTGCATCTCCCTTATCCCCTTTGATAGTACCTACGTTACTCCACTTAGGATTAGAGCTTACATTACCTCCAGAACCTACGTAAACATAAAGTTGACCATTTATCAAGTAGGCATCTCCTGATTTACCTTCGGCTGGTAATTCAGACTCTGAATTAAGTTCTCCAATGATATTTAGTCCGCTACCAGTATCTCCTTTTGGACCTGTAGCGCTTACTCCAGTGTTAGTGTAGGAATCATTGTTTTCATCCCAAACTCACCATGTTCCCCCTTCAATTTTTGGAGGATTATCTGCAAACTCTTTAGCTCTATCAGCTTGGGTTGTAGCGTTAATTGCTGCTTGATTTGCAGATGTTGCTGCTTGGTTAGCTGTTCCAGCTGCAGTGTTAGCCCCTTCTGTAGCTGTATTAGCACTCTCTGCAGCCTGGTTTGCAGCCTCAGCTGATGATTGAGCCAAAGTAGCTTTTTCGTCTGCTAGGCTGGCTTTACTGTTAGCATTAGTAGCTGCTTGGTTTGCATTACCTGTAGCTGTATCCGCTTTGGTTGCAGCTTCAGTCGCCTTAGTTGCAGCGCTATCTGCCAATCCAGCTTTTTCATTGGCTAGAGTAGCTTTTTCATTAGCATTATTAGCAGCTTCAGTTGCTTTAGCAGTAGCTGCTTTAGCTTCTTCTATAGCTTGATTAGTGGTTTCTGCAGCTTTATTTGCATTGTCGGCTGCAGTCTGTGCTAATGTAGCCTTTTTATTAGCCTCTTTTGCAGCTTCTGTAGCTGCTATAGTGGCAGTTTCAGCATTAGAGATAGCTTGTAAAGTTTTACTAGTAGCCTCTTCTGCCGCTTCTGTAGCTGCTATTGTTTCATTTTTAGCTGCTAGAGTATCCTGTCTAACTTGATCAGTTTCATTTTTTACATTAGTAGTTTCAGAAATAATTTGATTAGTCTTCTGTTCTCTAGCAGCTTCTTGCTGTTCTCTTATAGTTTCTTGAGATTTCCTAAGTTCTTCTGACTGTCTAGCTTCTCCCTCAAATTCTCTTAAATCAGAGGTAGCCTGAATAGCAGCGCTTGCAGCAGCTTTAGCTTCTTTAGCAGCATCTTTACTATCCTTACTTAGAGATTCTAGCCATTCTTCTTCAGTGCCTTCAAATCCATGCTGTACTGCTATTTGATATGCAGAAAGTCCAGTAACACCAGTAGCTCCGGATAAGTCTGTTATGAATTTCCAAGATTCTTCAGCCTTCATATATAGTCTAGAGTTTTCTGGATCTTCTATATCCTCAGTATTTATGACTACAAACTCTCCAACTAATACGTCTGGACTGTTAAAGTTGTCCTCCATTTCTTGAACAGAAGAATAGGTTCTTTTTATAACAAATGAGTCCCCAATAGCTTTAATTCCAGTATTCTCATATCTACCAGTATCAATATTATAAAACCACCAATAGTCATTAACTATTTTAGGAGGATTTTCGTTTAATGTCTCTGAAATATCTGCAGCTGCGTTAGCTCTGTCTGCAGCATTTTTAGCATCTTCTACAGCCTGAGGCAGGTCTTTATTTTGATCTAATATCTCTTTATATTCATCTGTAAAATTGTTATCAGTATGCTGATATTGAGCATCTCTGATAAAATTCATATCGTTCTCCAGCTCACTTAATTTAGTTGGAATTTGGCAGTCCTCTGGACTAGTGTAACAACTTCTACTTGAAGTTAATATACCAGTGCCATCAAAAAATTCTTTACTCATGCAACAATGTAGAAGCTATATAGTTACTATTTTTAATATCTGGATATAACTCTATTAAGCATACAATATTCATTAAATCATTGTATTTTATTTTATATCCCTTTTCTAGCCTCTTAACTAAGTGATCGAAATCATGTATAGCTTTTCTTTTAAGCTTATTTATTACACCCACAGCCAGAAATATTTAAAGTATCATTGTTAAGTTTTTTACATAAGCCATTACAGTAATTTAATTTACTTAATCTTACTGTGGCTCCTTCTAAATCTCCAAACTCTACTGAATATTTAATTATATTAATTGCCATTCATAGTACATCTCTATTAAATGTTAACTCACTTAGTTGATCGCTTTCACATCGTAAATTAATAGAGAGTAACTTCTCTGCAAGTAAAATATAACAATGCATTAAATAAAATATAGAAAAATGATTTTGACAAGCTACTGAAATAGTTGTGTTTAAAGGATTTCTTTCTAATATTTCTTCAATACATATCTCTGTAGTAACAGAGTTTTTATATTTGTAAAACTTTTCATTATCAATATAATATACAGTATCATAAGTATATATCATTCCTCCATCCTCTAATGCCTTATCAAACCACTCCTTAGTTGGAAGAACTATATGGTGTATGTCATACCAACCGTCTTCTTTTATTTCTAATACATTAGACAGATCTATATCTGATATAAATACTCTTAATATCTTGGTTTCATTAACCGCATTAAATCTAACAACATCTATACTCTTAACCTCTGACCTTTTAAACCTTTGAAACACTGGAGTAGAGGAATCTTCTGGGAGGAAATCTGTCGTAGCATCACTTATTCTAATAGCACAACTTTTTTCTCCTCCCAGTTTACAAATGTTTAATTTTACTTCCATATTAGTATTTTACTTTATTATTGTGAGGATTCCCATCATACATTTGAGCCTCTTCTACTTCTACTTTTTGTTTGTTAGTTTCAGCTACAGAGTCCTTGTATGCTTTATCTGTTCTAGCTTTATACCAATTAATTTCAGTCTCGGATTTTAGTCTATCTTGTTCTAATTTTATCTTAGCTTCATTAAGTGCTTCGAGCCTTCCATTAAGAGATTTATTCTCTGACATTAATTGCTGCAATTGCTGTTGAGACTGTTCTAATTGTTGTTGTATTTGACCTACCTGATTTGCTTCCTGTCGTTTCTTCTTTAACGAATTTCCAACATTATTTCGTAGTTCTGTCATACTCTTTACAGTAAGAGCCTCTATTAAATCTTCTGGATCTAGAGCTTGAGCTTTAATTAACTCCGGAACTATTTGTTTTATAGTCTCCATATCTCTAACTATATTAGAACTAGCTTCAATATTAATGTCATAGTCAGTTACAGTAAAATACTCTGGAAGAGCTGTAAATACTTTTACTCCTTTATCTCCAAGTATTAAGGTCCCTTTTAAACCTTTTTTCCATACTTTTTTAGCCACATTTAAGCAATCTACTAATAATTCTGTTGTTAACAAATCCATTTGATGAGTAAATTGCTTAGTAATAGTAAATGAGTTTTGTATTCCAACTTTTACATTAGTAACAGCATCTTTCTGCTGTATTCCATTTAGTCTTTCCCTAAATACTCCAGTTATAGATGAACAAGTATTCTCTATTCTGTCTATAGCCATTTCAATAGCTTCAATAGTCTGCGCTTTTACAGTATCGTCAAATCCAGTAAATGCAGTATTATTATTAAACGCAATTCCATCCTGAGAGGTATCTATTAGAGCTACTCCAGCTTTCTTTTTGTATTCAAGCCATTTCTGAACTCTCTCTGGAAGTTTAGTTCCCAAAAATTGTGGAAGCATAGATACATCCAACCAATCCCCCACAGTACCACTAGAAGCTAATAAAGAGTCTCTATAAAAATGTAATACATCATATTTATCTTGCAGATTTGCACATGCCAATACTAATGAATACGGTTCCGAGCTTCTTGTAGAGAAATATATTCCGCTAGTTGATAAGGTACAAAAAGTAGGATTATCCTGACTTCTTACTACCTCAACAGGTTCATTTTGGGTAATATATAATGTATTTCCAATTTTTACTTGTTCGTATCTTTGCATTTTGAAATCAGAATCAGTCTCTACCCATTCCACTGTATATACTGGAATTAGCCTATTAGTTAATACACCATACTGTTCGTTAGGGAGTCCTGGAGTTAACTCTCTTCCAGCTTCTAGTCCATCAGAAGCCGGAAATCCAGTACATTGGTTATTATAGCTCCTAACATATATAGACGAACTGTCTGTTACAGTCTCATACATATTTTCTAAATCTTCTATATCTTCTTCAGATAAATGTTTTCCATATGTATTAAGAATTTGGGTTTTAGTTAGCCACTCTCTAACTACAGCTCTATAAGACAATTTTACGTAATTGGAACTAAAGTTTTTATCTATAAAAGTATTTAGAGGATCTAAGATTTTGATTTCAATGTTATTTCCTGATTTAGATGGTACTACTTTATAAAACGCGTAACCAGTGATTAGTAAGTCCAAAAGCAAAATTCTTAGTTTTTCTATTAGATCTGTGTCTCTTGAATTTAAAATATACTGAATAACATTTTGAGCAGCTACCTCATACTCGGAAATAAAATTCTGGTCTATATCTTCTATGATTTGATTTATTTGACCCTCTATTGCTTTATCGGTAATATTACGACCATTTAAAAAGGTAAGGATCGAATTATTCAAATGATTCTTAAGATACGTATATACATCTTTAACTATTTTAAGATGTTTATCTCGTTCTATATTACTAATCGTTTTAGAATCCTTGCAAGTTATTTTAGGGATAATTGGTGTTTCCAAAAATTCTCCTACAATAGCGTCCACATGTTTTCTGATTAATGGAATAAATTCAAGAGAAGTTGGATTTCCTATTCCAAAGTTTGATTCTAAATATCGAAATTGCTCTGGATCTCTAACTCCGTTATAGTAATTATAGGCTTTTTTCAATGTATATTTTGGGAAAACTAATTCATTAATAGCTTTGTTAGTAAAGTCTATCAACTCGTCTTCAGTCTTTTTCTTAGCCATTAGTTACACGCTTTGTATCCGAGACTATAGGTAGTATAGTGTAGATGTCTTAGTCTTAGTTCTTCTCTAATACATTTTAAAAAATCTTCTATAGTCCCTTCCTTATTAATTGTAATAGGTTTATCTACATTATTCATTCCTAACTCTAGGTGATATCCTATAACCTTATTTTCACCTTTCAATTCTTTCACTTTTAGCTTAGCTATATATTTAACACAATATACCTCTTTAATTAAATCGAGGATTACTTGTTCTAATTCTTCCGTCGTCATAATCAGGATATAAATTATAATTAGGTATTTGAGGATTTTGTTTAGGAATAGTTCCATATCTAATAATTCCTCTTTCATCTTTATATCATCCAAAGTCTTCTCACTCATCTTCATAGACAGTCTCTCTTTGAGGTACGACCCCTGCCATTTCTTCATCCCCCAGTTCTGCCATCCCCATAGCAGCTACAATGTCAAACTTTTTCTTATTTTCATATGAATATTTAATTAATTCTTGCAACATTTCCTCAAATCATATCTCTGAGGCATAATCACTAATATAGGCAGCTATTAAGTCTAGCTGATGCCTAATAATAGCTTCTGTTGCTGGGGCTCCAAATTCCTTCGATCTACCTCTTTGAGTATCTGCCATTGTAGATCTAGGTCTCCTCATTAAATAAGAGTCAGCTTTTTTCCTGTCTCTTAAATAAGTTACAAAGCTAACTTTAGATTTTTCTAATACAGCTTTGCAATTATAATATTGTAATAGTCTAAGTGCTATTTTAAATGCTTCACGAATATCTTTAGGTCTATCCTTATATATAGCAACATATTTTGGAGAGTCCATACCTCGCACTCTTTTTTTAATTACTATACAAAAATTAGATCCATTTTTAGTTCCTTCAGAAGTTTCGTCCTGCCCTAAGTCAATACTATCTATACCTGCTACATATAAATTTTTATATACTGTATTTCCCTCATCTTTCTGGGGATGCTCTAATATAAGAACTTTACCTTTGGGATCTTTTATTCACTTAAACCCCTTAATATTTTCTTCTCTGTGTTCCCTTCCTCCGAAGTCATATTCTAAAAACCCTCTTTCAGGTCTCGGTCCTACTTTATGGAGTATTATATTACTAAGCTGTTCTTGAAGTGCTACAATATCAAAATCATTATCTCCTTCTAGAGCTAAAGCATCGTCTGGAGTAAAGCAGAACTCAGCACAATCTATCCTATACGTATCAGCTTTTCCAGATAGTAATAATTTGTTTCGCTGTTCCTCATAAAAAGCCTTGGCTTTCTTAGAATCCGTTACTCCTCTTTTATCTACATATCCATCCTTATTTACAAAGGTAAACGCTGGAATAAAATACGCTGTCAAGACTTGCTCTCCAGTTTTAGTGTAGCTATGTCTATAAGGTAATACTCCAAATCCTTCTGGATTATTGAATATTTCACTCAATCCAGCCAAAGCCGGTCCAGAGTCTCCCCCAGTACCCCATACTAATCTAGTTCCGAATTTTCTTCCAGAAATTTCTACCAAAGCCTTACTCTGCAAATATGTTTTAATAAGAACTGGATTAGAACCAGCTTCTTCAAAGAATAATCTGTCTGCACGGTCTCCACGAAGCTTTCTAGGAATATCAGCTGCAATCCCAAGTATTTCGGACATAAATCCAGACTCTTCCCGTTGTTTATTTAGTTTAGAAGCTCTTTTATGATAGTCAGAATTGTACTTTTGTCTGACATGACGCATACCTCCTTCAGAGTCAGCGTTAAGAAATTCTAATTGTTCCCAACATTTTCGTAATACTGCAGATAAGAAATCATCACTATATGCTGAGTATAATACGTGAGACTCTTCTACTGTGGAGTAAAGTCTAACCCCTAAAGAAGCCGCAATCTCACTAAAACCGACTCCACGAGCTTTTAATGCACATACATCATGACCAGTCTTTTCACATATTTCTATATAATGGAAATATTCATACTGTTTAGCGTAAAAGGTAGGAAAGTTTGAACGTCTACCTCCACCAGCTACCTTAACAGTAGAAATATCTTTTAGTCTATAAAAATTTAGGAAAAAGTAATTGTCTCCTGTAATCCTATATCCATGAGAGATGTACCCTTCGTTGCATCTTCTAAACTGTTCTTTTCAAAAGTCTAGATATTTCTTAGAACCCTTTGGATAGGAGCAATACATTCCAGTATCTTGTTTTATTTTCCTAGTTTCTGTGAATCATTCAGGATTAAAATCTAATCCTTGAATTTCATTTATTGGTCTATATCCAGAAATTTCGTAACTTAGATTAGAATCAAAGAAGGTAATATTTTCACTAAGAGGGATATCCCAATTGTAAAAATCCTGTATACTGTTGTCAGAAACTCTATCCTCTATACGAGCTGCTTGCAAACCACTAGATACTTCTGGGTCCATATGTACTGGAGCGTTATATATGGGATTCTCTAGTAAGTCTTTTTCACCAGAATCTATTATTTTATGGATTTCTTCAACAGCTTTTTCTACTACAGGATCTTGAATTTTCTTCTTTCTACCTCTAGGCATAATTAATCAAATGCTCCAAGCTCTGCGTCCCCTCTAATAGAGGAATTAACCGCTTGAATTTCTTTCTTATACATAACTTCTAAGTTCTTAAGTTCATCTACCACTTTTGACGCATTTTGCATTTCTGCAATAACATCTTTCGTTTTATATATTGGCTTTTGGGTAACAGGGTCTCTTTCACTTAAATCCAAATCGTTAAAATAATCCGTAATTTTATCTACTACTCCTTGAGCAGCTTTGATAAATTTTAACGTTTTAGACGACTCCTGCAACTCTCTATATTTCCTACAAGCAGCTCTAAAAGTAGGATCAGCCCATTCTTCATCAGTAATACTAGCATCTTGTAAGCATTCTTGGTGTCTTTCCTGTTCATCAAATTGTGAATAAGGACTTAACCAATCTAACATAAGGAATATATATTTAAACTCTCTGAAAGCTCTTAATCGTCTAGTTCCAGTAGGGTCTTCCTTACATTTATTTCTTCCTTTTTCCCATAATCCTTCAAATTCCCTAACCAATAATATTTCTGGTTCATTTAATTCTAATTCTCCAGAAGCATTATTATATACAAATACTTTCATATTAATCCACTAAAAATTTTACATTATTTTAATTTCGGAATACCTGAAGGTTTTAACATAACAAGATTATTCATTCCAGCCACAAAATCTGTATCCGTAGCTTTTTTACCAGCAGCTTTCAATGCTGTTAATAATTTAGTATTTTGAGAAGCTGTTCCTTTATATTCTACATCACCAAAAATTTTCTGGAATAATTGTTTTCTCCCCTCGAAACTAGCGTCTTTGGAGTCAAACCCATTTAACATCATCCATCCATATAAAGTAGATTGATCTAGTTTAGGTTTTTTAATTTTTGGAGCCGTAACTGTAACTTCTGGAAGTTCTCTCGGAGAAACCTGACTCTCAGTTCTTCCCCATAAAGCTATTGGATCAGATGTTCCAACATGAGCTACAGGTCTAGGAGATGACTTTTTTTTTACAGTAGTTTTTGTTCCCTCTTGTGCAAAAATAATTCCTCCCTGTAAATGTTTTTTAATATTTTCTGTAGCCTTTTTACTTTGCTCTTTATTAGGAGCTTTAACTTTCTTTTTAGGACTCCATCCATCTTCATGATGTCCTGAATTTCTGTTTAATTCTTGAAGACGTCTATGTTCTGGACTATTTTGTTTTATTTGGCCTTTCTTATATTTTTCTACAAGATTAGCGTGCTCTCCTTCATTATATTTTCCGCCTTCTTGCATTTTCTTCTTTTTCATTTTTCCTCCACACTTGCTAGATTCTATCTCACTTTTAATAGAATCCATTAAGGAGCCTTTTTTCATTTGAACAGTAGATTTCTTTTTGCATCTTGAACAAGGTTTCCCTCCAGCCATAAAGCGTTCCACTTCGTAACCTTCAGGGCATCCTCCATTAAGTCTAATAATATAATCCAATTTACTTCCAGCTTTTGCAGATTTAACAGAAGTGTTTTCTAATTGTTGTGCCATAATAGGTCAAATTTCTTTATTAAATTGATTTGCTAACTCATCTAATCTATCTTTCCCTAATCTTTTAATTTCTAAGTCTAGTTGATCAGGTTCATTAACTTTTAATATCTCGGATAATCAAGAAATGAACCCTTGTTCTTTTAAATGGTTCATACGCCTATAAATACGAAAAGGAGACTACTTTGGGGTAATCTCCTATAATTTATAATTACTTATTTTCTACTTTCTGCAAATCTTTAGTATTCCAAACTGCTTCTTGGAACTCTCCATTTGTAGTAAACCATCTACATTTAATACCTCTAAAATACTCTACCGTATTTTTACCATCCATAGGAGTATCCAATTTAAAGGTTCTAGTTTCTTTTTTTACTACAATCATTATTGGTTTATTAGGAATATCTTGTTTTAAAGTTACAAGATCTCCTGGTTGAAAAAATACCTTTTCTATCATAACTTATTATTGTTTAATTGAAGAAAATCTTTCAGTAAGTTCTTCATTGATTACTACTAAAACATTATTTTGACTAACAACCCATAGAGCTTGTCCCAAGAATGGTGTTGGTCTTTGAGTTCCGTTGATAAAAATAATATCATCCCCCGGTCTTACATACTTAACTTCTGGACCTACAGCTATTACCTCTGCATAGCCTACAGCCATTCTAGCAACTTCCTTTTCTCCAGTTTCGTGAGAAATATAAGTTCCGTCATATACTGGAATAATAAGTCCAGATTCTGTAGTTTTTACTTGATCCCAGGGATTTTTATTATACATTCTAACTAAAATATTTCCATTAGTAGGAAGAATTTCTAAATTAGTTGCTTGTCCCTTTACTTGTTTTGAGTGTTCAAGTTCTTTATCAATATTTTTACAGAATGATTCAGAAGCCTCTTTAGTAGTTTCATTAAATGTCTTAATAGCACTTCTTCTTTCTTCTTCACTAAGTTTTTCTGCTCCAATCATACTAACTGCACTTCCTCCCATTACTAAATCCATTCTTCCGTTATTTAACATAATCATTTAAATTTTAAAATTACCATAAATCATTAGGGCAATGTTCTTTATACACCCTAGTTTTTGCATCTAATAAACAGCCGCATATCCCACACCATGCTCCATCTTTGTCTGAACATTTATTACAGATCTTTATTCTGCTATTTCTCATTGCTTCGTTTTGACCTGTAAGTTTGTACCAAAATCCTATAACTATGTGTTTTAGTTTTATTATAATACTTCTCATTTTCCAGCTGGACATTTCTCAGTTTTTAATTTTGCTTTTAGTTTTATTTTGCACCCACATCCTTTTACATAACCATCTAAAGGATGTATAGAGACATCTCCAGTTTGAGGATTGATATATAAACTATTGCTGCATATTCCTCCATTATTTGGAGAATATATGGGACAATTTTCACATATTCGTATTCTGGATTCTCATAGAGTTTGATTAATTCTTCCTTCCATTTTTACTTATATTTATAATTACAGTTGTGGCATTTGTAAAAGTTATTTGATAACATCAATGCGGATTATTCGGCATATGGTTTGTTCTATTAATTATTTATTGCCACTGTATGTAATTATTAAAATTCTATTCTTTTTCTCTTGGATGCCCTCTCTTCTTGTATAAGCTCTTTTCTGTATTGAGATAGCATTCTTTCTACCTCGTTCTTTAAGTATTCTACTTCATGTGTGGATACGTTTCCATCATGATCAAAATATACAAGAATTAATTTCTTTATATTAAATTGAGGATTATTTTTCTTAATCATCCAAGCGTAGGTACTTAATTGTAGAGTGTAATGCATGAAATTACAATCCATTAAATTGTTTAGAGGAAACTTCATCATAGCATATTTTTTAGCAGCTGGATCGTATCCAGATTTCATTTTTAATTCCTTATTAGTCTTATAGTCGATAATATAAATATCATTTCCGTCCTTGACTAACAAGTCTATTTGTCCTGCTAATCTAATGTGCCCATCTTCAGATACTCTAGAAATTAAATACTCAGGATATACTGCAGATTCTAAATCTAATGGAGTGTAGTTTTGCTTACAAACGAATTTTCCTCCCAATCCATAAGATTTTAGAGAATAACTAGAAGCTCCAGAGTAAAACTTTTTTTCCATAGCTGCATGAATTTTAGTTCCTCTTTCACAAGATTCTCTATTAGTCTTAGCCCATTCATCTAATATGTCTTGCTGGGTAGAATTAAAAGTAACCTCGTCAATATCATATAATTCTAATACTGAGTTATCCCATTTCTTAGATTTCAATAATCTCGGCTTTTCCATTGCTGCAAATTTTTGAGAACCTATTAACCTCTCTAGTGCTTTGTATTTACTCCAAAAATCTTGATCAAAAGGTTGCTCAAATCTACCTATTAAGGTAGTTACAGAAATAAACTTTTGACCCTCATCATTCCAATATTGATGAAATTCATCATTATAATTTACATTACCATTTCTCTTATCAACTTGCATACTAGTTTTCCATTTGTTTTTTAACTTGGTTATAATCTAATAGTATTGCTAACCTTTGTATTCTCGGAGATACTGTTTTCATATAGTACCCTAGATTATATTGTGGTTTTGTTTTATATAAAACTATAACCATTCCAACAGGGTCTCTGACTCCTTCTATTGGATAAAAAGCTACAGCAGAGGCATTACATAATCTAATTTTTCTATATAATTTAGGAAAGGACTCTTTTAATTCGCCTATACTGTCCGCTCTTAGATACCTTAAATTATGTATTTTGATAAGCTCCTCTCCATAATTTATGTAGCTTAACTCCCTAAACTCTTCTCCCCACATAAGCTCATCATCTTTAAATTTTTCAGCTAAGAATGTTATATATTTATATGAGAAACCTTGAGAGCTGTGATTATTGTTGTGATAATTTAGCAATATTACATTAGTCGCGTCTGGATCACTCATAAGTATATACTGTATCTGTGTATTAATTGTAGGCGTTATACGTTCAGTATAACGTTCCGCTTCCATCTTCTCCAATCTCTCTTTACTAATTAACCTATTAACTACGTTAATGTTAGAAACATTAATGTTAAGTATAGCTAAAATTAGTAAAATAAGAAAGGCTCTATTCTCCTTACTCATTTGTAGAAAAAATTGAAGACTGTTTTTAAATCAATCTGCTAACATATTCACGCTATTATTTTTAAATGTATAACAATCAAACGATTTTATTTTTGGTTATTAACATTATTCCATATTTTCGTGTCTAAGTAATTTTCATTTGTTCATGTGCAAAATTAGCACTAATTTCGTAGAGTAAAAAATGAAATATAAAATATTTTAGTTATGAATTTAAACGAACAGTTATCTAAATTAGTCAAAGACAAATTCCGCGAGGAAATACAAAAACTACCATTGAGCAGTATTTCCTATTTAAAAAATGGTGGAAAAACAGTCAGATTATCAAAAAAGGGAGGTAAAAATAAGATTCACATAAAGAAGGAAAATAGAGGTAAGTTTACTGCTTCTGCTAAGGCTGCAGGGCAGTCAGTACAAGAACATGCACGTAGTGTATTGAATAATCCAAATGCTACACCTCTACAAAAGAAGAGAGCAAACTTTGCACGTAATGCAGCTAAGTGGCATCATAAATAAGATTTATTATGAGCGATAAAAATAAATTAGTAAGAAAAATATCAACTGATACTGTTATTCCTTACTTTCCTACTAGTGATAATCTAATTAAAGACTTAAAATTAGATAGTATATATAGAAATTCTATCGCTGCTGCTTTTATGCCTCAGTATATAAATGAAAGTGGCGGAAACCCAGAAGAGTGAGTCAAAACTTCAATGTTTAGAATAGGAGGAAAATTTACTCCTAAGAAATCCCAATTAGTTAAAAATGCAGAAGAACTAAATTCTAAAAGAGATATGAGAAAGAAACTAATTAAAGGAACTAGTTGACCTAGTATTAAAAAGCGTATAGTCAAAAAGCAGCAGGGAGGAACACTAGATGATGAATTTCTGAATTATGATAATGTAAATATTTCTGAAACACCTTTACCAGAACTGACCTTTGATACTTCTAATTTTAATCCTTACAATTATATTAGTGAGGAACCATCTAAAAGAGAAGTTCCGAATCAATCTTCAGAAGAGACTTCTCAGGAACCTAATATTCAAAAGGAAGAGAAGCCTGTTCTAGAAAAGACTGTAAAATCTCCTGACTTCGATCCTAAATTAGGATTAATGGGAGAGTTTGTTAAAATAGCTACAGAAGAAGGCATTCCATTTAGGGTAACTAGTGGCTACAGACCTAATTCAATTACTTCAAACGGCTCTCGCAGTTGACATAGTAAAGGCTTAGCTTTGGATATAATTCCTAAAGAAGGAGTTAGTTGGGAAGTATTTAAGAACTCATTCAACAAAGCTCCTAAAACTCTTAAATGAATAAGAGATAATAAGATGGGAATATTAGACGAAACAACTCCAGAAATGTTAGCTAGAACTGGAGGAACAGGAGCTCACTGGCATATAGGAAGAGATAAAATGGCTGTAGATTCATTCAGTAAAATGTTTCCTATAAGTAAAAATGGAGGAGTTTTAAAGGCTCAATGAGGAACTAAACTTACAGGAGTTTATACAGTTAATCCTGGAGATAACCTGACCAAGATTTCTAATTCTTTAGAAATTCCTCAAGACAGCTTACTAAGTTATAATAATATTCCTAAGTCTAAAGCAAATGATCTAGCAATAGGACAAGAACTTCTGTGAAGAAAGGAGCCAGAATTTCTAGATAATGTAAAGAGATTTTTCTTTGAACCTAAGGAAGAATCAGACAAATCAGTGTCTAGAAATAATATAATAGAAAAGAATGTATGACTTAGTAAAACTACTAAACCAGAAGTCAATCCTATTTATTCAACTAGATTTAAAGAAAAGAATTTTAGAAAGTTTGCCAATACTATGAAAACTATATATTCTGAAGTATTAGACGAATTAGGATTACCTAAGCATAATATATCTAATTTAGTTAGACAAGATGCGTTAGAAAGTACCTATGGAACTAGCCCTAGAGGTAATGGATACAACTTAGGAGGAATTAAAGTTTTTAATAATAAGGAAACTTTAGGAACTCGACATTCTGATGGGTATTACTATAGAAATTTTAAAGACCTGAAAGATTACGCAAGATATAAAATTAAATTACTACATAATGATTACGGAGCCATAGAAGCTCCGGCAGAACAATTTATAGATGCGTTACACGGAAAGAATAAAAAGAAGAAGATATACAGTGCTGGAAAAGATGCTTATGAGAAATTCAGAAATATGAAGTCTCTTAATAAATATCTAGATGAATCCAATTAAAGTTGGAATTCTTCTTTTAAATGGTTAAACTAATTTTGTACTAAAATGTCATTTAAAGATTTTATTTGAGACACAGTATCAGAAGGTAAAAACCCTTCTAGTAAAAGAGTGGCTGGATGCTTAGGATGGTTAGTATGTTTATTAGCCTCTATAGTAGCTATATTTTATGTTATTCCCAGTCCTAATATAATTGAGATGTTATTTTGATCTAGCTGTGCACTACTAGGTATTGACTCAGTTGCAGGAGCTTTTAAACATAATCCATTTAAGAAAGATGCCAAAGGTGAAGTACGGAACGGAGGAGTATAGGAATGCATATAATAAAAGAAGTCTAGCCAATTACGATTTTAATTCTAAAACCTATAATTTAGCTAGACCTCTTCCTGATATTGTTGCTACTCCTAAAAATAATTTAGATTTGGGACAGGTAGTTAGAAATGGAACTTCAAAAATAGGTAAACCTATAGGTGTAGCTATTACTGAATTAGCAGCATTACATCCTGCAATAGGATTAGCTAAAGCTGGAGTAGATGCTAAACTAGCTGTTAATCAAAGAGATAAAATACTTAATAGTCTAGCTGCATTACCAATTCCTGTAATTAGAAATCTTACAAAAGCTAGAAAGATTATTAGTCCTGTAACTAAAACTGTAAAGAAAGTTGAGCCAGGAGTTACTAGAATTTCATTAAATAGTTCCAATAAAGAATTAGGACATATAGACCTAAGTGATTCTTTTGAAAAGACTGCTGGATTTGATACCATCTATCCAGAGTATATCAAAGTTAATGAAAAAGGTAAGGGATTATCTAAAGCACTTTATGCTGCAGGTATAAAAGATATGAAAAAGCCTATAATAAGTGGAGAAGTATTATTACAACCAGAAAAGACAGTTAAAACATATAAATACTTTGATGGACCAGTATTACCTCCTCTTATTATGGAAGAAGGGTATAATTATCCCAGAAAGATTATGGTCAAACCAAAGAATCCTAATTTATATGAAGATACTATAAAGGAGTATCAAAACAAAACAGCTAGATATTCGGACAATCTATCAGAATTATGAAAATTAGTGAGTAAGAAGTAATGAAACTAAATATAAGAAAATTTCAAAAAGGTGGAAGTAGTAGACTTCCTACATTTAGTCTACCAGAAATAAATATTTATCCCAATAATAAATGAGGAGATATTGCTAGAAAACAAGGACTAGAAACTGCTAGGAACTGGAGAAAAGTTAGAGAGGGAACAACAGCTGGAATTAATGAATTTGTTAATGACCCAAGAGCACAGTTTGTTCAAGCCTTATTACCCTTACCTGAAGGATTAGAATATCTTGGAATGGTAGGCAGAAAGGCAATAAAAAGTAAGGCAGCACAACTAGCTGCAAAACAACTAAATAGAAATATAGATAAAACTAAACTAATTCCTAAGTCACTTCCATCAAATGTAGGCTGAGCACCTACTCAAAGTGTTAAGGTTATCCACGATAAAAATAATTCAGAAGCCTTAAAATTATTTTTTCCTGAAAGATGAGATGTAATTAATGAAGGAGCTAACCCATTTGGTATTTGATTTCAAGGTAAGTGAGGATTGCCTAGAGAGGGAGTTAAAGCAGCTAAGGCAGCTAAAGCTAGAGCACTATTTGCTAATAGACCCTATAGAGTTTCTGGCACTTTAAAATTAGATAAACCTATACAAACTGTAGGTGAAGTTTCTAATAGAGCTGCTCTAACCAAATCAGCTGAGCAAATGGGGGCAGATGGAGTTATATTCAACAATGTTTACGATAATGGTTATTCCAATAATCAAGTTATATTTAGTTTTAAAGACTTAATAGATGGAATAACAACAAAAAAGGCGGCAGGTAAGTAATTACCCGTCGCCTTTTATTATATTTCTGCACTGGTTTTATTCGTATTAGTACTATAATAGGGACTTACTGGTGTGTAAGGAGTACTTGTAGTTGTTGGAAAATTTAATAGCTTTTCCTCAACGATAGCATCCATTAACTTGAATAGCATATCTAAATCAGCAGTAGGAAGAATTTTTGAAAAATTCTTTATAGTTTGTTTGTAATTAATCATTTTATTGTTCTGTTTTTATGTAAATTCCACAATGACATGTAGATCCAACAGGTTGTTGCTTAAACTCTTGACAAAAACATATATTCTCGTCAGTATGTTCTAATCTACATGGGCAATATCTTTTTCCGTAAAGTTCTTTATTTCTTTTTAATCCAGACTGGACTATTTCAACTAATTCTGGATTATCTATTATAGCTACCTTCATCAATTAAAACAGTTTTCTTGAATACATCATAACACTCCTTCTCATCTTTTCCATTTATTTTTAACAATTCCATACAAGGTGCATCCTCTAGATTTATATCTCCTTCTAAATTATCTAGTAAGTATTTAGATAGTATTAAAGAGGTTTGACCATTTAAAGATAGAATCTCCAATTTATATGGAAAATGATTACCGTTCCACCTGTTTACATCCATTCTCTTTAAATTCGTTATATTGTTCTAATAATATAGGTAAGCTAGACTGTATTCCATACCTGTCTAGTAAATTGAACAGCTCTTTATATTTTTCATCTACAATTAATGCCATAATTTCTAGTGATAGATGAAAAACTTTTACAGGATTCTTTATTTTATCCTTTAGTTCCTCTATGATATGCTCTCCTTCCTCTTTTACTTTTTCTTCAAATTCCTCTAAAATGAGATCATCGTCTAACTCTTTAATACTTCCTACACATCCTTTATTAACTTCTTTTTCATCATTAGCGAGTTCTTTGTCTAATGATTTAACTATTTCTGATAGTTCAGATTTTAACCTAAGCAATTCCTTTCTAAGGAGTTCAATAGTAGTTTTTTGCTCTTTATTTTCAGCTTGTAATTGTTCAATCTGTTTTACCTTGTCTTGTCCTAATCTCTTTAATTGAGATGTAATCCAGGAATTATCCATTCCATTAAGTGTTTCATTATTCATATTAATTCATTTTTAATTTAAGATTGCGCACGCTATAGGATTCGAACCTATGATGAGGATACCTCCTGGTAGGTTAACAGCCTACTGCTTTCGTCCACTCAGCCAAACGTACAATAATTTTATTTACCTAATTCCCATAATAGAATTACACCCTCACTATTGGTATAATTCCTGTTGGAGTATAATACATAGGTTTGCTAAATGTTTGTATTATCCAACTTCCAGCTTTCTTTACAATTCTTTTTATTGTCTTCATAACTGTAAGAATTAAGTTAATAAATATGTTCATCTAATAAGTAATTAATCTTGCGCTTCATGTAGGATTCGAACCCACGTATTAACACTTTAGAGATGTTCGCCTAGCCACTCGACCAATGAAGCATTTGGGAGATTTACACTCCCATTGAAACTAATTCTAGTTTCTTGAATAAAGACCCGTCGTCAACAACAGCTATGGCAGTAGTCTTATTGTCTAAGTCTGGTTCTTTGAATATTGAGAAGTCCTTGCCAAGTAGGGATAATTTTTCTTCCTCGTGTTCTATATCTGCTGATAAATATATCAAATATTCATTACTTCAATCCTTATGCTCTAGCATATATTGAGCAACTGCGTGTCCTCCTTGAACACATCCGTATATAGGATTTAATTTTTTATCTATCAGCACGTATAGTCTTTTCATTTTCAATCAAGCTTTTTACTCTACGTGAAAAATATTCTTTCACATAATCTACTCCTAAGTAATTACCGTAACCATTCCAACCTTGGTCTTTCTTATAATTAGACATAACTGTATTTATATATTCCTCCGCATCAACATTATGTTTAACGATATACCATGCAGTATTTAACGCAAATAAAATACAGCGGTTATAATAAACTTCTGAGTTAGCTTGATTTCTAGTTTGATAATCTGCTGATTTTCTATTGGCTTTAGCCTTGATTTGTTTTTCTTCTAATTTTTTAATAGCTTCTAATAAAGTTTCCATAATAATTAATTTTTTAAGTTTAAAAATAGTATCTTACAATTCTCTGAATGATACTTTATTATGGAGAAGCTCTTCCAAAATTAATCTATAAAAAAGTGTTCATAATTAATAATTTTAAATTTAGGTAGATCCCGATGTCGGACTCGAACCGACGTTTCAAGATTACAAATCTAGCGTTCTAGCCTCTGAACTAATTGGGAATATGCACGGAAGTCAGGGGTCGAACCCGAATAATCCCTTTTGGAAGGGGACCAACGCTTTTGAAGAGCGTTTCTGTTTGCCGTACAGATAAGCTTCCGTATAGTATTATAGCTTTTGAATGTTCAATAATATTTTTGAACTATAGTTATCTGGAATGTTTAATTTATCCCAAATTTTATCTTCTGATAAATCTTCTTTTGATAATTGAATTATTTTGGATAGTTTCTTTGGATATACTTTCATTCCGTCAATAATTTCAAGCTGATATAGTATAAAATATATATTTTCTTTCATGTCTTAGTTGTATTGATTTAGATTACAAAATTACTACTTTATTTTCTGACTTCCAAATGAATTCGGATAATTTTTATTAAATTGCAACTGGAACCATTTAAAGGATGAATCCAACTTTAAATTGATTCGGAATTCTCTTTTAAATGGTCTAAAACTAGATTCGCAAATACAAAATCTTCTAAAGTCGGTTCTGAAAATGAAGGTGAAACATAATAACTTTTCTGAGAAAAATTTATATTAACAAGATAATTTTCAGTAAAGACTGCTGGAACTATAATATCTACTTGATCATATTTTAAATTGTCAATTAACTTATTCGCTAAATTTAGAGGTAGTATTAATTTCATTTTGTAATTTCTTTTTGAGTTCTAATAACCGTTTTCTATAATCTAAATTATATTTATATATTTCCGACTTTAACTGCTTGAACTTATCCTCGATATTCTCTAGATGCCTCTGTTTTTTCATAAGAATTTCTAAGATCTAAATAAATATTATCTCTTCCATATATTATATAATTCCAATTGTTTTCTAAATAAGTTTTAGTTATTCTACTATTAAACTCTAAGAATAACTGCTCTGCAATAAAGCCTTCTAAACTTTGGATTGTATGTCTTTGCATTTTAGACTATTTATAGTTACTGTTTTACATCTTCCATTTTTACATAATCTACATATATAATATCCGGAATTAGATAACTGAATCTTTAACAGTCTTCCAGTTTTCTTATTTCTGATATTTCCTGAGTTGTCCATTTCATAATTTTCTCAGTTCTCTATAGTATTTCAATTATTACCTATATCCATTTCTAATATCTTAGATACTGCAAAGGTAATGCAAATTTTTTGCCCAAACAAGTAAATTTTAAAAAATTTGATAAGTGACACTAAATTTATATTTTAGGTACTTAAAATTAATCCCCCCCCCCTATTGTTCAGGGAAAGTGAAATTATTTGCAACTTTTTTACACATTTCTATAAAATCTTCTTTTGATAGATCGTTTTTAGCTATATTGATAGCTATTGTAGTAATACATATATTATCTTCTACATATCCTTTACTCGAATCTATTCTGTCTAAGGACATATTATTAATATCTAATATAGGTTCTCCAGTATAATAATCTAAATGATTTTGTAAATCCCACACTCTTTCTATTACTTCCTCTGTTATAGAAAACTCTGCAATATTAGGTCTATTTCTATACCCTTGTCTAGCTTTGTTATAAAGAAATTTGCCAATAGTAGATTGCTTCAATTTTTTACAATGTTCGTTATAGCATTTACGACAAAGCGTTCTGTGCTTAGCATAAAACATATTTTCATCAATACATCCACAATTAGTACAATGGTAGTTATTACCTTCTTTTGGAGTAGATATAAGTTTGTATCCATTTGCGTCTGATTCTATTTTATATTTTGAATGACTTATAGTAAGATGAATATAAGTCTTATTTTCTAACAATTCGAATACTGTTATTTTATAAAAAGATTTTATCTTAGTCATAAAATTAGACACACTTGATGACCTATCCTCGTCTTGATATAAAAGTTTTGACAAAGCCTTAGCTGTCATTTTAGTATAATCTCCTTTTAGTGCTAGATCAGCTCTAATTAAGAAATCCTTAGTTCCTGGAGTTATATCGTCAAATATATATGACGGACATTCTCCATCATAGTTTACTTTATACTTGGGATAATATCCATTTACCGTTAAATTTTCTAAATATCCGAGGTTACACAATTCTCTTAATCCATCTTTTAGAGACTTATCCTTAATTCCACAATTACTCAATTCTTTTAAACTAAAATTTGCATAATCTCCATTCTTAAAGGCTAGTACAGCCAGTTTGACAATTTCTAATTTTTTACTATTTTCCATAATCATTCAATTTTTATATTGCAAAATTAATGAATTAAAATGACCCCTCCTAGTATTTTGTAGAAAATTTAAAATTTGAGCTTTATGAATATTTTAGATAATTAAAATCTCGTTTATGACCCCCCTTCGGGATTCGACATACTCTTAACTCCCCCCACAGGGATTGAGAAAAAAGTAAAAACATTATAATTTTCTCAATCAGATTTACTAACAATTAAAAACAAAAAGATTATGTTTACAATTGAAGAGACAAAGAAAAGCAAAGGTTTCAAATCAGTAAAGGAAAACATTGCAGCTATCGAAGCGGTAAGAAAAGAACGCTTTGACCAAAATTTGGCTTTAGCCGGATTTAACGGGAAAAACATTGTATTGACCGGAAATTTTTCTGAAAGAAAGTTTAAACCGGCTGGGGGACAAGAACGTTCTTACATTGTTTTGGAAGCGGTTTACTTTGACGATAAACCAGAGAACGGAAAAATCGGAACGCTTGCATTGTCAGCACTGAAAGCAAGTGTAAAGCCGTCAATTGACGAAAATTTGCAGTCGGTTGTATCTGACTTTTCGGAAATTTCCGAACGCGAAGCACTTAACAAACTTTTGGAAGATAAAACCTACTTAAAATGTGAAAGTACATTGACCGTATTAAAGCCTGAATTTTATCAGGAGAACGGGCAAAACAAAGTTAAGTACGACGCCGAAAAAACAAAGAAAGGATATAAATACAGTGTTGCTACATTGTAAACCTTTCAACGGGTGCAAACATTTGCACCCGTTTCAACCAATTAAAACAGATTAAAAACAATTAAAAAAAGATTACAGTCATGAAAACGAATAAAAGATACATTACAGTTAACGGAATTGTTTACACATACGAAGAGTATTTAGAAATGTTAAAGAATAGAGATTAATCTCTATTCTTTTTTGCTTACGTAGCATTTACTAACTTCGTAGAATAATCATAATATGAAAATATTCGTAGTAAAAGGTGTAGCCAAAGGTGATAGAGTGTATTATGAAGGACTTAATTTTAAGATCCATGCAGGAGATTGGCTTCCTAACTATGAATGTTATTTTCAGGTGAAGAAAGATGATCTTGGGAAATATACAATATTGAAGTGTATTCCTGTAGATGAGGAAAACAGTTGGAATAATGCCATCTCTGTAGATAAGGATGATGAAGAATGTTGTTGAGTGAGATAAATGAGCGTGGTTCCACTATCATTCTCTCTCCACCTCCAGAAATTTTTTCCATTTCCCCAATTCTCCGAGAAAGAGCACTTTTAGCATTTCAATTTTGAAAACTCTACTCAACATATCTGAACTTGTTTTAGAGCTAAATTTGAGTTTTCACAAAAGTCTCTTTCCAAAATATATATTTTCTAAGCCCATACAATCTTAAATTTAAGTTTATATATAACAAACAAAAAGACAGCCTAGGAGTCTATAAAATATGTGCCGATGAGACTAGGACGAAACTATCCTCAGTTGAGGATAGTCCACTGTTTACAAGTTTATTCATATAAGACCATAATGGGTACGCTCTGAGACTATGTAGTTGTTGTGAAACAATTCAAAGTATAGTAGCACAGGAAGGTCTAAATTTTTCATTTCTTTTTGGTAGCTTCGGCTACCACTTTCAAGACAAGAGCAACCGTTACGTGGTTTGAAAGATAAGTAAGTATATACTGAAACTAATAGCTCTTTTTCTGTTTAACAAATTAGAACCTCACACTATATAGGTAAAGTGTAGATAAAAATGGAACAGAATTATTCAAACGCTCCTGCAAAACGTTTTACTCAAAACAGAATGTTTAAAAACTTGTCTGAAGAAGAGTTAACACTTCTGGGATTAGGTGGTCCTGAACCAGAAGAGTATATAAAAACGTTACCAGAGAGTGTCAATAAAACAATATTAGTTGATACAAATCCTTCTAGAGATTGGGTTGAACACACTACGTTGGTTGGAGGATATACAAAACACAGAACAGAAGTTAATTTTGTAGACTGTGATTTTTGTAGTACCATCTGGTCTAACATTGAAGATTTCAAACACATATATACTGAAATGAAGAAGCAAGATAGAACTCAATATCTTGCCATCACGGTGAGTTTGAGACAAGTAGGAATGCGCAGAACTTTGGAATATCTAGCTCAGTTTGAAGAGTTTGGAATAACCGAAGAAGATTGCAAAGAGATTCAATCTCATAGAGTGGCTTCATCAAAAGATCTCAAACATGAACGTAGTCATGTTCACAGATTGTGTAAAGGAGATAAAGCACTAAACATATATTCTTACAGTGATACAGGAACTCCAATGTTAGCAGGAATCATAAAAATCAATTAATATGACACATACAATCTACAAAAACATCAAGTTAACAGTAAGTACTCCAGATCTCCCCATGTTAGCAATAGGGATGGATTCTACTCAGTTTGGAATTGCGTTGATATGGATTTCATTTATTATTAGTTGGAAATGAATACATTAATATACTCTGTAACTGACTGTTCTCAATGCTATTTGATAGTAAAATACGTATTTGTAAATTCCAATCTTAGTCCAATTAAAAGGACTGTTAAGCTAGAATACGATAGAGATGGTAATTATCAATACAATATAACTAGAGCTATAGCAAGAATTTTTGAAGAGCTGAAACACGATGGTATTTCGTGTAATAAATCAGACACTCAAGTTATTATATTATAACAAAAACCTCACACTGTATAGGTAAGTGTATAACATCATGAGACAATATTTCTATTTAGTAGCTCACATGGTAGTAGGAGATGATTTATATATTGATAAAATCTTTCTCCAGGAACATGATGCCATTCGTTGGGGTAAAGTCTTGGCAACAAAAAATCCAGATTATTCTGTAGGTCTATATAGACAAGAGATTGCAAGGACAGCAACGGTGAAGTTTGTTAAGTACTTAACCGCTTATAAATCATCTGGGTCGGATAATGATATTGATCAATGTAGATAAGATATGGCAGAAGAAACTATAGTAAGGGAAAACTTGATGACAAGAGAAGGGTATTCCCCTTACTGTCCTCAGTGTTCGGTGATGCCTAGAACGTTTTTCAACGGAGAACAATTTCAATGTCCTAATTGTGGATGGGTTTCACAATTTCCAGAAGATTTCATAGAGAGGTACAAAAACAAGTGGAAGATAAAATAACGAAATATGGCAACTGTAATTCAAAAGAGATTGAGAAAAGTGATAGAAGATTCTATGGTTTCAAATGAGACGCATACTATGTATGCTAATAAAACTAAGTATGTAGTATATCACGGAAGAATTGAAGCAAAAATAACTCCAGAAGGGATGATTACCTCTAGAGATATATTGTTTCAAGAATCTCTAGCAGTCTTTAAATAAATTTAAACCATCTAAAGGATAACTCCGAATTAAATTGGAGATTCTTCTTTTAGATGGTTAACTTTTAAAATTACACAAAATGTCAAAGAAAAAAAAATTTACTAAAGATTTAGTTACTCCTGACGAAGTTCTATCAAATTATTTTCAAATTGGAACATTAGTTTACTTCAAGGATGGGTCGTTTGTTGTTAAGAAGTCAGACCAATCTGATTTTGCAATGGCTGTTGGATGTGGTATTATGTGCTCAGAAGAAGCAAATGACTTGTTTCAGATAATTGACGCTAATAAGCCTTATCCAACAGCTAATGCGGATAAAGAAATTGTTGTTCCAATTAATAATATAAAAGTTAGGAATATCAATACTGGCACAGTCTATTATTGTAGCAATATAAACGTTGTAAACTGTGCTGGAAGTGTAACTGAGGATTATGAAGATCGTAAGGTTATATATAACAATACGTCAACTACATTGAGAACTATCCTCAAAGCATCTAAATTTGGAAATTGTCAATTATTATAATATAAAAAAATTTAAATTGTATGGAAAAGAAAGTAGATTACAGCAAAGACATTCAAATAACAAACCCTAAAACCAACGAAACATTCCCAGCTAGATTATTGGTGAATGATCCGGAGTTTGGAGTAATTGTTGGATTTACGGATAATGACGAAAAAAAGTGGATTCACAGTGAATATTATTCTGACTATGAATCAGTACAGGAAGTATGTGGATTTTTGGAGGTTTCTAATGTTCCAGAAATTGAAGAGGGACCAATTGTAAATGTAGGCAACGTAGTTAGTACCAAAGAGAAAACGCTTCTGATTATTGAAATAAATCCAGATTATATTACTGGAATAGATATTCAAGGGAAGGGTTGGGCATTGCTGAGAAAAGACATTTTAAAGCTGTTAACTGGTGACGAGGCTGCTCAGTTTTGCATATATGTAGCTGCTAACACTGGAACAGTATTACTTGCAAATGGTTCTCTTTTTGATCTAATTGGAGGATGGTGGTATAAATGTGTCATTGAAGGACTTACTTGGGTATTTCAATTTGAGGAAATTAAGACAACTGGTGATGTAATAGCTTCTCTAGTTATAAATGTAGAATCAGGAATTTGCGTTCCCGAATCTATATTACAGGAATGTCCATTTGCTAACTTGCACCATATATCCAATGCAGAAAATCTTGAGGTTATCACGAGTGATGAAGTTCTTAAAATTATGTTAAGAAAATGATTACTGCTGAACAAATTCATAATGAACTTTGGGATCTGGGTCTTAACAGACTTGCAGATCTCAAAAGTACAGTTGTTGACAACAAGGCTATAGAAACTAAAAGAAATTTAGAAAGTCTAGGATTTACACAGTCTGAAACTTACAAAAATCTAAGTAAGAAAGTCAAAAAGATGGAGGAAAAGGTAGTATATGACTTTTTCAATCAAAGATTTGACGGAGTTGTATTTGTTCCTACAAATGATTTTGTAAATCTTCTTTTAAAGTATGATCTATATTGTTCTGTGTTTGAAGATTTCTTGGGAGAAATTCCTGAAGAAAACATAGACGAAATACTTGACGCTAAGAACACTCTGACGGAAATTAAGGATATAAATGTATATTCTAATAGGTACAAAAATCTAGTTTCTCAAATTAGCGATAGTTATATAGGAGAGTGGTGTAATGAAGCCCTATTGTCTTCAATAGATGAAGAACCCTATCAAGAATGGAAATGGAACAGTCGTCCAGACTACTACGAAGCCTTAGAAATGATCGAAAATGGATGGAATATTATCCTATCCTATGATTTCGAACTTAGTCGCAATACTCCAAAATCCTTTTATGATAACTGCGATATGATAAGAATCAGATGGGGATTTAAAGATAGTATCAATAAATTTACTCATTTTCCTATTACTGAATTAGGTATTAATCCTAGGGCAGGACTATCAGGTAAAGCATTGAGTTCTGATACTTTACTCATAGCAGCTCCTAGAGATGAAATAAAACACATCGTTGAACTAGAGGAAGTTCCTAAGGTATTAATTAAAGACCCTTTTGTGTTTCAAGTTCTTGAAAACGATGTAGTTATATTCTCCAAATGGGGAGTAGAAAGTAAAGACGAATTGTTTGAAAAATAATTAAAATTCTAAATTGATATGCGTAGCACAAAAACAACAAAAGAGAAATTAATTGAAAGAATCAATACATTAAAAGAACTTCCTAGAACTGACAACGTTCAATCCATGCTGAATAGATTAGAGCAGGAATTGTCAGATTTGGGAGATCATTCTTTCGAAAGAGAATGTTATTCTTTTTAATATGGAAAGAGCATTTTTCAATTTTGTGTACTCCCTTATTGAGACTGCTATGAAGTATAACTGCAGTCTCAATATTGAGGAGTTTGTGGGATATGTAACCATACATACAGATTGTGATGTAATAACATTAACTATGAATGATGGCTACGTGTCTGAGATACGTTATGATGGTACTCATTTAATATTAGATGAGGATATGCAACATGAAATAACTAAACTCATGAAAGAATGAAAGTTATAGAAATAAATAACAGGAAAGGTACTTACATTTACGACGAAGAGTACAATGAATTTTTTAGTGATGACGAAGTCTGGGAATATCTCGATCCTGACGATATAAGTCAGGAATTTGAAATACCTAAAGAGAGAGAAACTTTGGTTCTTAAACAAGAACTACAAAATAAGGTGTCTTCTGAACACCTAAAGGGGTTAGAGAGAAATAGCAAGGGAGAATACACAGCTGAATTTAGTGGACTAGATGCAGAGGGAGATTTTCCATTTAAAGGAATGTATTACAGCATAACGTGGTTTAAACTAAGACCTAAACACAATGCGCCTGCTCAAAGTACTTCTGAAGAAAGTTCTTCTATTTCTCTTTCTAGAAAAAAATTATTATTAACTAAATATTTTAAATAAAATGAAAAAGACTGGAATATTTTTCAAATACCTCGGAAATAATCTCGATGAACTTTACCAAGAAAGAATATCGTCTCTAAGTGGAGATATTCAGGCAGCTAGTGAAGATAAAGTTAGAGCTTTGGAGAAAAGAGTCAGACAGCTCAAGAGAGAGAAGGAAAAACTTCTTGACTTGGGACTAAAGAATCGGCAGGACTTGACTCCTACATTTGAGAATATCAATGCAGAGGAGTGGGTAAAGCAATATCATGAGTTGAATTATGATCTAGAAATTACTGAAACAGAACTTAAAGTAGCTAGATCAACTCATAAAGAACTCTTTGGTGGTGAGGAGGAGGAAGAGGCAGAAGATTCTTTTTAAATGGTCTAATTTTTAAACTTGTTTAAAATGAGAACAATAATTATTTCTATCCTGTTGATGCTGCCCATTCTCAGTAATGCGGCATCATACAAATATTTATATGCAACTAAAGACAAGGCTAAGAATGCAGTATTAGTAAGTGATAAATGGGCAAATATAGAGTTCGACGGTGAGGAAGAAATAATTATTCTCTCATTTGAAGATAAGTTTGCTTATTTTAACATTCTGGAGCTACTAGAAAAAACTAAAGAGAAAATTATATTTAAAGTTTTGACGGACAATAGAACGGTAACAACTTTTACGGTTTCCGAAGACTTTGTAGTTTTCTTTTACAAGGATTATAAATTTATTCTTACTAACATTCCAAAGAAATATTGGTAAAGTAATCATAAATTATAATTTTTGTGGCAGTGCAAAAATACTACAATAATTTGAATATTATGAGCATAGCTTTAATACTAAAATGTTGAGTAGAAAATTTTTTGTAATGTTTGCTTGGTAGGTCAAAAAAATTGTAGTACCTTTGCACTGTTAATGTTCCAAACTACTAAAGTAGCCATAATTGTCCTATGGTGTAATGGTAGCACAACAGATTTTGGTTCTGTCGGTCTAGGTTCGAATCCTAGTAGGACAACTCATGTAAAGCAGTAGTACGACATTTAGGCATCGTACCTTATAACCCAAGAGTCGGTAAAGTCAGCTGAATAAATCCGATGAGGTATATCTATAGAATAAAGCCACAGCTAGCACGAAGATAACTATAGGAACTGGAATCTCCAGTGTAGAAATACTGCTTTACAACCTTATAAAGGTCCCTTAGCTCAATTGGTTAGAGCATCTGACTCATAATCAGGCGGTTATCAGTTCAAGTCTGGTAGGGACCACTACATAAATATCCAATACAAAATATATATAGATGTGAAATCTCTATATTCAACTGCCTGGATGGTGGAATTGGTAGACACTTCAGATTTAAGCTCTGATGCCCATTGCGGGCGTGTGGGTTCGAGTCCCACTCCAGGTACATACTTAATCAATTAATTATTAATTAAATTAAATTAAAATGAAGAAAGTATTATTGATGTTTATTGCTCTTATGAGTGTTGTGTGTTTGAGTGCACAAGAGTTGAGAATGCCAAAGTACAAGTTTACTGACAACTGGTCAATCAGTGTGGGTGGAGGAATTATGTCCTCGTTTGGAGATAAACAAAGTTCTTTTGAACATAAAGATTTCTCCAATCCGTCTGTACATTTAGGATTAAACAAGTATTTTACTCCAGTAGCAGGAGCTAGATTTCAAGGAGAGTGGAAGAAGTTTAATACTGAATTAGAAGATGTCCATACAGCAGGAGTGTATAGTGATTTGTTAATCAACCCAATTAACATTTTCAATTCAAATTACGATAGAAAATTTAATGTAGTAATTCCAATTGGCGTAGGTTATTTACATTCATTTAAAAATGATCAAAGTGCAAAACAAGACTTCCTGATTCCCAGAGTTGGACTTCAACTTAATTATGATATTACAGACGCAGTACAATTAAATCTAGAGGGAATAGCTTCATTGTCGCATGACAAACTAGACTTCATTGTAAATAAAGCACAGTATGACGGGTTTATTACTACCTCTTTAGGAATTACCTATAAATTTAAGAACCATAATGGAAGTCGAGGATTTAAGTATATTCCATCTTATGACCAGGAAGACATTGACTTTTTAAATGAGGAAATTAATAGAATTAAGGCAGAATGTGAGAAAACTCCGAAAACAATTACTGTAGTTGATACTATTCACGTAAAAGATACTGTATTTGTTAGAGAAGTTTCTCCAACTACTATTAGATTCCATATTAATTCTGCGGAAATAGCTCCTGAACAAATGGCTAATGTTAGAAACATAGCTGATCATGTTAAGGACAATGCTATTAAAAAGTTAGTAGTTACTGGTTATGCTGATGCCAAAACTGGAACTCCAGAATATAATCAGAAACTCAGTGAGAAGAGAGCAGAATCTGTTAAAAGAGCATTAATTAGTTTTGGAGTGCCTGAAGATAGACTGATTGTAGGAGCTGAGGGAGATAAAGTTCAGCAGTATGAGGACAATGATTGGAATCGAGCTACAATTATAGTCTCTCAAAACTAAATCCAGACCATTTAAAAGGAATATCCAAATTGATTCGGAGTTCTCTTTTAAATGGTTAAACTCAAAAATCTCTATTATGTCCAAAAGTAAAAAACTTCCTATCTACAAGGATAGAGGAATTGCACAACATAGCACTTTCAGAAGAAAAATAAAAAGAAGAATAAGACAAAAAGTCAAAGAGTTATTAACTCTACTGGATATAGAATCTTATGAACTTCCCTCTCCGAAAGTTTTGGTAAATGACTATGATTGGTGTGATTATATCTTTGATTTTAGATTTAAGAGCCAAAGTAGATATATAAGAGATACAGAAGAGTATGATAAATATATGGAAGAATCGCAAATTAGATATTCTAGAAAATAGAATCTAATCTTTTTAGATTCTTTATATTTAAAGAGTGACTAAATAAAAGAACTCCTTTATATAAGGACAACTTTTGCCAACCTAGTGAGGTTTTATCCTAGTGTCACCACTCTTGATGAGTAGAGGATAGATCTTTATGGCAACATAAAGTTAACAACCTCCTCCAAGTAGAGGAGGATTTCGAGTAATGATGTTCAATGGTAGCATGATAGCTTTGGGAGCTATTCGAGCCAGTTCGAGTCTGGCTTACTCGACGAGCAGAAGTAACAGTATAGTGTAGAGTTGCATAGCTACCTTAAACAAGTAGTGGTGGGAGCGTAACGAACTTCTACTGTAAAACTTTGATTCCTGTTTCGACATTTTCAGTCTAAATGCTGGTAGCGGATATAAACTAGCTACCAAATATCGCGGAGTAGAGCAGTGGTAGCTCGTCAGCCTCATAAGCTGAAAGTCGCAGGTTCGAATCCTGCCTCCGCAAGGCTACATATTAGAAACCTCCACGTGGTGTAGCTGGATTTAAACTAATTCTAATAATTAATATTATGGAGTATAATAAACATGAAGTAATAGCAAAGGAAAGAGGATATACTATATCAGAAGACGGAATAGTATATAATCCTAAAAATAAATCTGTAGGAACTAGTGGCAAAAATAGATATAAATATTTTTCATTTAGAATAAACGATAAAATTATCAAAGTATATTTTCATAGATTCCAGGCATACAATAAATTTGGAAATAAAATATATGATGAAGGAATGGTAGTTAGACATTTGAATGGAAATATTTTGGATAATTCTATTGCAAATATAGAAATTGGAACTAATTCAGATAATATGATGGATATTCCAGAAAAAATAAGGCAAAAAAGATCTTCAAATGCCAATAAAAAATATCCTGATGATATAGTATCTCTAATAAAATCTGATAGAGAGAAAGGAATGTCTTATAAGGAATTAATGAACAAATATAATATCTTAAGTAAAGGAACTTTAAGCTATATTATAAACAATAGATAAATATATAATATTAAGTTATAAATAACCGGTCAATGTTTATAACTTATGTGGAATGGAGAAGTGGTCTATCTCGCTGAAGCACATATGCTCAGAGGCCAGAGGTTCGAATCCTTTTTCCACAACAAACTCCTTTTGTGGCTCCCAATAAATTAATTATTAACAATTTAAAATTTTTTAAGTATGAAAAAAGTAATTAATGTTGTAAAGAAAGCTGCTGAGTGGTATTTTGAACAGAGTTCCAAAAGCTATGTATGGTTAGTTTCAGGAACTATTCCTCCGCCTAACAAAGGTTTGGAGTGAATATACTACTAATGTTAGAAATGTAAACACTAAAAATATGAAAGATAACAGATTTAAATTAATTTCCATAATATTTGGAATTATTTTATTTATTGTGTTGATGATTCAATGGTAATTGCCTCAATGGGGGAATAGGTAGACCTGTGTGCCTTAGGAGCACATGAGCTTAGCTCGTGTCGGTTCGAGTCCGACTTGAGGTACTTTTTATTTTTTTTAATTCTAAAAATAAATTAAGATGAAAGTAGTACTAAGTACAGTATTAGACTTTAAATCCTTAGAGGATTTAGCAGCTGCTTGTGCAGATTGTATTGAAAATAGTGATTTAACATCTCTCGACAATGGAGTTCCAGAGGATTGGGATCTTCCAGAAGTTTGGAATGAAGAAGTGGTTAAAGACTTCTTAAAATTCAATGGTTCTATATTTGCTAGATGTCAAGGAATTGATTTGGAAACAGATCTTTTTGACGATAATTTTAGTGAAACAAGAGTAGAAATAGAAGAGTAATGATAGGACTTATTTTGTTTGTAGTATGGGTAGTTTCCGTGATAGGTGCAGTATCATATTATGCACGGGAAACTATGGAGCCCACCATATCTAGAGTAATAATAGCTTTTTCCCCTATAGTAAATACTTTATTCTGTTTAAGAAAAAGGTTGTTTAGTAATGTATTCAATGACATAGTTAAAGAATTTAAATAATATGAATTATCAAATTACAATTAATGCCCCAGAGGGTAAAATTCCAGTTTACAACGAAAGTACTCAAAGTATTGATTTTGTAGACTCTGATATTAGAGAAAAAGTTAAAACCTACGAGGATGCACTTAAAGTCTTGGGAGAAGAAAGACCATCCTATGTTGATGACATGCCCAAACATCTAGCTGCAAGAATCAAATGTGAGACTATATTGAGAGCATTGAATGGGGATTACAAATTCCATCTTACGGAGGGTGCTTGGTATTATCCTTGGTTAAAAATATATCTAGAATCTAGTACTCCTAAAGAGTATAAGATAGAAAGTAATCCTCTATTTCTTTATGAAGGTAAAAAATACTGGCTGCGCTCTGGTAATTTTGCCTATGTTCCTGGCGGCGTCGCTTATTTCGATGCTGTTAATGGTTCTGGCGATTCTTCTACCTATGTCGGCTTCGCTTGCCGGAGTAGAGAGATAGCGGACTATTTTAGTGAGCAATTCAAAAAGCTCTATTTCGATGCTATCTACGGAGGCATATTAGAGTATAAATGGTGTAATTAAACAAAAAAACAAAATATGAAAAAGTGTAATGAAGTATTTTTCAGTGATAAAGGTATGACTAGTACAAGTGCGAATCATTTAGCTAACATTGCCGCTGAAGTGGTTCAAGCTCGTAAACTGGAGTTAGAAAACGTTACGTTTATTAGCGAATATATTTCTGTACTAGGCACTAACAGAGAAAAGGTTCTTGTTGTAGAAGGTAATAGTGCAGAGGATATAACTAGGATAAAAGAATCTCTTAAATTTATTTCCGAAGCCAATTCATTTATCGCTTGGGTTAGAGAAGCTATAAAGGCTAAAGAAGAAGAGCTTAATGAAATATCAAACATCTCTTTAGAAGATTATTGCAACCTAATGAAAGTTGAAGTTCCTCTATTGCCTAGCAGGATGCAAGAAGTCACCGAAGAAGACATTTTGGGAACTTGGAATATTAAAGAGAGAAATGAGTATTACTCGTTAGAAGCCTACTCAGCTGCTATCGGTAAATTTATTCACCCAAATGGAGCTTTTTCTAAAGCTCGTAAGCAGTTACAGGCTAAGCTAACTAGACCTCATAGTGTAGATAAGAGTTCTTCTTCCAACATAGTAATCTATGACTATATTCCCTCAGTAGAGCTATCTACAGTTGAAGATTCGTTTCTTGAGATGCAGAATACGCATAGAGCTTTGACTGCTAGGCTAAATCAGTTGAAATTTAGATTGAAGACTGAGGCGGCAGAGTTAACTAGGAAAAGACATGATGAATGGCACATGTTTGCAGATGAAATGAATTCTAGAAGACAAAAACTATATTCAGACTTAATTACTTATAAAAATTCTGAAACTCAGAAAATAAGTCAACTGAAAATAGTTATTCCAGAGGCACTTAAAGAAGTGTTTGATTTTCTTCAGAATATCCAAAATGCAAAGAAATAAAGGTGAATAGGACTTAATCCTCATTGGGATTTAACCATTCTTTGTGTGAGTAAAGAAATATACCAATAATTTATTAAATAAAGAATATAATCTTAATTTGTCAATCTGACAAATGTTTAAATTACTGACAGTTCGCAGAAATATATTAAATTTCTGTCTTGGTTTTTGGCTTCGCTTTGCGAACTGGTCTTTGCTTTCGATTTAGTTCTTGGCATAATTATATTTCTTTACTCACGACTTAAATGTCCCTATCGTCTAGTGGTTTAGGACAAAGCACTTTCGATGCTTAAACACGAGTTCGAGTCTCGTTGGGGATACTAAAAATAAAATTTTTGTAAAAATTTTATCAGATATTTGGCTAGTAAAAATAAAAGTGGTATCTTTGTACCACTGTTTCGGAGGTATAGTGTAAAGGTAGCATAACTCACTGTCTATGAGTAGGAGGGGTTCGAATCCCATACTTTCGGCAAAATATTGGGTAATGGGAAAGTTGATTAATCCGCTGCATTTGGGATGCAGAGATCAACCATTTAGAGGATTAGCTCAGTTGGTTTAGAGCACTTGATTTACATTCAAGGGGTCATGAGTTCGAATCTCATATCCTCTACTCAAATTAATTAAAAATAGACGATTATAGATTATTTAATTTTAGGTATTTGTATTTTAGTGGTGTTCCTTCTAGTAGCATTGATGTTTTGTAACTACATGATAGATAGGAACGATCTAGTTTATAATTTTCGTATGACAGTGTTTACAGAAAATCCTGATATACGAAAAGTTACCATCCTATGATACTATGATGTCCTATTTCTGGATTTCGTTGTATGATTTAGATAACTGGATAGACTTTAAATACCCAGAATGTGGAGGAATCTTTCAAGCTATTAGAAATTACATCAACTATAAAAACTAATAAAATGACAATATTAACTTTCTATAGTATTGGAGTATTAATCTCAATAATATTCCTTGCGATTTTATCCTATATTGCTATCTACAAAGGTAGAGATTTAACCTTAAGAGTATTGATCTCAATAATATTGTATAGTTTAGCATCTTGGTTTTGCATATTTTCTATTATTGTTATCTTAGTTATAGATTGCTTATCGAAGTTTGATACAATATTAATAAAAGGTAGAAAATAATAAAGTTGGCTCGCTAGCTCAATAGGATTAGAGCAACAGCCTTCTAAGCTGTAGGTTCTGCGTTCGAATCGCAGGCGAGTCACCATTTAAAAGGAATATTATATGAGAATTACTTCAGAAGAATATACTCAACTAATTAATAAGTTGAAAAATTTAAAATCTTCATATTTAGATTCTCCGCTCCAATTTGGAAAATATAAAGGGAGAACTTTAAGATGGATAAAATCTTATGATTTGCAATACATATATTGGTTAGCTGATAATACAGATTTCCCTATAGATTTAAATCTTCTTGATTTGCCAGAAAATAATACTTTTAAGCAAAATATTAGTAAAGAAATTTCTGCTGATATAGAAGATACCTTTATAAGGGACTGTCGCATAGAAAGAGAGCAATCTCAAATTGAAGCCTACAGAAGAGAACACGGTCATGGCTGGTAAAATATTTCCTTCTACGCCTCTCTAAATTTGGATATTGATGCGCACCGAGAGGAGGAGTTCTTTCCTATCAACGACCAAAGTAGGAGATAGGTTGAGATACCGCTAATATAGTCGGCTATTAGTATGGATCTCGTAATGGAGGAGTAGCTCAATGGTAGAGCGCAGGTTTGAAGAACCTGGCGTTGGGGGTTCAATTCCCTCCTTCTCCACAATTTAGCGGGATTGGTGTCAATGGTTAGCATACGACTCTTCCAAAGTCAAGGAGACAGTTCGAGTCTGTTATCCCGCACAAGTCTATAAAACTACTTGAAGTATGAGAAATCTAGAGGAATTAATAAAAGATAATATAGAATTTATAAATTCTATAAGTTGTGAAAAGTGGATTGAATTATTAAAGTCTATAGCTATATCAATATTACCTTTTTATGGTAGTGATAAAAATATAGAAGCAATAAAAAACATCAAATGTATTTCTACTCACTATAATGAGCATGGACTAAGTGAGATTCAATTGACAACTAGTAAGCTAGATTATGAGGATTTTAAAATAAAATTAAATAATGTAGGAATAAAAATATCTCAACAAAGAAGACATTCTAATTTTGAAGAATATTGCTTCATTCCAATTGAAGCATTTAGAATAGTAAATAAGGAAGTATAAGCCTAATTGGTAAGGCAGTAGTCTTGAAAACTACTAGTAATCGTGTAAAAGCGGTGTGCCAGTTCGAGTCTGGCTGCTTCCTCTATAAATTTTATATCATGAGTAGAAGTTTTCATCAAAGACATCGAGATTCTCACCATAATAAAAGTCCTAGAGAGATTTTGGCTATAGAAAAAAGAAATGGAGTGAATCGTATCATTTGGAGAAATAGGAAAATTAAACCCTATGGTAGAAAAGATTTCATTGGATATGGGGAAGAAACATATCTTAAAAAATATGGGGAGTATTTTGCTCCTGTAATTGACAAGAAACGAGAAAGAAGAAGGGCAAAACAACAAATTCTTATAGAATTAAGTTTTGACTAAACTTGTCGGGTTGACCGAGTGGCTTAGGTCCTGGTCTGCAAAACCAGGTACAGCGGTTCGAATCCGCTACCCGATTCTAATAAAAACATACGTCGGTGGCATGATTGGGAAGCGACGGTCTCCAAAACCGTGATATGAAGGTTCGAATCCTTCACGGCGTGCTACAATTATAAATAAGGGCCGGTAGCATAATTGGGAATGCGCTAGTTTTGCACACTGGAAGATCGGGTTCGAGTCCCGCCGTGTCCACAACTTTTGGAGAGATGGCTGAGTGGTCTAAAGCACTGCACTGCTAACGCAGCGAGGGTAACACCTCCGTTGGTTCGAATCCAACTCTCTCCGCAATCTAATTTACTATATTATATGAATAGAGCAAAGAGAAGAAAACTTAAAGAGTTAAAGTTTAAGAAACGTCTTAAATTTTGGGCAAATTTAAAGTATCCAGTAAAAGAAAATAGTGAATGGAGGGCAGCAAAGTCTTGGACAGAGCTTAAAGATCATCATGAATTTAGAGACCAGTCTACTGGATATAAACGCAATGATAAAGAATACAATCAGAAGCGTGTAAGAAAGATGGCATTTAAACTAGCTCAAAATGAATTGGAAGACATTAACTATTTCTTAGAAGATGATTTTTATTCATATTATAAAGTAAATATGAAAGCAAGAACTAATAAGAAGACTTGGAGATAGTCTTCTTTTAAATGGTTAAATTTGAAAATTAATAGAATTAAAGGAAGGGTAACGGCACTGGTCTGTAAAACCAGCCTGCTTTAACAAATTGTCGTATCGGAATCGCAGTAGGTGGGTTCGAGTCCCACTCCTTCCACATAATACAGAAATATTCATCTCAACACACATTTGGTTTATTATGGAAGAGAAATTAGACTTAATTATTCAAAAATTGGATGAGTTACTTGTATTAACCAAACGTATTCACCGAGATACAGAACCATCTATTGAAAATAATACATCTGAATATTTATTAAATGTGTTAGGTGATGTTACTGGTGACGTTATAATGCAAGGTTTAACTGGAAGTAGATAGTAGAACGGGCTTGCCTGGTTTTGACAGGTAATTACAAATTATAAGGACGTGTAGAGTTTGTACCAACTCTTTAAAAATGATACACAATTTTAAGTGGCAACACTGAAGTAAGAATGGCAGCGTAAGCTGTGGCTTGTCAATAAGTATATTGATTAAAGTCGGGTTAACGGAGAAGACCTAGAAACAGAAGAGGTGTGGGAAGAAGCGTATAAAGCAGCCCACTTAACTTGAACGCCAAAGGTTAGTAGAGCTGAGATTCTCCACAATGTGTATGGTAGAGACGCAAGGGCTATGCCTAAAAGTACTACTCGTTCTCCAACGTAAATGGAGTGGTGGAGAGCTGACTTCGATCAGCCCATAGTTTGATAGTTTGTATTTAGAGGTTATCCAGCAGGGCGATAAGTTCATAATATACCTCGGTGTCCTGCAAAACTATCTACATGCTAGAACTCACTAGCTGATGTAATAAAAATGAGACACACGTTATCCTTGTAACAAGGATTGTCTGGACGGCGGTTCGATTCCGCCCAAGTCCACTTAGCATCAGATTAAAAATAAGATAAACAAATAAGTTATGGAATCTAGATTATTGCCCAATTACAAGACTGTAGGAAATGAAGAAATAAGTTATCCTACTTATTCTAAATTAAGTGCTTTTATGATAGAACGTGAGACTAACTATATTTCATCTATTGTAGATGTGTTAATAAAGAAAGTTCCTCAAAATAAACCAATAAAATTTCTAGTCAGAGGAATGTCTATGGCTATCCTAACTGGAAGTGTGGCATATCATTTAAGATGTAAAGGTAGGGCATGTAAAATTGATATTTTAAGAAAAAAGGGAGATGATTCTCATATGGGTGTACACTTTGAGGACAATGAGTCGTATATAGTCGATCCTGACTATGTTTATGTTGTAGTTGACGACCTAGTAGCTTCTGGAGACACCGTCCGAAAACTTGGAAGTCTGGTAAAGTTCAATTATCGCAAAAGAAAATTGGATTTTCTCTTTGTTTCTTCTATTTATTGTAGGGGAGAGTCTGAAGTAAAGTATTGGTCTAAGTATTATAAATATGTGTATAGTAATCGTATAATAGAAACTAAATAGTTTCCAGTGTGGATCTTGTAGCTCAGTTGGTTAGAGCTCGATACTTTTAATATCGGGGTCGACAGTTCGAATCTGTCCGAGATCACATAATCAAGATAAACATTGGGTATCATCCCAATATCATATGTGTGTTAGTGATGCCAGTCGTTCGCGAGAATAATTGGCATTTTTTTTTATGTGAAATTTTAAAGATAAACAAAATATGGCAAGATTAAGTGATTTACAAAAGTTCTTAGTTTCAAAAAATCCTAACAAAATTCAAAAATCAAAAACTTCAAGTAGTGCTTATTATTACTTTGAAAGTTGCATTATTAGAGTTTCTGATCATTTGGATAATAAGTTGCAACTGAATCCTAATTATATGAACATTGTTTGTTCTAACAATAAGGAATTTGTAGTTTCTGTTCAGGGAAGGGTATTAGCAATACCATATAAAGAGATTAAAGAGCTTATATTAGGGTATATAACTTTTAGTTATATTAGGAATTTAGAACGTTCTGACTTAAAACTTACCCATACTTATAAAGATGAATATTTTGAACTTTTGAAAAGATTTGATGAATTGTCTGTTTCTTTAGAGAAAGTGAATGAAGAATATGTTATATTGAAGAATAAGCAAATTGATGATATTCATTCTCATCAGAAAATAATTAAGGAGCTTACTGAAAGCTACAAAAATATTTCTAATCACTTTATAAAGAAATCAGAAACATTGGAAGCAAAAACTAATGAATGCAAAAATCTTACTAAGAAATTAAAGGATGCTAATATGGCTTTGACAAGTGCAGAACATATAGCAAAAATAAATTTAGAGAAAGTTGATAAATTAACGAAGGAAAAGAATGAGCTAATGAAGGAAAATGAAGAACTTAGTGAGAGAATAAAAGCTATAAGTAACAAAGTGTCGGATTTAATTTCGGATTTATAAAGATGGGATTAATTGATAAAGTCACAGCCGTTTCTAAAAAGATTAAAAACAATAGAGATATTAAAGATGTTTCTATAAAATTAGGCGAGGAATGCGGTGAAGTACAGGGAGTAGTAAGTATAATGACTGGATTATCTTCCTACAAAGAGGTTAAGAATAATGACTTAGTTGATGAACTCGTGGATGTGTTTATCAATATAGTGGATATTGGTTTTATTTTTTACGGAAAAAGATTTAGAAATCTGTTTCATAGAAGATTGAGATTGAAACTTAAAAAATGGGAAGAAAAATACCAACTACAACAGTAATGAATGAGTGGGTTTATAATAAATTAAATGAACTGTGTAGGGTACTCCACGATAAATATACTATAAATTGGGGAGGGTGTGCCTTTGTAGCATATTGTATAGCTAGAAACTTATCGGAACATAATATTCCATATAAAGTAGTGTTATTTGGAAGAATGACAGCAGAAGATATGATTAGAACTAACTATGCTTGTAGTCATGCTTCTATTATGGCAGAAGAGAAGTTTCTTATAAATCCCCATAGTATTTATGTGGCAAATACTCTGGATGAACATATGGTAAACTTAACTCCAAAAGAGCTGTTGGCATACTATAAAAATGCTAAAGGTTCTTGGAATAATGACTACGATGTAAAACTGAATTCAACCGTAAGTAGACAGATTAATAACTTTTTTAAAACTATATTTTAATATGAAGAAATTTTTATTGACATTTTTTATTGCATTCGTATCTTTAATGACTTATGCTCAAGTAGACACATTGAAATTGATTCCTGGAAAGGAAATTATGTATGAATTGCAAATTGATACTGTAAAGTATGACTATCTAAAGAAAGTGGCTTGGTTTGCAGGATTTCCTGAAGTAGAAGCAACTTTTCAAGAGGGAAAGAAAACAGTATGTGCGACTCTAATCAAGGAAGACGATATTATAACTTTAAATGGCAAGAGTTATTTATATCTAAAGAGTATTCCTAAAGACTGGTTTGAAATAGCTACCTGGGAGGGAGCTCCACATCCAAGAACTATTACTTTATTTTATGGGCATAGACTTTCGACTAAGTCTCCTGTAACTGATGAATTTGGAACGTGGTATAGTAGAAAGGATTTTGAAGGAATGACCCTTGATACCGTTACTGTAGCTCATATTCTTAAACCTTTAGATGGTATTAAGGATTTCTATATTAATGGAGAGCAGTCCAAAGCTAGTTATGATATTCAAATTGGAGACACTCTTGAAATTAAATTTGATGTAGAGGAATCAATGGATATTGATAACTATATGTTAGTTAAAGACGAAGATGCCATTAAAGTTTCGGAGCAAGATTCGTTTATTTTAATTCCAACAGAATCAATAGAAGAAGTTGCGCCAGTAATTAGCAATGTTTTAGGGGATTATACAATAGAATCAAGAAAATTTAATATCAATGTATTTCCCAAATTTGCCATTGAAGAATTGTCTTATACAACCTTTAGAAAAGGGAATACAGAAAAGAAAGACTATACTAACACTCTGGAAATTAGTCCCGTTGTTTTAAATGGAGATTCAGTTGTTTTGGAAATCTTGACCAATGAAGATAAACTTGGACCATTTAAAGAGGAATCTTCCAAATTTTCTTGGAATAAAGATGGAAAAGATTTGAATGATTCTCTTTATATGGTAGAGGACTGTAAACTTATTATTCCCAAATACAATAAGGAAACTATGGATGGTAAGTATAATTGCATTGTTACTAATGGTAAAATTACATTTACTGTAACATTTGATGTAACATCAAATTACCCAACCTCTAATGAGACTATAGATACTAACGATTTTAGAGTACTATGTCAAGATGGGCATGTGCTAATCAGCAATGCTGTTTCTAAACATTTAGTTATATCTGATACTTCTGGAAAAATGTTGGTAAATAAAGTAATTACATCTGATATGGAGCAAATTTCTGTTCCTAAAAATACTGTTCTATTTGTTACGATAGAAGGGAAAACTATTAAGACAGTTTCCAAGTAATCTAATAATTATTCCTTAACTTTCTAAAATGTACGAAATGATAATACCAATATTGTTACTAATATTAGGTGTTGTGTTCCTAAGAATTGATCCATATCTTGATATTAGTGACGATGGTATAATCCTTTGGTACTCAACACTACTGGCAAATAAACGTAAATATATAAAACTTAAATAAGATGGCTAATATTTTATCAAAATCAGTAACTGCAAGTTCTTTAAAAGCAAAATCTTCTGGAATCCTGTCAGTTTTTTATAAGACTATTGATTCTTTGCAGGAAGTAGTCAAATCTGCTAAACAGGAAGCTGATATTAAGCAGCAAAATATTGATAGACTGGCTTTAGAGAAGGAAGAGCTTATGCAAGTTGCTCAAGAAAACGAAGCTATTGTTAGTAAACTTTCAAAACTATTAACTAATGAGTTGGAGTAAAATAGAAAAATACCTAAAGCCTGGAAACCTAGTTAAGTTTGATACAGATGAGTTGGGAATAATCCTTCCAGACGAAGAAACAGGTACTATACGAGTATGTGGTGATGGAAACTCTTCTAGAGCATGGTATACCGAAGAAGGTTTAAGAGATAGATGTAATTCAATAGAAAAAATATGGGGACCTGCACCTAATAGGTATGGAGTAAGTTTTGATACCGAACACAGAAGTCTTTTATATTCTATTTCAACTTTTGAAGTAGATGTATGCGAGAGAAAGAAAGTATTTGTAGGAGTTAGTAATAATGCCAGCGAAAAGGATATAGCTAGAGTTTTACAAATTATTGAGAAGGAAGGAAAAGAAGCTGTTTTTTGGGATACAAGTAAATCTCCTATAGTTAACTATGATATTTTATCCAAATGTCATGAGTTAATAATAGTTACTCCAGAAGACTTTTGTAATGGCGGTTATGTGGGCAAAGGCTTAGACGAAATGATTAGAACGGCTCTAGATAATTGCATTAAAATTAGAGTACTTGTTGAAAATAAACTTAGGAAGTTTAAGCGTTTAGTGAGCAACTACAAAGAAACAGGAAGTTACGTAAATTATTCTTTATTATTTGTTTTATGACCGATTATACAATATTTACTGATGGGGCATATTCATTTGCTAGAAAGCAAGGTGGATGTGCCTTTATCATTTTAAATAGTAAAGGTAAAGAAGTTACGGAATATTCTAAATGCTTCGTCAATTGCACTAACAATCAGATGGAAATGATGGCTTGTATAATAGCTCTAGAGTCTATAAAAACTCCTTCTGAAATTCTAATTATGAGCGATTCTATGTATGTGATAGGAACATATACAAAGAACTGGAGAAGAAAAAAGAACCAAAAACTATGGGAAAGGTTTGATAAAGCTATAGCTTTTCACAAAAAGGTTGATTTTCAACACGTTAAGGGTCATGAAGACAATTTCTATAATAATAGATGTGACCAATTAGCGGTGGAGGCAACTAAGATTTGTTTAACTAAATAAATAATTACAAATGAAGTACAAGAAGAAATTAGCTTATTTGCAATCTCGCCAAGCATGGTGGGATAAACAGCCGAAGGATTATCAAGCAGCAACAACTAGACCAGGATCTGTAAAAGTAAAGTAAAATAATAAATAGAAAAACATGGAAGGAATTAAAGAGTTAATTTGGTTAAACGATGGGAGAACTTATAGACAAATTGAGGAAAGTGTACAGCTGATTCCTACTTTGCCTAAAAAGGTTTATAATATGTGCTTAGATCCATACGAACGTATATATTTGGAAGAGTACTGTGAGAACTTTAACTTTGAATTCAAAGTATATGGCTTGGAAACTAAGTTTATTGACCACGTCATGACCACTTTTGAAAATACGTCTGGTAATTTAGGCATTCTCCTAAATGGTACTAAAGGAACCGGTAAAACAGTATGTGCTAAGATTTTGGCCAATAAAATGAATCTTCCAGTTATTATTGTCCCCAGAAATATGAAGGGTCTTCAAGAATTTGTTTCCAAAATTAGTTCGGACGTTATTCTATTCTTTGACGAATTTGAAAAGTCTTTTGATAGAAATGATTCTACTATCTTAACTATTATGGATGGGGTGTATAATAGTGGACACCGTAAAATCTTCTTGCTGACCACTAATCAATTATATATCAATGATAATTTGATTGGTAGACCTTCCCGTATTCGTTACAAGAAAACATTTGGAAATTTGTCTGTAGAAACTATTAAGGAATATCTTGAGGACAATCTTATAGATAAAAGTAGATCTAATCAAATTTTAGAATTTGTAGATTCTTTGTCTATATCTACTATTGATATTCTTAAATCAATTGTAGAAGAAATTAACATACATAATTGTAATATTTCCGACTTTAAGAAATGGATTAATGTTGAGCAGGCTAAGTTCTCTTGGAAATTCTGGTATAAGAGAATAGATCGTGATGATGATATTTATGGGGTTTATACTCTTGAAGACTTTAAGAAAGAATTAAAAGAAACTCCAAAGGATAAATTAGACGACAACTGCATTTGGCAGTCTAGTACTAATACAAACTCTTCAGTAGAGTATATGCACGAAGGTGAGAATTTCTACTACGGGCAAATTACCCAAACTCTCACTAGTGACAATTATCTTGTTTTAGAAGACGAGGATAACTCTATTTATTATTGTTATATCATTAATATTGACAAGAAACCGTCTCTATATAGAGGAGCGCTAGGTTACGCATTTTAAAAAAAAATAAAAATAATTATGCTATTCAAAGAATTTAAAGATAAAGTAGACAACAGTTTTCAACAAATGTGTAAAGGTCAATCTAATCTATTCAGAGCAAAAGTTGATAAAGACTTGCTTTGGAATACTTATTTGGAATCATTTCCAGAAGAGGAGAGACAAGAACATAATTGTAATTGTTGTAGACAATTTATTAAGAATTGGGGCAATGTAGTAGCTATTAAAAACAATAAAGTTATAACTTTTTGGGATATAGAGTGCGAAGAACCCTATAATACTGTAGCTGCTAATCTCAAAAAATTAATTCTAGCTCATCCAGTTACCGACTTGTTAGTTCAAACTTTCCCTAAATTGGGAACAGACAAGAATACTTTTTTACGTGCTGATGGTACTGTTGGAGTCTGGAATCATCTTTTTACAGTGCTACCTGAGAAATTCATATATAGAGGAAGCTCTAGCGAGGATACTGTAATGTCAGATTTTAGATCAACTTATGAAGTATTTACACGTTCATTGAATACGATAACTCCTGATGCAGTAGCTGTTGTTCTAGAGTTGATTGAACAAAACTCGCTATACAGAGGTTTAGAATTTAAGAAAGTAGTTGAAGAGTTTCAAACTTTGCAAAATAAATACAATAAACTTCCTCAAAGTGAGAAAAATGCTTACATTATTTCTCACGTTAAAAATTCTGGAGTCGTAGCTAGAATTCGAAATTCTGCAATTGGAACTCTTCTTGTTGACCTATCTGAGGGAGTTGACTTAGATACAGCTGTAACTAAATTTGAGAAAGTAGTTGCCCCTACTAATTATAAGAGACCTACATCAGTTGTAACTAAATCAATGATTGAAGCTGCTCAGAAAAAAGTTAAGGAATTAGGTATTGAGAAATCTCTTAGCAGAGATTATGCAAAACTTGATGATATTACCGTAAATAACGTTCTGTTTGTAAACAGAGACTTATCTGAACAAGTAGGAATCTTTGACAAACTTAAAGAAAACATAGTGATTAATCCTAAGAAGTTTTCTAAAGTTGAAGAAATTGGAATTGAAGATTTCATTAGCAAAGTTCTTCCTACTGCAAAAAGTGTTCAAGTATTAGTAGAACAGAAACATGAGCCTAATTTAGTTACCTTAACTAAGTCCAAATATGAGGACGCTCCCAATATCTTTAAATGGAATAATAACTTTGCTTGGGCATATAACGGAAACTTAGCTGATTCAATAAAAGAAAAGGTTAAGAAGGCAGGAGGTAATGTTAACGGAGTATTGAGATGTTCGTTGCATTGGTTTAATTATGATGATTTAGACATTCATGTTGTAGAGCCGCATGGAGCTCATATATACTATAGTGACAAATATTCCAATTCGTCAGGAATGCTGGATGTAGATATGAATGCCGGAAGTAAAAGAGAGTCTAGGGATGCTGTAGAGAATATTGTTTGGACGAATTCAAACAAGATGGTTGAAGGAGTTTATACACTGTACATTAATAACTTCTATAAGAAAGAGTGGACTGACGAAGGATTTGAATGTGAAATAGAATGTAATGGAGAGTTACATAAATTTTCATATGAAAGACCTGTTAGAGATAATGAAAACGTTAAAGTATGCACTTTTAAATGGAGTAGAAAGCTAGGAATTACAGAAATAGCTGCATCCATTCCAGAAGCAAGCACTAATATTTCTAAAGAAATCTGGGGAATTAATACTAATAAATTCCAGAAAGTCTCCATGATAATGTTATCGCCTAACTATTGGGATAATCAGTCAATTGGTAACAAGCACTATTTCTTCATGTTGGAAGGATGTAGAAGTTCCGAAAAAACTAGAGGGTTCTTTAATGAATATTTAAAGGAGTCTCTAAATGAGCATAGAAAAGTGTTTGAAATTTTAGGAAACAATTTATTGCTTCCAACCTCACTAGAGCAACTGAGCGGATTAGGGTTTTCTTCAACAGTAAGAAATGAACTAATTTGTAAGGTAGAAGGCTCATTTGAAAGAATTATTAAAGTTAAATTTTAAAACAGTAAGAATATGAACAATTTTGAAAAGGCAACAAGACTTAGACTTCGTTTTGAAACATCTCGTGGAAATCTTAATGTAGAGGATCTTTGGAGACTTCCACTTGCTGAACTAGATAAACTAGCTATTGCTCTTAACAAGCAATTGAAGGAATCTAGTGAAGAGAGTTTCATTAAAGCCAAATCGAAAGATAATAAACTTCTAGAGTTACGTTTTGATATTGTTAAACATATCATTGAAACTCTTCTTTCCGAAGATGAAGAAAAGAAGAAAGCTGCGGATAAAAGGGCTAAGCGTGAACAGCTTCTAGAACTGATTGCTAAGAAGAAGAACCAGGAACTTGAGGAAAAGAGCTTAGAGGAGCTAGAAGCTGAGTTAACTAAACTAGAGGATTAACAATGCTCAAAGGTGGTAAAACTAAAGAGGGTTCGAATCCCTCTACCACTTCAAAATTTAGATAATATGGCGGAGATTAGTATTTCAATTGGAATAGTTATAGCAGTTTTTATTCCTGTAATTATTGCAATATTGGTGGAAAAGAAGAAGATAAATAGTATAAGGGTAGGACAAGTATGGTTTACAGAAAAGCATTTTAATCCATTTCTTAGACATAAAAGAAGAGTAAGGGTGAAGGGTATATTAGATGGTTGGGTAAAACTAGACGATCTAAGTTGCTTCGATGCTAATGGACGTCCAGTTCGGATGTATTTAACTTGTTCTGATTTAATCACATTATATAGATTAGAAGAATGAAAAAATATTTATTAATTTTAGGGTTAGCAGTGGGACTAAGCTCGTGTACTAAAGTAAATGACTCAAAACATGAAATAAATTATAAAGGTCACAACTATATAGTATTTGAACATGGGCATGGACTGAGTCAAAGTTATAGTATGAGTGTAGTACACGATCCAGACTGCCCTTGCCATAAAAGAGTTTTGAAAGAATGAAAAAATTTGTATTTATATTGATTTTTTGTTTATCTACTTTATCGTTTTCACATGTAGAACCATCTAAAGAGATCTCTCCATTTATTGAGTCTTCTCCAACTTATGAAAGTGTCTATATGGTATGTAAGATGTATAATCTAGAGTGTCCAGAAATAGTGGTAGCTCAATCTGTATTAGAAACTGGTCATTATAAGTCTCAGCAGTGTTTGCAACATAATAACTTGTTTGGATTATATGATTCCAAGAATAAAAGATATTATAGATTTGACCACTGGACTCATTCGGTTTTAGCATATAAACAAAAAGTACAATATAGATACAAAGGAGGAGATTATTACGAATTTTTAAGAAAAATTGGTTATGCAGAGGATTCGTTATATGTAGAAAAGGTTAAGTTAATTCAAAAAAGGTTAGAGAATGATATTTAAGTTTTTATTACCATTTTTAATGGTCATACTGTTTATTTATTATGTATGGCTGTTTCTTTCTATTACTGGAGTAGTGCCAAGAATTTCCAGTAGAGAATTTAAATTATATCGGATTTTTATTCCGTTTTACTATTTAATCTTCGAATAACTATTTACAAAATTTTAAATTATTTTATTTATGAGAAAAGGTTTAATGGCAATTATTGCAGTGTTAGTAGTAGCATTCTTGTGTATGATTCCTAAATTGGGAGAAGACATGGATAAGAAGCAAATTGGTGTAAATCAAATTCCTTTTACTGGAACTTTGGAATACTGGACAAATGGAGGATTTCAGTTTCAGAAAATGGGAACTGTAACCATTTATGACAAGACTTCCCAAATTTGGTTTAATGAATTGATTCGGAAGGATGATGGCAATGTTACAGTTTCTCCGGAATTGGAAAATCCAGCTATGCCAATTACTTATAATGATAAGGGAAAAGGATTTGTATTAGGCTCAGTTCGAGTAGAAATGCCATTGGAAGGTAAATATTTGGAACGTATTCAAACCCACTATGGCTCTCAAGAAAAACTTATTAGAGACTTAATTAAGCCTACCTTGAATAAAGTTATTATTGCTTGCGGTCCTTTGATGTCGTCACTTGAATCTGTTAGCGAAAAGAGAACTGATTTGATTGCATTAATTACTGATCAGCTCAATGCAGGTGTATATAAAACACAAGTAAGAACTGTAGAAGTCTTGAATCCAATTACTAATGAAAAGCAGATTACTAAAATTGCAGAAGCTATTCCTGACAGTCTGTCTCCTAACGGAATCAAAAGACAGGAAGCCTCTCCGTTTGCTTTCTATGGTTTAAAAGTATCACAATTATCTATTAGTGATCTTGAATATGAAAATGCTACTTTAGCTCAAATTTCAAAGCAAAGAGAAGCTGATATGTCTATTATTACAGCCAAATCTAAAGCCTTGGAAGCTATTCAGAGAACTATTCAAATTGAAGAAGAAGGTAAGGCTTCTGCAGCTCAAGCTAAATGGGAACAGGAAAAGATTAAGGCTGTAGAGGTAACGAAGGCACAGCAAGCATATGAAGTAGCCCAATTGCAAGCAAAAGAAGCTGCTGAAAAAGCTAAGAAAATTATCGAAGAAGGTAAAGCAGAAGCAGAAGCTAATCGCCTTAAAGTACAGGCTGGTTTGACTCCTCAAGAAGCAGCTGAATGGCAGTATAAGACTACTGTAGGTGTAGCAGAAGCTCTTAGTAAATCTAATGTACGTTGGGTTCCTGAAATCATGATGAATGGTAATAATTCTGGAAGCGGTAGTGCAATGGATGCAGTAGGCTTGAATATGTTGATGGATGTTGCTAAGAAAATGAAAAAAGAGTAACAAGGGGCTAAATTAAACTCTCCAAACCAGAGCCCTTGAACCTAAATGTTAAGTATTACAAGGTAACAGACCACGAGGTAATTCTCTAGGAGTGCTGTTAGGGAGAGTGGATTTCTTAGGTAGCTTCAATTGGTTAAAGCCCTGGATTTTACTAGGAGATTGTGGGTTCGAATCCCACCCTAAGAACAAATAATTAAAAACAAAAAAAATGATTAATATTAATGTAGCAAAGGAGTTAGTTAAAATGTATGATAACTTAACTCTTGAAGATTTTGAACGAGAATGGTGTGATGGAATGTGTGGACCCAACATTCTTCAAACTTTTACAGGTTTCGGAAGTCCTAGAAAATGTCTATTGTGTAAAGAGGCTGAGGCATTAAGAGACAGGTTTGAAGAAGATATGTGTAATCATTGTATTTATGGCGAACATTTTGGATGCGTAATAGCTCCATATTATTTAGCTATATGTGACTCTTGTTCTCCGGAAGAACTTTTAAAAGCTGTACGTAATAGAAGTAATTACATAAAAACTCTTATAAAGGAGATAGAAGAAAATTCAAACAATGTAGCTAATGAATCAGAAAAGTAAGATCTCTTCTAATAAGAAGAATTTAAAAAAGAAGTCAAAAACAATTATCCCTCTTTACCAAGATCTTTTTGGAGAGGTTGACAGACAAATGATTCAAAACATATTGAGATAACACTAAAGTTAAATTTTTAAAACTTAACAAAGATGAAATTGCTAACATAGATGAAGAAATAGAAATTAAAAAAATAGCAAATTATGACTATTGAGGGAGAGGATTTTATTCTAACTCCAATTAACGAACACTCTTTAGGATTTGATTTGGAGCTGTTACAGACTATTAATAAAGGGAAGGAAAACGAGAGAAAAGAATTTAAAAATGTGGCTTATGCTCTCCCTTTAGATGTAGCTGTTAAGAAAATTATAGCATATCGAATCTCAAAGAAATCTGGAAATTCAGTTTTAAAACTGAAAGATTATATTAATCTATTTATAGAGGAAAGTGAAAAGTTAAGACATTTGTGTAATGGCAAAGAAACAAAGTCAGAAGATTAAAAAGGTTTACGAACCCAGAAAGGTGTTAATGTGTCCTAAGTGTAGAACTAAGACTATACACATGTTGTTTGATTACGACAAAGGTATCTACAAGTGTTTAATTTGTAACGCTGTACATTCGGTATGATTTATACAATGATTTTTCTCTATATCATTTCGAGCTTGTTTGTATTAGACTTAGGAATTGTTGTTTTAAAACAAATTAGACTAGAAAGTGAAGATCATAAAGCTTCTTTAGGAGTATTAATTGGTTTGATACTTACAACTATCATTCCAGTAGTTAATGCACTTTCTGCAACTATGGGAATAATGGTTATTTTAGTAGACTTAGAAGCTAGAGACGTTTATATTAAACATAGCAAAATTGTACAATTTTTTAATATAAGAGTATGAAAAAAGAACAAACAAAAAAGACAGAAAACAAGAGAAAAGAACTATCTCCAGTAAATGTACATAACCAAGAAGAAATGATAGCTTTGGGCATACATCCTAAATATAAAGTTCCTAGAGATCCAAGTGTATGGACAAAAACACCCCATGAAAAAGAACTTGTCAAAGAATGTAGACATAGATACGGAAGAGGTATCAAAAAGTACTAACGAGTTTTTTTACGAGGTAGCCTTATATAGAATATTTCCAGATAGGGTAGAATCTATGGGTGGAAAATTCTTTAAGACTACTTCACCATATAAAGGTGAAACTTGTATAGTTAGAAAACTTAACAAGGAAGTTAAGGTTATGAAAACAATTAGTCAAATTTATATGTAATTATGGAAGTATTGAAAAATGAGCAGGCAGCTCAAAATGAAATAAAATCTGGAGCAGAGAAAGTAGAATCTGTTATTGAAAGTTCTCCAACCAATAAAGCAGTTATATTTCCTCCTGAAAAGAAAGCTAGGAGAAAGTGTACATTAAGTGATGAAATGGTAAAGATGCTTATTTACCAAATGGCTCATGAGCTTGAAAATCACAATATGTACAAAACATTTGCAGCTTATTTTTATCGTAACGATTTGTCTAAATTAGGTATTTATTATGATGAACGTGCTGCAGAAGAAAATGTACATCATCAGTGGATTTATAACTATCTAACCGAATGCGATGCTGAGTTCACGTATCCTCAAGTGCCGGCTATCAACTTGGATATTACTGACCATGTAATGCCTTTCCGACTTACTGTGGATAAGGAAATTGAAACTACTTTGGGAATTAATCAAATAGTTAACAGGGCTGCAGAAGAAGGTGATTGGGCAACTTTTACATTCCTATTGGGAGACGATCCTAAAACTGGCAAACTGGTGCTAGAGCAGAGGGAGGAGGAATCTGTTTCAAGAACTATTCTTGGTATGGCAGAAATGGAAGGAAGCTGGCTAAGAAAACAAAACTCTATCTTGGAATTTTACAGAAATCCAGAATCTATTCAACCAGATAAAGACGAAGACTAATAATTAAAAAAAAAATAATTTATTATGAAAGTTCAATTTTTAACTCAGAAATTTACAGACTTTGCAGGTGTAGAACGTTCTTTTACTGTAGCAGCGGTTCCAGAAGATTATGTATCTCTTCCAATGACCCCAGAAGAAACTGCAGACCTTGTTTATACAGTTGCTAACGCTGTTGACAATGGAGAGTGTGAATACTGCAGTGCTCTGGACTGTGTAGATAAAGTAAACTCTTTGGAACAGAGTAAGCGAGTAGTGTTTGGAGTATCTATATGTCACCCAAGTGATGTTAAGAATGAAAACGAGGAGTTAGGTAAGAAAATTGCAGAAGGAAAGGCTAAGAGTTCTAGAACTAGAATAGGAGAAATTACCATGACCTCTGGAATGTTTGTGTCTTACGAATACATTGAAATGTGTCTAAAGAGACTAGCAGAGCTTATTGCTAGAAATCCTGAAAACTATAGTATTTCGTATGCAAAAGCAAAAGAAAAATTCAAGACAGTTTCAAAACTCTAAAAAAAGAATAAATGAATATAAAGAACCAGAATATACTTGTTGCAATCTTCTGTGTTCTTCTACTACTGACTAATATAGCTCTATGGACATATAATTGGAGATGTATGAAATCGGATAACTACAAAGAAGAGATATCTCGTTTAAATGGTTTAAAAGATTCCTTGACTAGTGTAAACGATTCCTTAATCCTAGTGTCCAAAGAGCTTGCTACTTCTGTAGACAGCTTAAAGAATGAGGTAGGTAAAGTAGACTCAGTTATTGTAAAAACAGAAAAAGCTTATGAAAAAGATTTTATTGATATTACTAATCAGTCTATCGCTGCCGATGCTAGGTTTTTCTCAGAATACCTTTCCAAAGATAGTGCAAGATTCAATGATAGTAATAACTCCTCAACAACTGAAGCACACTAATCTCATCTTTCTAGAGCATAAGAAACTCAAGTCGGAGATATTAGAGCTGAATAAAAAGCTGTCTCTACAAAAACAGATAAATGATAAGCTAGAAGAATCTCTTGTAGTACAGACTAATACTATAGAAAATTATAAATCTATGGAATCCATAAATAAGGATATGCTATACAGAAAAGACCAAGAGATTAAAAAATATAAGCTATCTGCAAAAGGGTGGATGATAGGAGGAATTTCTGTCACTGTAGTAGGAGTGTTACTATTAATAGCAAAGTAAAATGACTGAAATAGAAGAATGGGCAAAAAAGAACATGTTTATATCTATTTTTACTGTTATACATAACAATAGAATAGAGTGGTCTGCAGGAGTTAGGGTGGGAATGGATAATAAAAACACCTGGTTACCATCTAAAGATGAAGGATGCCAGTTTAGTTCATTTTTAACTCCAGAATCTGCGTTAAGACATGCCGTTGAATTTTGTGAAAATTATAAACCTAAAGTCACTAGGGTTGTAGTTAGCAAGAAGAAAAAATGAATTCAATAATTAAGGACAAAAAACAACAGGAAATTGAAGCTGAACATAAAAAATACTGGAAGTTTCCTGAAAGAAGCTGTCAAAAATGCAAGAAATACCCTTGTTTTATAGGACAAGAGAATGCTAAAGCTGATTTTGCCAAGTACGGGTGTGTAAAATTTGTAGAGTAATGGTAAGTATTTTGATTATTATATCGCTCATAACTACTTTGGCATTTATATTCATGAATCACAAATTTGGATATAAAAAAGATAGTTATGGTCGAGAGATTAAGATTAAAGTTAGAAATGCTTTTAAAATAGTTCTAATATTAGTATGCCTTATTCCCATAGTTAATCTAATAGTATCATTTATATATGTTTCATATAGTCTAGATTCATATAGATACTATATTGACTTGGAATTAGAAAATGAAAGTAATAAAATAATTAAATGGTTGTTTAGATAATGGATTATAACATTTATGCCGGACTTGGAGGTTCTTTTGGGGGAGCCCAATATGTCGGAACTATTAGAAATGCTACGGCTGAAGAAGCCTTAGAATATGCATATGATATAGCAGTAGAGAAGTATGAAGATTATACTTTCTATGACGGAGTACATAGTTATAGTGAAGTAGAAGAAAAAATGTTAAAGGAAGATCCTGAGTGTTCTGCTGAAGATATAGACATTGCTTATGAAGAAGAGATGAAAAATTGGATCGACTATTATGCCGAACCTACAGAAGAAGATGATATAGAAGACTTTATGTTAGAATATCTTGATTAATGATAAAGATACTCCATTGCAAGTTACTAACATATCAAATAGACCCAGGAGACTATGTAATTTATGTCTTTAGGAACTTGGATTCCTTAAGTACTTGCGATAAGTACATAATGTGTACTAAACATCCTAACTGGCAGTCGAAACCTGTTAAGATAGGACAAAAGGGGTATCTAAAAATTAAAGAGATAGAAGCTGGTAAGGATACATGGTACGACTGTGATTCCAAAGAATCTATTCCCTACAAATATGATGGGGTTCAGTTTTTTGAATTTATAGAGGAAAAGCAAGAGGAATTACAGCAAGAATGTATCATGATTTAATTACTTACAATAGATGATTTAACTATAACTAGATAAGCTGATGATAAAAAACGTAAGTGATTAATTTTATATGAGTATTTTACAAGAAAGATTGAGTCAAGCAATTGCATCTAAGAAAAATGATATTAATTCTTTTATTTGGAAGGGAGAAAAAAGAGAAGTAGACGGTAAATTTGTGCAGGATGAAAAACGATTAGTAGACTGTACTTTGGAAGAACTACAAAGAAATTACGATTATTGCAAGCAAATGCTTTACAATGAAAACAAACAAAAACCTGGACGTTATGTTTTAATCTCTATTATTGACGACCAGATTCAAAGGTGTAATTGTGAACTATTTTTGAGATGGCTTAAAACTGAAAACAATAAGGATAGATTCTCATTTGTATCAGAAATTAAAAGGGTACTTGATACCGCTGATAAGAATATATTGGAGAATTTGAATCAGATTCCAATCAAAGCAATGGTGTCAGACCTACCCGATGAATATTCATCTCTACCTGTTAACTTGATTTTAGATGGTGGACTTGATAAATTGGGTAAGTTCAACAAGCAACATATTACCTTAACTTTTATTTTGAAACAGGGAGTATGGTTTACTCCTGAGGAAATGAAGGATCTAACTATCAAGGATGAAGAAACTGGAGAAGTTAGAGATAGACTAGAAGTAGTTAAAGAGAATCTGGCTTTAGGGAATAATATTCCACTGAAGGTTACTCCAAAAGGTCTGACATATTCTCAGTTAAGAGCTATGACGACTTTAAAGAGTAAGAAATACTCAGAATTGACTACAGAGCAGTTAAAAACTTTAAGAAACAGAATTTTGTTTGCTCTTAGAGACGACTGTAAATTCCATATTAAGCAATGGGAAACTAGAATGAAGCAGTTGGAGATGGTCGCTGAATCAAAAGGATTTATGTTAGAACCTTAATATGAGCCAAACACTAATAATTAAGTTGTACGAACTCTCAGAGTATCTATTAACCTTTCAAGAATTAATAGACCTCTATGGTCCAGCAGCATTATATTGTTTGATGTATGGATGAGAAAACTAGTCGAGATATAAGACAAGAAAAATGTGTAGAAAAATGGGTAAAAGCTAAATGCAAGGGCACATTAATTGCAGCTACAGGTTTCGGGAAAACAAGAGTTGCATTAATGTGCATAAAAAAATTCTTAGACAAAAATCCTCAAGCCTCCATTATGGTTGTAGTTCCAACTCAGACTTTAAAAGATCAGTGGATAGGCTTATTGTTAACTAATGGGATTGCTTTTGTTAATGTAGAAATCATAAATACGGTAGTAAAGGATGACCATGTAAAGTTTCAATGTGATTTATTAGTAATTGATGAAATTCATACTTGTGGAGCTAATCAATTCTTCAAGGTTTTTGAACAAGTTAAGTATAAAATTATTTTGGGACTTACAGCTACTTTAGAAAGGCTGGATGGAAGACATATTTTGTTGGAAAAGAAAGCTCCAGTATTTGATGAAATTACTATAGAGGAATGTCTAAAGAACCAATGGGTATCTACCTATAAAAAGTATAAGGTTCTTTTAGATGTTGATCTTACAGAATATACCCAGGCTAATACCGAGTTTTACAACCATTTTGCATTTTTCAATTTTGACTTTGATAAAGCTATGAAGTGTTTGGGTCCAACTGGATATTTGGGAAGAGAGTCTCTTCTAAAACAAATATGTTCCGATTCGTCTAAGTATAAAGACGTCAGAAAAGAGATTACTGCTCACGCGTTTGGGTTTATGAAAACTCTACAAGCTAGAAAGTCTTTCATAGCTAACCATCCAAAGAAGATTGAAATAACTAATAAAATTCTAGAAAATCGTCTGAATAGTAAAGCCATTACTTTTAGCCCAACCATTAAGATTGCTGAAAAAATCAAATATGGAGGAGTTTTACATTCTAAACAGACTAAAAAGAAACGTGACTTATCTATAGAAGAGTTCATAGGAATGACTAGCGGTTGTATCAATACTAGCAAGGCGTTAGATGTTGGAAATGATATACCTGGAGTAAACTTAGGAATAATATTAGGTATAGATAGTAGTAAAACTAGACTAATTCAAAGAACTGGAAGAATTATTAGATATTCTCCTGGGAAGGAAGCTGAAATCTTTATACTGGTAATTAAGGGTACTGTAGAAGAAGAATGGCTAAGAAGATCATCTGGGGTTAGTAGTTATATAACAATAGACGAAGAAGGACTTGAGAAAGTATTAGCAAACCAGCCCTATACACCGAAAAAGGAAAAAGAGGTTGGGATGCTATTTAGGTTTTAACATTTTTTACATTTTTTAATTAGAAAATTTTTATTAATTTTGTACTCGTGATTATACAAAATGATTGTATAGAAAATATTGTTAACTTTACTGTCGGAGAATGGTACTTAGAATTATGGCTTGTAGATGATCCAGAAACAGAGGAATTTATGTGGAACGTAGATACTACAGTTGATGGGTATCATAGTATAAATTTTGAGAGTCATTCTATGATAGAGGTTTTGAACAATGCAATAGAATTTTGTAAGCACAAAAAATGGACTGAGATATGGTAGAAGTAATTTTTCATCACAGAGATAAAACATCTCTTGACAATGTTGCTGTAGATAAGTTCTTAGAGCTATTAGATAACCATCGTTTAGGAGTCATAAATATAACAAAAGCAAGAATTGGCAATAAGGACTTAAACATAGAAAAATTAATAGAAGTATTAAAATAAGAGGATATGACTACTGAAGAACTATTAGAGCTCGACATTTTGCTTAGCCTTGCAACAGGAAGGTGGATAGCCTCTAAAAAGGATTATGATGTTCGAGCTATTTCTAAAAAAGCTAACGATTTATTAGAAAAATTTTTACAACCGTACAAGGTTAAACCAAGTTGATGATTCCACTACGAAAGTAGACTAAAACATTATACAATTAATAGATTGACAAGTTGATAACTTATTGATTCTATTAATTGACTGATATTGAGAATGAATTGCTGATGTTGGAACGATATAATCTAACTCCTGAAGAGTGGTTAGTTACTAGACTTCTAATATTGGCTAGCGTTGATGAAGGACATAAACAGTATTTTATTCGGTACTTGAACATTCCTCGAAAGAATACTTTGAGAGATGTATTAGTTAGCCTACAAGATAAATCTATTATTTTAAAGTCTTATAAAATTCCAAATCCTGGAGAAAGATTTAATCCAGAAGATGTTGATTTAAATAAGAACTTTCTTAAAACTTTTTATAAATGTTCTGGCATTTTAGGGCAAGAACTATTTAGTAATTATCCACATTGTATAGAAAGCGGAGGAAGAATTTATGTATTAAATAACATCACCAAGGGGTATAAAGATATGGAAGAACTATATTATGACTATGGAAGAATTATTAAGTTTAATCCAGACACCCATAAAGAGGTTATGGAATTGCTAGAATTTGGAAAGGAGCATAATCTTATATCTTATGGTATTTGCGAATTTATTAAGTCTTATAAATGGTTAAATATAAAGAAAATGAAAGAAGATGGATCATATGTAGGAAAAACTTTTGATAACATTACTGCTCTATAATGGTTCTGGATAATTTATTGTCTCAAATAGATAAGGGACGAGAGGGGAAGAACTGGGGCTTGTCTATGGGATTACCTAAATTGGAACAGTATGTAGATGGGGTATCGCAAGGTACTTATACTCTTTTATTTTCTGGATCTGGTGTTGGTAAGACCTCATTAGCACTATATGCCTATATTTATAGACCAATTATGGATAATCTGAATAATCCAGATCATTTTCATATTTTCTATATTAGTTTAGAAATGAAGGCTGAAGTTCTTTTAGCTAAATTACTCTCTACTTATATATTCGAAACATATAACAAAGAAATTTCCTATAAAGAGATGCTTTCTAAGACTAGAAACACTATATTATCCGATGAGGATTATGAACTTATAAAAAAGTCTATTCCTTGGATGGAGAAAGTTATGTCTATGTTAACTATATGGGACAAATCTCTTAACTCAGTTAGCTTTTTCAAACTGATGAAAGATTTGGCTGATAAAAATGGGAAATTTTATGAGGAGCAAAATAGAAAATTCTATACTCCTGACAATCCAGATAAAGTTGTGTTAGTAGTAATAGACCATTTAGCGTTATCGCAACCCCAAACAGGAAATAGTCTTAAGAACGAAATGGATGCTATATCTAAGGTAGCTGTACAGTTTAGAAATAGATGTAACTTTAGTTTTTTAATGATTATGCAAGCTAATAGAGAAGCAGCAAATGTTGAAAGAAGAAAGTTAGAACTGGTAGAGCCTCAACGTCAAGACGTAAAAGACTCAAGTTGTATGGAAGCTGATAGTGATATTATGATAGCTGTATTTAACCCGTTTCGAGAAAAACTTACCTCTTATAGAGGTTACAATATAAAAGCCTTAAAAGCTAAATTTAGAAGTATTATTTTACTAAAGAATAGATACGGAGATGGAGATATTTCTATAGGCTGTAACTTCTTTGGAAAATGTAATCTATGGAAAGAACTTCCTAAAGCTGACCAAATCCAAGACTACGAAAAATTTACTGATATAAATACATATAAACAAACTAAAGATGAGGAGGAAATAGAAGATGTAAAAGAATTTAAATCAGATGTGCCGTCAATAAAAAATATTGAAATTATATTATAATGGCAGAATTAATAGGAATAGCAGGAAATTCAGGTTCAGGAAAAACAACTTCAGTAAAGGATTTAAATCCAAAAGAAACTTTTATAATTAGTGTATTAGGTAAACCTCTTCCCTTTAGGGGATTTAAGAAAAACTACCCTCCTCTAAAAATTGTTGACAAAAGCTATGTTGGTAATTTCTTTACTTCCAACAAAGTAGACAATATCATTAAAATCTTTGGAATTATTAATAAGTCTCGTCCAGAGATTAAACAAATTGTTATTGATGATGCCAACTATTTAATGTCTTGTGAGACTATGGATAGAGCGGAGGAAAAGGGATACGAAAAGTTTACCCAGATAGCTAAGCACTATTATGATATGTTGAAAACAGCCTTGAATTTGAGAGATGATTTAAAGGTTATTGTTATCTCCCACATTGAAAATGCAGGAGATACTATGAATCCTCAATACAAACTCAAAACTACTGGAAAAATGTTGGATAACACTATCAATGTTGATGGTTTATTTACTTATTTGCTGTACACTGAGTTAGTAGAGAGTGAGAATGGGGATATAGAACATGTATTTAGAACCAACACTATTAAAGGTGAAGATACTTGTAAAACTCCACTGGGTTGTTTTAAAGAATTGTACATTCCTAATAATCTTCAACTAGTAGTTGAGACTATTGATCGCTATAATAATGGCGATGAAGAGACGGAAGATGATACTGAAAACAAAACATCAAATACTGTTAATAACGAGTAATGGGAAAAATTAAAGTTAAAATGGAGTTGGAATTCTGGTATGATCCAGAAACCAACACTTATGAACCAATTTCTAACAAAGTGATTGAAGATAACTCTAAGTCAAAACCATCTAAAAGCAAAGTCAAGGATGATGGTAGCACCTGTCCTATAATTACTTTGGAGGACAATAAATATATACTAAACAGCCGAGCTGTAGAGGTTCTTGGAGTAAAACATGAAGACAGACTGACAATTCAGTATCATAAAGTAAATGGAAAACTTGTTCCCGTCATTGCTAAGGATGAAATCCTGGGAGTAAAGGGAGGAAACAAGTTGACTAAAAGTAATACTGTTGCCTGCCGAGGAAAGGCTAATGAGAAGTTATCTGAATATGGTTCAGAATTTGAGTTAGTAGAAAAGGGCGAAGGCATTTATATAATGAAAGGCGATAAAGAGCCTACCCCATATAAGGAAGTCGATAAGAACATTGAAATCAGTGAATCGGAAGATGACAACGATCTAGAAGATCTAGATTCTGTAGATTTAACTGCAGACTTAGATTCCGAAGACGCTGTGGAAATCACGTTCAATGACATTCTTTAAATGGTCAAGAGATAAATTTATATTTTTAGATAATTACAATAGAAATAGATGCTTAAAAAATGAAAGTATTAAAAATATTTGTAATTATGAGTATGAATTTGAACATTGGTTTTAACAAAGACGAGAAGTTTGTATCTAACAGTTTACCTTTATTGAAGGCTTGGGGAATTTATGAAGTGCAGTTTGATGGTTGTGAATACACAACTTTTGCAGGTAAAAAGGATCCAAATGCCAATTATGAAGTTTTGAAGTTCAAATTTAAAGGAGAAGCTGGCCAGTATGTTGAAACCTTGTTTGCACCGAAACCGGGGGATGAAGAAAGAAAGACTAGAACTAATGCCAATGGTCACGAAGTTCCGACTCCCTCTAATATAGACAATTTTAAATATGAACTTGGTCAATTGTTGACCTATATTAGCCCAGAAGCTCTAACTAAGCTGGCGGGAAAATCAGTATCGTTCTCTGATATTGCTAAATTTGTAGTTAAACAAACTGAAGCTTCTATCGGTAAGACGGTGTATATCAAGTTGATAGGTAATAAGAGCAACAAACCAAGATTTCCTTATTTCTTGAGTTTCTTTGAAGGGCAGAGCGAGCCAGTGATTACTAATAACTTCATTAGTGATAATATTAATAAGTTAGGATTCACAGAGTATGAACTGTCTCAGAAGGAGAAAATTGAGAATGCAAAACCTACTAATATGGCGAGTGTGTCCGGAGGTAGTTCTGAAAGTATCGACAACCCAGATACCCCTGACGAAACTGCATCCTCTGATTTAGATTTGGATTTGCTTTAATCAAAAATTCTTAGTATATTTGTAGTCTAAATTTAGATGCTAGTATGCAAATAAAAATTCAGCCTACGAAAATTACTAAAGAATTAATCCTAAGCCATATATCAGAAGAGACTCTAATGGAGCATTATCTAGGAATACCTGTCAAAAAGGGGATCTTTAGGTCCCCTTTGAGAACAGATAATAATCCTACTTGCAGCTTCGATAGAGATAAATATGGAAGACTAGTATTTAAAGATTTTAATGGGAGTTTTTATGGCGATGCTTTTGAAGTAGTTAAAAGACTATACAATGTTCCCTATTATGAGGCTTTAAATATTATTGCTAACGATTTTGGGATTATTGAGATTCCCCGACTAGTAAAACACCCCAAGATAATTGAGTATTCAAACACTCAATTCGAAGAATCAGGACCAAGTAACATCCAAATAGAAGTACAACCGTTTTCTGAACAAGAACTAAAGTGGTGGGAATCATTTGGAATTACTCAAGAACTATTGAAAAAATATAATGTTTATTCATGCAAGAATGTTTTTTTAAATGGTTCGTACTTGACCTCTTCGTCAGAAACAGATTTCATCTTTGCTTACTACAGGGGTAGTATAGACGGAATAGATTATTTCAGAATATACTTTCCCATGAGAAAACACTTTAGATTTTTATCTAATTGGACAGCAAAAATGATTCAAGGAGCCAAACAGCTTCCAAAAACTGGAGATTTTTTAGTAATCACCAAGAGTATGAAAGATGTAATGACTCTGGCGAGTTTTGGTATAACGGCAATAGCCCCAAATTCAGAAACACTATTCCTTTCGGAAGAGCAATATGAGAAAGTTAAAAAACGGTTTAAACGTATAATTCTTTTATATGACAATGATTTAGCTGGAATTAGTAATATGAACAAAATTCGTAAAAGTTTTAAAGATATTAGCTGTGTTTGGATTCCCAGAAAATATGCAAAAGATATAAGTGATTTTCGCAAAAAATATGGAGAAGAAAACACTAGAAAATTAATCAATAAAGCTAAACGAATTTTAAACATAAATGGCTAAAAATAAAGAATTAAATACATCTTGTAGAGCAACTTTCAAAGACGGTAGTGTACAAGAATTTGAATCAATAGAAGAGGCTGCAGAAGCCACAGGATTAACTGTAGCAGCTATTAAGATACGATGTAATAGACCTGGATGTGTGGGAAAGGATAAAACAGCTTTTGAGTGGTTAGACGAGCACACAAAAAGAAGTTACCAGGCTAAAAAATCTAAATCTAAAGGCAGTGCTTTGGAGTATCAAGTAGTAAAAGACTTAAAAGAATTAGGGTTTACAGGATGTGTAACAGCTAGGGGAGAGTCCAAAAGAGTTGATAACAACAAAATAGACATTATTGACACTGAAGGTAGGCTTCCAGTTAATATACAATGTAAACATTATAAAAACACTCCTAACTATTTTAAAATTAGAGAAGAGTGTGGTGATAAGTCTAAACCATTTACGATTGTGTGGAAAAAGTCTGCAGAAGGAGGAAACAACAGTCCTGGCACAGTTGCGATTATTCCAATAGAGTTATTTTATGAATTTTTAAAGGCTTACCTATAAAATAGGTGAGCCATTTTTGTATATGGAAGTAATAGTTAGACCATTTAAAGAAGATTTCCAAAAGTTATCCAAAATGGGATTTACGTTTTTCACGTTTGAGGAAAGATACGCCAAATGGCTGTCTTCTTCCAATAAAAAGAAATTAGGTTTATGTACTCCTGAGGTATTTTCTTTAGGATATGATTCTCTTTTATCGGAATTGAAGGAATCTATATTTGTTATAGTTAATACTGAGGAGGAATTAAATTTAGTCGATTCAAATTTTAATATTATAGAGTACAATTAAATGAAAGACATTTTATTCGGAGCTATCATTGGAGATATGTGTGGCTCATCTTATGAAAGAAGTTTCAATAAAGATATGGAACTTGACAAAATTGAGTTAATAACTCCAGAAATGCATTTTACTGATGACACAGTTTGTAGTATAGCCATTGCTGATGCAATTATTAAAGATGTCGATAATCCAAACTTTGAAGAATCTCTTATTAAATGGTGTAGGAAATATCCAAAAGCAGGATACGGTAAAATGTTCTACGAATGGTTTATGTCTGTTGATAGTGAAAGACCTAACATCGAAAGTTATGGTAATGGGTCTGCAATGAGAGTAAGCTCTTGTGGATGGCTTCCTACTAAAGACGAAGCTCTGGAATTAGCTAGACTTTCAGCTCTTCCTACTCATAGTCATCCGGCAGGAATTAGAGGAGCACAAGCAATTGCTGAATGTATATGGACAGCTTATAATAGTTGTAATGCAAAAGCATTAGTACTTGATATAGCTAAAAAGTATTATCCAGAATTTGATTTTGATGTTCCTATTTCAGAACTAAGAAAGGAATACACACTCGACTGTACTTGCCAAGGGTCTGTACCTCAAGCTATAAAATGTTATTGGGAATCTAATAGTTTTGAAGACTGTCTGAAGAGGGCTATTTGGCTTGGAGGGGATACTGATACAATAGCAGCTATGGCTGGTAGTATTGCCTATGCTGACTATTGGTATGTTCCAGCTTATTTGATTGAAGCAGCAAAGAATAATCTTCCGGATGAAATGTTGGAGGTAGTGGATGCGTTTGATGATTTTGTAACTTACGAAGAATGGTAAATACATATCTTTATCCAATATACGACACTGAAAGCGATGAATGCCTTATTAAGGCAATCAAGGCTCGTAGTTTAGAAGACGCTTATGAAAAGTTGTCGGAATATTATGATCTTGATACTATTTGTGAAAATCACTTTGAGTTTCAGGAAGCCATGAAGGAGTATGGCTATATAGTTGGATTACTAACTGATATTGACGAAATATAAATGAATAAATTAAGAATAGGGTTAGATATTGACGACACTTTAGGAGATTTTTATGGACATTACAAATCCTTTTTTAATGCCGAAAAGAATCCAAGAGTAATGGAAGATAAGAACATTACTAAAAATGTGTGTAAATTAAGAACTAATAAAGACTTTTGGCTAAGTTTGCCCAAAATAGACAGTATAAATTTTGAACCAGAATTGTACTGCACTAAGAGAATTAATCCAAAGGCTTGGAGTAGAGAATGGCTTGTAAATAATGGATTCCCAAATAAGCCTATATATCAAATGATATACCAGGGTGGAAATAAAGCTGTTATGATTAAGGGAAGATGTGATGTCCTAATTGATGATTCAGTGTCTAACGTACTCAAGTGCATAGATTCTGGTATGCCAGCTTTACTTATAGATAGACCACACAATAGGTGGTTTGGACCACAATATCGAATCTTTAGTTTAGACATAGATGAGATTATTGATGCTTACAACATTTTATTAGAATTTAATGGAGAAAACTTTATTTGACTGGAGGGGATATGATGCACTCGATATGACAGCTTTAATATTTTACGAGTGCGTTTTGAAAGTACCTATTGGATCGTTTCCTATAGGGTACTGTGCTAACAGCATATTTATAGATTACGAACAAGGCGTTTTGGCTATTTTTGATAATGAAGATAAGGAGTATAAATTTTCTCTAAATCTTCAAGTAGGTGAACCATTGTCAGCATAATGAAATTCAAATAGTTCCACTTTTAGATACTCTGCAAATATTAGATATTAGTGACGAAGAGTATTTTGGAGAGAAATATAGAGAATATATAAGTAACTCAAGACTTAAACTTATTGATCCTGAAGAAGGAGGTAGTCCAGAATTATTTAAAGCTGGCTTATCTCCAGCTTTTAGTGATGCCTTCTATTACGGATCAGCCATTCACTGTTTAACCTTACAACCTGATGATTTTGAATTAGTAGAATCTGTAGATAGACCTACTTCAAAAGCTGGATTTATGGCTGATGAATTATTCAAAAGTTTTTCTAAGAATAGACCATTTAAAACAGAAGAGATAATTAAGGCTTCTGATAAAGTTGGATACTATAAGGGTAAAATGAATGAAAATCGGATTGCTGATTTAATAAGTAAATGTTCTAATTATTGGCATGATAGATACGATTTTGAGAAGTCTTATGTAGGAGGGAAGGAATTAATTTATTTAGACCAAAGAAGCCGGGGAAAAGTCCATACAAGCCTTAAAAACATAAAATCTAATACAGAAATACAAAAACTACTAAATCCAGAAGGATTACTTGAAACACCAAAATCTTACAATGAGGCTACAATACTATTAGAAGTCAAGGCTATTTCCCCATCTAAAGATGAAACTATACTTAAACTTAAGGGAAAATTAGATAATTTTACAGTAGATGAAGAATCTAAAATTATTACATTAAATGACCTTAAAACCACAGGTCATTATATTGAGGATTTTCCAGAAGGAAGTTTTGTTAATTTTAAGTATGCCCGGCAAATGGCAATGTATGGATGGATGTTATCTCTAGCTAATAAAACCACATTTAACATCTCCAATCCAACATTTAAATCCAATATGTTACTTGTATCTTCCATTCCTCCGTGTAATTGCGGAGTATTTTCTTTAAATGGTTCACACATAAATTTAGGTATGAAAATGTTTACAGATTTATTAAAAAGAGTAGCATATTTAGAATTGTATGGAAACTAAAACAGATGTAGGATTCCTATTGGCTGGCACTCCATCATATAAAGATTTACAAAATGTATATCTAAAATGGTTCAGTCTAGGTGGAATTGCTGGAGAAATTGATAATAAATTTGCACTAATTTCTTTAATATGTGCGCTTACTGCGGCACAAAAAAATAAGAATCCAGATATTACCTGCTATGAGGTAATAAAGAAAATTATTGCTAAAGGAGGTCCACAACTAACAGATGATTACCTATTTGGTTTATCTATAGTTTGTGAAGATTTTCTTAAAGGAAGCACCAAATTTAATACCTGTGGATTGAAAACGGCAAAAGACATGGTTGAGAAAATCAACGAGATACTTGAAAAATGGCTCCCGTTTTAAATACACATTAGATGAGAATATCAAGAAAATAGATAAGAAATTTTAAAAAGATTTTTTCACAAGTGTTTGGAGGATACAAAAAATTGTACTACCTTTGTATCACTTTCTCGGTGAGAGAAGGGAGTACAAAAAGTGTTCACAAAAATTAACACTTATATGTTTGGATGATTACGAAAAAAGTAGTACCTTTGTAGCATCAAACATTGAGATAATGAATATGAATTAATGACTTAAAATTTTTTATTTATGGAAATCAATTTGAACTTTAAACGTGTCGATGTAAACGCTTTCACTTTAAAAGAAGCAGAAGAAATTTTAGCTGAAAAAGCAAACTTTGAAAAATTTGCAAACGCAACTCAAGCATGGAAAAACGCTGGTAGTCCAATGCAGAATACAAAAGAATTTAAAGAATTTTGTGCAAATTACTTGGCTGAAAAGACTAAGAACAAACAAGGTTTAGGATGTGTTATTGTTTACGAAGCTGGAAAGGCTGATACCAGAGAACGTCCCTGGGAAATGAACGATGTTGTAAACGAACTCGGAAAACGTAAATATAAAACGACTTATCTAATTATTGATGAAGAAACTGGCAAGATTCTTGCTAAGACACAGGAAAACAAGGCTAAAGCTAAGGAATTGGCTAAGGAATTGTACACTAAGGGTGGTTACAGAGGAAAACTTACTTGTATTTATACTAAGGAAGTAGTTGAAGGTGAAAAAAGAGCATTTACAATGAAGTATCAGGCATCTAAGAGTGCAAAAGAAGGATACTTTATCTTCTTCGGAATCGAACGTAACTAACCCCCCCCGAAGACTAAAAGTCGAGTATTAAACTTTAATAAAGTCTCCTTATTATATTATGAGGGGACTTTTTTTATTTTGTAAAATTTCTATGGATAGGTATGAATTTATATGAAAGTCTGTACAAAAATTTGGATATAAATTTGACTATAGAGAGGTAGGAAAAATTAAAAATTCTAAATCAAAGGTAGTTTTAATATGCCCTATACACGGAGTGTTTATGCAAGAGGTTGGGAATCATCTTCGTAGTGCTCATGGATGTACTGAATGTGGTAAGGAGGCAAGAGGAAAATCTAATAGGGATACTAAAGATTCCTGAATAATTAAAGCTAGAAAAAGACATGGAGATTTTTATGATTATAGTAAGGTTAAATATATAGACTGCTATACTCTAGTTACTATAATTTGTCCAATTCATGGAGAATTTCAACAAGTTCCATACTATCACACAAGTGAAAACGGATGTCCCAAATGTGGAAACATTTGGAAAAATGCTAATAAAATATTAACAACTGAAGAATTTGTTGAAAAAGCTAAAAGTATTCATGGGACTACTTACAATTATGACGCAGTGGAATATGAGACTACCGATAATAAAGTTTGCATAATCTGTCCTGTTCATGGAGAATTTTGACAAACTCCTCATTCTCATCTGCAAGGACATGGATGTCCTTACTGTAATCACTTTTCCAAAGGTGAAGAATATGTTAAAAATGTCCTAAATGAACTTAAAGTAAGTTACATTAGGCAATACTGTATTAAAACCGATGAAAGATATTATAACATTGATTTTTATTTACCTGATTACGGTTTAGCAATAGAATATAACGGAGAACAGCATTATAAATTTTCTCAATATTTTCATAAAACCGAAGAAAATTTTATTAAACAAAGACAGAGAGATTCCGAAGTAAGGGATTTATTATATGCCAAAGGCATTAAATTACATATTATAAGCTATCGAACTTCTTTTGAAAAAGTTAAAATAGATTTAGAAAAACTATTAAAGTAGGGGAATTATCTGAACAAGGTAGTTCCCCTTATTTTTTATATATAGATAAAAAAGTAACATAACTAAATCGGAGAAATAACCTCCGAGTTCTAAATAAAATAAAACATTATATGAAATTATCAACTGTTGTTAAGTTCAGAAAAGAACTGGAATGTGTTAAAGAGTCAGGATTAACAATCGCGGAGTATTGTCAACAGAATAAAAAGAACAGATCGTGGTTTACTGAGCGTATCAAGAGAGTACTAGATACCAAAGACTTGTATGTTGAAGAAACTGCACAAATTCTTGAGTTGTATTCTGAACTTGTAGATAACAGAGGACGGGGAAGAGGCAAGGAATTTTACAAAAATCTGGCAGATTCTCTTTTAAATGGTAAGCCAGAGAAAATTATTTCGAAAGAAGAGAATGATGAAGAAGATAAAACTCACGTAACTTATGTTAGAAATACATCTACTAATAAGATTGAGTCCTATGATGTTATAGTTTATGTTAGAGACTCTAAGCCCTTTAGAACAATCTTATCCAGAGAAGACGCTGAAGTATTGTTTGGTTTATATACCTATTATGGTGGTAATGTAACTGCTAGGAATGTAGCTAATGAGTTTCCTAAATTTACTCTTCCAGAGGTTAAAAAGCTATTTAGAGCATTCAAATTAACTAAGGATTCAGCTTGGTTCCCTCCACACTTAGGAGAAGAGTTAACAGAAGAGGAGCTTAGTCAGTATCGAATGAATCTTAAGGAAAGAGCTGCATTTAAGTATGCTGATGCTAGACAAGAAAGAGACTTCAAGAATACCATTAACAAAATGGCTTCGGAAATCAATAAATTGAAGAATTTTAATGGACAGTTTGAAGAAGTTCTTGCTAAGTTTGTAAATGAAAATAATATAGTTACAAAACAGTTTCCTAAAGTTATTTCTAGCGATAAGACTGTTATGATATTTCTGGCGGATATGCACATTGGAGCTAAAGTGAATGACCAGGCGTTATTTGACAACCACTATGATATGGGGGTAGTGTATAAAAGAATGGATCAAATTATTTCTTATTTCTCTAAGCTTGACCCATTTAAAAGGATTGTGGTAGTTAATGTCGGAGATGCTTTGGATGGAATGGATAACCAAACTGCAAGGCGAGATCATTTCATTCCTCAGAACATGAATAATTTTGAGCAACTTAACAATTATGTAGCTGCAATAAAGTATTTGTTCCATAATATGATTGTAAATAAGATGGCTTCTGAATATTCTTATATTTCTGTTCCTTGCGGAAATCATGATGGAGCATTTGGATACGCTGCGGCACAATTGGCAGCTAGTGTTCTTAAACTTAACTATCCCCAAATTGAAACTTGTGTAGAAAGCAAATTTTATTTACGGTATGATGTAGGGGAATTCTCATATCTAGTTTGTCATGGTAAAAAATTGTATTTTACTTTGTAAATAAAAATATTTACAAAGAAAATACGAAAAGTATTGCCGTTATTGTAAGGAATTACAATAATTATCATTGACCAATATCGGTGAAGGCTGCGATGCTAATACCGAGATAACTACAGAAACTAAAGAATCTGTAGCATCGTAACGCGTAGGAATTGAAACTAGAAATAGAATAAAATATTCCCAAGAGTGGTCAACATCCAGAACGGATGAAAATGTACGCTGAGCTATATCGAATAGGAAGATATAGAAGTTAGGATAAAAAGCCTAACGATAACAAAACTGAAGGATGAACAGTTTATGAAAAATGGATTTAAGATCAATTTGGATGATAATACTGAATTAAAGATTAATCAGTATATAGACTCTTTAGATGGTTTGAAACCTAACATAAATGTAGTTAGTGGGGACTTACACAACGAATCTATGAGTAGAGGAAAGAAATTTAAATATTGGAAAGTGGGATCTTTCTTTGGCTCTTCCGAATATTGTATGTATGGTTGGGGTAATACTCCAGCTCATGTAAATTATCACATAATTTCAGATGATATTTTAATGAACGGAACTGTAGAACTAAAATGATATGACGGTATTAGTAAATGGTCAAGACCTTGACGCGTTTGGAGACTTGGAATCCTTTGAGGATTCCATTCAAGATATAGAGACAGTTACTATAGATAACTATACCTTTGAACCCTATTGTTCGCACAAAGAGATATGGGACTTTTATATTTGCTGGAACACCTATGAAGAGTATGAACAAAAAATATTGTGGCATTATGCAGAAGCTAGTGGACTACCTATTTTAGAAGTAGATAGTATAGCTGAAGACGCCTTTGATAACTTTTTTGGAATTTATAGTACTAATGCAGAAGCAGGTGAGGAATTGCTAAAGTTGTCTATTAAGGATTATTGTTTTGCAGAACATCTCTTCGACGATGAAATATTAAACTTAATCGCAGTTAACAATTTAATAGAAGATGAGGATTACTACTTTTATATTTAACAATTAATATGGAACTGACACTAGAAGAAGCCTTGAAGGGGAAAGCAACAAGAATTAAAAATAAAGATTATTTTGAAACTAAGGCATATCTGGAACCATTTATAGAACGTATGTCCAAGTTTACTGATGATTTTAGAATCAATGCAGTACTTCCTGATCAGATTACTAAGACTAAGACTGGTGAAATTGATATGGATGATATTACATTTAATAGAATGTGGATTCAAGCAGTATTGCCTGGAGAGTTTGCGTTCAATAACCATCAAGAAGTGGTCGGAATGGTATATGGATTGGATGTAAGAAAACCTATTGTAAAAATATATAGAGGTGGACTTAATATGGCTTGTACTAATTTATGTATATTTCAGCCAGAGGAGTTAAATGTTCAAGAACTAGAACCAGAGCGTCCCATTGATTTCTCTCCCATTAAACGGATTATGGAACATACTTGTGAAATGAAAGCTTATCTAGAAAGGTTGGACAATACTGAATTTGTTCGAGATAAGCAATCTATTGAAAGAGAACTAGGAAGATGGGTAAACAATTCTATTGTAAAGTCCTATGATAATGGATTTGGGAAAGTAAAATTAGCTACCTCTCTAATTATTGACGCTTATAAGAATTTATTCATAAACGAGGAGTCTGACTACTTTATTGAAGAAAATACTCCAGTTTCTATGTTCACTGTATATAACTCATTCACTGATCAAATTTGTAACAAGGATAAGGATATAATGAATAAAGCTGAGAAGACTTTACTATTAAAAGAAGTTCTAGAATTTTAATGAAAATACTTTGTAGAATCTAAAATTTTTATTAACTTTGTATTTTATTAACTTTATAAACTGTAAAAATTATGAATAATGCGTTAAATGAATTTATTTTTCAGTCAAAGTATTCTAGATATAACCCTTCTTTAGGTAGAAAGGAAACTTGGGAAGAGTCTGTGGATAGAATTTCTAATATGCATATCCAGCATTTAACTGAAAATTATCCACAAGCCTTAAATAATGCTGAATTTGCTAGTGATTACCTTGAAGCAATAGAAGCATATAAAGAAAAGAAGGTATTTGGTTCTCAGCGTGGTCTTCAATTTGGAGGTACTCCTATTTTAAGAAAGCATTGCAGATTATTTAATTGTAGTGCTACTTATGCTGATAGACTAGAAGTATTCAAACAGGCTGAATGGGTTATGCTATGTGGTTGTGGAGTAGGTATATCTGTAGAAAAACAACATGTTGACAAGCTGCCATCCATGAATAATGTTCTTCGTTCTGATACTGAAGATTGGATAATTCCAGATACAATAGAAGGTTGGGCATTAGCAATTCAACAAATTATTAATTATTACTTCGTTGCAGGCACTAAATATCCAAAATTTGACTATTCTCAAATTAGACCTAAGGGCGCGTTAATTACTGGAGGATTTGTAGCTCCTGGACCTAAAGGGCTAAGGAAAACTATTCAGAAAATAGATGAATTGTTAAAGCAAGTCCATAAAACTACAAAGAAATTGTCTCCTCTTAATGTAGCTGATATTCTATGTTTTGAAGCTGATTCTGTACTATCTGGAGGTTTAAGACGAAGTGCTATGATTATTTTATTTGATCCAGATGATCAAGAAATGACTCAAGCTAAAACTGGAAATTGGTTTATTGAAAATCCTCAGAGGGGAAGATTTAATGCGTCGGCTGTTTTGCAAAGAGGCGAGACTAATAAAGATGTCTTTATGTCTTTGTTTAATTCTACCAGACAGTTTGGAGAACCAGGATTTCTCTGGAGATCTAACAAAGGATTGGTAGTTAATCCATGTTGTGAAATAGGGATGTACCCTGTAGACCCTACTACAGGACAAACTGGATGGCAATTCTGTAATCTAATTTCAATATCTGGAAAGGATGTCCATACAGAGGAAGAGTTTTATAATATATGCAAACATGCGGCAACTATTGGGACTATACAAGCATCATATATGAGTTTCCCATTTCTGGGAGAAGCAACTGAAAACATTATTAAAAATGATCCTTTAATCGGAGTCTCTATTGCCGGAGTTATGTGCTCTCCTAATATTCTTTTAAATGGTAATGTTCTAGAAAAAGGGGCTGAAATAGTTAAACAGCAAAATGCTAAAATAGCTGAAGTACTGAATATAAAACCTTCATCCAGATGTACATGTATAAAGCCAGACGGAAATACAAGTGCTATGTCTGGTAATACTCCAGGGTGTCATGGGGACCATGCTAGACATTATATAAGAAGAGTACAAGTTAATAAAGACGAGGAAGCTGGACAAATTTATCAAAAGGCAAATCCTAAAGCTGTACTGGAATCTGTCTGGTCTAACAATAGAACCGACAACTGTATTATGTTTGCTATTAGTGCAGAACCTAATGCTTTAACCAAAAAGGATCTACTTGGAATAAAACAACTTGCAGTTGTTAAAGAACTCCAAAATCATTGGGTAAGGGCTGGTAAAGTAAATCCAAATGATACTATTGAAAACAATGTGTCTAATACTGTCAATGTTCCGGAAGATCAGTGGGAAGAAGTGTCGGAATATGTATGGGAAAACCAGAATGATTTAGCAGGAGTTTCTTTCATTGCCGAAACTGGAGATCTAGATTATGTTCAGCCTGCATATTCAGAAGTATTAATGCCTCAGGAACTTTTGGATAGATACGGAGAAGGCGTTATATTTGCAAGCGGACTTATTGTAGATTCTATTGATATATTTGGAGACTTATGGAATGCCTGCGAAACATTTAGAGGTAGAGGAGAGTCTATTTTCACTTCATTAAAGGATGCAGAGGAGTTTATAGAGGAGTTTACTATTGCCAAGATAGAGGACTATCTAGACAAGCCATTAAAAGAGTGGAACGAGGTTAAAGCTAAACAATATAGCAGATGGATTGATTTGCTTGTCCAAATTGGATATTCAGAAGAATTTGCAGAACAATTAGTTGATAATGATGTTCCAATTCCAACTACTGAAATTCAAAAATATTTGGATAAACAATTGTTTGGAAGAGTGCCTAATTTGGCAGCCAAGAGAGACTTAATTAGACGAATGAAGAAGTACTCTGATAAATATTATGAAGGAAATGATACTCTTATGATTAATGCCTTGAAACACGTCCAGTTGTATCATGATTGGTGTGATATTACTAAATCATATAAGCCAATTGACTGGAAAGAAGTTAAATGGAAAAATGTATTAATTGAAGCTGATACTACAGGGGCAGTAGCCTGCAACGGTGGAGCTTGTGAAGTAACTAGAATTTAATATGTTTGATTTCAACCTGAAGCCAAAAGTTCAAAAAGTAAATTTCGGAGAGGAGCAGCTACGAGCATTATCCCTCTTAGAAGAATTTACGAAAAGTGACCAGACCACTACCACACTATCTGGTAGTGCTGGCACTGGAAAAACTTCTTTGGTGATAGAATATTTGGATTATTTGGATGATGAAGGAATACCGTATATTCTTGCAGCTCCAACACATAAAGCTAAGCTAGTGCTAGAGGCACTTACTGGTCAAGGAGCATTTACAGTACATCAATTATTATCTCTACAACCTAATCTTGATATATTTGAGTTAGATTTTAGAGAATTGGATTTCTTTTCTAATTCTGACGCATACAATCACCCAAATCAAATCCCATATAAAGGAGTTATTATTATAGACGAAGCATCTATGATAAACGACGATTTGTTTGAGTTTATTATAGATTGTGCTAGAAAGAGTGAGTCTAAAGTTGTGTGGGTAGGAGATGAAAAGCAGCTTCAGCCTGTAAAGAGTGACAAATTATCCAAGGTGTTTTCTTTAGACAATAAGATACTATTAACCAAAATATATCGACAGAAAGAAGACTCTCCTGTACTTGACATATTATCAGAGTTGCGAGAACATTCTCTTAATAACTTTGAACCATGTAAAGGGATAGAGGATTCTATATATACATTTAATAATGCTATGGATTTTATGAGGTCTTCCAAAGACATTTTAAGAGAAACTGTAGCAACTGGAAACGTATTAAATGCAAAAATATTAGCTTTTACTAATGCGAGGGTTAAAGCTCTTAACCAGGCTTCAAGGAAACTTATATTTGGAGAAAACTTTAAAAATGAGTTTAATCTAGGAGAAATAATAACTGGATATGATAATTTTCAATATGATTCATTTCAGTTTTATAATTCTTTGGACTATGTTATTAGAAATACTCCAGTTAAAGAAAAGAAAATACTTCCATATCTGACTAAACCTTTAAATGGATTCACCTTAAGTTTGTACGATACTGTATATAAAAATGTGAATAAAGTATTTGTATTATCTAGAGACAATGACCCGAACGATATTGCTAATCTAGCTAAACTGTTGGAGCAGACTCGACAACATGCAGTATTGTTGAAAAAATCTGGTAAATCATCTAACTTAATGTGGGGTAAATATTACACTCTAATGGGAAGTTTTGCTACTACCTTCGATTTGTTCTGTGATAATAGAGTTATTAAAAAGAAAACCTTTGATTATGGATATGCATTGACGGTGCATAAGTCTCAGGGTTCTTCTTTTAATACTGTATTTGTAGATATTGCCAATATTAATGCATGTTCAGATGAAAAAGTATTGCGACAGTTGCAATATGTAGCTATTTCTAGAACTAAAGGTGATGTTTATTTATTAGTATGATACTTAAATTTATATACTCCGATTCTACTCAAAAAGATATTTTTGAGCAACTTAAAAACCTACATAAGGATATAACCTGTGTAGGATATGATTATAACCATTTTAAAGAGAAGAAAGATGCTTTTAAGGTAATGAATTTTTGCGGGACTAAACTAGTTCCATTTTGCGCCATCTATAATGACAAAAAAGAAATACTTAAAGCATTCTATTCAGAAGTTTCTGAATGTACGTTCAATAACATTAATAAATATTTAAAAGACAATGATAAAATCAGAGATTAACGGGATAGAGTCAGACAACTATCCATGTTTGAAACGATGCGAGGATATAATAGTATTATTTACAAAACCTTTAACAGGTATATGTTTATTAGCTGGTAAAAAGAATACTGATAAACTTGGAGAATACAAAACAGATTGGTTGGAATTTAAATTTTGTAAATTTATTGGAAATTTAATACTAAGAAATGAGTAAAGTAATTATACTTCCCGATATTCATGGGAGAACATTTTGGAAATACGCTTTAGAGCATATTGATGAATTTGATAAAGTAATTTTTCTTGGAGATTATCTTGATCCTTATCCACATGAGGGAATTACTTTTGATGAATCTGTAGAAAATTTTAAAGAAATTCTAGAATTTAAAAAGAATAATATAGACAAAGTTGAATTACTTATAGGTAATCACGATTGTCATTATATCTGGTTAGATTTTATGGATTGTAGTCGCCTAAATAGGTCTAGGAGAAAGGAAATGAATAAACTCTATAATGATAATTATGAGTTATTCAGGATAGCTTATCTACTTAATGATAAATATTTATTCTCTCATGCTGGAGTATATAAAGAATGGCTAGCAGCAAACTCTATAGAATTAAATGATTTTCTTGATAAGCCTATTTCATTTTGGAATGGGACTTACAATACATTTCTAGAGGACCTCAGCTATTACCGAGGAGGAAATAATCTAGCAGGAAGTATAGTGTGGGCTGATATAAGGGAGTCTCTAACTCAATCTCTTTTAGATGGTTATTATCAAATAGTTGGGCATACCCAAATGGAAGAGTTTCCATATCTTACTAATTCTATAGCCTGTCTGGATGTTAGGAGACCTTTTGTGTTAGATTTAGATAAAGAAATTATTACAAATATTAACGGAATAGAATATAAGATATATGATTAAATGTACACCCAAGCCAGTAAAAAGAGGAGCTATTCAGTTTGGACCTCACAGTCTTGCAGAAATAATTGACATTATAGGACCTAATAATATAGACGATCATATGGGTCAATCCTTAGTAAATACTAGAAGACATGGATGGCAAAACGTTAATTATGGAGACTACTTGGTATTCGATGAAAATAATAGATTGTTAAAAGTACTAAGAGCAGATGATTTTAAAAATAATTACTTAATACAAGAATAATATGAAAAAGGTTCCAGTTTACGTTTACAATCAATCTAGTAATAAACTTCCGGCTTACGAAACAACATTAGCAGCAGGAATGGATGTAAGAGCAGATTTTTCTAGAATTACAGAAACTAATTTATTGAAAACAAAAGGTGAATGTGAGTTCATCTTTGAAGCAGGTGTAGAAGATATGGAACACGATCATCCAGCTATGCTAAAATTAGGAGCTGGGTCTAGAGCTCTAATTCCCACTGGTTTGTTTGTAGCTATACCTGAGGGTTTTGAAATTCAGGTAAGACCTAGAAGTGGCTGGGCGATTAAACATGGTATTACTGTATTAAATACTCCAGGCACAGTTGATGCTGATTACAGAAATGAGATTGGAGTTATTTTGATTAATAACGGTCTTGAACCTGTGTGGATAGAAGACGGAGAACGTATTGCTCAGTTAGTATTAAATGTAGTTCCTCAGATTGAATGGGTTCCAGTAGATGATAAAGACAAATTAGGAAAAACAGACCGTACTGGAGGTTTTGGCTCCACAAATACTAGAAAATAATGAACACAGTTGTATTCTCAGAAGTTAAGGCAGCTTGTTTAGCAGTATCTACATTAAGCACTCAATTAGAAGAGATAATAAAAAATAAGTTAAAAGAAGTATTAGGTAAATACTATAAAGATTCAGAACGAAGCTACTTCGTTAGAGGAGTAAATACAAAACAATACACATTGTTATTGGAATGTGTATATAACGATCACTTTAGAGGAAGGATTGTATATAATGAGCACTACGAGGAAATGTCCCTAGAAAGTTTCTTCACTAATGCTAATCTTACTGAGTCTACAGCAATGGAGCATATAATAGCTAAAAAAGCCTCTTTTAAAAATATTGGAACGTATTATAATATGGAACTTATCGACCTTAACATAGAGGACTTTTTTAATAAACATAATATCTCAGACTACATTTTGGTATGATTAGGAAAAACCCGAAAGAAACAAGCCCAAAGGAGCCTATCAAAACTGTACCTGTTTTAGAAATAGAAGATATAGAGTATGTAGAAATAGAAAGCAATTTATATGCTTATGTTGCGTATAACGCAAATGGACCACTATATATTTCTACTAATATTGAGTCTATAAAAGAATACTCTAAGAGAACTAAAGCTAAAGATGTTAAGTATAAGAAAATTAAATTTAAACTATGAACCAAGACTATTTAATATCTAAGGACAGTAAAGGAAAAATAAGAGTAGTAAACATATCTTATGATTGGGATAAAGACTTAAATGGATATGTTATTAGAAGATTTACAAGTCAGTATGGAGGAAAGATTACTACTCAACCTATAATTCTTGTAGATAAAGGTAAAGGAATTGGAAAAGCCAGAAGAACAGTGTCAGAACAAGCTAAATTAGAGTACGATTCTAGGGTAAATAAATATATGGATAAGGGATATAAAAAACTCCCTAAATCCATAGATTTGTATACAAAGGAGGAGTTAGACGCTTTGTTACCGGAAGAAACTACTGACTCTGAGGGAAACTTAAAACCTATGCTAGCAAAGGACTTTCACGATGTAGCTACATCTGTCTTAGAAAAACAATGGTGGTATGCTAGTAGAAAAATTGACGGTGTAAGATGTTTAATGTTTGTAAAAGATGGAGAGATACATACTTCATCAAGAGGAGGTAAAAACTATGATAATTCAACATATCATATTACCTGCAACCCAAAACTTAAAAAATTTATGTTGGACAATCCCACACTTATCTTAGATGGTGAGTTGTATGTTCACGGATATTCTTTACAAACATTAAGTGGGTTAGCAAGATTGAAGAAAGAAACCGATAAATGTGATGAATTACAATATTATATATATGATGTAGTAGATACTAACAAAACATTCGAGGAGCGTCTTGAGATTCTTGACCATATAAAGGATGAACTCCAACTTGATTTTGAACCTAATAAGACATTCGAAGATGGAGATTTGCAAATTCAAATGGTTCCCCATGTCAAAGTAGAAGGCTGGGTTCAAATAAAGAAAACCCACGATTCTTATGTAAAAGAAGGATTTGAAGGGGCTGTCATAAGACGTCCGGACAAAAAATACGGAGTCAATAAAAGAACTAATGATATGGTTAAGGTAAAAGAGTATCAGGATGGAGAATTTAAAATTATTGGATTCTCTGAAGGGCTTAGACCAGAGGATATGGTATTCGTTTGTGTAACTGAAGATGGAAAAGAATTTGAAGCAAAGCCTGTTGGTCCTAGAGAATTAAAACACGAATATTTAGAAAGAATTGATGAGATTATCGGAAAAATGGCTACTGTAAAATATTTTAGCTTTTCTGATGGGGGTACTCCGACACAACCGGTGTTAAAATGTATAAGAGACTATGAGTAGAATAAAGTGTGCTATTGATGTATCAAACAAGTTAGCTGAATATGTAGTTACAGCTACAGATAAATGTCTTAAAACCGATGAACAGGAATTTATGCATGATAGCTTGTTCGAAAGACTATTTGAAATATTTAAGGATTATGACAATAAAACTTTAGAAACTCTTAATAAAAATTTATAATGAATAGTTTAGTTGGAAAGTATTTTGACTTTGGTCAAGCTCTGGAATTTCTTAAACAAAGTATTCCAGTAACTAACGAGTTATATAACGACAAATTTAGGTTTGAACTAATAGATGGCGTTGTCTATCTTACTAATTATGTTCATGAATTTGGAGGCGAGTTTTGGGATATAGATGGGGAACATGCCTATTTAGAGGAGATGGATTCTATAAATTTAGAGGATATTATGAACGAACGGTGGTATATCTATGAATCTCAAGTTTAGAAAGTATGGCTACGGAGGAAGTTATTCAGAAGAAGAGTTACTCCTTCCAGATAATTCTACCTTGTCTACTATTGATATTATTCACAGTAGCTATAAAGTGTATAAAGAGGATAACACAGAAGAATGGACTAACGATTATATTATAACATGCGAGTTTTCTAAAGAAGTAAAAGCTCGTCTAGAGGAATCCTATGCAGAAATATTATTTTATACTGATAATGCTATAGTTGCAATATTGTCAGAAGTTTACATTACAAGTAATTTCGAAACAATTCCTTTAAGTAATTTGAATAATATTTTAGATGGGCTATTCTTCGAATTTCAAGAAGACAATGACACAGAACTATCAAAGTTATACAGGGAGTGTGATATAGAAACATACGTTAAGGAAGCTAACACATACCTGAATATAGTTATGGAAATTCTTAGACCTATGAAGTTTACTGAAAACGGTATATTAATGTCCAGAGTATGTTTCTATACATCATTCTATTTTGAGGACTTTCCTAGAGTAGAAATAGATACCCTTCCATATAAAGCTCTTAGAAGGCTTAAAATATCTAAAAAGGAAAACATAAAAGAAATTTATCAAAAGAGAGTAAACAAAATATATGACGAAGTTTCTCTAATTGATAGTTATACTCAAACAAATTAAAAATAATATAGAAAATGAATATTTCAAGAAGCGACAAATTCAATCAAAATTATGCTTGTAAAATTGTTGAATTAAATGAGTTCAGACCCCATTGTAATCCAGAAGTGACTAGGTTAAAAGTCGCCAGAGTAGATGGATTTGACATTATAGTCGGAATTGATACGGAGAAAGGGCTATATATTTATTTTCCTGTAGGATGCGCAATAGATCCAGAGTTTTTAAAATTAAATAATTTGTTTAGAGACAAAGATAAGAACTCTGACCCAGAAGCAAAACCTGGATTCTTTGAAGATAATGGACGAGTAAAAGCAATTATGCTTAGAAAGGAGAAAAGTCAAGGATTTATTATTCCTATATCATCTTTAAATGGTTACATATCAAGCAGTTTAGAAATACAGAAAAGTGATATTGGAGTAGACTTCGACGTTATTGATGGTAAGCAAATTTGTAAGAAGTATATCGTTAAAATAGCAAGAACTCCTAGAGCTCCTGGAAGTGCTAAACCTAGAAAAGGTAAAACTCCAACTATTGACTTAGTGGAAGATCAGTTTAGATTCCATGTTGATACAATTCTCTTAAGAAAAGTTCCAAATGTAATTAAACCAGACTCTTTAATTAGTATTACTTCCAAATGGCATGGAACTAGTGGTATTTCAGCTAATTTGTTACAGAAGATTCCTACTAAAGAAAACTTCTTTAAAAAGATTAGTAGAAAGTGGTTTACTAACAACCCTGAACCATATAAAGAAGAATATCGAGACTTATGTTCTTCTAGAACTGTAATTAAATGTCCTGGAGTAGGAGGTGGATATTATGGGGTTGATATTTGGAATATTGCTCATGAGGTTATCAAACCTCACCTATCAAAGGGTTTAACAGTATATTACGAAATTGTAGGGTTTCTTCCAACTGGAGGATATATTCAGAAAGGATATGATTATGGGTACGTTCCGCCAAAATCAGGAGAATCGTTTGAGTATGGAAAGCATTTTGGTATTAGAGTATATCGAGTAACATATACTAATGTATCTGGTTCAGTCTTTGAGTTCTCAGCTAGACAAGTACAGCAATGGTGTGAAAGAAATTCCTTAGATCCAGTAATTCAATTATATTATGGATATGCCAAAGACTTGTATCCTAGTCTAGATCCTACTAATCATTGGAATGAGAACTTTATTGAGGCTCTAGCTAATGATAAAAGGTTCTATATGGAATTAGACAGCCCTGATTGTATTAACAAGGTGCCACACGAAGGAATTGTAGTGCGAAACGAAACTTTAAACATTGATGTCTATAAACTCAAATGCTTTAGATTCTTGAAAAAGGAAGATGAAGCTATGGACAGAGGTGAGATAGACATAGAAACTGAATCATAAAGTGAAATTTAAGCTTGAGTATATAATGGAAGTGGATGATTTCGAACTGTTGGAATTAGTTAACGACTATCAAGAGCGTTGCGAGGTATCCACTTTCAATACATTAGACGACATTCCAGAGGCTCTAATGATAGAAGCCTTATATGAAGCTAATTACATAGAAGATGAGATTAATGATTATATGATGGTAGAAGACATTAGTATTTCTAAACTCGCTATTGAAGAGTTCAAAGGCGACGACAAAGAGTGGGAAGAGTATGGAGGAGAAATTTATGGAAAAGACAACTAGAAAGTTGAATGATTTATTATCGCAATTTCTATCACTCAGAAATGAAGTTTCCGAAATTGCAGATAAAACTGCTGATGCTGTATTTGATTCTGTTGAGTCTGGAGACATAACTAAAGAGGAAGCGCTGACCATACTGACAGATAATAAGCTATTACCTGTAGCAAATTGGATATGTCTTCCTAATTTTATGGATGACTGTGATTATTTTAATACATATTCAACTATCTATTATATGGATTATATGTATCCACAGAATTTTGGGAATCATGAATATGCTAGTTGGTCTGAAATGTCTTACGAAGAAGGCATTAATGAATTATATGACTTCGTTAAAGAGAATAGAGTAATTGGTTATAGATGATTGGTGATTTTAAGTTTTATGAAGTAGGAGGTAAGATACGTGATGAACTCCTAGGTCTTACTAATAAGGATGTGGATTATGTTGCTGTACCTACTGACGAGCTGTTCAAACATGGGTACACAGCAGAACAGATGTTCACTATATTACTTGACTATCTTCATTCTAAGAAGTTTGAAGTGTTCTTAGTAACTGAAGATTGCTATACTATACGTGCTAAGTTTCCAGAAGGATATAAGTATCAAGGTGTTGCAGACTTTGTAATGGCTCGTAAAGAAGTAGGATATATTCCAGGTACTAGGAGTCCTATAGTAAAACCAGGTAATCTATATGATGATTTATCACGTAGAGATTTTACTATTAATGCAATGGCTAAAGACCCTGATACTGGAAAAATCATTGATTACTTTGACGGAAAGAGAGACTTAGCATATATGTGTCTTAGAACTCCACTAGACACTGAGACAACTCTCAATGACGATCCTTTAAGAATCCTTAGGGCAATTAGGTTTAAAATTACTAAAGGTTTTTTGTTCGATTCTAATTTGGATGCTGGCATTACGTATTATCCTTATGAGGAAAAAATGAAAGTAGTATCCGAAGAAAGAATTAGGGAAGAGCTTGTTAAATGTTTCAAACATTCTACTCACAGAACTCTACAAGTGTTAGAAATTTATGATTCTCTTAGAGATTATATTTTTAAACATACTAATTTGTGGCTTAAGCCGACTAACGAGAAATAAATATGTATTGTATATTATCTAATGCAAGACTTTCTGAGGAATTGAAGAACTTCCCAATAGTTAGAGAAGTTTCTTTCCCTGATATAGCAGAAATTAGGAAGAATACAGGCTTAGGTGTTTATCTATGTAAGCTTTTAGCTCAGCGAAGCAAAAGTACAGAAGAGGCAACAAATTTATTAAACAAAGCTTTTTTAAATATTAAGAATGGAAAAATACAAAATACCTAATGATTATGAACTTGATGGGTTAGCAGAAGATTTTGTGTGCTCTACAAATGATGATGAACTCCCTATAAAAAAGGAGATCTTAACTGAAGAGTGTTTAAGGGAATTCCTTAATGACAGAGGTTATGCGTTTGTAAAAGAGCAAATGAGTGACCTTATAAATTATATACTGCTCAGCTCCGATGCTGCTTATCAACAGATGAGGGATAATGCAATTAGTGAGTTTAGAGAATCATTAAACACAGCTATTTCAAATGCAAGTTGGATATTATTTGATGAAGATAAATTAAAGGTTATGATTGAAGTAGCTAGTGGATTTTGTTATACATAATGGAAAACGATATTGATACTAACGAATATTATGCTTCTTATCATGTAAAAGGATGGTTTGATTGTTGCTGGGTAATTCCAAAAATAAGGCTTCCGAAGCATATAGGCAGAGGGTATCTCAGTGGAATGATAGATAATAACGAAATTAAGGGCATAATAAAAGAAAGCAACTGGGCTAAATATAGCTCAGTAGACATTGACGATATAGAAATATTAAATGTATATAAAAGGAAAATATGAAATTAGAAAATCTTGATGATAATATTAAAAAGTTATTTTTCTCTCTCATATATGAAACTCCAGCTGTTATAACGAACCATCGTAGTCTAATTTATAATGTAGGTGGAGAATTGGTTAAGATATGGTGGACAATAAAGAGAGAAAGTCATTTAAAATCCCAGTCATGTGATTTATATGGCAAACATCCTTTTGATAGAACAAAAGTGGTTCCTATGGGATGGCTTGGTAATACATGGAGTATTGACAATAGCCCAGAATTGGATGGATATACATTCTATATAGATACCCCTATATGCCAATTCAGAGTTCCAGAACTATCAAGGCAAGAGTTAGTTGATATTCAGGAACAAATTGAATATCATTTTGAAAAATTTATTCCTAATTACCTTAAAAAATTAATAGATACCCCTACTTGTGATTATGGAAAAGTAGTACCTAAAAATAAATATGATGACTGGGAAGTTAAAGAATAAAAACTAAAATTATGGAAGCAAGAAAATTAATTATTTGTAGAGGCATTCAAGGATCTGGTAAATCAACTTGGGCCAAACAGTGGTGTCATGAAGACCCAGAGCATAGAATTAGGTTTAATAACGATGATATTCGTAATATGTTAGGAGACTATTGGGTCCCTAGCAGGGAGAAGGTTGTTACCTCAACTTATCATACTGTGCTAGCTTATAGTATGGGAGAGGGTTATGATATTGTAGTTGATAACATGAATCTTAACCCTAAAACTTGTGCTGAGTTAGAGAAAATAGTTAAAGACTTTAACGAGAATTATACCTACGATTGGAAGTATAAAGTTGAATACAAAGACTTTTTTATTCCAGTTGAAGAGTGTATTCGTCGTGATGCTATGAGACCTAATCCTATCGGAGAGAAAGTTATTCGCGACACTTGGAAAAGGTATAGAAATCTTGTCATTCATGAAGAAGTAATGAAGGTAGTAGACAACATGAACAAGATGGAGGATTCGTATAGCCATAATAAAGAAAATGCCATTATAGTAGATATGGACTCTACTCTTTGTTTCAATGCTACTAAAAGACCTTTCTGGGGAGACGGTGCAGCAGAAGGTATGCTAACTGATATTCCAAATAAGCCTATATGTGACTTAGTTCAAATTATGCATATGCAAAACTTTAAGATACTTATTGTAACAGGAAGAGAAGGTGCTCCAGATATTATGGAAGCTACTAAAACTTGGCTAAAAGATCACTATATTCCTTACGATGATATATTCTTTAGACCATATAAAGATTACAGCAAGGGTGCTCCAACTAAAGAGAAAATTTATAAGGAAAAAATCGAACCTAATTATAATGTATGGTTTGTACTAGACGATAACTATAAATGTGTGCAAATGTATAGAGATTTAGGTTTAACTGTGTTACAACCTAATGAAGGAAAATTCTAATGAAATTATTGCAAAGACTTAAAAATTTATTTGTTCCTGAGGATAAAGTTTCAGACGGATTTCATACTTTTAATGAGCTTTATCGTTACCGTATGTTATATAATGCAGCATTTTTTAATTCTTTACACGGTAACTATGATGTTCACAAGTCAAGAAAGCATTCTGATGGAGAAATGTGTTTCGGAGGAGATTGGTTTATTGTGATGGCTGAATTACCTACAGGTCAGATCAGTAACCATTATAGGGTGGAAGAATGGAATTTATTTGATATTCCAGAGAAAGAAAAGGCTAATGAATGGGATGGTCACACTCCTGTAGAAGCATCTAATAGATTATATATATTTTGTCTAAAATCTTATCATGATAAATGTAGATTATGTTAGTAGGACAGTTAATTGAAATACTTAAACAATTTGACTTTGATAGAGAAGTTATGATACATACTCTTCAAGGTGAAAATGTAGAAGTAAATGGATATTTTATACAGAAGGATCTGAATGATCCTTCATTTTATTTAACGGATTTAGACGTAATGCCTAGAGAATAGAACAAATGAAAATAGCTGAACAACTTAATGACACGCTTCGCAGACTCTGGGAAGATTGCAAAGTAAAGAAATTAAATGAAATAGTAAAGGGAATAGAAGGTATTTCTAATGAACAAGTACTTTCTGTTTTACAAGGAGAAAAGAATTTTTATGATACTGATGATGGAGGATTATTGTTGGAAGACTCTACTCCAGAAGAACATCTTAGTATCGAGTCGGTACTGAATAATTTTAAATATCAGTATGAAGATCTCACATCTAGAATAGTATCCTATAGTTTTGGTATGCGTGAAAACTATAATGAAGATGATTATGAAGGATTCTTGCATTACTGGAGACTGTTAAATAACTATACTGGATCTCTTACAAGGTTACAGGAAAATTATAAAGAATTTGTTGAACTAACTGGAATAGACGAAATTCAACCCAAAGAAATATTAAAGGAAGTTTATAATGAACTTAAAGAAGACGAAGACGAAGGCTCCTATAAAAATGTGAACGATTATTGGTTACATACTCTTAATTTTAGCCATTTACATGTTAAGAATCTACTAGTACTAGAAAAAAATTATTCAGCACTGGAGATTATGAAAGTAACAGGTTCTAACGGTATGGACTTACTTCTGAAATATAAACAAGCTCAGAGAGAAGCTGACGAAGCTAGAGGTGACAAAATATTTTCAGAGGACATAATGAGCTGTATATGGAATAGTGGATGGCTCTCTCCATCTGGAGAATTTTATGGATGTCCAGACTTAGGTCATGTAGAATTCACTAAAAAATTAGTAGAATGTTTAAACATAAGCGATGTTTGTGATAATAACTATGATAGAGCTTTGGAATTAGATGGATGGATTAAATTTTCTTCAGGCAGATGGTTATACATGGAAGAAGATTTTAAACCATCTAAAGCTCAACTGCAAATTATATTCAAATGGGCGCATGATAAAGCTGATGATTTTAGAGTATATCTAGGAGACGAGTTTGTTAACTTAGATGTACTTCAATGTAAAATTAATTCTGCAGAATAATGATTGAGGATTCTATTTTGGAAGAAGCTATAAACTGGTTAGAATCACTAGAACGTGAAGCATGGCATGAAGTTTATAGGATTGATAAGGATAATTTTGAAGATGCTTATCTAGAATATAAATCAAAAGCAGCTATAATAAGTAATTATATAAATTGTATTAAACAGGAAATATATGAATAAGAATTTAGATTTTCATAAATTAAGAAAGCCTTTCTATTTAGATAATGATACTCTACTTGTTAGAACTCCTTCTGCAAAACATATGAATACTAGTCATGCAGAATGGTTTAGCTCAGAAGGAATTCCATACTTACATACCGTTAGAGGATATTATATGCCTTCTTATGATGGAAGTGAAGAATATTTAATGATATATTCCAACGACTTTGAAATACCTAATATCATTTGTAATATATTCATCTATTTATTCGATTATTTTCCTAATGTCAAATGGATAGGTGTCGGGTGTAATAAGGGTAAGATTGGAGAAATTTGGTTGCCAAAATTAAAAATTTATAGAGACAATGTCTAATAGCTTTTCTGAATGGTTAGAGAGTAATTATAATAAAGAAGAATTATTAGGGGATGTGCAGGAACTGCGTCTTAATAACTGTGTATATGCAGATAATGACGAGTTTGAAAGAGGAGAATGGAGTACTTGGGATGAGTATATAGACGAAGTGGCAGGAGCTAGTTTTGGTTATTCAGAAATATTTGAAGAATTAATTGACGTCTATAAAGAGCAAGGCGGAGAGGTAGTTGATGATTTAAGTTCGCTATACTGTGACTTTATAGACTTTTTGACCTTAATATAATGGAAATATTTTTAATTTTATTGTTAGCGATATTTATAGTTCCTCTATGCTATCTAAAGGGAATAAAGAAGGGCATAGATTCTGTAACGTGGGATCTATACATTAATAAAAAATTATCGGAGGAAGATATAAGTAAATATAAGGAAGATACTTACATAATAACCACTTTTATTAAATAAATTTATAATTGATCTACTTAGTAAGTAATCAAGCTGAGTTGTTTAAATCTGACAGGTATTCTAAAATTTCTGTAGAAAAATCTTTAGAAATTATGGATTCCTGGAAGGTTGTACAACTAGATACTGAAACCGAAGGATTAGACGTATATACTAAGAGATTATTAACCGTGCAGTTTGGTACGAGGGATATTCAAATAGTTGTAGATTGTACTAGTATAGATATTTTACAGTATAAATCTTTCTTAGAATCCAATAGAGTGTTTCTGGGATGGAACTTACTGTTTGACCTCAAATTCTTATATCATCATAATATATATCCTAATAATATATATGACGGTATGTTAGCTGAGAAGCTAATTTGGTTGGGATATCCTGCAGGTATGAAGGGTATGAGCTTGAAAGATACTGCTTTTAGATATTTAGGCATAGACATAGACAAAACCATTCGAGGTAAAATTAACCAAACTGGATTAACTGAAGATGTTATTGTTTATGCTGCAGGAGATGTTCAACCCCTAGAAGACATTAAAGATGCTCAAGAAAAGGAAATACAAGCTCAAGAATTAGAAACTGCTGTGTCATTCGAAAACGAATTTGTAAAATGCTTAGCTTATATTGAGTATTGTGGTGTTAGATTAGATGTTCCCAGATGGAAAGCTAAAATGGAAAATGATTTAGAGAGATTAAATAAAGCCGAAAAAGCCTTAAATGATTGGGTAGTAAGCTATTATAAAGAACATTTACATGATCCTGATTCCACTAATACCTTAGAAGTTGAAGTAGATTTTTGTTTAGAGGAAAGAGTAGGCTCTAAAGTAATAAAACATGCTATAGAATATAAAACATATACTCCAATAGAAGCTCCTAGAACAGTAACTGGACCTGATTATGTATCATATTTGAAGCAGAAACTTAAGGTAGTTTTCCCTTTTGTCAAAATAAATCTTCAGGGAGATTTATTTTCTGGATTTGATACAGAACCTAAGTGTTGTATAAATTGGTCCAGTTCTAAGCAGGTTATTCCTTTATTTGAACTATTAGGGTTTAATCTTATAACATTTGACAAGGTTACTAAGAAGAAAAAGAAATCTGTAGATGCTAAGATTATTAAGGCACAGTTAGACGTGTCCCCAATAGCAGCATTATATTTAGACTATCAAGGTGCTTCAAAAGTAGTATCCACATATGGACAAAATTGGCTGAATGCAATTAACCCTGTTACTGGTAGAATTCACGCTAATTTTTATCAGTTAGGAGCAGACACAGCTAGATTGTCTTGCGGAGGTGGTACTGCTAATGTCAACGTTCAAAACTTACCACACGATCCAGAAACTAGAGCGTGTTTTATCCCAGAAGATGGTAACGATTGGATCTCTGCGGATTATCAAGGTCAGGAAAGTCGTATTATTGCATCAGTTTCCAATGATACAGCTATGCTAGATCTGTTTATTAACGGTTGTGGAGATGTCCATTCTCTAGTAGCTAAAATGGCATACTCACATGTAATTGGAGACACTCCAATCGAGGAAATTAAAGAAAAATTTCCTCAGTATCGTCAAGAAGCTAAAGGAATTGAGTTCGCAGTAAATTATGGAGGAGATGCTAATACTATTATGAATAATAAAGGTATCCCTCTTTCAGAAGCTAAGGCTATTTATGAGAACTTTATGAGAGGTTTTCCAGGGGTAGCCAAATATCAAGATTATTGCCGTAGAGAAGTAATGAAAAAGGGTTATATCTTGTTAAATCCAGTTACTAAACATAGAGCACATGTTTATGACTTTGAGGAATTAGATAGAATACAGAAGAAGTTTGACGATCCCGAATTTTGGGATTATTATAGAGAAATGAAAAAATACGATCCAAGTTGTGAAACTGTAAAGGATGTGCAGAATTATTTTAGAAGAAAATCAGCATCTGAAAAACAATCTATTAATTATAGAATTCAAAATAGAGGAGCTATGATGTTTAAACTGGCTTCAATAAAGCTCTTCAACTATTTGAAGAAGAATAACCTACTAGGAGTTGTAAAGTATTGTATTCCAGTCCACGACGAGATCAACTTAGAGTGTCCTAAGGCAATGTCAGAAGAAATATCTAAGATATTAGTAAAATGTATGGAACAAGGAGCAAAACCATTTTGCACTAGACTTCCTTTGGGAGCAGATGTGTCAGTAGGAGAACATTGGATTCATTAACCATTTAAAAGAAGATTCCGAATTAATTTGGAGATTCTTCTTTTAGATGGTCTAACTTTATGCACGAGAAAAAAATTGACTATACAGAATATGGAGAAGATTGGGTTAATATGATACTCGATCTTAGATTAGCTTTAGATAATGTTAAAACTAAGTATCCTCACTTTGTATTTTACGCTTGGAATATATCAAAAGGTGAGGAAGATGGAGTTGCAGCTGGAGCAGAATGGGTAGGAGATGATATTTATGGGTTAATAGAGTCTTTCTTTCTTGTCTTTAATAAGGATAAAAGATTAATTCCAATAATAGCTGCTAGTATGAATAAATATATAGAAACTCATTCAAAAGAAGATAGAGATAAATATAGAGGAGCTTTGGCTAAAATATTAAAAATAAATGAATAAAGTATTATCTTACGAGGGATTTTATAAGTGGCATCTAATTAAAACTTCACCTTCGTATAATTCCTATACCTTATATAAAGTGTGTTCGTCTACTGGAGCCTTTTTTGCACTTACTTATATAAGTAATATAGAATTAAAACACCTTAACGATAGTTCTATTACTTATAGAAATTTAATTGTTTTTAAATCAGGAAGTCCCTGGGATATGTGGGCAACAAATGAGGAAAAAATTCATGACAATCTTGTTATAGCTCCTTTAGAAGAACATGACTTAGAAAAGATTAAGGCAGCCATAAAGTTTATACGATTAAAAATAACCTCAGAAAAAGGGTATAATAAAGATTATTGGTATTCTGTTGTTGAAGATTATTTAGATTCCCTAGATGAATTAGAAAATAAGTTCAAAGTAAAACAAACTCTTAATCTATTTTGTCGTGAAATTAATTAAACCTAAATTCGAAATCTTAGAGCAACGACCAGGTATATCTGGTATTTATAGAATGATAGAGCTAGCTGGGAGGACTTGCTACCGTTCAGAAGATAAGATTACTCCAGATTCAGCAGTAGCTTTCGTAGATAGAATGATTAAATCAGGTCATGGAGCTATGCTAGAACATGGTACTGTATATTTAATTATACCATTTGAGTATATTGATATATCTGAGAAATTTGATATTCCTATTGTATCAAATATTGTTAAAAAGTATCAGAATAATCCATACACTAAATGGCGTCTAAGAGATGATGGATTTAGTCAACTAGCATTTATAACTACTAATCTAAGAGTTCTAGTAGAAAATAATTGGATGGATGATTTACAATATGTTTGTGAACCTACAGAGTATCATGAAAAAAGAATTACTGTTAGGCTTACCTGTGACAGAGGAGTATCCCATGAATTTGTAAGGCATAAAATTATACTTTGTGTCGCCTAATGGTAACATTAGGGCAATAACCCAGTGAATTGCTGGAAAGCTAAAATTCAATGTTTATTAATAAAATTTGATAGAATCATGCTAATCAGCAGCCAAGCCAACCTTTAACAAAGTTGGAAGGTTCAGAGACTAATAGTATTATATAGTAAGAACAAGCTAAATGTTTGATTATGACTAAAGAAGAAAAAGCAACGTTAATTGGATTAGTGCTAGGTGATGGTCACTTAGCGTGTAGTAAGTATAAAAATTGCAATGCTTTCCACCAAGAGTTTTCTTTAATCCATTCTATAGAACAAAGAGAATATCTTGAATGGAAGGTTAATTTAATACATTCCATTTTAGGAGGACATAAGCCGTCTATTATAGAGTTTAATAATAATGAATACAAAGGTGTTAAAGCTATGAAGTCTCATAGATATTTTAGGGTTTTATATAAATATTTATACAAAAATGGAATTAAAACAATCCCATTAAAAGCCCTTAATAGATTAACTCCTCTGGCTATTGCTATATGGTGGATGGATGATGGCTCTCTATGTAAGAAAGTTAGAAATGGTAAAGTTCACGCATGGGAATTATATCTAAATACCTATTTGAGTAAGGAAGAAAATCAAACTATAATTGATTACTTTCAAAGTAAATGGAATGTTAAATGGAATCTTAATTTGAGTAAAGGTAAATACAGATTAAGATGTTCTACAAGAGAAGGTAGAAAATTTCTAAGTATTATAAGACCTATTGTATCTCAAATTAAGTGTATGCAATATAAATGCTTGGAAATCTAACTAACAGTTGAAACTATGAATTATATAGAAGAATATAAAAAATGTATCAATAATTTTGATTATTGGTTAAAACATTATGTTAAGTTTATAGAATATAATACTGACACGAGTGCTGGGCATCCTGTAAAGGATGATGATATAGTCCGACACTCCTTTGAAAAGAGGAGAGTTAAGGATAAAGAGCCTTAACACAACGATTGAGAGTATTCAGTTTTGCTCAAGAAAGCACAAGATATTGTAATTATATCAAAAGCAAATTTGGAGGTTCTGTAACTTTTATAACTCCACCTTGGCTCAAGCAAGAGGATGAATTAGAATTTGAAGAAGATATGCAGGTCATAGAGAATCTATACTTCAAGTGGCTCAATAAAGGATGGACTGCTCAACAGGCTAGAGGTTTTTTGTGTAACTTCTTGAAGACTGAATTAGTTATGACTGGTACTATTGAGCAGTGGGAAGGATTCTTTAAGCTTAGGGATGCCAAAGATGCACATCCGCAGGCTAGAGAATTAGCACAACCGTTACATGAAGAATTTATTAAAAAAGGGTTAATTAAAGTATAAACTATGAATATAAAAGAAGCGATAGATCATTGCCAAGAGGTTATAGCTAATACCAATAATACCTCTTGTCAATTAGATCACAGACAGTTAATAGATTGGCTCACAGAGCTACATAACCTAAAAAATCCTGAAAAAATGTACAATATAGGATTTACATTAGGAGATGTTAAAGGGCTAAGGGATCACATTACTTTAGAAGAACATATACAATGTAATTATTCAGTATCGGAAATAACGGAGGCTTACAGGAATGCTTGTAAGAAACTTGATTTTGATATTATAAAATTCTCTCATTCTAATTGCTGCATTAATATAGATACAGTTAAGAGACTAATACACTTCGGAGTAATAGATCCAGAATATGAGGAAGACGGAATTTACTGTTTGGAGGATTCATTTGATTTCATAAATACATTTTTTAGAATTGTTAAAATAGAACTTCCTGATATTGAATGGTCTTATAGAGACTTTAATGAAGATTGGCTAGAAATTTTACACGGTGCTGCCAATGCAATTTTATAAAATAAAGTAAATATGAAATACAATGTATTAATTCAAGATTTTAATTCTAGAAAATTTGTTCCTTATGATATTTTTCCATATTTACATAGGCAATATAATAAGAGGGAACAGAAACCTCTAACTCTTCAAGAGTATAAAGATTTTATACTCTCGGAAGCTAGATATCAATGGTGGGCTAGATGTGAGTATGAAATTATAGTATCAGGTTGGCCCAACATAACTAATAGTAAAAAAATAGACGTTTATGATCAAATAGAGTTAAACATAGACGCTATTACTACCTTATTTATGGAATATGTGGACATTAATAAAACAAACATTGGAAGCGATACAGAATAAATGGTTCTGTATGCACGAATGGAAACTTTGGAGAGCTGTACATGTAAAAACAGATATTGGCTCTACATATGATGTTTACCATTTTTATTGTATTAAGTGTGGAAAATTTAAGAAAATAAAATCATATTAAGTATGTATGTAGTAGTACAATGGCCTGAAATTCAGGAAATTATGACAATAGAAGGTTTTGACGAGCATTCTTATCTTATTAACGATGAGAAAGGTATGGAAGATTTCGGAAGTTCTGCATATTTTGTAGACTATGATTGGTTAATTTGTGCAACAGATGGAATACAAATTAACTAATACAGAACGTCTAGCTGCTAATAAGTTTCAGCTTAAACATGAGTTTTGTAAAAGCGAGTTTCTTTCTGCTGTAGGAGGTAGATTTTCATATATAGTCACTCCTACAGGTTTGGGAAATGTGGTTGAAATAAAATGTAATTATTGTAATTGTAAAGAAAACATAACAGACTTTAGCACTTGGTAAAATATGGCTATATTAAGTATAGAAACTAGGGAAAAGTACTCTATGGAAATAGAGGAAGAGTTATACAATAAATACCTTAATGGCGAACTTACAGAGGAAGAGGTATTGGATGAGGTAAGAGATGAAATTTGGGATTGCAACCAATGGGCAGATGTTGAGAAAATTAGTATAAAATAAATGCAAGTATTAGATTTAATAAATCAAGCCTCCGCTAACCCTCAAATGAATGAGGATGAACAAAAATTAATAGTAGAAACTGGAACCTCAATAGTGGAGGAAATACTAAAGAATAGGCACAAACCTGTTGTTAAAGTAAAGACTCCTAATAGAAATGATCCTTGTCCTTGCGGAAGTGGTAAGAAATACAAAAAGTGTTGCATGGATATAGATCAATCAATCATAAATAAACTATAAATGGGAAAACTGTTAAAATTACCTTACGATAAAGTCTTCTTTACGTCTGACACTCATTTTGGACATTCCAATATAATTAAATACTGTAATAGACCATTTAAAGATAAAGACGAGATGAATGAAACTCTTATTTCTAATTGGAATAAAGTAGTTCCAGAAGATGGAATAGTAATTCATTGTGGAGACTTTGCTTTTGCTGGAGGAGATAAGATAAAGCAGATATTAGAGCGTTTAAATGGTCATAAACATTTAGTGTTAGGAAATCATGACCATCAAATTAATTTTCCAAATAATTATCCCTACTTTGAAACTGTGGGAGATTTTGGTTTAATTAGAGTTATTGGAGATACAGAAATTCCTTCTCAAGACATTTTCTGTTGCCATTATCCAATGATAACATGGGATCAGGCTCATAGAGGAAGTTGGAACATATTTGGTCATATTCATACCTGTAAAGGGCAAAATATGATAACAAATAAACAAAGTCCGAATCAATACGATGTTGGAGTAGATCAGAACGATTATACTCCTGTGTCATTTCAACAATTAAAAGAGATTATAACAAAACAAAATTTGTATGGAATTTTATAACACCTATGTAAATTTAGAAACAGGTAAAAATGTTTCTATAAATGAAGTAATTGAATTTGTAGAGTATGTAGCTAAGACATTTAATCCTAATGCTTCATATAATAATGATATTACAACAGCCGCTTTTAGAAATGGTTTTGGAGGATATATAATACAAACATGTTTAGATGTTGTACGAAAGAATCCAAATAAATTTTTTATACAAAAAACCAATTTATACTCCAGAACTGGAGAATTATTAAATACTTATTTTAAACAACTTTAAATTTTAACAACTATGGCAGTAAAGAAATCTTTTCAGGTATTAAGTGATTTATTAGTATTTAACAGTATTGAACCTACAATTGAAACTATCCCAACGGATGGATATAATGGCGCACATCGTTACCGTGTAAAATTATGTAATGGATTTAATAAAGAAACCCAAACAGCGGATTATGTAGACAAAACTGTTACTCTACAGTTTGTTCACAAAAATGAAGATGGAACTATAATTCCGGGATTACAGTCTGAACAGCTAGCTCTAATTCTTCTAGATAGAGTTAAGAAACTTAATGAGAAATTTCCTCATCCTACTAATGAAAAGCAAGTTGCAGGTTTGCAAATGTTTCTAGATGCTTGCAAGGAACGAGTTCAAGAGAGAATTGATAGAGGAGTCATGGGAGAGCTTAAACAATAAATGCTTAAGATAAAAATAGGATTAAGTTGGGATGATCCCTACCCACTAATAATGTGGGTTACTCCATTCCAACTTTATGAATTTTTAAAAATCCCCTATGACATACCAGTAAAAGTGTTGGGATGGAGAACCTTTCGAACATCTTGTTATATAACAGTTTTAGAATATGATAATAGACAATTTTGATTTAATGCAAAGTATTTTAAAACCAGAATCTACAGACGATTTTTGGTTTGGACAAATTATTGCTAGGAGAAAGGATGTTAAAGATCTTCCAAGAGCTGATAAATGGATTAAATCTTATTATATTAAAGATTTTGACCATTTAAAAAGTAAAGAATCCGAAATAAAAAAGCTTTGTAATGTATTTAAAGCTAGATTCTATCTTAATCCAAATGTAAGAAGTTTTGAAAGAGTTAATCTAAATTTAATCAAATCCTTAGTAGAGAATATTCAATATAAACAATTTGATTCACTTGCTTCTAAAATTGATTCCGTTTGTGGATATACTACAACTCCGGGTAGAAAAAAAGTTTGGGTGATAGATGTAGACGAGTCTGACTTTACTAAAAATAGTTTAGTTGAATGTATAAACCAATGCGACCCTGTTGGGGAGAAACATTTAGTTACAATTCCTACAGTAAATGGCTATCATCTGCTATGTAGTCCATTTAATAAAGCTAAATTTTCTGCAATTAAATCAAGTTATAATGTAGATTTAGTAGAAGATGCTATTAAATCTAATTCTCCAACTCTAATTTATTTTAATAATGATTAAGTATAAAGGATCTCCGATTAACTTTCCTCCATTAGAACATCCTGTTGTTCTTATAATTACTGATAATGTAGTAGAGGCTAAAAAAGAATTACAATTAGCTTGGGATTTAGAGGATTCAAGTGATGTGGGTCAGGCTGTATTTCAACATAGTACTGGAATAGTATATTGTATAGTTTTAGACACTGCAACAAGACTAACTGTGCTGCACGAAGCTCTACATTGTATAAACTTTATATATTCTGTTATAAACGCTGAGATTGATCCTAACTCTGATGAAATTTATGTAAGACATGCATCTTGGTTGCAAGATGTTATATTAACAGAGTGGGAAGATTATTATAATAATTTAGCTTTAAGAAATGAAAACAATAGCAATTAGTGATTTACATGGACTGCTTCCAGAAATAGTAGAACCTGCTGATATAATGTTTATTTGTGGAGATATTAGTCCCTTGCATATTCAGTTTAATAAGCCAGAAATGTGGAAGTGGCTAACTGGAGAGTTTATGGATTGGATAATTGGTCTTCCAGTAGAAAAAGTGTATTTAGTAGCTGGAAATCATGACGCATTTTTTGAAGGAGCTTCTACGTCTAAGAAGGTTGAACTTTCATTTTTATCGTCCCATAAATTAATATACTTGGAAAACGAGCTAGTGTATTATGTTGATAATGATGGGATTACTTGGAGTATATTTGGAACTCCTTACTGTCATCAATATGGAAACTGGCCTTTTATGAGGACAGATGCGTATATGGAAGAAAAATTTAAGGAAATTCCTGACGAAGTCAACTTTATTCTAACTCATGATACTCCTTACGGATGGAAAAATCAAGATGTAATACTAGAAAGACCGAGATGGAGTAATAAAAGTTTAGAACATGTTGGAAATGAGCCACTAGCGAATAGACTAAAAGAGATTCAATTTGCTTGGTGCTTTCACGGACATATTCATAGTTCTAGTCATGAACCTGAAGCTATTGAAGGGGAGAATACTGGATTTGTAGTAAATGTTAGTTATTGCAATGAGAGTTATGACGGAATTTATGAACCTCTTTATTTAACTCATATAAAATAGTATGGCATTCTTATATTATATGGCACTCGTACTTCTGATAATATTTGCAATAATTGGAGTGATGCCATTTATACTTTTTATTATAATATTATTAAAATTAGGAATACATATAAAATTACCAAATGAACGCATTAGTAATAGTAGATCCTCAAAATGATTTTATAAACGGATCATTAGCAGTTCCGGGAGCTGAAAAAGCAATTAATAATACAATAGAATTTATAAAGGAACACAAAGAAGATCTTGCTTATATAGCAATAACGGCAGATTGGCATCCTTATGACCATTGTTCGTTTAAAGAATATGGAGGTACGTGGGAATCCCACTGTGTTATGTATAGTGCTGGAGCAAGTATTTATCAACCACTTCTGGAAGTTATTAAAGAGACTGGAATTTTTTGTAAAGTCTGGAATAAAGGAACATATTCTGATAGAGAAGAATACAGCATTTTTGACAGAGAAGAAGGACGAGAGTTTCTTGACGAACTTAACGATAGAACTACAATAGATGCAAGTAAAGAAGAGTACGGAGAAATTTATGTAGCAGGATTAGCTGGAGACTTTTGTGTATTCCACACAGTAAAAGATTTAGTTGATGAAGGATTAGGAGATTGGGTGCATATTCTTTTAGATGGTGTAGCCTCTATTGATGGTGGAGTTAAATTGAAAAATCTTCTGAAGGAATGTGGTATATCATCCCTCTAATAATTTGCCTACTAGGAGGAATGTTTATTCCTAATATAGTAGATAAGAATGATTGTGAGGAAAGACTAATATATTCTATATTAGTTATTCTCCCACTCGTTAATATAGTAATTTCAGTTGTATGCATAGTATATACTATTGCTTATATTTTAGAATTAACAGAATAGACAATGACAACTTCAATTTTAGTTTCCAATAATTTTTAACATAATTTTTTGTAAATTTACTTGTTGTTTTCGATAATTAGTATATGCCTATACAAAAATTGGGAGGAGAGCTGGCTTATCTTAAAACTATAGAACGAGATAGAGAAAAAAGAAAAAAATGTGAAGAAAATGGTTGTGTCTTATTTGAATTAAAATACAAATACTCTGAACAAGACTACATTAATTTAAAAAATAATATTTTATGTATACTAATTCCATAATTGATCAAGACTTATATAAGTTTACAACTTCTTACGCATATATGAAAATGTTCCCCCAAGCGACGGGGACATTTAAATTTTATGACAGAAATCATACAAAATATACTAAAGAAGAAGTCGCAAAAATTATACAAAGAGTATGGCATCTTCAGAATTTAGCTCTTACAGATGAAGAAGCTAATTTTATGAAAAATGCTTGTTATTTTATTCCTACATATTATTTTGATTGGTTGAAATCATTTAGGTTTAATCCTAAGCAATTAAACATAACTTATAATGAAGAGACTAAAGAGCTGAGAATAGAAGCCACAGGGTTATTATATGAAGTTACTCTATGGGAAGTACCTATTTTAGCTATTATTAGCGAAGTCCAGACTTTAGAACAAGGTCCAATAGACACTTCGTACATTATACGTAAAACTGTTGAGAAAGCTACTATAGCAGAACGCAACAACTTAAAATTTAGTGAATTTGGAACACGACGTAGAGCTTCGTTTAGTGTACAGGATTTGGTTGTAGAAACTTTAGCAAAGAATTGTCCTACTTCATTAACTGGTACTTCTAATTGTTTCTTTGCAATGAAATACCACCTTACTCCTATAGGCACTCATCCTCACGAATGGTTTATGTTTCATGGAGCTATGTATGGATACGAACATGCCAACTATATGGCTTTAGAAAATTGGATCAACGTGTACGATGGAGATTTAGGTATTGCCTTATCTGACACTTACACTTCTGATGTCTTCTTCAAGAACTTTTCAAAGAAACACGCTAAGTTATATGACGGTATTAGACAAGATAGTGGAGATCCCTTTAGGTTTATCGAAAAAGCTATAAATAGGTATAAAGAGTTAAAAGTAAATCCCCTAACCAAGACAATTATATTTTCAGATGCTTTAACTATGGATAAAGCTGTAGAAATTAACAATAATTGCATTGGACGGATTGGTTGTGCATTTGGTATTGGAACCCATTTAACTAATGACTGTGGTTTAAAGCCGGCTAATATTGTGATGAAACTTACAGAATGTAGAATGAATAGTAAACAGCCATCAAAACACTGTGTTAAACTATCTGATGCTGAAGGAAAGCATATGGGAGACCCAGATGAAGTTAGTCTAGCTTTATTAACTATAAACCAACATTATAAATAAATGAAAGTAACTGTTAAACAATTAATAAGAGACGACAGTTTCCAAGCTGAAGAACTACTAATTGATGGTAAAGAAGTAATGAGTGTATGCGACCTATGGGAGTGTCCAGAAGATGCTATTTTAGGAAGGGATTTAAATTCCATGGAAGAAGTAGCCGATCTTATGTACCTGGCATATCAAGCAGGTAAAAAAGGGGAAGTATGGGATAGAGAAACTATTGAATACGAAGAAGAAGAATTTGATAATTAAATTTATTATGGATAAGAAATTAAATTACGAAATAGTATTTGACACTTTAGTAAAGAAAACTCAAGAGTATATAGAATCAAACCATCTAAAGGCTATGATACTTGGAATTAGTGGTGGTATCGACTCTACTGTTGTAGCCGCCATTTGTCATGAAGTAAGTAAACAAACCGGCATTCCTCTCATTGGAAGAAGTCTTCCTATTAAGAATAAGAATGATGAGTTTAGTACGTCTAAATTAGTAGGAGAAGCTTTTTGTGATAATTTTGAAGTTACGAATCTTTATGAAGTATTTAATAAATTCTTAACTTTAGTGGATGGAGATAATCTCGTTTCTTTAAAACGAACTCCCATTGCTGATGGCAATATTCAAGCTCGTCTTCGTATGATTTATCTTTACAATTTAGCATCTATCCATAAGGGATTAGTATTAAGTACAGATAATCAGACTGAATATCAACTTGGATTTTGGACTATTCATGGTGATGTAGGTGACTTCGATCCTCTACAGGATTTGTGGAAGACTGAAGTCTATGGATTGGCTGAATATCTACGTGATATGTATCTTGAACTTTACTGTGCAGCCACTTTGGATAAACATGAAGAATCTAGAGAATGGGAACTCTATTGGAAAGCAAAGTTTGAAGCCATGGAACACTCTATAGCCCTTACTCCTACCGATGGTCTTGGTATCAGTAACAGTGACTTAGAGCAAATTGGTGCTAAAAGTTATACTGAAGTTGATGATATACTCCAAACTATGCTTTTATATGAAAATCCAGAAAGGGAGAAATGGGATATTTTATATAGTAAGTATGGTGAGGAAGTAGTAAATAAAGTTTGGAACAGACATCTTGCTTCTGAATTTAAAAGGAAGAATCTACCTGTAGTAATAGAAAGAGAGTTGTATATTTAACGTACTTATATAAATAATATAAATGAAAGTAATAAATTTATTTGCTGGTCCTGGAAGCGGTAAGTCTACAACCTGTGCTGGAGTATTTAGTAAATTAAAATTAGCAGGAATAAATTGTGAAATGGCATTAGAGTATGCCAAGGATAAAGTGTGGGAACAATCCTTCCACACTTTAGACAATCAAATCTATATATTTGGAAAACAGTTACATAGGCTATGGAGATTAAAGGATCAGGTAGATGTAGTAATTACTGATTCTCCATTATTATTTTCCATAATTTACGACAAAACTTGTAACGAGAAATTTAGAGATCTTGTTTTAGATCAATTTAATCAGTTTGAGAACATCAACTATTTCATAACGAGAGGTAATACATATAATCCAAAGGGAAGAATGCAAACTCTTGAAGAGTCTATAGATTTGGACTGCAGAATAGCATCACTATTGGATAGTAATAATATTCCTTTCAATTTTGTTAATAAAATGGATGCAGTTGATATAATTTGTGGAAACACTTTAAAATTTGATTTATGAAAATAGGTTTATTCTTAGGATCCTTTGACCCAATTCATATAGGACATATATCTATTATATCTTCAGTTTTAAATGCTGGATTTGTAGACAAAGTAATAGTTATTCCAGCCTGGCATAACCCATTTAAAGAGCATAGCCCAGCCTCTTTTATGAAAAGGTGGTTAATGTGCTATCAATCATTGAAAGACATTCCAAATGTTCAATGTTCTCAGATAGAAAGCACACTACACGATAGGTTACAAATAGATAGGATTCCTACCTATAAAGTGTTGGACGTATATAGAAATGATCCTTCTTTAAAAAACGGGGAGATATATATAATTACTACTTCTGAGACATTCTCTGAAATTTCATCTTGGGAAAATGGAGATGAAATATTAAAGTCCAATAATTTTGTTATTATCAAAGTAGAGAGTCATGATATTGATTGGAAATTAGTCATGAAAGTAGAAACTTATGGTAATAAATGTATTTGTGATACTAATCTAAAGTTTATAGATATAAGTTCTACTAAAATTAGAAATATGATAAAGGAAAATAAAATTATTTCTCCTTATGTACCTAATGATGCTCAGTTAATAATTAAAAAATTTGATTTATATAATGAAAAACTTTCCAATTAAAGTACAAGAAGATACCATTATTAATGGCGAAAATATGAAAGGTAAAACCTTTTGGGTTAGTAGATCCTGTGCGGTAGCTGTATTCGTATTTGCGAATATAAAAGGAATCTGGTATGTTTTAGCCAATCAAAGAGGTAAAGGATGTCCAGATTATCAAGGGTATTGGAATTGTCCTTGTGGTTATGTAGACTACAATGAAACTATCCGAGAAGCTGCATATAGAGAATTGTGGGAAGAATCTATGCTTAATAAATCAGATGTTAAATTGAGACAAGTAGGCTTTAATGATAACCCAAATGATAATAAGCAAAATATCACATTCAGATTGGTGGGACTAATAGACACTAATTCTTTACCAGAAATTTATTGTGAATTTTCTGAGCCAGATGAAATAGAAAATCTAGCATGGATTCCTTTAGCTGAAATTGGTATATACGACTGGGCATTTAACCACGATAAACTAATCTTCGAAATGTTTAGACAATTATAATGAATCCTAATACATTTAATAAAATAACTAGACTTCTGAATGGTGAATCATTTATAACTAAAGAACCAGGAAATTCTATGCTTCCATTATACAAAAGTAATGAGGAGCATTTGCTTACTCCTATTACATGGGAACAGTGCAAAGTAGGTGACGTAGTATTTTGCAAAGTAAAAGGAAGTTGCCTCACTCATAAGGTATATGCTATTGATTCCAAGAAAGGCTGTCTTATAGGAAATAACAAAGGGCATATGAATGGATGGACTAAAAATGTATATGGACTAGCTCACAAACTAAAGAAATGAAAACTTTAAAACTTTTTATTAGAGTCTTATTAATTCCTGTATGGATAACAATATTTTTTATATATTTGTTTATATGGTATATTCAAATGAGTTGGTACTACTTTGACTTTAACGACTATTGGGAAAGTTATTTGTTATTATGGGATAAAATAATGGTAAAATTGAAAATAAAATGATAATTAAGAGAACTGTAGAAAAAGATATTTACGGGAGAGGACCAGTAGAGGATGTTCAGTATTTCGGAAAAGATGCTGAAGAATTTCTTAAATCTATTAAATGGGATAAAAGCATTAATTACTTAGGAAAGGAATGTACTACAGATAAAGGACTACAAGGAATTATAATAGGAATAGAAGATTGTAATTCCTTTTGTGATTATTATTATATTGTTTATGTACCAGAATCTAAGCAAGTAACGTATGAATTAGCCAACAGTGCTGATTTTGTTAAGACAATTAAAATATGAAGAAAATAGTATTTTTAACAGGAGCAGGGATTTCAGCCGAATCTGGAATCCCTACATTTAGAGACGAAGTAACAGGTCTTTGGGAAAATCATAGAGTAGAAGAAGTTGCAACAGCTGAAGCTATTAAAAATAATCCAGAACTTGTTTATAATTTTATAAATCAATTAAGATTTAAATATAAGGATTGTGTTCCAAATTTAGCCCATTATGATATTGCAGAACTAGAAAAGAAATATGAAGTTGTAGTAATTACTCAAAATGTAGACACTCTACATGAACAAGCTGGTTCTACCAACGTTATTCATCTACATGGTAATTTGAATGAAGTGAGAGCTGTAGATAATAACAATTTAATCTTCACATATCCCTATGAAGGAATTACTCCTAATACAGAAATTGAAGGACACAAAATAAGACCTCATATTGTACTATTTGGAGAAAACGTACCAATGATAGGAATAGCGGCTGAAGAATTGACAGATGCTGATATTTGTGTAGTTGTTGGGACTAGTTTCAATGTATATCCAGCTGCTGATTTAATACAATATGTTCCTTATGGTAATCCAATTTACTATATTGATCCTAATCCTGCTCCTACTCCTGAGTATCCTGACATTAAAGTTATCAAAGCTACTGCTACAGAAGGGATGAAACAATTAATTAAAATTCTAGAAAAATGAAAGTAACTAATCAGTTTGTGTTGTTTTTTGGTAATAATGACATTTGTAGTAACTTTTTCTTATGTAATATTACATACAACGGGCATAGATTTACTAGTTCAGAACAATTATTCATGTATTTAAAAGCTAAGTTTTTTAAGGATGAAGAAATAGCTGAGGAAATTTACAAAGGAAAGTCTCCAAGAGAAGCTAAAGCTTTAGGAAGAATGATTAAGGAGTATGATGACAAAGCTTGGAATGCTGAAAGAGATAATATCATGTTAATTGCTCTGTCCGCTAAATTTGATAGTTTTCCTCAATTCAGAAGATTTTTAGAAGAGCATAAAGATAAAACTTTTGTAGAAGCGAGTCCTTATGACAATATTTGGGGAATTAAACTTCCAGAAAATCATCCAGATGCTTTAAATCCTAGTAAATGGAGAGGTGAAAATAGATTAGGAAAGTGCATTAATAAGCTTATAGAACTTAAACTATGATAAAATTAATTCCTATAGAAAATAAAACTCCTTATTATCATGTAATATTTAATTATATGATAGGTGATGCTGATGGAAGTACTACATATGATTTCACCTGTAACGAATCCGAGATAGAAAAGGTTGTTAAGTATGTAAGTATACTAAATAAATTAAAACCTCTTAAAGACCATTGGGGTATATGCTTTGATGATTACTGCGGGATAGGATATCCAGGAGAATATATTGGATTGTCTGAAGTAGAATATAATGTATTTATGGATTTGTTAGATTGTGAATTTTATATTTCTAAAGAAAGAAGTGAAATACAAAGTTGTCTAGCAAGCAGAAATGAATATTCATTTTTAGTATTTCAAGGAATTGAAATTTATTACTATGACGAAAATAATACTAAGTATAAAGTAGAATGGAATTAAATGAAGAGGTAGAAAATGTAATAATAAAAGATACCAGTGCTTTAAGTCCAGAACGTAATGGTGAAGACATAATCATTTATAGTGCTTTTAAGACTAAGAAATGTAAATCTTACAAAAGAGCTTCAGAGCGTTGCAATTCTATCATTAGATATTATGAGGATGATAGGTTTGTAAGAGCTTATAGTCTTGTAGCTTATGAAGGAGGAATTGTTATAATATATGATAAATTTTATAAAACATATTATACTATAATATTAGGAGAAGATGATGGCAGTTAGTTTCCTAGAGATTCTTGGAACTTTAGAGAAAAGACTACTTTTATAGCCTGTCTATCAGAAGCCTTATCTATTTTTAATTCAAATTTTCAATTATAATTAAACATAAAATAAAATGATATATTTTATAAGTGGGCACAGAAACCTTTCTTATGAGGACTTTGAGAAATATTATATTCCAAAAATTAGGGAAGTATTGGAAAATGATCCTTGGGCAGAATTTATAGTAGGAGATTGCAAAGGTGCTGATAAATATGCAATGGATTATATTTATAATAAAACAGGTAGAAAACTCACAATTTACCACATGTTTGAATCCCCTAGAAATATTCCAGAAGGATATGAACCTCCAATTGGTATTGAAGAGATTCTAGACTGCTCAGTAAGTACTATATCTGGGTTTAAGTCTGATGAAGAAAGAGACTCAGCTATGACTAGAGATTCTGATTTCGACATTGTATTTGTAAAGGATGATAGATGGGATAGCGGAACAGCTCAAAATATAAAAAGAAGACACAATATCTAATTATGAAACATAGTAGACGATATATTAAGAAACAACAGAAAAAAGAACTTATTAACAAAAAAGTCCTTCAACGTATTGTTAGAGAAAGCAGCCTTTGCCAACACGCAATAAATGAACTCAAATTAGCTGGGTATGGTAACGGTAAGGATGGTCCAACTGATTGGATGTACCAACAAGTTCTTGAAGCTATAGCTGTATTTAGTTCTCATGATAACTCCGGAATGTCAGCTCCTTGGGAGATTGATCTCGTCAAAAGACTCTGTAGTTGGGATGTTATTAGCCCTCTTCGTTTTACCGACGATGAATGGCAGCAAGTAAGTCCTCTAGGTGTTTACCAAAATAAACGAAAAAGTAATGTCTTTAAAGAACCAAATGGAGACATTTGTTATAATGGAGCATTTACTAAAAGACCTACTAGGATATACAGCTTTGAAACCAAACAATGGAGCGAGAACAAAAATCCTATTTGCTGGAGTGGAGGCTTGTTCGAACATAAAAATAATGTTTTAACTGGTAGATACTTTAGCACTTGCTTACTGCGAGACGTTGATAAGAATAGATGGATATCTGAACCCACAAGAGCTATTGATTGTGTTGAAGTAGAAATAGCTCCAGATGATTGGATTATGGCTGTTGATGCTGATAATACTGATTTATTTTTGCTTTCTTGTGATTATAATATTGTTTGGAAACAATGTCCTTGCTTAGAAGGTGTTCGTTTGGAAGATGTTACACCAGAATTATCAGACTTAGCTTATAACGAAGTAAAAAACAGCTAATTAATGAGTAAGTACTTATTTTTAGATGTGGATGGAGTTTTGAATAGTGAAGCATTTTATACGGAAATATCTCAAAACGATAGAATGCTTAAAATACATAAAGAAAATCCAAGTATGTCAGGACAAATGATATATAAGCTATCTAACTTCGATCCAAAAGCTGTAGAGAGACTTAACAGAATACTTAGAGAGACAGAGTGTAAATTAGTAGTATCCTCTAGTTGGAGATTTGATTCCGATTTAAAGGAGTTATTTAAAATGGTAGGTATCCAACAGGAAATCTTTGGGATAACAGGAATAAGCCAAACCAGATATAGAGGATTTGAAATACAAAACTATTTAGATACTCAGAAGGATGTATTATCTTATTGTATATTGGATGATGATTGTGATATGTTGCCCACACAACTAGACAGTTTTATTCAAACTGATTTCAGAGTGGGATTAACTGAAGATAATGTTAACAAAGCAATTAAAATATTAAACAAGTATGATGAACATTGATTTAATGATTCTTCAAGCGATGAAGGATAAACAGCAAGGAAAAGTTAAAACTTATAGAGCTATAAAATCTGAAATTCAAACGTTTAAAACAGCTAAAAACGCCAAACCTTATGATGAAGCTGCAGAAATAACTTTGTTGAAAAAAATGATTAAGCAGAGGGAGGATTCTATTCAACAATATACGGATGCTGGAAGAAAGGATTTAGCTGATTTAGAAAATATAGAACTCATGTATCTAAAGGAATTAATTCCAGAGGAGCCTACTAAAGAAGATATTCTAGATTGGCTTGAAGATCACAGTTATACTAGCATAGAAAGAAAAGAAATGGGCAAAGTTATTAAAGAAATCAAAGCTAGTTTACCAGCAGCAGATGGAAAAATGGTTTCTGAAATTGTTAAAACTTTAATTAAATAACATGGATAAATTTATAACTGCAGCAGTAATAGACAAAGCACTATACTTAGGAGGAAAATTGAATATTCGAGCAGAAGTATCTTGCAGAGATAATAAGTATAGTTATGAGTTAAGTTTAGGAGAACATAAATTTGAATTTTCTGGTAGCAGGGCATGCGTGTTGTAGAGGAAGAAGTAAAACATCTAAAAATTTTATTTGGAAATATGAATAATAGTAAAAAATTTTTGCCTGTTTCTCCCCATTTGATTGGCATCAGTGGGAAGAAGCAGGCTGGATAGGTAAGAATACAATAGGTAAAATTATTCAGGCTATCCAAATGTGGTATTCTATTAATCCTGAAAAAAACATAGAAGAATTTTGTATTCAATGCCTAGATCAGAACTTGGATACTAACAGATTTTCAAAGTTTAAATGCGTAAGTTTCGCTGACACTTTGAAGAAAATGGCTAGTATATTAACAGGATTTCCTGATGTTTCTATGTGGGAATCTGCTAAAGTTAAAGATTTATATAATCCTACATTTGGAGTAACTAATAGAGAAATATTGCAAATATTAGGACAATCTCTTAGAGATAATCTAAGCCCAGATGTTTGGGTGAACGCTTTATTTGTCATATATTCTTCAAATGAAAACTGGATTGTTACCGATGTTAGAATGCCTAACGAAGCTAAAGCTATTAAAGATAGAGGAGGTATTATAATTAGAGTAAATAGAAATACTGAATATAATGACAACCACATTTCTGAAACAGCTTTAGATAACTATAAAGATTTTGATTTTGTAATAGATAATAATGAAGGTCTTGAAAAATTAGTTAAAAAAGTATTATGTATATGGAAGTCTATAACAGAAAAAGTGTAATGGCTAACTTAAAAGATTTTGACCATTTGTCAAAAGAGCATGATTACATAGAAGTGGCGCAGTGGAATAATGGAGAAGGTTGGGATATATTTATAAACGAAAGACATGTATCTTTAACTTATGGACAACTAGAAGCAATTAATTATTTAACAAAACATTTAGAATTATCTAAATAAACGAAAGGGCAAGTACAGTTAGGAATAATCCTAGCCGTACTTGCCCTTATTTTTTTTTGCCTTAACCATTTAAAAGATGAATCAACTTAATTTTGGAGTTTCTTCTTTTAAATGGTTAAGGCTTATTTTTTTTTAAAATAAATCTTTAGCTGCTGTATGAATGTAATCTGGATTTGGGAAATAATCATATAATGAATACTTCAACGGTCTTATGGCTCCAAAATTATCTATAAATACTCTAGCTATATTGAGCTTTCCATCAAACACATCCTCAATATCACTTAAAACATTTTCAGTAAAGTTTATAGCTGGTGCATTAAATTCGGTTGCTCCAGATAATACTTTTTTAACATTAAGTTCATTACTTACATCTCTAGCCATCCCTATAAATGTTCTTTGAGATGGTGATAATTCTCCAACTTTTGTATCTCCTAAAGCTAGTTTTAACAAGTATTGTATCAACCAGTATAAGAAAAGTTCTTGTCCAGCAATTAGAGCATTACGTTTCTTTATAGGGTCTCTCCAAGCTGCTGTAGCTTTATCTCTGTATGTAGGATCAAATATAGCTCTCGCTGGATTGTATATTAGATCTAATACAGACCAGAAGATACCTTCTGTTACAGAGCCTTCCCATTTTATGTAAGGATGATCCGTAACTTCAGTAGTAATTTCTAATAGCCTACCATTTTCATCATACTTCATGTACAGTAACTCATTATTTTCATTTCTAGCTTGAGAAAAGTGCCCTCCAGCATATGTGCCTCTAGTTAAAAACCATTGATTTTTCTTAGCTGTAAGATACGTTTTAAAGTGTCCTATTATAGTAAATATTCCTGTTTTAAACACCTCAGATTTATTATCATTATCCATATAACCAAATAATGTATCAGCCTCCTGCTTAATTCCTGCAATTTCTAAATCAGTAAATGCTTGTGGTAGATTGTCCTCTTTGGTTATAGCTCTTCTTACTCCATTGGAGTCTGTAATTTGATACCCTTGAGATATAAATCTATTCATCATGGCTTCATATAAAGCTCTTTGATATTGAAATTCTTTTAGTAAATTCTTGGGAACTGAATTTTCAGAATCTTTATATTTAGCATATACATTGAACCTATTATCCTTTTTCCAATTATACATTAGTTGGTTGTCCTTAAACTCGTATGCATCATAGCATCCATATTTTTTCATGTATCCTACTAAAATAGTCATTCTATTTAGATAATCAGGAGCACGATTGCACCAGAATAAGTTGCCATTAAATCTCAGAGGATCTCCTTGGAAATAGTTTAATCTAGATACTAGCTCGTCCTCAGACATGTTAGATATACCAAAAACCATATTTAGAGCCTCCAGCTTAGTCACTGTAGTAACTTGGTGTAAAGCATCTCCTCAAACGGTAGTATAAGCAGAGAGCATATCCTTTAAACCAATTTTATCCTTATCAAAGACTGAATTAGCAATAGCTCTAGTATATAGTGTAAAGAATGATACCGCGGTTTCCTTTACGCCAGATTTTCAGTTAAATCCTAATATAGCTCCTGATGCCCACCTCTTTGCATGTGACATAATAGTATATAATTGTTTATTTTCAGACGATATTAATGACTCATCGAATACAGTTGTTTTGATATGGTCTGTAATAAATTGAATAGTTTTGTTTATATCTTTATCACTAGATATAAAGGAAGCGAGTCTTAAAATAGTTAGATTAGCTTGAATAGCTGGAAGTATTTTATTATATTCATTTTCTCGTATATAAGCTAAATGCATAGTATCGCCAACTATCTCCAAATTAGTTTCAAATATAGACATAGGATCATCAAATCTTCCCTTGTCTTTTCTAGCTTTATCAACAAGTTGTGCTCTAGCCTCTAAAGTATTAGATGTAGCAAATATATTATACATCTCCATCATTAGATCGTCATTCAATTCTGTATATGATTTTATTGAATTTTCCTCTACTATGTTCTTTCTATTAATTAACTCGTCAGTAACATTAGCATTAACTGCTCTAGAAAGCGATATAATATTCTTACTATTGGCAATTCTAGAAGCTGTGCTAGCCTTCATAATACCTGCCATTAGCCATTGTCCGCTTTTTCTCAAAGCCTCCTCAGACTGTCCTGGAAACCTTAAAGAATTTATGTCCTTTAAATAAAATTCCAAGAACTCTCTCTGAGCTGGAGTTAGAGATGTGTCAGACTTTGGATCTTTTAATAAAAAATACTTCTTGCCATTTTCTGAGGTGTCAAATAAATTTTTATAATCATATTCAGACATATTAAAGAATTTGTTAGAAGCTAGACCGTTACTCGCTTTGAATTTTTTATACCTGTCTACAACTGCCATTTTGTAATTAAAATACTCAGAACGAATGTTATACCTGGTAGAATCTAAAGCCCTTTTAATAGGTTTAAACAATTCAATAGTATCAGAAGTATTTAGTTTAGTTGAATTAAGAAACTGTCTATTCAATCCCCCGTCTTTCCAAATATCTCCGAACCATTCAGCTAGTTTGGGAGCGTTATATGGATCCACTTCTATTCCAGATAGATTAATAATAGCTTTAGCTACTTCAGCATACAGGGCTGATTCTAATGTTTCGTTAGGTTTATAGCCTCCTTCATAGAAGAAAAACTTGTTTTTTAAATCTTCTAATAAATTATACAATTGTTTAAGCTGAGAATTTCTTTCCTCCGGAGTTAAATCGGTAGATGGTTTAGGTACTTCTTTTATCTTTCCTCTAATAGCATTACTGAGTCTTGTGGCACTCTTCAAACTGCTAATCCCTGTTTGTATTTCGTTATATACTTGATAAAATTTAATTAAAGGGTCTAAAAGTACTAAACTAGTGTTGTTCACTCCAGTTTTTCTTCGCAGCATATTATAATTGTACAACACCTTGTCTAATGAGTTTGGTTTTAAAGCTTTTTTAGCGTCAACGTTAACTACTGCAAGTTCATCAACTTCATAATCTTTTAAGTCGCCTTGAAGGATATTATCAGCTATTTCCAATAATTTTATTAACTCTATATTCCCTCTAGTAGCTGGCAGTATGTTAGAATCAGTTTCTACCGACTGGTCTGCATAAAAACTTCCCAATAGAGATCTGCCCTTTGGCAATTTAACCTGCATAGACGGATCTAATCCTGTCATAGAAACAAAATCTACTTTCTTAGACCTATCATTTACAAGCATTATCACCCCCATATCAATAAGATCATCATTATCTACAACTTTCCATCCTTTCTCATAGGTATATTTAGAAAATAGTGTGTTTATATACGATTGATGTTCAGCATTTCTTAAATTAGGAAATAAAAAGTTGGCAGAAATATATTCATCACTGCTTCCGTTAACTATTTCCAGAGCCTCTTTAAAAGATTGCTTTATTTCTGATACTTGCTCACTTATTCTCTGATCTATAGTAGACAGATAATCATCTAGGAATACACTAAGCTCTTCTTCTGTATTAAATATTTCATATTTATTACCTATAGAATCATAAAACTGGAATTTGCCTTCAGAATTTCTTTTTGTTTTTTCTATTAATGTCTGTTTTGCAACGTTAGAAAATTTATTACCATTTAAACATTCTACAGGAAAATACTTAGATAAAGTAGAAGAAACGGTTTCTTTTAGTTTTGATGTATTTAACTCTGTAATGCTATTTACTGGAAAAGCATCATTAAATTTCTTACTTAACTTAAAATTGTTCCTAATAGATACGTTTTCTGGATTATAAACCGAAACACTGGAAACTATCTCGGCATTGTCCTCAATTTTTAGCTCTTCGTTCTCTTCCGATATTCCAGATTTATCTATATTTATTTCAATAGGAATTACAGATGTTAAAATCTTATTAGAATTAATTCCCTTATTATGCAGTAGTCTTCTATAAGTCTCTAACTGAAATCTCATAAAGTTTTTCTTATCAATATCCCAGTTATCCATCTTGTCTTTAGACACTTTTACATCATATATATGTACAGAACCATCTTTCTTTACTACAACGATATCCACCTTACCTCTTACTGTTGTATTAGAATCAACTGCCCCATCTATAACATATTCTGTATAAATTTTCTCTACATCGGGAGTATTTAGCTGAAATTTTAAGTCAGTCATTTGTTGGATAAAACTTTCCAGAGCTTCGTCAGTCATTCCTTTTAAAGTGGCGTCTTTAGCAAAACCCTTAGTCCAAGAGGTGTTAAGTTTTATCCTAGCTTTAGATGGTGTTAACTTGACTTTAGTATTGAAAATAATATCCGTTACGAAGTGTAATCCTCTACCTAATTGCTGAGAATAGCTCCAAGATGCAAATTCCTTATCAATTTCTTTGTTGGCTTGTTCGTCAGTTATTGTCGGATTCTCAGCCCTTATATCAGATACTTTTTTCTTTCTATAGTCATCCCTATTAATAGGATTGGCTAACTCAACATTAGCAATCCAATCAAGTACTGAGATAGCTCCGTCAGTATAAGATATATTATCATCTATATTTAAGTACTCAGCCAAAGCCTTAGCTCTTACTTCTTTCAACCTTTCTTTAGCCTCCTCTTGAGCAGAGTCTAATACATCTAGTGTGGTTTTATCAAAAGAAAATAAAGTATTGGAATTTTTTACTTCTTTAAGAAACGACTGAAAGTTATCTAATAGCATATTATCTAAATCAGTCTCATTCTTTATCTTAATTTCTTTTCCATTTATTTTTAATGTATAGACACAATTTTTCATTAACATTCCTCCCTAAGTGTATTATTTTTCATTAATTCCTTTTTTAAAGCGGCTAATTTGGTTAACTGTTGAAACTTATTTTCCTTAAATATTTCAGAATATGTAAAGGAATCTTCAGTAGAAGATAGCATGTTTCTTATAGTATCATTCATAAGTCGCATAACTTCAGAATCATTCAAATCTTCCGGTAATTTAAATATTTTTTTAACCACAGTCTCCCAATCTATTGAGTCCATAGTGTCTGTTACTGCAGAAGAATCTATATCAGTGAAGTAACTAGAAAATAAATGAACCAAATACTCCTCTTTTAAATCATTTTGAGTAAGTCCCTGATATGTAGAAGAAAAGCCTTCTGGAATTTCATTTATTTTTGACAGCAAGATATTATAAGCGTTTGTATCTTGAGTTCTCAAAGCTGCTAATATAATATGAGATAACTCATGTACATATGAATCTATAGTACTTAAATCTTCATTCATATATATTATTCCATCATGAGTAAACGCTTTAAAGTTTTTTAGGTCTTTTATAGAAAACCCTAGGTCAGCTTTGGTGGATTTTCTATTAAACCATATTACTGGAATTGTTCCTTTGGTCAATCTAGTATTTATTCTTTCTACTAAGTCCTGAGTAGTATAGTATTTAAAATCTCCAGTAACTGGGTGAACTACGGATCTCTCTGAATAATCAGAAGGACTAAGTCTAAATAGAAGTCTTTTCTTATTATCTCTTAGTAGCTTATTGAGACTTTCTACAGGTATTCCACTATCCTTTGAAAATTCTTCAATTCTAGGTTTAAAGAAATCCTCCTTACTCAAATTAGAAAAAGTATCCTCTTCTACACTATAAAAATGTTCTCTCCCATTTGTATCTCTATACCAAATAATTCCATCCTCATTGACTGGAGTAGCTACTTTCATGCCGTTTTGCAGCCCTTGTTCTACGTATTCCAGATTAACAGTAGTAATAGTAGGTTCAGATGAATCTAAGTCTATACATTTTATACTATTTTCATCTATTCTTTCTACAAATATATAATGTCTTCCAGTTTTGAGAATTAAATCTCCTTGTTCTATACTAGCGTTGTTTTCAGACAAATAATACTGATGATATAATGGAATTTTCTCAGTTAAAGTTACTCCTACCGTAATGTTGGGATTTTTTTCATTATATAATTTAAATGATTCTCCTATAGAATATTGATTCATAGACTCATTAGACGAGGTCACCGGGACTAATGTAGGCTTTGTAGCAATACTTGAAAATACATTTGATTGATAACTCAATGGCTTGTATTTTGCTGCCAGAGGCTTTACAAATACCGGCATAATGGATGTATATTTAGGCAAAATATCAGACATATTTCCATTACTTCCAGCATACAAGCTAACCTGATAACCGAATCTATTTGCCTGTTTTACATACTCTACGTCATTAGCCGAACCATCCTTAACGGTTAAGTAACTTAAATTGTCTCTGTATAACTTAAATATATTTTCAGTTTTGGGCAGACTGATGTTGCCTTCAAATTTTAAATTATATAATTTATATTTGTTAATAAGAACTTTTACCCCAGCATAGTTATTAAGAGCCATTTCTAGAGGAATAGTGACAGACTCTTGTCCACCATCATACACTACAGTATTCGCAGAATTGGATATTATTAAACTTTTAGAATCAGCTTTAGAAGTTGCATGTCTAATTTTTATCATACGACTTTGACCAAACTTAGTTCCAGGTTCTATGTCTAGTTTAGATGGGTCTGGAGTAAAAGATAAATCTGATTCAGATTCTGGCATGGAGATACTATCAATTAAAAGTAGTTTGCTAGCTTCCATTAATCTATCCTTTATATTATCCTTTTCTATAGTACTAGAATTTAATTTGTCATATACTACTTCTGCCACGTCTTTATTTTTAATTAAATATCCCCACAAGTCTTTTCTATATATAGTAGTATCGACTTCCTCCAATCCAAAGGCTTCTTTAAATTCTTCTTCTGTAGCTTTTATAGTATAGGAGTTCCATAAACCATTTTTAAAGTTTATAATATCTTTTACAGTAACTCCAATAGTTCTATCAGAATTAGTTATTATAGCATCTCTATTGTCTATCATTATATCAAATAGAGCATTTTCCTGATGCGAACCAGATAACTTAGCTTTGTCAGTTAATTTTATTTTTGTGTTGAGATCCTGATTAATTAAACCATTTAAAGAATCCCTCACAGATTGTTCCAAATTCGGATTTGCGAATAGATATATTGCTTTATCCATCATAGATAAATCTTTAATATCTTTATACAATTCTCCAGAATATTCATCAATTACTTTAGTGAACTGCTTAAATAGCCAACTATTCGGCTCTCTCAATTGGTCTAATGTATATACAGTTGAAAGTAGTGATATGACTTCTTCTGGTTGAGATTCTGGATTTATTACTAGCATTGTTCTATTATTCTTAGTCAATACTCTATTCTTGGCTCCGTTCATAAGAATGACATCATAACTAGAAGTGTTAATAAGTCTTCTATTATTAAGAACGTTAGCTAATAACATAACCTTATCACTTCTTCTAGAGGCGTTAAAATATGCAGATATATTATAGATACTAGTATTTCCAGCATAGCTATCTAACAGTTTAGAAATTTCTGAATCGGATAGAACTTCTTTATTTAAAACATTTTTTAATTCAGATGAACTATTGTGTTCTCCTTTCAAAGAATTTGAAATTTCCTCCAATATTTCTATATTATTTTTATCTTTTAGTATATATTTAGAAATAATATCGGGAAAGGAAGCAGTTAAGTCTGCTTCCTTTGACACATCGATATTAAAAGTGTACTTTTTTGAACCAACGTTTATTTGAATACAGTGCTTCATTAGTCACAATTAAGTTTAAATTCAACCAAACCATTAGAAATAAATTTTGCCAAATCAGATGCAAGTTGAATACTTTTAGATCTGGTAAAAGCATTTACACTGTCTGTAGTAAATAACAATGTATTGATATTGGCAATTGGATCAATATCTATGTCTAATTTAGTTTTGTTATATAATATTTCTGTAACTCCCTCCAAAGACTTTTTCTTTTCTAGTCCCATAACCTCTTGGTCTAATGGAATAAGACGCAATACTAAGTCCTTAATATCATAGTTAATTGCAGAATCAGAATCTTGCTTAGATAGTTGACTTATATACTTCATATACTTGGATACTATTCTATTCGGATTACTCAAATCCTCTTTAAATAAGTTAGTAAATGCGTAACTACTATTTGAGTTTTTATTCATTAATAGATTGTACAGGAATAAAACGTCTCCAAATGTTAAACCATCAGATATAGAAGCATGAGAATATAATCTACTATAATCAATGGCTATATCAGAAAGTCTAGTTTCGTTTATATCTCGACTCATAGTACTCATATCAATATCTAGAGCACACATAGTATAAGGAACTCTTAAATCATTCTGGAAATTCTTTACAGTTATATTTTTAGCAAAATTATCATTTCTAGTTCTGAATAGGTTTATTAAGTATTCTTCCATCCAGTTCTTAAATGTAAGTCTACTGTCTAAATTATCAAAATTCACTATATAATCTTCTGCTGAATCTAGATGTATCGGATTTCCGTCAACATACTCTGTTGTTACTCCTGGTATAGTTATAGGAGCAATAGTTTTGAAATAATCATTAATTATACAATCAGTCAGAAACCTATTAATTTTATTAGTGACTTTAGGAGTAAGTCCTCCTTTTAAAACTCCCAGAGACTGTAATTCCTTATTTATTTCTATCACATTAGATCTCCTAACAGTTAAAGAATCTAGAACAGTATTATTTGTAGTAAAGGTTTTTAACATTTCTCCAAAGTGAGGAACAGTTAATATAACATCTAATATATTGATAAACGGGCTCTTATATTTATACCAATGTTTAAAAAATTCTTGAGTTTCTTTGTTGTTAACAAACTCATTTAAATCAAAAGGTTTATAAGCATATTGATCATTAATCAAATGATTAAGTTCTACGTTAGTAAAGTATTTTTCTAACTCGGAGTATATTGCCTCTTCACTTTCGCTTAATTCCTGTCCTTTTTTCAACTTATCAAAGACTCTGAATTCCTCGTTAGTAAATTGCAAGGTTCTAGCAATACTATTAGTTAGGCTAGATAAATAATTTACCTGTTCATATAACTGAGTTCTGATACCCTGGTTTAATGATGATAATCTTCCTAACAAGGTTAATTCATTAGCACCTTTTCTTATATTGACAATGTTATCTATACTTTGTTCTAATTCTTCTCTAGGCATTCCCTTTAGTACCTTATTTATTTGATTATCTCTTTTAACACATTCATTTAAAAAGCGGTTGAATAAGATCTTAATATTGTCTTTAGAACTAATAAATGTTTCCTGAGCTTCACTTTCGAATAACTCTAGATTTGCATCTTCATCTATTTCATCCAAAAATGATTGATACTCTAACTCTTCAATATCCCTTATCTTCTTACTTGATATAGAAGCATTTAATACAGCATTAGGAGTAATAAGATATTCTCTTAAGAACTCTTTAAAGGAATCTATATTTTCTATAAATTCTTTAGCTATTTCAGCTTCTAATAAATCATTAGACAATTCTTTTAGATTATCGTGTTTATTTTTAAATTCTACCCAAGCATTCCTAAAAGAGTTTATATATTTCTCTGGAACATATCGTCCTAGTTTTGGTCCTTTTAGATAATAATTGATAGAGTAGTCAATATTATTGTCAGCTTCTCCAGAAACAAAGATATTACTTTTTGCCTTTTCTTTTATTAGACTCATTATAGGAGAGGTCATAAACTTTGCAGAATCGGCAAATGTAGCCCCTCTAAATAATAAATATATGTACATACCCATTAAGTCTGGAGTTGCATTAATCTTTTCTAGTACTAGCTCTTTAGCATTATCAGTAGCCAAACTTAACAATACTGATATAGATAGAAATACGTCTTCTTGCGCTCCAATCTTTTCTAGTATTTGTCTTAGAGTTGCATCTCCTTCAATAGGTACATCAAGTACAGAAATCTTATTCCCATTCTCGTCTAATTCATATTCCCCATTTTCATCTACTATAAAAGAATCAGACAAATTATCATAGTTTACATTAGGAATAATGTTTAAATATCCTCCCTTTAGATCTAATCCAGATATATCTACAATGGGCTTGCCCTTTAGTTCATTTATTGTGTCAAGCCATTTTTGGATAGTCCAATCCCTTTGATTATATAATTTACTATGGACATATGTTAAAATATTAGAATATACCTTAATACCAGTAGCAGCTATACCAATTCCGTCTTTACCAATACTATTCTGGAATTGGGCGATTGCTTTTGCTGCAGGATTATTATTATTTATATATTTGCTAAAGCTCTCTGCATGTTCAGCAGCTTTTTGTCCGTCTTCTATAGAGATAGGGGATGTCTGGGACACTATATTAGCATAATTAGTACCGACTTCCCACATTTCAGCAAATACTTTATTTTTTATTCCTTCTTGGATTCTATATTCATCATCAACATTATATAGGTTATGATAATCTATAACTGTTCTAGCTGAGTCTTTATAATTTTCGTCAATAGAAATAGCCTTTCCAGAAGATGCAACAGATAGTAACTCAACTAAATCTTCTATACTATCTGAGTTTTCATATTTTTCATACAGTTCTGTTATATCTACTCCATCCTTAGAAAATTTGATAGGTTTACCAGTAGGTAAAGGTAGTCTTAATGATTTTCTAAATGTGTTTATATCAGAGTAATCAAAATAGGGACTCCAATCTATAAATATACCATCATTGTCTATACTAGCACCTAGTATAAATGCTTTATCAATGTCATAATCGGACCCTTGAAGCCAAAGCTGGTCTGCACATATATATACAACGTTAGAATCTGTATTAATGAATCCTTTTATAGTCATATTCATAAACGATTGCATAGACTGTGCAGGAATACGAGCTACTATAAAGTTTAGTGCCATATTTTTAAACGATATAGCCATTTTATTAGCTTTACGTTCAATGGCTCTTTCTGGAGCTTCATATACGGCCTCTAAGTCTTCTTCTGAAGGCAATTCGTCTTCACTAGTTAGCATATTGAGTACAGAATCAGATACTAACTTAGATTTTTCTAATACACTTGCTACATCGTGTCTGTTTACTCTATATACTACTGTTTCAGAGAATGTGCTACTATTTTCTAAATAGTTCATATCCTCTGGATTATCTAATACTGCAGCTACTATTCTTTCTCCATATTGCATTTTAGAATATAACTTAATACCCTTTTTTATAGGATATAACGGCTCTCCATTGGTATCGAGTACAAACACTTTATTATTTAATACTGCAGTTTCTGGATTATATTCTGACCATTTACTCTTATCAAAATCTTCTCCTAATATAAGATATAAATTATTAGATGAATTTAATCCTTTTAATGCTGCAAAGGCTTTATCCGGCTTGAAATCGTTTAAGTCTGAATAATCAAATACATCATATAATTTAGTTTTAAAGAAAGTAACTGGATCTTCTAATATTGAACCTAAGTTGTCCCCTTCCTTTAGCATAAACTTACTAGCCCAAACTTTTGGAAGAAGCATTTCGTTGGCTGAATAAGAGATTTCACCATCTAAAGGGATATATTCCAAATTAGATTTAGACCACTCTACCAACGACGGATACTCGTGATTATACTGTATTCTTTTACAGTCTGAAATTATCCATTCCTTAATTGTTAAACCTAATTTTTTTAATGATTCCTCATTGCCCTCTATAGCTTTGTTTATATGGTTAATTATGTCCCCTTCACTTCCTGTATATAATGATTCCTTACTTTTTACAAAGTTTATAAACTTAGAAAGTCTTAATATATCTAAGTCATTAGGAACATCAGTATTAATTTCTCCAGAACTAGAAACTGACTTAACTTTTCCTAAAGTTCTAGAAAGTGAGTAACTTAGTTTGGAACTATCCATATCAAAACCGTCATAAACCCCTCTTTCTCCTAAATTAAATGTATAATTGTGAGGTCTTAAATTCCTTCCATATTTATTTATCTTCTCTACTTGTCTTCCAAGTTGTCTATATTTATCTCTTAAATCTTGCAGACTTATATGTTGTCTTCCGTCCTTTAGAGGTTTAAAAGTAACTTGTTTTTCTACCCCATCATCCAAAACCCAATCTCCATTTAATACCTGTCCTGGATCTACAAGAGTATTAGGGATGTTATCTATTGGCACTACTCCATTTTTATTCTCATAATCTTCTTTGGTATATAATTGAGTATTGCCATTTTCATCAGTATATTCGATAAGTCCAACAACATCGTGTGATGGATTTAATACTGCATTTAATCCAAAGAATTTTCTACGAATAATATTTTGGTTTAGGTTATTAGCAAAATCAATGACAAATTTACTAAAAATATTTGGATCGTCAAAAGGAACTAGTATTTCTTTTTCTGCATTATTTTCTAGTAGATCTTCTTTAATTAATTTAATATACCTAGAAGCTAAATTTTCTGCTGATAAGTCGTCCGTACTAAATGATTGTAACAATTGCTTTCCTAAAGTAACAATAAGTTGATTGTTATTGACATTCATAAAAGGCTCTAATCCTTTAGCTATATAAGATCCCAAGTCTCTATACACAGCTAAGGTAGTTTCATAAGAAATACCCTTTTGAATAAGTGCAGACATAACCTGCGTCATTTCTGATACTTCAGAGTTTTCAGCATGGTGTTCAGCAGACATTTGTATTCCTATAAAGTCTGGGTCAATTTCTATGTAGGTCAAATCTAAATCGTTATAATAGTTAGATGTATCCAGTAGATTTATAGCCCCATTTTTTATAGCAGAATGATTAGCCAAATAGCTTACGTCACTTAGTTTTAAAGGTTGGAAGAATTTTCCAGAATTTCTAATTTTCTTAATGTAGCCATCAGAAAATTTGGGAAATTTTGCTATAAATTCTAACGGAAGTTTAGTAGTCAACTCCATAAGAGATTCAATAGCTTTAGTCTTCTCTAAATTAAGATTAGAAGCTAGGTTAGCTACAGTTTCTATTGAGGATTCATCATACTCGTTATTATACGCTATAGATTTTTCCCCACCTAATACTTTCCATAATGTATAATTTGAATTAATATTAACTCCTTGAACAATATCATTTGATATTACACTTCCGTCAAGATTGTAAGTAGTAATTTCTATATCATACATATTATTAATTTTTCCATCTTCCGAAATGTTAGATCCATTATATGTAATATTTTTAACTTCCTTTATAACTACTTTTTGAACCCCATTTTCTATTATAGTTTCCTTATATCTCGGATTTAAAAGAGTGTTTTTGGCATCTTTTAAATGAACAGAGGAGCTATTTAATTTCAATTTACTTTTTAAATGGTTTATATTAAGTGCAATAGGAACTATCCAATTTTCATCGGACATTTTCTTTAACATACTCTCGGCGCTGTTTTTACCTAAAGAGTTTCTAATAATGGTATTATTTACAGAGAATGTTGCACATTTCATAAGTCCAGATGATAGGTAATTAGCTAACGAAAAATATCCGATAGGTTTTCTATGAATACTAGACTGTTTCACTTCTTCTACAGAATTCTTTTCCCAAATAGCTTGGAAAGGATTCATCCATATACCTCCGTCATACATAGTAACTTTATCTATATCCCCATGTATATTCCCCACATAATCTATAGGGTCTTCAATTACAGCCAGTTTAAGTTTATTTGGAACTCCGTTAAGTTTATTCTTAAGCCAAGTATGAATAGTAGCACCTCCAATTACAGCACGTTTATATGATGCATTAGTTCTAGCAGCGTCTTCTTGAATGATGCTAGAATCGCTAAATTTGAAGAAATCAGAGCGAGAAGGAGTTTCTCCCTTCTTTAGTTTGGAATCAGCTAAGGACTTAGAAGTAGCACCTTTAGCAGGATGTATAAACGGAAGACCATATACTAAAGAATTATAGTTACTGGCTATAAGATTGTCTAAGGATAGAAATTTATCGAGAAGAGGATTCAATTCTATAGTAAAATCTGAACTAAGCACATCATCTTGTGTAATGTAACTTATAGATTCCCCATTTCTGAATGCTTTAAACAATATAAGTTCATTAGAATCTTTGTTTACCCAATCTTCCATATATGAATCGTAATCCATATTCATCTTTTCCAAATGAAACTTAATACCATTCTTTATTTCGGTTATTTCTTTTCCATTATTGTAACTTAACTCTATTTTCGTAGAATCCTGTAGTTTTAAAGCATAAAATCCTTTATTGAGATTTTCCCTGGAATTGTATTTTTCTATATCGTCATTTGAATACATTTTAAAGAAGTCGTACAATGCCGGGTTGACCTTAAATCCAGGAAGCCAATGAATTTGGTCAATTATAGTAACCATCTCTCCAGTAGTATGCTTTAAGTGTCTTAGAGCATCCTCTATTAACTTTCCGTTAGCTCTCTCTCTGAATAAGGATAAGTAGTTTTCATACTTTTTAATCATATTATCTGTATCTAGACCATATTCTGCAATTAATTCGTCTACATTTCCAAATACTCCGGTTTTAACTAATGCTTGATAATCAGAAATAACTCTATTAATAAGTACATTAGCCATTCTTTTTGTAGACTCGTATTTAATACTTCTAACCTGATCCGGAGTCATTTCTTGGAGAGTCCTTCCTTTTAGATGGTCAGGTATCCAAGACGCTTCTAGAGGAATAATAGTATTAATGACTATATTCCAAATAGTAGATTTATCTGAGTACACAGTAGGCTGTATAGAAACTTCATCTTCTCTGGTTAGGAAGTCATGAATGAAAAATAAGTAATTAGTTTCTGAGTCAGTAGCAGTATTAATTTTCTTAGGGGTAGAGTTGTAAAAACTGTTATAAAATGTTTTTAATTCCGTTCTTGTTAGTAGTCTACTGTCTTCTGTAGTACCGTTAGAAGTAAATAGATTATATTTAACTACATCATCATCCAGAATGTTATCTGATACTTTACTAAGTAGAGTTTCAAAATAATAATGGACGTCATTAGTTAAATTAGTTAAACGCTCTTTTTGTAATTTATTACCATTAGCATCAGTAACGTTAGATTTAGAACTGTCTCCGTTTATAATACTTTGTACTACGGCTAATGATTCTAGACCATTTAAAGATGAAAAGTATCCTGACATTTTTAGAGATTTGGTCTCTATATTAAAATACTTCCACGGACTTTCATAGGAATCAGAAAGTTCTAAATTAGGATATAAATCTAAAACTGTTCTTAAACTAGGATTTTCTACTAATTTATCAGAAATATTCATGTTTAGCAGAGAAGCTGTGATAACATCCAATACTCCATTTAATTTGGCATCAGAATTTATAATTTGAGACAAGATATTAACATAAATATCATCTGCATGAATATACGCAAAATCAACTAATAATCTTTCTAGCATTTTCCCAAGACTGGAGTCCGTTGATAAACTACTTCTTGTGATTCTAGTCTCATTCATTGAATATGTAGGATTATTAGGATCGGAGAAGTCTATAGTTAAAATATCATCGTTGTCGCCTAATGTTATTTTACTTAGATTAAGACTATCTGAGATATTATCAGAGTAATAGTTTAATGAAGTTCCATTCTCGCTTAAAAAGTTTACGTTCCACTTTTTAAGTGCATTTAACCTAGAATCTCTATATAAACTATTTGCCATTATGTTTCTTTCTATAGTATATTTTTTTCTATCTATATCAGAACTGTTTAGTATAGTGGCTTTATTAGTCTTGTCTGTAGTATTATATATATATTGAGTATAAGTTATAAAACTAGTTTTATTTATCTGATTTAATATCATTCCGTAAATATCAAATTCGGATGAAACCATATTAGAGTCTAAACTAGCCTTTGCTAGACTGGGAGTTCTTAATGAGAATATTTTATAATACATAGTATCGAATATTCTTCTAACATGTTCCTTCTCTCCAGAAAATATTGTTTTTCTATATCTGTCTGCCTTTTCAAACAAAGATTCTATACTATAAGTATCATCTCTAAGTCTAGAATAATCATTCCTAGTTACAGGATTTTCCTTTAGTATTCTTAAAACCTCTTTGAAGTTTCTATAAGATAAGTACTGGTTTGGGACTATCTTATAGACTCCTTTACTATCTCTATCATATAGATTAATATTTTCCAAGAACTTTCTAACTAAAGGGTTAGCTTCATCCGACTCTTTAGATAAATCTTCGTCCCATTTTTGGGCTGGAACTTGCTGAAATGCAAATTCATATTTTGGAATATTATACAGAGGAATAGTGTTGGAACCTCTCAGATTTAGTCCAGTTCTTGATATTCCTACTATTTCCGAGAAATTAGGGTTAGTTATAAGTTTATCAAAATTTACTAGAGAGTAGAAGCTATAAAAAGCATTATCCTCAACAGGATCATTGCTTGATTTATATTTTCCGTTCACTAATCTCTCACTGAACTTGTTCTGGGCAGCCTCTAATAGTAGATTATAGGGTATAATTTGCAATTCACTACCCTTAGTTCCTAAATCTTTATATAGAGGGAAGTTATCTATTTCTAAGTATTTTACTATGTTATCTACATAAGTCTGTTTTAGTCTCTGTATAGAGAAATTAAGATCTACTGTAGATTTAACGATTCTCTCAGGCTGCAGCAAAACTGCACTATTAACTAAACTTGTATTAAACCATTTAGAGAATAATTTCAGAGTATTATCTCCTAAAAAGTTATTGGTAAGAGAGTCTGTAAGTCTTGGTAAATTATTTACCTTATTAGGTCTTAATTCCCTTCTTAAATATTTTAATCTGTTATAATTCTTTAATATCAATGATGCTACTTCAGAAAATTGTTCTGGATTTAGATCTTCGTCTTCAAAATTTTCAGTAACTACATCAACAAAATCATCTACTGAACTAGGTAATTGTCCTGTTTGAGTAAGTAGTTTAATGGAGAGACTTTTCAGGGCCTCTCCATCACTTTCTACCTTTCCGTCAGTATTAACTGAAAAAACATCACTGAACTCTGTAACGGCAAGAGTGTTATCTAATGCTCGTCTAAAGTCATTACAAATATTAGCCATTTGAACACTGATTTGTTTGTTTATTTGAATTTAATGCTTGTAATATGTAATTAGTAAGTGCCTTTATTGGCAAATTCTTATTTACATTTTTATAATTAGGTTTTAAAGAATTCCTAATATCTACAGCTTCAATAACTTCCTGGTCTTTAAATATTTCTATTACACCTTTTATGGCGTCTAAATCAGCTGAATCTAAGTCATTGGATAAGTTAATTCCTACTCCTTCTGTATCTAGTACATTTTGAAGAGTTTCCACAAATTCATTTGATGATTGTACTACAGTCTCTAATTGTTCTACCTTTTCTAAAGTAGAACCATTTAAAGTGAAAAACTCATCAGTAAAATTAAATTGAATTTCATTCCCGTTAACCAAAATTTGAACTGGGATGTTATTTCCTAATAATACTTTTAAGTTTTCTTTAATAGTATCATCTTCCAATATCTCAAATGCCTTGGATTTCAATAATTCTATTGCATTATTGTTTCCAAGTTCTTCTGCCTCAATAGATTCATCTTTAATTCTTAACATAATAGCTTTTCCATCTACAGGGATAATCTCTCCATCTATAGATGCTACTATTCCTAGATTTTTATCTTTTCTGTTATTATAAAGCTCTTCTATTTTAGATTTTAAATTAGCTAAATCCACTGTAGAATTATGCAAATTTAGCTTATCTAGGTAACTATTCAAAGTGTTTTCAGTAGTCTCTTCGGATATTTCTTCAGATGTTTCTACAGGAGTATTATTCCCAAATTGAATAGAGCTTAAATCTATATATGCGTTAGGGATCTCAATTAATGAGTTAAAATATAGATCGTCTGTTGTATTAGAAGATCTATAGAATCCATTTTCACTCATATCTGAAAATATTCCATTAGCCCATATACCATCCTTATATTGTGCAGTATGATCAATGCCAATAGATGCAGCATTCATTAATTCTGGACTCTTGTTTACTATTTTAAACAAGCTATGTGTTAGCATAGTTCCTCCGATAAAATTGGCTGCATAACCTTTATTTATTAACCAGTCTATTAAATCTCCCGATATATTAGTGTACTCATTTACTCCTTCTGAAGTAGCTGGAGTAAGTGTACTAAGTATATTAGGATTATCTTCAGCTAGTTTAGTAAATGCGTCATATAATTTTAGAAAAGCTTCTAAATCAGAATACACTCCATCCACCATAGCTTTGTTAGCTTTATCTCCAAATATACTAGTTAGCTTTTCAGTTAATTTATCCCTATCTAGGTTCCTTATCTGTTCTACTATTTTGTTTTTGGGCAGATTATCTAATAGAGTTTTTGTGTCTTTTCTAAATGTGGAACGATCTAATCTTTCCCAATCTACTTTAAAATTATTACTAAAGTGAGCAATTGCATCGGATCATTCTGATATTAAAGTGTCTATAGTTTTCTTAACAGACTGTAACTGGTCTGGAGAAACTATACCATTATAATATTCTATATCATTATTTAGTGCAGTTGCATTTCCAGCATATAGATCTTTTAGAGCTGTTTCTATATTTTGATTCTCTGCTCTCGCTGTTAGGTATCTTTGGAATCTGATTAATTGTCTACGTAATAAAATAGGTTGTCTATATCCAGAAAATGACGTGAATTTTATAACTCTCTTCCCATTCTTACTATTGTATAAAGTTCCCCATTTTTTCATATAGCTAGTAAAATCATATCCGTGCAAGCTTGCTCTTAAAGGGACTATATTGTTATTTTCTCCAGATATTCTCTTTTCAAACAAAGATTTAAACTCATCTGGATTTATAAACAAATCTCTAGAATACAGTACAAACGGATAACCAGCTTGAATATAATTGGCTTTTGTTTCTTTATTAGCTACCCAGATTTTCCCAGAAATGTTAGCTCATGGATTATTCTTAGAGAATTTAGATATGGAATTATTATCAAAAGTAAACTTTCCCTCTTTCACTAAAGTTATCTTAGCTTTAGAAAATTGAATATTCATTTTAGATTTATCCAATTTGAAAGATTGATTAGTATTAGCTGTAATTAACTTAGTTCTTATATCTCTGTCTACCAATTTATTAGGATCAGTAATTACTCCTAGATCTATTTCCCAATCTCCAATCTTTCTAAATATTCTATATATGTAATCTGGAGCTTCTATATTAGAATTAACACCATTGTCCTCGGAAGCATATTCATCTGAATATTGAACCTTCTGTATAAAGAATTCGCTTTCTCGTATAGCTTCAATAGCTTCGGTTCTAGATGTTATACCAAATTTAGGGAACAAGGAAATAGCAGACGTTAGAAGTGAATTCTGGTATCTGTCTGTATTTTCGTTGCTAAGGATTCTTTCTAAATCTTCCTGATTTCTAAAGATTAAATTCTTTAAAATATTAAACTTAGAGATAATATCCTTATCTCTATCTCATTTTCCTAAATTTCTATTAGATCCAGTATTAAAATTGTACATAATATGACTCTGGAATACTGTAAAGGCTCCAGGATTATCTAATTCTTTAGACTCTTTTATGTCTTTTTCAGCAACTTGTTTTAATACTTCAGACCCAGGAGTAGATGATTTCAATCCCGGAGTCCCGATTTCAGGAGTAGGTTCAGGTTTAGATGGTTTAACACTAGTAGAACTATTTAATTCTAGTCCTTTATAAACACTGCTAATAAACTCTTTGTAGTCACTTACTTCTTTTGGATCAAAGGTACTGCTAGAGTAAGTTTTGTATCTTCTAGAGTTTCCAAGTAGTATATGACTATTAGAAATTAATATAGTTCCATCTTTAGATCTAGACATTAATGTGTATAAATCTCTTAAAGCATTAACTACTGTAGCAGGGGTATCTGCTTTATTAACTTCTTTATAATCTATATCAACTATAGTATAATTGTATTCAGACCCTTGAACATCGTCTTTGTGTACTGTTATAAATTTACCAGGATACTTACTAGTTAATTCCGACATCTCAGAAGTAGGAGTATGAGCTTTGTCGTAAATATAAGCTATATTTTCTCCATTTGGCAATGATGTAATCATAGATTCTAATTCAGATATAGTTGGAACAGAACTAACTGTTTGCTCTCCTCTAACTAATCCATTGGACTCTGAAAATTTAAAGAATCCATCCTTTTTTATTAAATCTAAAGTTGAAGCTGTATTAGATATACCAGCCTGTCCAGTTTTATACAGTTCATTTTGTCTCTGTAAAGAATCTATAATAGAAGCTAGAGAATTAAGATTGTCCTTCTTGTGATTGTTATTAGCTCTAATACTAACATCTAAAGATGGTGTTGAAAATGCTGTTAAAGACCCTCCACTCCCCATTATTCCATTAAACCCGTTCTGTTTAGGATCTCCTAAATTTAAAATATATAAATTAGGGATACCCCCCAATATCATGAGTTCAAAATTAGATAAATGTGTGTACTCATCTATTATTAAGACTTCTCTATTAGGAGATAATTTATTTTTATCTAATTTTTCTAATATCTCATTTTTCTTTTTTATAATATTATCAACTTCAACTTTTGAATCTCCAAGTAAAGACTCTTTGAATGATTTAATTTCATTTATGACGTCCTGACTAAACCATTTTGAATACAGTTCATATCCACTAAATACTTCTTCAGATTCAATAGTTTTATGTAACTCATTAGCTCTATCCTGTTTTAATGCGTAAGACGAGAATTTAATATTAGGATCTTGAAGAGTGATTATGTTTTTAAATAATTTAGCTACAACTTTAGTTTTCCCACTACCTGCCGATCCAGATACTAGAGTTTGATTTCTTAAATATATTTCTCTACTTTTATCCGGAAATCTAGTTACAACATCTCCTAAATATTCATTTACTGTGTTAGCTCCAAAAAATGCTGATACAGCTTCTTTTACTACTAACATTTGTGGATATAGAGGGACAATATCTTTAAAGCTATCGTCGCTTATAGATTGAATATAGTTATTTCTAAAATCGTTAGGATCATATACTAAAGTAGACAATACATAGGCTACTACAGATTCATTATCAATGGAAGCTATATCAAAATCTCTGTTTAGTTTAGCTGGAAGACTTCCATATGGATTTAATTTAGACAACTCTTGAACAAGCTCAGATTTCTGACTATCACTTAAATTTTGAAATTTATTGTAATAATAAGTCTCCATTCTGAGAAGTTCCTTTTCTAAGCTAGTAACCTCATTAACACTTAACTCTTGTCCAAGTGAGGCTTTTACAGTAGCTTCTAACGCTTCTGGTTCAATATCCTCTAAATCAAAAAACTTATTACCATCTAATAGGATTGATTGAAGCCCTTTATGGGTTGAGAAAATTCTAATCCAGTTTGCAACAATTTTAGTGTGAATAATTTTATTTTCTTTTATTTTTCCATTCCTGTTTATTGCAGAAATTTCTTTCATTATATTAGCTGCATTAGCTATTTCTCCTAACTGATTCTTAATTTGTTCAGCTCCGTCTACTGATAGAGTTTGCAATTCTTCCAATCCTTTATTTCTTCTATATCCATTTACAACAGTAATAAAATCGAATAAATTAGGATTAGATGTTCCCCTCTTATACTCTGTGCTGTAAGTTAATATAGAGGCTAACAAATTAACACTATTAATTAAAATATCAAGTCTGGACTCAGCAGAAGGATCACTTATTATAAAGTCTACTAGGCTTTTACTTGAAGTTAGAGAATTTAATAACTGTTTATATAGTTCTGTTATATCTTCCCCGTAAACAGCACTGGAAATTTTTCCTAGTAATTGAGAACTTATATCCTTTACATTACTAGAATCTAGTAGTTTATTAGCCTGTTCTATTAAGCTAACTGCAGTAGCATCTGGAATACTGATTTTTCTAAGTTGTTCTATTAAACTATTTTTACTATTATTATAGTCTAACAGTGATTGTACAGAAGTATCTACTGATAACAAATCTCGTAATAAGTTAGTTACTGTAGTATTGTTTAGTACTACTGTATATTCTTCTCCCAGGTTATTTGTTAATGTAGCTTCATAATTTTGTTCATCCAACTTTTTTAATTCTATGCCATTAGGAGTTCTATCTCCTCCTAATTCTTGCATCTCAACCATTGTCTCTTCATCAACTTCTAGCTTTTCTACAATAGGTTTAATGGTACTTAGTATAGAACTAGCGTCCTCAAATTCGTAAGACAATGATTCTCCAGAATTTACAAAGTTTTTTACAATAGTTTCAGTAGAGAAGTCTTTTATGTTCAGCTTATCAATTATAAGTTTTACTTTGTTAGCTGTTTCAGCATCTATATAACCATACTTATTTTTTATTTCCCCTAATACATTTATTACTTGTCCAAGTCTTTGGGTGTCTCCAAAGAATTTAGGGTCTAATCCTAGCTGGAAATACTTTATAAAAGCATCACTACTCTTGGAGTTCCATTCATTTTCTATTTCTTTATTGAAATAGTCATCTACTAGAGACTCTTTTTGCTCTTCTGTAAGAGCATCTTGTTTCTGATTTAACCCATATAAAGAGATTATCTCATCATTACTTCTTCCGTTTTTCTTTTCTTTCTTTAAATCGTCTATTTCCTTTTGAGTAGGAGGCTCCAATCCATCTATTTTACTGTCAATAAATAACTTGTGAAGAGATTCCTGTAAATCCTTTAAGTAGTTAACATCTAACTCTTTTACATTCATGATATCTCCCTGAACTAGATCTCTAGATCTTTTAAATACTTCATAAGCTAAATTTTCTACATTTGAATTATTTTTAGTAAACTCTTGATAAGATTCTTCTATTTCTTTTCTTGTATTTTCGTCAGCTTCTGAATAGTCTTTATTTATTGATCTAGCGTACATATATATGTCAGGAGTATAAAGAGAAGCTCCTAATGATCTACTTAATTTAAAGACGGTCTTATCTAGAAAATCATCAGCATACAGACCTTCTCTCAAATCTTTGATTTTTTGTCTTATGTCGTCGGCAGTTTTTTTAGCTTCGGCTAATTCACTACTATTTGCTTTTTGATCATCTCTTATAGAGTAATAAAGCTCCTTGTATCTCAAATTAGCATTAGCTAACTGTACTAAAAGATTATTAAAAGTATTTATTACTTCTGAGCCCAACCCATTCTCTCTAAGTGCAGCTACTCTTATATCTTTATTCATAGCTTCATTTATAAGGTCTGAGTCAGAAATGCTTAATCCCTCTTCATGGATAAGGGTATCCCAATATTCTACATACTGTTTAAGATAATCAAATAGAATAGCATTTTGACTATCAGAATAGTCCATAGCAGGCTGGAAATTATCATTACCTAACGAGTTTAAAGATAGTCCAGTAGGAAACATACCTTTCTTCTCATATTTGTCTAATTCTTTTAAAATTGGTTCTTTCCCATACTTTCTAACTAAATCCACAAAGTCTAATACATCAGATTTGTTAGACTTAGCTAGTTCAGCTTTATGTCGTTGATATGCTTTCCAGTTTTGAGCTATATCTAAAGCTCTATTTACAGGACCTCCAATAGCACCTCCGACAAATGCAGACAAATATCTTTCTAATGGATTACTATCCAAGTAATTCCAAGACCCCTTATTAGTCTGGTCTATTCCTAATTGCTTAAGTGACCATGCTATAGAAGACGATCCCTGCATAATAATATCCTGAAGTACTTCTTCACTTACTTCTTCAGCCCCTTCTTTTAGAGCGCTTTCCATAAATTCAGAACTCTCCATTAGTTTTTGAACTCTATTGGATATTTTGTCAGCCGTTTGTCTAATCCAAGCTAATTTTCCAGTCTGAGTTTTAGCTGCATCAAAAGAAGCTTGACCCTCATTAGCTAATTGCTTTAGGTTTTTCTTAACCGCTTTACTTACTTCATCTAGACCTAATCCCTTTAAAGCCACATCTCCAAGTTCAGAATCCATTATCTTTTTGAATCCTAATAACGCAGCTAGTGTAGCTGCAGCAGTATAAGGCGAACTAAAATCATTCTCCTTCATACTATCTACTATATCAGAAGATTGAGTTAAAGCCATATACCAAGAAGAAGAAGATCTAGCGAACTTATCAGCAGCCTTTCTCGCATCTAGCATCTTCTTTATCTGAGGCATGGTAAGAAAATCATCAGCAACATCCCCATCAATAAATGCTTGCTGTAAAGATTTTCCGTATTTCTTTAAGTATGTATCTCCATATTCAGATATAAGTTTCTTTTGAAGGTTCATACCTGTACGATCGTATCCTAGAATCCTCATAAAATTTATAGCCCCTTTAGCTACAGCTCTTTGCTGTGCTCCTTGTGTAGCTACATCGCCTACCATCCCGACTAGATTTTCAAAATTCCAAAAAGACTCTTGTCCCTTTTGGCTTATAGATCGTTGGGTTACAAAAGACTTAGTATAAGCCTCTGTGTTATTTAAAAGTTTCCATAAATCGTTATCTTTGTAATTTTTATCTAGAGTTTCGATTCCGACTTTGGAAATAGAGGATAGTGCATCCGCCGCATTAGCAGCAATAAGTCCGTATGCATATACTTCCCCTACATAAGGAATAAATAATGGGGCTATGGTTGCAACCATTTTAGCTACAGAGCCGGCAACAGATTTATCAATTCCATCACTATCAAAAAAGTCAAATTTATTAGCTTGAGACCCGTCTATTGTCAAAGTGTCAGTTATACTAACTAATTCTTTTCCAGAAACATCTTCTCCCTCTCCAAGTTCTTGAACAAACGGCATCCCTTCTTCATCTAACTTATATTCTCCTTTTAAATGGTAAACCTCATTTCCATTGGCGTCAAGATGCGTTCCATCCTCATCCCATTTAGCGTAATATAATGGTTTATTTTTGAAAAAGCTGAGCCCTCTTCTATTATCGTCATTCGGGCGCCAATCAAGTTTATTTCCATCAGCATCTCTCGCGAAATTATCTTGAGCTGCCTCTTTCATTGACCGTCTAGCTTCACCTTGACCATATAAAGAGGATATTCCAGATGTTCTTAATTCTGGATTTGCAACTTTAGTAATTCCAAAAACAGGCAGTTTTCCTTGTCCTTTTCCTTCAATACTAAATAGACTCCAATCGTTTTCTCTAACATTTTTATTGTTTAGATCATTATTAACAAATTTGTTGTACGTCCTAACTGCGCTATCATAGTATTGATCAAATGCCTCCTGGTCAAAATTACCTTCAGCATCGGAAAATTTCTGTTTTATCTGATCTATATTTTGATAATAGTCTTTATTATACATTACAGTGTTACTAGAATTTAAACCTGCTGCTATAAAGTTTTCAGTTCCTTTATCTGGGTTTAAAAATAGTGTTGCTAACCAATCATTTTTTTGTTCCATTTTTGTTACCAATTAGTTCTTATAGATTCATTATTGGATGATTTTACTCCGAACACTCTCGATGGTGTTCTATCCTTTTTATTAACAAATACTTGCCCATTAGATAGTAACGTTTCACTAACTGCAGATGGAGAATATGGTATAAATACTGCAGTTTTATACATATTTACATTACCTATATTTTGTCCAAATAACCTAGAATTAATAGGTCCAGAAGTAAAGTCAATTTCTCCTAAATTGTGTTTTTCTCTATCAGCATTAATTCCCTGTTCTATCTTTCTGGTTTCATCAACATCATTTATTATGTCTGCAGCTCCATTACTGTCAATGAAGTTGTTATCTGAAGCATATCCACTAAATATTAAGAACGGAGCTATTTTATCACTATTATATAGAGCTTGAGTAGATTGTTCTGATGGTTGAATTACTGTGTCAATATAGTCTCCCAATCCTTCACTCTCCAAGGCATCTATAATTTCTGTATTAGAAGCTCCTTTATCTAGTTTCTTCATAGTTTCTTCTATTCGGCTGGTAACTCCAAGATCTACTACTCTTCTTCCGTTGCCGTCTACTTTAGATGGTAGTAAAGCGTATACAGCTCCCTGAGTTGTATCAATTCCTATGTTGCCAAAATCTGTAGGCTTAGCTACTTGAGTTCCTACTGATACTCCAGCCTTATCCAGCATAGTAGATAACTTAGTATCAGTAAATAAAGTATTAAGAGTAGTAATAGGAGATAAAGGCTCCCCTTTAAAATCGGGGAAATTATTATAATATGAAGCCCCCTTAACACTAAACTGATATGTAGAACCTGGATTAAACGTATAATTTACTTTAGATTCTGGAGATAGAGCTTGTCCTGTTGACATCCAGTCATATACCTCTGTTTCAACAGTCCCTTTACCTTCACTATCAGATTCCTTGTTAAGAGATGCTGGCAAACTTAATTTACGTTTCTTTGTAACTGTAGTTTTAGCATTAGCATAATCCTGAATAAGATTAAAAACTCCCTCTACAGGATCTTGACCAGATGCAGCTGCCTTAGCAGCTAAAAACTTTTTATAGTTATCCGGAAGAGATTTATACAAATAATTTTTTGCAGCTTCTAATTGAGCTAAGTTAGTTTCATCTGTTATATTTTCTTCTACAACTCCTTGTTGTAGCAATTCTAATCCCTTTTTTACGTTTCCTAATTCTGAACCTGGTATAAACTGGTTATATTCACTTGAAGTTTTACCAGCTTCGTTTATAACAGTTCTTATATATTCGTCAATCTCCTTACTTCCAACAGCATTTTCTAGTATATTAAATATATTAGTGTCGTAAGCTAAGTTAGAATTATTCATCCTAAGATTAGCTAATTCAGCATTAGTCAGTGGTGCGTATCTATCAGAGTTTTCAGCTAATTCTGTTGGACTTATTTGTTTTATTCCTCCAGCCTCATTGTCGAATGTTATGACCTTACCAAATGAAGTTACTGCAACTTCATCTAAAGCTCCTGACGTTCTAGCTGCATCCACTGCTTTATCAAACATAGCTTTTCCGTTTTGTATTTGATTAATCCTAGATATTAAGGTTAATTGTTTTCTAGCTATATCAGAACTATTTAGTGAGGATCCAAAAGGATTAGCTTCTAAAGGATTTGAGTACATAGAATTAACTTCTGATACAAATCTATTTACATCGCTAGTTAATCCCTTGCCCATCAAAGCCTTTATCATATCATCTGACAATATACCCTCCGGTTGTTCTCCAGTGGGCACTCCAGTTTTACCACTTCCGGCTGTT
>OGMN01000020.1_pt1 | contig 170654 bp, 121 predicted proteins | sample 1573211 | NCBI WGS metagenome assembly OGMN01 (sample SAMEA2581876, study PRJEB24529) | metagenome | biome: Human gut stool | place: China | collected 2011
GCTGGGTTCAGAACGTCGTGAGACAGTTCGGTCTCTATCTATCGTGGGCGCAGGAGATTTGAGGGGCTCTGACACTAGTACGAGAGGACCGTGTTGGACGTACCACTGGTTTACCGGTTGTCCCGCCAGGGGCACCGCCGGGTATCTAAGTACGGATCGGATAAGTGCTGAAAGCATCTAAGTACGAAGCCGGCCTCAAGATTAGATCTCCCTCAAGGGTGGTTATAGACGATGACCTTGATAGGCCACAGGTGTAAGGGCGGCGACGTCCGAGCCGAGTGGTACTAATAGCCCGGGACTTTCCTCACGTGAAGGTTGATATATTTTAAGACGATAAGGCGAAGCTGGTCTCTTCGGATTGATGTCCGGTCAAAATCTTGATAATGATATTAAGGTGGCTATAGCACGAGGGATCCACCTCTTCCCATTCCGAACAGAGAAGTTAAGCCTCGTCACGCCGATGGTACTGCGTAACAGTGGAAGAGTAGGTAGCCGCCGTCTTAGGTGAAAGGAGTCAGTCGAAAGATTGGCTCCTTTTTTTGGTATATACACCAGCCGTTGTAGAGACGTGGCGTGCCTCGCTCACTACAGACTGATAGTATTGTTACTATTGCTAGGGGATGAGACGCAGCACGCTACGTCTCTACAACTGGGGAAAATGGATAGATCAGTCGTTTATTTCTTTAGCTAGAGATTCCCGTAGTTTTCGGACTGCCGTGGCGATGTGGGCTTCTAATGTCTTTACTGATATTTCTAGGATATTTGCCGCATCCTTATATTTCATCTTATCTTCACGGATCAGTTTAAAAGCCATCTTGCATTTATCCGGGAGTGTATTGATCGCCTCATTTAAATGATCGATGCATTCTTTAGAAATAAGTTCTTCCTCGGGCGTAGTATCAGTATGCGCAAATAAATCGATCGTATTCTCATCGATCTGGACTTTCTCCATATGCTGTGTCCGGTATAGGCTGATGGCTTTGTGGCGGGCTATGCCATAGATATAAGAATCGAAGTTAGAGATCTCCGGTAATGACTTTCTATTATTCCAAAGACTTAGAAATGTATCAGAGACAATTTCCTCAGCTTCTACAGAGGAAGGCACATAAAGGGATGTAAACCGCATTAGCCTCTGAAAATAGGCTAAATAAAGCGATTTAAAAGCAGTTTGAGAATCGGATAGCGCGATTTCACAGACCCATTGCATTATTTCTTTGGAGTGTTTTTCCAAGTAACTAGAATCTTGTTAACTTATTTCCCTTCTAAATATATAGTCGCAAATGTATATAAAAACCCTTAGTGGATCTCTCTCTTAAAAGAGAAATACTTGATGTTAATTTCAACCTAATTTCATATCTGGTTGTTTTTGAATCTAATCCGCAGGTTGTAACATCATTGTAATATGTATGTAACGGATGCGAAATAATTGTTTCAGAACTTTGCGCAAGAATTATAACAATCAGTATGGAAACATTTTATTTGTTCTTGGTCATATTTTTGTTTGTATTGGCCATCGTAGATTTATCGGTCGGTGTTAGTAATGATGCCGTGAATTTCTTGAATTCAGCTATCGGCGCGAGAGCCGCATCCTTTAAAGTTATTATCGCTATCGCTGCTGTGGGAGTCTTTGTTGGTGCGGCGTTATCCAATGGTATGATGGATATCGCCCGGCATGGTATTTATCAACCCCAGCATTTTTATTTCTCGGAGATCATGTGTATCCTTGCGGCCGTTATGCTTACGGATGTGGTGCTACTGGATATTTTTAACTCATTAGGTATGCCGACCTCGACAACGGTTTCCATGGTGTTTGAGTTGGTGGGTGGAACGGTAGCGATCGCCTTGGTAAAGATCGCTAGTTCTTCAGGCGCTTTGCAATTGGGGGATCTGCTGAATACCGAAAAGGCTTTTACCGTGATTCTGGGTATCTTTCTTTCTGTGGCGATCGCTTTTTTCTTTGGTGTGATCGTGCAGTATCTGTCCCGGATCTTGTTCTCGTTTAATTATAAGAAAAGCTCTAAATATTTTATTGGTCTGTTCGGAGGTTTAGCGGCCACTTCCATCATTTACTTTATGCTGATAAAGGGACTGAAGACAAGTTCTTTTATGACGGGTGAGTTCAAGGATATGGTGTATGCCAATACGGGGATGATCGTTTTGGGATGTATGGTATTTTTTACGATCTTGATGCAGGTATTGCATTGGTTGAAGGTGAATGTATTCAAGGTGGTCATTTTGATGGGTACGTTTGCCTTGGCGTTGGCTTTTGCCGGGAATGACTTGGTGAACTTTATCGGAGTCCCCTTGGCTGGCTATTCCTCTTATATGGACTTGATGGCGCAGGGAGGGACCACTACCACAGATACATTTTTGATGACCTCTTTGTTGGGACCGGCCCAGACACCTTGGTATTTCTTGGTGGGTTCCGGGGTCGTGATGGTAATCGCCTTGGCTACCTCCAAAAAGGCTCAGAACGTGGTGAAGACTTCCTTGGATCTGTCTCGTCAATCGGATGGAGAGGAGTCTTTCGGTACATCGCCTGTCGCACGGGTATTGGTACGGAATTGCAGTAATATATCCGCTACGATATTAAGTATCGTGCCCACTCCGGTTAAGAACTGGATTGATAGCCGTTTCAACCAAAGCGAGATGATCATGGATGACAAGGCTAGCTTCGACTTGGTACGTGCCTCGGTGAACGTGGTTTTGTCCGGATTGCTGATCGCTTTGGGAACCTCCTTGAAATTGCCTTTATCTACGACGTATGTGGCTTTCATGGTCGCTATGGGTACTTCGTTGGCAGACCGTGCTTGGGGGCGTGAGAGCGCCGTATATCGCATCACAGGCGTATTGTCCGTGATAGGTGGTTGGTTCATTACGGCAGGGGCTGCTTTTACGATCTGTTTCATCGTCGCTCTCTTGATTTATTGGGGAGGTATTCCAGCTTTGGTCGCTATGATTGGTTTGGCGATCTATTCGTTGGTTCGTAGCCACTTCGCTTATAAGGCTAAATTGCGGAAAGAGGCATTGAAGGAGGAGGTGAATTCTACGGTGTCTAAACTTCGTAAGGCTACGGATACCCGTGAGGCTTTGGCCCTGTTCCGCGAGCATAGCCGTGAGGAATTACAATCCGATCTGGATTTTACGGCGGAAGTATTCGGCAAGGCAGTAAATGGATTCATGAATGAGAACCTCCGTGAGTTGCGCAAGGTCTTGACTGCCGTGGAGGAGAAGAAGATTCACTTGAAGCAAGTGAAACGTGTCGGTACGCTTGGCGTTACCCAATTGGATCACGACATCGCCGTGGAGAAGGGGCTTTATTATTATCAAGGAAATGACTTCGCCAGCGAGATCATATTCAGTATCCGTCGCTTGGCAGAACCGATGAAAGATCATATCGATAATAATTTCAGCCCGTTGAGTCCGGTACAGAAAGATGATTTTGGTAAGGTATCTGAACAAATCATCTCCTTCTTGAGAAATTGCGCTATTATGATCCGTAAAAACGATTATATTGGTTTTGAGGAGCTGATCGCTGAGTCGATTACCTTGATGAACCAACTTACCGCCTTGAAGAAAGGGGAGTTGAAGCGTATCCAAGGGCAGTCCGGCAGCACGAAGGTGAGCATGGTTTATTTGAACATGGTACAAGAAGCCCAGAACGTGGTTTCTTTTACGGCGAACCTCTTGAAGGTGAGCAGGAAGTTCCAGAAGGAATAATCAGTCTCTATTATATTAGGATGGTGGGAGACGGGGCATGCCCCGTCTCTACTGGTTTATAGGGTTAGCATCTTCTTTTCTTTGACTAAATCACTCTCGTCCATCCGCAGGGATGGGACTGTACACATCTTGATAAAATCTCCTGTCTGGCAAGTATAATCATAGTAGACCTGTTGTTCCGGGGTAAAATCTTCTTTATCGATCAGTCCGCTTTTCCGGCTCATGAATTCATCGATCTCCGTGCTTTCTGATTCCTTGATAAGAAGGATTCGGCGGGCAATCGGGTTACGATTATAATCCTGACCGATGTATAATCCTCGTAATTGGCGGGGATTCTTGAAAAATGGTATTTGCAGGTATATCGTTACCATCGTGAATTGGGGCGCTTGGTTCTCGTTCAGCATGCAATGGAAATTCTGAGGATCGGGCATGATCCCGAATCCCCATTGAGCCTCTCCATAAGCGCTGATCCGCCCTACACGGACTTGATTATCCGAGGGGGAGAGTAGGAAGGGTTCCATCTTGAGGCAGTCCGAGGAGGAAGAAAGGCTGTAACTGGTATAGATTCCTTTGAAAGCCTCTATTTTAGAGGCGGAGAGCCGTGTCTCCTCCATCAATTGCTTGGCGAAAGGATTATCTTTTAGGCTATCCGGTTCGGCGAGCTCCATCTGGTCTAGGCGAAGGATCATCTCCTCTATATGGGAAAGCAAACGTTTTTTCGACACGTTATTCACTAGGGCGAGCGCCGAGTCCAGCGCTTCTTCCGGCGGGTAACTCTTGATGCCCTCGAAATAATTCGGCAATACGGTCGTATATAGGGAGGACAATATGCTGGGAGCCATATCGATCCAGTCGGCTATCTCTTTCATCTTAACCCCATTGCTTCGTAGATATTCGATCTTTCGGTAGAATTCTTGAAGATTGTTCATGTGTTTATACTCTTGATTTACCTTACAAAATAAGAGGACATATGTTGCGTTTCCGTTTCATGAATGTTACATAAATATTTCTTTATAATTTATTGATTCCTAGTTGGGTATTAATAATATACATTCATGGGTTCAGTAATATGTCTGTAACATGGCGGCTGTACTTTTGCCTTCGAAAATAAAACGACAGAAGATTATGGACACTGCGATACAGACAAATAAAACATCCCGGAGGCGGGTTTCCGATCTCTTCTTCATCCTATGGGCCGGAGGGGCCGCTTTGCTTTCTTATTCCTTGGTATATATGTTGCGTAAGCCTTATACGGCTGCCGCTTTCGAGGATCTGGAGGTATTCAATATGGACTATAAGGTGGCGGTTACGATCGTGCAGATCTTGGGGTACGTGGTGTCGAAGTTCATGGGAATTAAGTTGATATCGGAGTTGCGGCGGGAAGAGCGCTTGCGGTTCATCTTGATGTCCGTGGTGATGGCGGAACTTTCGTTGGTATTCTTCGGGTTGCTCTCGGCTCCTTATAATATAGCGGCGATGTTCTTGAACGGGCTTTCGCTGGGATGTATGTGGGGGATTATTTTCAGCTTTATAGAAGGACGTAGGATGACGGATGTCCTCGCTAGTTTGTTGGGCGTAAGTATGGTGATCAGTTCCGGTACGGCAAAGTCTGTCGGCTTGTACGTAATGGATACGTGGCAGGTCAGCGAGTTCTGGATGCCCGCCTTGATCGGGGCGGTGGCATTGCCTTTGCTAGCCTTGTTGGGATATGCGCTGAACCGGCTTCCACAGCCTACGGAGGAGGATATCGCCTTGAAGTCGGAGCGGGAGACCTTGAACGGGCGGCAGCGTTGGGAGCTTTTTAAGCATTTCATGCCTTTCTTGACGATGCTTTTCGTGGCGAATATAGCGATCGTGGTATTGCGGGATATCAAGGAGGACTTCTTGGTGAATATCATCGATATGTCCGGTTACTCGCCTTGGTTGTTCACGCAAATAGATAGCGTGGTGACCTTGACTATCTTGGCGATCTTTGGTTTGATGGTGCTCGTGAAAGATAATTTTAAGGCGCTTTCAGTCCTGTACGGTTTGATTATTACGGGCATGATGGTCATGGCGTTCGTGTCGTTCGGGCAGGAGCGGATGGGATTGAGCCCGGTGACATGGCTTTTCTTGCAGAGCCTTTGCCTGTATATGGCTTACTTAACCTTCCAGACGATTTTCTTCGATCGCTTCATCGCTTGTTTCAAGATACGGGGAAACGTCGGTTTCTTTATTGTCTTAACAGATTTTCTGGGGTACACGGGTACGATACTGGTATTGGTGCTAAAGGAATTCGTGGGTACGAGATTGGACTGGGCGGTATTTTATAACCAACTTGCCGGATATGTAGGGATCTTTTGCTGCGCCACTTTTGTCGCTTCCTTCGTATATTTGCGGCAACGCTATCGCAAGGAGACCGCTTTATGTGGCTGCGAGGAAATAGCAACTCTTGAACCTACCGAAAACAATGTCCTTACGATCGCTTAAACAAGAAAATTATTAAATACGATACATACAGAATATGAAGAAGATTTCAGGTGTCATTATGGATTGGGCCGGTACGGCCGTGGATTATGGATGCTTCGCTCCGCTGAACGCTTTTCTCAAGGTATTCTCGGAAGAGAAAGGGATTGATATCACTTACCGGCAGGCCCGTGAGCCGATGGGTCTCTTGAAGATCGATCATATCAAGGCGATCTTGAGCATGCCGGAGGTGAACGAGAAGTTCCGTGCCCTGTATAAGAGGGACTGGAACAAGGGGGACGTGGATGAGATGTACGCTAGTTTCGAGAAACATTTGTTCGCTTCCTTGAAGGATTTCACCACTCCGATACCGGGAGTCTTGGAGACGATGGCGATGCTTCGCGAGCAAGGTATAAAGATCGGCTCTACGACCGGGTACATGGCGAAGATGATGGAGATTGTCCGTCCCGGAGCCGAGGCCAAAGGATATAGGGTAGATAATCTGGTGACACCAAACGAGGTCCCGGCCGGTCGCCCCGCCCCGTATATGATCTATAAGAATATGATAGATTTAGCGATTCCTTCCGTAGATCAAGTGGTGAAGGTAGGAGATACGATCGCTGATATTAAGGAGGGCGTGAACGCCAAGGTATGGAGCGTCGGTATCGTGACCGGTAGCAACGAGATGGGCGTGAGCGAGGAGGAATATAACAGCCGTCCGGCGGAAGAATGGGAATCTCTGAAGAAAGAGGTGCGTGAGCGTATGTTGGCGGCGGGGGCTCATTTCGTCTTGGATACGATCGCCGAGCTGCCCGCTTGCATCGAGAAGATTAACAACAGGAATTAAGCTTGATAACCGAATAGAATAAAACAATCATATGAGAAACTATTTATTATTGACACCGGGCCCGTTGAGTACGTCGCAGACGGTACGTGAGGCCATGCTTCAAGATTGGTGTACGTGGGATAAGGATTATAACGAGGGTATCGTTACCCCGATCCGTAAAGGCTTGCTGGCGATAGCGGGACTGGACGGGGATGAGTACACCAGTGTCCTGCTGCAAGGTAGCGGAACGTATTGTGTGGAGGCTACGATCGGGGCTACCGTGTGTCCGGAGGATAAATTGTTGATCCTCGCTAACGGCGCTTATGGCAAACGTATGGCGCAGATCGCCGATTATTATCATATCAATTACGTACTGGTCTCTTTGCATGAGACGGAACTGGTAACTGGCGAGGTAGCCCGACGTGCCTTGGAGGAGCATCCCGGTATCACGCATCTCTCAATGGTACATAGCGAGACCACGACCGGTTTGTTGAATCCGATTGAGGAGGTAGCCGAGGTGATCAAGGGCCGGGGGATTACCTTTATCGTGGATGCGATGAGCAGCTTTGGCGGTGTCCCTATCGACGTGAAAGGTTTAGGTATCGACTTCTTGGTCAGTAGCGCGAACAAATGTATTCAAGGAGTTCCCGGCTTCGGCTTTATCCTCGCTCAAAAAGATAAATTGATGGCGACGAAGGGGAATGCCCGCTCGCTTTCCTTAGATATCTATGCCCAGTGGGAAGCGATGGAGAAAGGGGGAGGCAAATGGCGTTTCACGTCTCCGACGCACGTGGTTCACGCTTTCTACCAAGCGATGAAGGAATTGAACGAGGAAGGCGGTATCACGGCTCGTTATAAGAGATATCAGGAGAATCACCAGATATTGGTGGAAGGTATGCGTGGATTGGGTTTCAAGACCTTGCTGCCCGATGATGCCCAAGGGCCTATTATCACTTCGTTCTTATATCCTTCCGCGGATTTCGATTTCACCTCGTTCTACGCACGGCTGAAGGAGAAAGGCTTCGTGATCTATCCGGGTAAGATCTCGGATGCGGATACGTTCCGTATCGGTAATATCGGAGATATCTTCCCGAAAGATATGGAAGCCTTGATACAAGCGATTAAAGAGATCCGGTAATCGATGCCCGTAACGTAACGAGTCCTTCGGGGCCCATATTGAACAGCAAATCAGCAATACTCAGATTGGGGAGGAATCCGAATTTCTCCCGGAATACTTGATAATAAGGTTCCGGGTGGAAGGCGGGATCTTCCCCTTCGTGTTTCGGGCAGATCGTTTCCCGGAAATCGTTGGCTACCTCTGGCTCATAATGCTCGGTGTAGACGACTGCGGGTTGCATATCCAACAGGTCACAGACTAGACGGCGCAGTTCCTCGTTGAAGTCGAGGAGGAACTCGTATTTCTTTTCGTAGAAAGGAGCGAAGTCATCGGCATAATACTCGAAAAACGGACTCATATTGTAGGCCGATACCAAAGCGTTCCAGTGTAGGTGCCGCCAGTTTCCGTGGTCGGAGATACGGATGTCCTTGGTCTGGCATTTCAAGGTATCCGGCTTGACGATGGGGATGGATAGGGAGAGTGGGCCGTTCGCGGCGGCGATGACGCAGCGGTTACGATAGGTTTGCTTCACGTAATTCTCGGCGGTCTCGATACGGACTTCCGGGTATTGGAGCATCTTGCAATATTGTTGTATGGGGCCTAGATAGGCGGTCGCTATATATACAGGTCGCATGATTAATGAACGGGTTTAAAGATTCGTTGTTTGTCGGGGCTGTACCAGCAGAGCCAAGCGTTGCCGACGATATGGTCGGCCGGTATGAAACCGAGATGGCGGGAATCTACCGCCTCGTTGGTATTATCGGACAGTACCCAATAGTAGTCTTGTCGGAAAAAGAAGAAATTAGTCTCCCGCCCGTCCAGATATAACTTTCCGTCGCGGAAGGAAGCCTTGCCATCCGTCTCCCGCAGGATGATCTCCTTGCAGGCGGTGAGCGAGGCTGCGTCCAGCGGGTAAGCCCGGTCTTTCCGGGGGACGATCAACATGTATTCTTGCATTTGTTCCCCGATAAAATGACGGTTTATGGCATCGGGCAATTCCTCCCTCAATTGATATTCCTCGAAAGCCGTGAGGCTGAGCATGCAGCCAAAACTTTCCTGCCTGAAATCCCTAAGTGGGATGTCCAACTTCTCTAACGTCTCCAAGAACGTCTCCTTGGCGCTCAGTGTTATGAAATAGGAGCTGAGGGAGCGGGGAGAGCGGGGGATTTTCTGCCCGTTTATCGTATATCCGTCCATGCTGACCCGGATCGTATCGCCCGGCATACCGATGCAGCGGCTGATGAATAAGGGAGCATCCGCTGAATCTCGAGAGAGCGGACTGGTAAAAAGCACGACCTTGCCCCGGACGGGCTTATTCTTCCCCGGTATTTTATTGACTAGGATATAATCCCCTTTATGTAAAGCCTCTTCCATAGAGTCCGTGGAGATGCGATAGGACTCTATGCAGAAAAGACGTATGAGCATGACGATCCCCGAGGCTAGCGCGAAAGCTGCCAGCCATTTCATGAGAACTATCAGGAATCGTTGGATTGTCATAATACGAAGTTTTCACCTCTTAATCCGGATGAACCCAGCGGAACAGGCGGTTCCAACGGATACCACCGTCGAACAGACTGCGATCCTTGTCCAAGGATAGCCAAACCAAGATCGGCTTGCCGACAATGTGATCCTCGGGTACGAAACCCCATGAGCGGCTATCCGCGCTATTATGGCGGTTATCGCCCATCATCCAGTAATAATCGTATTTAAACGTATAGGAAGTCTCGGGCTTGCCGTTGATGTAGACCTTGCCGTCCTTCACTTCCAAGGTGTTGTTCTCGTAATTCTTGATACAACGGCTGTACAACGCCAGATTACGTTCGTCCAACGGGATGGTAGCCCCTTTCTTCGGGATCCAAAGCGGCCCGAAGTTATCACGGGTCCAGCCGGTATTGTATCCGACCGGATAGGTAGGGCCGCCCAACGTCTCCGGCTCGATGATAACCTTCTTCACGGTAGGTAACTTCTCCGCTATCGCCAAGGCCTTTTTCGTGAGCGGCAGGCGATATACCGGGTTGTACTGTCCGTTCGCGTTAGGCGTAAAGCCTAGGTATGACAATAGGTTCTGGTAATAACCGCCGCTGGAGGCCAGCATACGGTCATCCTTGCTTACGTCCATCAAACGGAATTGCTCCTCTGTGATCGGGGAACCGTCTGTTTCGATGAAGTAGTTGAATTGCATATCTTTCGGGTTCTCGGCGGGTTTACCGTCTATGTACACTTGGTTGTCTATGAGTTGGAGCGTATCACCCGGCATACCGATACAACGCTTCACGTAATTCTCCCGTTTGTCGACCGGGCGGTACATTACCTCGCCGAACGTGGCCTTATCCAATAAGATACGTTCCCGTCCGTACTCCTCGACCAAGGAGTAGTAATCTGGGTTTTGCACTTTCACGGCGATCGTGTCGCCCGCGGGGAAGTTGAACACTACGATATCATTACGTTTCACGTGGCCCAAACCTTTCACCCGTTTGTAGCCCCATTCCGGCCAATCCAGATACGATTTGCAGTTTAAGATAGGCAACGTATTTTGTACCAACGGGAAGGAGATCGGCGTGTTCGGTACGCGAGGGCCGTAACTTAATTTGCTGACGAACAGGTAATCTCCTACCAGCAAGGATTTCTCTAGGGAAGAACTCGGTATCTGATAGTTCTGGAAGACGAACAAATTGATGAAATAAACGGCTACCAGCGCGAATACGATATCGTCCACCCATTCCAATACGTTGCGTACCGCCGGGTTCTTAGACCGTTTCCAAGCTCCCCAAGGGATGTAGTGCGTCAAGAATATATCGACTAGGACGATTAATCCCAGCAGTAACCATAAGTTTTGCATCCAGATAGCGAACAACGTGTATAATACGGCCGCTATACTAAACTTGATCCATTGTTTTTTCGTGAACTTCTTCATCTTTTAGCTGATACGTTTAGAATTTGAATAAGTCATTCATGCCTAGGAAACCTTTCTTTCCGGCGGTAAACTCAGCGGCTACCACTGCGCCTAAGGCAAATCCGGCACGGCTCTTGGCATCATGCTTGATACTGATCGTATCCACGTCCGACTCATACGTGATCTCGTGGATACCCGGAACCTCACCCTCACGGATGGCGTGGATTGGTAGGTCGGTCGCGCTCTCGGCGTTCTCTAAGGTCCAGCGGTCTTTACGATCGATGTTTTCCAAGATTCCTTCGGCCAACGTGATAGCCGTTCCACTGGGTGCGTCCAGCTTGTGGATATGGTGGACTTCCGTCATCTTAACGTCGTAGGAGGGGAAGTTGTTCATGATTTTCGCCAGATACTTGTTCATGGCGAAGAAGATATTTACGCCGATGCTGAAGTTGGAGGCGTAGAAGAAGGTTTTGCCCTCTTTCTCGCATTTCTCCTTGATCTCGCCGATACGGTCCAGCCATCCGGTAGTACCCGATACGACCGGCACGCCTACCTCGAAACATTTCATATAGTTATTGAAAGCGGTAGCCGGGGTAGTAAACTCAATTGCCGCGTCGGCACTCTTGAACGCTTCTGAATATATATCCTCAGCGTTATTGATATCTATGATGGAAACAATTTGATGTCCTCTTTGGATGGCGATCTGCTCGATCGTTTTGCCCATTTTCCCGTAACCTATAAGTGCAATTTTCATACTTTAATTCAATTAATGTCGCAAATATACAGAAAATGAATTACATTTGAATCCAAAATCTTAACTCTGAAAGAATATGGAACGTTTATTACACTATGTTTGGAAATACAAACTCTACGCGAGTACTCCATTGACTACCACCGAGGGGCTTCCTATCACTGTTATCGATCCCGGAATACAAAACACCGACGCCGGTCCCGACTTCTTCAACGCCAAGGTAAAAATCGACGGCACGGTATGGGCGGGAAGCGTGGAGATCCACGAAAAAGCTTCCGATTGGTTGCTGCATCATCATGATTCAGATAAGGCATATGACTCCGTTATCTTGCATGTAACGGGTGTGAATGACGCGTCTATCTGCCGGATGAACGGTGAGCCTATTCCTCAATTGATATTATCCGTTCCGGAACCTGTCCGGAAAAATATCGATTGGTTATTGGTAAGAGAGGTGCCCGTCCCCTGCCTCGAGCGGATTCAAGATGTGGACTCCGTGCATCTGGCCTCATGGATGGATACCTTGCTCAGTGAGCGGCTGGAACGAAAGACAGAGGATATATACCGTCTGCTGGATCAGTACCAAGAGGATTGGAACGAGGTATTCTATATCCTATTGACCCGTAGTTTCGGCTTTGGCGTGAATAGCGACGCTTTCGAGTGGTTGGCGAAAAGCCTCCCCCTGCGATATATCCAAAAGCAAAGGGCTAGCGAGTCGCAAGTAGAGGCGATGCTTTTCGGACAAGCGGGTATGCTCTCGGAAGAGGGCTCCTGCCATTACTACCGTCTGCTGAGGCGGGAATATGAGTTTCTCCGCCATAAGTTCGGCCTCAAGCCTTTGGATGACTCCTTGTTCAAAAGCCTTCGCATCCGTCCGACCAACTTCCCGCATGTGAAGCTGGCGCAACTGTCCGCTATCTGGCATCGGTACGATACGTTGTTCTCGATGATCCTGTCCGCTTCTTCTCCTAAAGAGATCAAGGATTATTTCCGTATCCAACCCTCGGATTATTGGAAGAATCATTATCACTTCCAATACGCCTCGGTGCAAAAAGATAAAATGATCGGGGAGAATGCCTTGAATATCCTGTTAATAAATACGGTAGTCCCTCTGCTATTCGCTTACGGCGGTCGAAATAAACTTCCTGAGTATTGCCTGCGTGCGACCCGCCTCTTGGAGAGTATCCCGCCGGAACGCAATCATATCGTAACCGCTTTCGCTCGATCCGGTATCGAAGTCCATAACGCTGGTGATACGCAATCACTCATCCAGTTAAAACGAGAATATTGCGAGAAGCGAAAGTGTTTGTATTGCCGGATTGGGTTCAGGTTGCTAAAACGAAGTGTTAATCCTCCTCGGTAAAAGGAGCTCTGTAACCAGCTTAGGAAAAACACGTACATGTTTTCGAGGAAATAAGCTGATGATAGCCAAAGATAAAACTAATAATCGAAATGTGTTCATAATGATAGGTTTATCTCAAAATGCTGATAATCCTTCAATGAAGTCCAATCACCGCCCCATTCAAATCCGGCCTCAGTGAAGAGTTTGTACGCCAAATCATCGTGGTCTATTTTATACGGGATGTCGGTTCTACTCTCGCGGTCGAAAGCATACGGTTCGGCAGTGGCAGGCTCGATGTGCCAAGTACCATCACTTTTTCGCTTGACGTATGGATTGTAAAGCGCATTGATATCGATGGCAAGCCCAAGGCCATGTTTGGATATTTTAGTAGTCGAACCCGTCATGAAGCGGAAATTGAACGAGGAGGAGTTGTTGGCGCGCATCGATGTCTCATCATCGGCGCCATAATTATCAATCAACGCCATCCTCTCGATCCGGTAGCCTGCTTCATAGAGCTGGCGAAATATTCCCAGTACTTTATCCGCGATAGCGGTGTTTACTACCATCTCGCCGCATTGCGGCAATCCATCGGCATTGCGATGCAGCACTTTCAGGTAACGGAGATCGGATCTGTCCAAGGGACAATCCTCTTTCCACGATTTCAGCCACATGCGGTCGAAAACGTCATCGCTGATTTCCTCTGATTTGAACCAAGCATCCAAGCCGGTCCGGTCTATTTCAGATTTATCGACAATCGTTTCCGCTTTCCATTCGGTAAAATGAGCGGGCATGGGTTCATCACCCGAGCAAAACGAAAAAGCAGCCAGTTGTAGGAAGCAAAACGCAAAGCCTATCAGAAAACGTTTCATTGATACATCTTTTTATTAGAATTTTTCGAATATATATATGCGAAACAAATGTAGTATAAAGTTTATGAAAAGAGGAGAACTTCAGACAGGTAAGTGTCCATAGAAATCACTTTTAGTGTCCGCGGGAATCACCTTTTTGTTTCTTTTCCTTTAGTTATCAAATGCTTATGATCTTATGGGGGTCGCTATGGTTTTCCTTTATAGTATGTGCGTTAGGAGCTTTGCGTTTGTTTTATCCGGTTGTGCTTTTGTAAGGAATAAGTTAGGTATGGCTGTCTTCTTGTCGAAAAGAGGCTGCTTATCGTGACAAGTGATGTGAACGAAAAGGACGAATTAGGAGCGTGAAGTGGTGAAAATAAGGCTAGGGAACCGGAAATAGGGCTGTTTTTATGCGAAAGTAATGGAAAAAGGATACGCAAGTACTGCCGATTGGATGCGCAAGTACTGCCGTTGGGCATCGGAAGTAGCTGTGAACTGGATCGGAAGTAAGTGCGAATGGGCATTCAAGTAGGTTCATGAACCGGTTGGGGTGGTATCGGACTTCTATTTTGGCTCTTTTGGGGTGAATTACGGTGAATGGTTTCGCTAGAATAAAAGGTCGTTTTTCGGCATCTATCTATGAGCTAGCGTATTGCTAATTTATTTTCTCGTATTTGAGAGCGAACCGTACTTTAGTCCGAAATATGCGACTTTCCGGAGGGTAAGATGACAAATTGTCAAAATGTCAATCGATGAATCAAACGGAACCTTGTCCTTTGTAAAGATAGATTAATTAGCGTATATATCCTTATCGTTCACAGGATTTTTCCCTATTTTTGTCCCTCAATTGAAATATGAAGATTGAATGGAAGATAAATACGTAAGAAATAGTTTACGGTTCTTTATAGGAGTACTTTTGTTGGCCGTGCTGTACTCGTGCGCGAATATAGCCTCGCCGAACGGGGGGCCTTATGATGAGGCCCCGCCTAAGTTCGTAAGCAGTACGCCGTTGCCTAACCAGATAAACTATAAGGGAAAGAAGGTGGAGATTATCTTTGATGAGTTGATCCAGATCGATAAGCCTACCGAGAACGTGATCATCACTCCACCCCAAATGGAGCAACCCGTTATCCGGGCGAACGGCCGGAAGGCGGTCATCGAGCTGATGGATACGTTGAAGGAGAATACGACCTATACGATAGACTTTACCAATTCGATCTCCGATAATAATGAGAAGAATGTATTGGAGAATTATTCCTTCGCGTTCTCTACCGGCGAATCCATCGACAGTATGGAGGTGTCCGGAGTCTTGCTGAACGCCGAGAATCTGGAGCCTATGCCGGGTATTACGATCGGTGTGCATACGAATCTGGAGGATTCCGCCTTTACGACGATCCCATTTGTCCGTACTTCCCGTACGAACGACAAGGGAGAGTTTACGATTCGTAATATGGCCCCGGGGACCTATCGGATCTATGCCTTGGAGGATGTGATGCGCTCCTATAAGTACAGCCAGCCCGGGCAGCAGATCGCTTTTTACGATTCCTTGATCGTCCCCGCGTTCGAGTTGACGACCCGTCAGGATACGATTTGGAAAGATAGCTTGACGATCGATACGGTGATGACAGTCGGTTATACCCATTTTATGCCGGACAATATCGAGTTGCGCCTGTTTAAGGAGAAAGTAGAGCGTCAATATATGTTGAAGCCGGAGCGTACGGATGAGAAAATACTAACCTTGCGTTTCAATACCTCCTTGGATACTATTCCGGTACCGGTTCCTTTGAATTTCACCCCGGCGGATAGCAATTGGTATTTCTTGCAGACAGCGGAGGAAGGAAAAGCCGTGCATTACTGGTTGACCGATTCTTTGATCTGGAAGCAAGATACGCTGCAAGTGGAGGTGAATTACCTGAAAAGCGATTCCATGAATATACTTCGTCCGCAGACCGATACGGTACAATTTACCGTGCGTCGCCGTCCTGTGGAGAAGAAGAAAAAGAAAAAAGACGATGAGCCGGAACCCATCGAGTTTCTGGGAATGAACGTAAACGCTTCCGGTTCGATCAACCTGTATGATACGGTCGCTGTTACGTTTAGCGAACCGGTAGCGGGGTTAACGAAAGATCATTTCTATCTGGATCAGAAAGTGGATACGCTTTGGGAAGCCGTAGACTTCGATTTCTTTCCGGATACGACGAATTCCTTGAATTTCTTCATCAAGCGCCCGTGGAGATATGGCGAGGAATTCCGTTTGGAAGTAGATTCCGCCACGATATTCAGTGCCTATGGTAAATGGAACGATGTGTATAGCGGGGAATTCAAGATCAAGAAGGAAGATGAGTACGGGCATTTATATATCAATATCGAGGGAGCGGATACCACCGCTTTCGTGGAATTATTGAATAGCAGCGACCAGCCGATCCGTAAGGTGAAGGTAAAAGATGGCGGCGTGCTTTTCATGGACTTGAAACCGGATAAATATTATGCCCGTTTAGTATTAGACGTGAATGATAACGGTGTCTGGGATACCGGTAATTACGCCGATAAACGGCAGCCGGAACTTGTCTTCTATTGCCCGAAGATATTCAATATCATGCAGAACTGGCAAGTGGAGGAGACTTGGAATATCAAGGCTACACCGATGAAACGGCAGAAACCGATCGATATCACGAAGAATAAACCGAAAGAGCTAACGAAAAAGAAAAGAGATTACAAAAATGAGGGAACACAGTCTTCGTCCAATAGGAACAGCGGTGTGGGCGGCTTGCGCTTCTAAACTGTATATATGCGTTTTCTTTTTGTGTGTAGCGAGTCTTACGTCTTTGCGGGCACAAACGTTGCCGTTATCCCATGGGGAACGGGTGGATTACGATCTTTATTTCAAATGGGGGCTGATCATGTCGAAGGCCGGATTGGCTACCCTTTCCGTGAAAGAATCGGAATACCAAGGAGCGCCGTCATGGCATTATAACCTGTTGTTCCGCTCTGCCGGCGTGATCGAGAAAGTCTTCAGGATGCGTGATACGATGGATTGCCATTACTCAAAGGAGCCTCGGCTCTTGTTCAGCTCGAAGCGCACGAACGAGGGAGACTACTATCTGGTGGATAATCTCCAGTTTGAGTATCAAGGAAGCGGTAGGATCGATATCCACTCGCATCGCCATACATTAAAGGAGACGAAGATCGACACGATGCTAATGGCGAAAGGACGTGTATTCGATATGCTGGGAGCTACGATGTATCTCCGTTCGCTGGATTGGCGGACGATGAGTTACGGGGCGGAGTTCCCTTTCATGATCGCTATCGGCCGGGAGCTCGTGAACGCCCGTTTTCGCTATACGGGACAACAGATCGTCGAGCATAAGGAGGCGAAATTCCGTACCCGCCATTTCTATATCGATATCTACGATGAGGCATTTTCCCAAGCCAAGGAAGCGGCGGAGGTTTGGATCGGTGATGACGAGAACCATATCCCGGTAAAGATCCGGGCGAAACTGAAGATCGGGGCGGCCGAGGTCTATTATAAAGACTCCTATAACCTGCGTGCCCCACTTACTTGCCGTATCGTGGTGCAGAAGAAAGGATGAACGTGGGATCATCCCTTTTTCTGCTTCTTATATTCCCTCGGTGGTATCCCCATCACCTTGCTGAACAGGCGGGAGAAGTAGTAGGTATCTTCAATTCCTATTTTAAAACAAATCTGGTTTATTTTCATGTCGGTAAAGTCCAGCAGTTGGCAAGCTTGCTGGATTTTCAATTGATTGAAGTAGGTGAGTGGGGCGTATCCGGTACGCTTGCTGAATAGCACGGAGAAGTGGGAGGGAGAATAGCCGGTATGGGCCGCTAGATCGGCTAGTGTAAGTCGTTTCTCAAGGTTCTCTTTCATGTAATGGATGGCTGCCGTGACGATATCGTTTGAGTCGGATTCGTCGCGAGCGGCTTCACGGTATTGTTGCAAATAACGTAGTGATCCGAGGTAGTAATGGAAAGCGGAGCAGGCATACAGGAGATTCTCATGGCTATACCCCATTTCCAACGTGTGGAATATTTCTTCGAAAAGATCGTTTCTGTTACTGATGCGAGACTGGATACTTGGTTTGATATCTATCGGGCGATTGGCTTGCCCGGCAAAGTAAGAAGCCAGCTTTCCCTTGAAATGTATCCAGTAGATTGTCCATGGGTTACTTTCGTCCGAACCGTATGCATGAGGTATTCCTGCGGGCAATATGAAATATTGGTTGGCTTTTACGGCATACTCTTGTTCATTGGTACGAAACCAGCCGGCTCCCTCTATACAGTAAATAAAGACAAACTGGCTAATGGGTTCCGTACGTTCCCGGAAGTGATGTAATGCCTTGGGATAATAACCTATATCCGTAATGTGCAGGACCGAGGAAAGTGCGTCTTTCTCCATCTCTTGTACAACAGACAAAGGAAGTACCAATGCCCGTTCGCCATTAAAACCGTCTTTTCGTTTGATCATGGAATCTGTTCGATTATAGATCGCAAAGATATAATTAATTCGAAAGATTGTCCATTAATGAGCTTGTTTTATCTATTTCTCTTTTAGTAGAAAGGCTGTTTCTTTGCACCATAACTTTAATTCTATTATCATGAAGCGTACAACTGCTTACTTATTACTTATTTGCCTTGTCTCTGCCATGGGAGGATTGCTGTTCGGTTACGACTGGGTGGTGATCGGTGGCGCTAAAATATTCTATGAGCCTTTTTTTGGATTGGAAGGATCTGCCGCTCTACGCGGGTGGGCGATGAGTAGCGCGTTGATCGGTTGTTTGGCGGGCGCTTTGCTATCCGGTGAGTGGAGTGACAAATACGGGCGTAAAAAGATGTTGGTTATCGCTTCTTTCCTTTTTGTTTGGTCGGCTTACGGAACCGGGGCGGTCGATAGTTTCACTTGGTTTATACTCTATCGCATTATTGGAGGTTTCGGTATCGGTATCGCGTCGAATGTTTCTCCGGTGTATATCGCGGAAGTGGCTCCGGCATCCGTTCGCGGAAAGTTCGTGTCGCTGAACCAGCTTACGGTTGTGCTGGGTATCTTGATGGCGCAGCTGGCTAACTGGCAGATCGGAGAATACTTTACCCAAGGGAGTGAGGTGTTGAGTGGCGAAAGTGTGGAATGGGCTTGGCGATGGATGTTCTGGGCGGAACTGGTTCCTGCCGGATTATTCTTCGTGCTTTCTTTTACTATACCGGAGAGCCCGCGTTGGCTGGCAATGGTTCAAAAGACAGCCCAAGCTAGGAGTATATTGATGCGTATCGGCGGTGCCTCCTATGCCGATCGGACATTGAACGAATTGGCACAACTGACCGGCAAGCGGGAAGAAAAAAATAATTGGAACGCCTTGCTTCAACCCGGTGTACGGAATGTCTTGATGATCGGGATCGTACTGGCTATCTTCCAGCAATGGTGCGGTATCAACGTGATCTTTAATTATGCGCACGAGATCTTCTCGGAAGCGGGTTATACCGTTTCCGATGTCTTGATGAATATTGTCGTGACAGGGGTGACGAATGTGATCTTTACTTTTGTCGCTATCTATACGGTGGATAAATGGGGTAGAAGGAGTTTAATGTTTGTGGGTTCGGCCGGATTGGCGGTCATATACGCTATCTTGGGGACTTGCTATTTTTTTGAGATAAGCGGTTGGCCGATGTTGCTGTTGGTAGTGATGGCAATAGCCTGCTATGCCATGTCGTTGGCTCCGGTCGTATGGGTCGTGCTTTCCGAGATATTCCCGGTGCGGATACGGGGGATGGCGATGGCGATCTCGACTTTCTTCCTTTGGGTGGCCTGTTTCGTGCTGACCTATACGTTCCCGATATTGAATGAGGTGGTAGGAGCTTCGGGTACCTTCTGGTTGTATGGTATCATTTGCCTGTCCGGATTTCTCTTTATCCGTGCCAAGCTCCCTGAGACGAAAGGTAAGACCTTGGAAGAACTGGAAAAAGAATTAACAAAATAAATAGATTGCAATGGCTGAAAATGTGAAAGTTTGGGAAGAGGATATCCTTCTTCCTACCTACGGTATTGGCAAAGCCGAAAAGAATCCGATGTTCCTTGAGAAGCGTGTCTACCAAGGAAGCAGCGGGGTGGTTTATCCTTATGCGGTAGTGGAAAAGATAGAGGATACCTGCGAAAATAAGAGTTACCATGCTGTATGGATGGAAAACGAATATATAAAGGTAATGATCCTGCCGGAGTTGGGCGGACGTGTACAAATGGCGTACGATAAGATCAAAAAACGCCATTTCATCTACTATAATCAGGTTATTAAACCGGCTTTGGTGGGTCTGACAGGGCCATGGATTTCCGGAGGTATCGAGTTTAACTGGCCACAACATCACCGTCCGAGTACGTTCCTTCCGATTGACTTTACGATTGAACGTTGTGCCGATGGTAGTGCCATTGTCTGGGTGAGCGAACGCGAGCGTATGTTTCACCAGAAGGGAATGGCTGGTTTTACGTTGCGTCCGGGGCGTGCCGTACTCGAAATACAAGGGAAACTATACAACCCTACTCCGATACCCCAGACATTCCTTTGGTGGGCGAACCCGGCGGTGGCTGTGAACGATGCCTATCAATCGGTATTTCCCGCTGATGTAAACGCAGTGTTCGACCATGGCAAACGCGACGTGTCCCGTTATCCGATCGCTACAGGTACGTATTATAAGATGGACTATTCGGCGGGTGTGGATATCTCCCGTTACAAGAATATCCCGGTACCTACTTCCTATATGGCGATCCGTTCCAACTATAACTTTGTGGGCGGTTATGAGAATGATACCCGTGCCGGTGTATTACATGTTGCGAACCATCATATCTCACCGGGTAAGAAACAATGGACTTGGGGGAATGGCGACTTCGGGCAGGCCTGGGACCGTAACCTGACTGACTCGGATGGTCCTTATATCGAATTAATGACAGGCGTGTACACGGATAACCAGCCTGATTTTACTTGGTTACAGCCTTACGAGGAGAAGACTTTCACTCAATACTTCATGCCTTACCGCGAATTGGGTGTAGTGAAGAATGCCTCTTCTGAGCTTTTGATGAATATTGAGCCCGAAGGCAAGGGGGCTTTGCTTAGGATATTCGCTACTTCCGCACAAAAGGACTTGCATATCGTAGTTGAGCGATCTGGCGAGATTTGCTTGGATATGACGGGTGATGTCACTCCTGAGAATATCTTTGAGGTATTTGTGCCTGTCGACAGCCTTACGGATGTAAAAGTGCGTATTTCTAATGACAAAGGAAAGCAAATGCTAGCCTGGGAGCCTGAGCCTGATGTGATCAAGGAGGTGCCCGAGCCGGCTAAAGCGGCACTCGATCCGGCAGATGTCCGTACCACGGAACAATTGTATCTGACGGGTTTACACCTAGAGCAATACCGCCATGCCACTTATTCGGCTACTGATTATTATCAGGAAGCGATCCGTCGTGACCCGACCGATGTCCGCAACAATAATGCCATGGGCTTGTGGTTGATCCGTAAGGGGCAGTTCGCCAAGGCGGAACCTTATTTGCGCCAGGCAGTAAAGACCTTGACCGAACGGAATCCGAATCCTTATGACGGAGAGCCGTTGTATAACCTCGGTCTTTCACTGAAATACCAAGGGAAGACGGAAGAAGCTTACGGCTTTTTCTACAAGGCTTGTTGGAACGCGGCTTGGCAGGATGCCGGGTATTATTCGCTGGCACAGTTATCTGTTGCCCGTGGTGATTGGGAAGAGGCTCTTTATGAAATCGATAAATCATTGGTTCGTAATTGGCATAACCTGCGTGGACGTCATTTGAAGGCTACTATCCTTCGCCATCTGGGGAGAAAAGAAGATGCCTTATCTTTGATAGAAGAATCGCTTCGTATGGATCGTTTCAACTTTGGTTGCGGCTTTGAGAAGTTCTTGCTGACCGGGAATGATGCCGACTGGCAGACTTTGGTCTCCCTGATGCGTCCGGAAGCTCATAATTATGAAGAGTTGGCACTTGACTATGCATCGGCCGGTTGTTGGGAAGAAGCGCTGGATGTGGTAGATAAGGTAATCTGCATGAAGGTGTTGGGGCAGACCATGTTACATTATTATAAATCTTGGTTCCTAATCTGTCTGGACCGGAAGGAAGAGGCGTTGGCCGCTATCCGTGAGGCAGAGCGGCAAACCCCGGATTGCTGTTTCCCCAATGCGCTGGAAGCTATTCTCGCTCTTCAGGCGGTAATTGATTTTGCGGAAGAAACACCGAAGGCGCTTTATTACTTGGGTAACTTATGGTACGATAAACGCCAGTATCCGGAAGCAATTGCAGCCTGGGAAACCTCCATGAAACAAGATGCTACCTTCCCGACCGTATTGCGTAACCTTTCGTTGGCCTATTTTAACAAGCTGGGCAAAGAGGAAGAGGCGGTGAGATTGCTGGAAAAAGCATTCGCTCTGGATACAACAGATGCTCGCGTCCTAATGGAACTTGATCAATTGTATAAACGATTGAATCGCCCGCATACCGAACGGTTGGCATTCTTGGACAAATATAAGGATGTAGCTTTTAGTCGTGATGATCTGTATCTGGAATATCTAACCTTGTTGAACCAGTTAGGGCGTTATGAAGAAGCGATCCACATGATTGATGATCGTCAATTCCACCCATGGGAAGGAGGAGAAGGCAAAGTACCGGCGCAATACCAACTGGCACGTGTTGAACTGGTTAAGAGACTATTGGCAGAAGAAAAGTACACGGAAGCATTATCCCTGATCGAAGAATGTTTCGTTTATCCGCATAATCTAGGAGAAGGGAAACTGTACGGTGCTCAGGAGAACGACTTTAATTATTATAAGGCCTGTGCGTTGAGAGGTGTGGGGAAGAAGGCAGAGGCCGAATCTCTCTTTCTGGAAGCCAGTGTAGGAAACAGCCAACCCGCCGCCGCCGTGTATTACAACGACCAGAAACCAGACAAGATATTCTATCAAGGATTGGCGTTGCGTGAACTAGGACGTGAGGAGGAAGCCCGCAGTCGTTTTAATAACCTGATTTCTTACGGAGAGAAACATTTGTATGATGTCTTTAAAATGGACTACTTTGCCGTTTCTTTACCAGACTTGCAGATTTGGGAAGATGATATGAACAAGAAGAATCGTATCCATTGTAATTATCTGATGGCACTCGGGTATTTGGGCTTGGGGAACGAGGAAAAGGCCATGCGCTATTTTGATATTGCTGCCGGAATGGATAATAATCATCAGGGGGTACAGATACATCGGTCTCAAATAAATAATCCATTAGTGAAACGAAGGGGTTCAAAAACATAGTTTGCGGTGAGGTCGTTAAAAAGCTCTCTTTATACATTGAGTATTCATATATTATGTGGATTTGTATAATGAGAGCTTTTGTTATATGAGTTCAGGTACATGAAGGGTGTTTTTGTATTGTGTCAAAATATAGTCCATCATATAATTATTTTATCTATTTATGACTTTAAGTGAATCGTGTTACTTTGTGGTATCCTTAAGTCCGGATTTAGTTAGATTTTTTTGGTAAAAGAATGTTTGGGAGATCAGGAACTAGTATTAATTAAATCATTTTAGTATTATGAAAATTATTGAGATGAATAAGAGAGGGAGATATTCTCATACCCTATTTGGGCATAAAGTTGTCCGACTGTTATTGGCTGCCTCTCTCCAATGTGGCTTATTTGTTCCTTATGTTTTTGGGGATAATAATTTGCACATTAATATAATGAATCAAGATGGGGTCGTGAGTGGTCTCGTGCGTGATGCGACAGGAATGCCTTTGATCGGGGTTTCTGTAGTGGTAAAAGGGACGATGCAGGGAGTTGTTACCGATATGGATGGTAAATTTAGTTTGGAAGTTCCACGAGGTAGTGTCTTGGTGTTCTCTTATATCGGTATGCAATCGGTTGAAATGAGTGTAACCGATCAAAAAGATTTGAATATTGTTATGAAAGAAAACTCGGAAGCTATTGACGAAATAATTGTTGTAGGTTATGGTACAGTGAAGAAAAGTAATTTGTCAGGTGCGGTATCGTCTGTATCTTCCAAAGACTTGCAGAAGTTACCAGCAGCTAATTTGAGTCAGGCATTGCAAGGTAATGCACCGGGGTTGTATTCTTTACAAAGTAGTCGTGATCCGGGTGCGAGTGTTTCGTTAAGTATTCGTGGAAAAAATTCATTTTCAGGAGGTGACCCATTATTTATTGTTGATGGTTTTCCTATTGCGTCTGGTGGAGGAGTGAATGCGATTAATCCTAATGATATTGAATCGGTTAGTATTTTGAAAGATGCGTCTTCGACTGCTATTTATGGGGCACGTGCCGCAAATGGAGTTGTTTTGATTACTACTAAATCCGGAAAAATAGGGAAACCTGTCTTAGAGGTAAATGCTTATTGTGGTATTAAGTTCTTTAATAATCCGATAGAAATGATGGATGCTCAGTCGTTTGCTCAATTGCGTAGAGAATCCTATGAAATGGATGGAATAACTATGCCTTCTAACGCTTTCTTACCTGCAGAGCAGCAGATGCTTGATCGTGGGCAAAGTACAGATTGGTGGAGGGAAACAACAGGATCGGCACGGCTGACACAAAATTACCAGGTATCTTTCAGCTCTGGTACGGAAACGACTAAGGTGCATGTCGGTGCCGGTTTCTTTGATGAACAAGGTATTGTTAATAATTCAGGATATAAACGTGGTAGTTTGCGTTTTAATGCTTCGCAGAAATTTGGAGACCGTGTTACTGTATCTACTTTTAATAATATTAGCTTGATGGCTAAAAAAGGTACGAACGAGACAAACGTACTGTTTCCTGCTATGGTAGGTAATCCGATGTCACCTGTTAGAAATGAGAACGGTGAGTATTATGCGATGATTCAAAATGCTTTAGGTACTCCTCGGGCAAATCCTGTGGCTTTTTCCGAATTACCTAAAAATAATGAAATAGAACCTTTGATTAATACATCTTTGGCTTTAGAAGTTAAACTGATTGATGGATTGAGGTTTAAAACTCAAATATCAGGTGAAATAGATAATTATAAAAAGAATTTTTATAACCCCCGCTCTATCAGTGGAGAAGATGAGGTGAACGGGCGTATTAGTGGTGGTTATGCATTGGTGACATCTTCTGTAAACTATAATTGGATCAGTGAAACGACTTTGATGTATAATAAAACGTTTAACCAGATACATAATATAGATGCTGTTGTAGGCTTTTCTGCTCAACAGAATCGATGGGAAACTGTTACTGCTTCAGCCTCTGGTTTTGCGAGTGATGTATATGAATCATTTAATTTGGGTGCAAGTTCTGCTGCGGCTCGTAAGCCGTCTTCTAATTTAAAAGAGTGGAGCATGGTTTCTTATATTGGAAGGGTCGTTTATACATTACGAGATAAGTATATTTTTACAGGGAATATGCGTGTAGATGGTTCCTCACGCTTTGGAGAGAATAATAAATATGGCTATTTCCCTAGTGGGGCTGTTGCTTGGAAGGTCTCCGAAGAGAATTTTATGAAAGATATTGATTGGTTGTCTGATATGAAACTACGTGCCAGTTACGGACTTTCAGGAAATGCGAATGCATTGGAACCTTATCAAACCATGTCTAAATTATCATATGCGCCTTATAATTTTAATTCTCTGGAAGCCCCCGGTTATTATGAATCGAATATGCCATCGGCAGATTTGAAATGGGAAACAACGAAACAATTAGATTTAGGACTTGATTTCTCTGTTTTCAATCGTCGTTTAAATATTGTATTTGATTATTATGCGAAAAATACGAAAGACTTGATACGAGCTATTGACATACCTGCGGTGTCTGGCTTTCCAAGTACCTATGTAAATATGGGTAATTTGCGAAACAGGGGTGTTGAGCTTGGTATTAATTCGATTAATCTGGATGGAGAGTTCGTTTGGAAAACTTCTTTCATGATTGCGACTAATAAGAACAAACTGACTTCTTTGGGAGATGGTTCTGATAAAATTGGAACGAGCCATTGGGTAGGTAAACCTATTGGCATCGGTAATCGGTATATGATACAGGCTGACGGAATATGGCAATCAGATCAAAAGGAAGAGGCTGCGAAGTATGGTTCTGTCCCAGGTGACGTGAGATATATCGATCAGAATAAGGACGGAAAAATAAATGATGAGGACCGTGTGTTTGTTGGTTCTTATTATCCGAATTTTTATGGCTCTATGACGAATGATTTCGCTTATAAGAATTTTGACTTGAGCGTATTTATGACTTTTGAACAGGGACGTGATATTTATAATGGCAACAATTATATACTTCTTTCTGGTGCCGGAGTTGATAATAACCGCATTGAAATGTTGGAACGCTGGACTCCTTCCAATCCTAGTAATAAATATCCGAGAGCTTCTGCTACCTCAAAAAACAGATTGAGTACTACGACCAGTGAATTTCTGGAAGACGGAAGTTATTTGAAAATAAAGAACATAACATTAGGGTATACAATCCCTTCTAAAATTATATCGAAAGCCGGTATGTCTTATTTCAGGGTTTATGCATCCGTCAATAATCCGTTTACATTTACTAAGTATACGGGCTTGGATCCGGAAGATGGTGATATTTGGAACAATGACAGAAAGAGTACGTATCCTATTACTACCAACTACATGTTGGGATTACAATTAAAGTTCTAATTTTAAAGATTATACTACAATGAAGAATTCAATTAAATATATATTGCCCATCTGTGCTTTATTCTTTGCTTCTTGCGAAGATTTTCTGAAAGAGGAACCAAAGTCGTTTCTTTCGCCTGACAACTTCTATCAGACAATGGATGATATCAATGCCGGTTTAAATGCCGTATACCGTGCTCCTTATGATCGGTATTCTGCGAATTGGGCATCTCCTTGTTGGTTTGAATGGGGAACAGATATAGAAGAAATAACGGATAAGTCTACTTGGGCGCACCATAATGAGATAGCTCGTTTGCCATCGACTTTTAATGCGTCTTCAACTATACCGGAGGATTTTTGGAAATATACTTATAATCACTTGAAGGATGACAATAACCTATTAAAAGCTTTACCGAATGTACCTATCAGTGGTGAAGAAAAGAAGCTGATCGAAGGCCAGGCACGGGCTTTGCGGGCTTTTCTTTATTTTGATGCCGTACGTGTGTATAATGGTGTTCCTCTATTATTGGAGTCGTCTACTGATCTGGAGTTTTTGAAAACTGTTTCGCGGGCAACACCGGAAAGCATCTATGAAGCGATTATCGCTGATCTGGAATATGCGAAAGAGGTATTGCCTGATCGTTGGAATAATGCATCTGATTGGGGGCGTATCACAAGTGGCGGCGCAGCGGCTATGCTTGCAAAAGTTTATTTGACGATGGCTGGATACCCATTGAAACAAACCGACAAGATGGAAAAGGCGAGAGTGCTGCTGGAAGAATTTGTCGAGAAGAAAACGTATGGAGCGCATTATAGATTGCTTCCTGAATATTCTCAATTGTTTGATGAGGCCACAGGGCCTGGTGATGAAGGTGTTTGGATCATAAATTTTACGAGGGGAACTTTCGGACAGGGCAGTCAATGGCATACAGAGTTTGCTCCGCTTGAGTTGTATTATGCTCAAGGATTTGGCTTGACTTATGGCGGTGGATGGAGTAATGGCTTGCCTACGGATCGCTTTTATACCCGTTCTGATCCCGAAAAAGATAAACGTTTCAAATATACTTATTGGAGTTCAACGGCAGAAATACCGGATGAGTTCGATGCGATCGTTCCGAAAGATGAAAATGGGAATCCTCAGCATATCGCATTTTATCGTCCTCATATTAAAAAGTTTAGAGAAAAAATGCCTAATGACAATTCACAGGGGAGTGGGTTAGACCATTCTATTATTCGTTATGCGGACGTCTTGTTGATGTATGCCGAAGTATTGAATGAGTTGGGTAATTCTAAATGTTATGAATATATCAATATGGTACGTGAAAGAGCGGGTTTGGAACCTTTACAAACAATGAGCAAAGATGCGTTCAGAGAACATTTAATGTTAGAAAGGGCTTGGGAACTTTGTTTTGAAGGTGACCGAAAATTTGATTTGTTGCGTTGGGGTGTTTATTGTACCCGTACACCGGAGTGGAACCCACAGGTTAAAGGGAATATTCAGGAAGGAAAGCATGAGTTCTGGCCTATACCTAAATCTCAACGAGATGTTAATGTGAATCTGACACAAAACCCCGGATGGTAATTTATGGGTAAAACAAGTATATTTAGTAACTAATTAAAAGATCAGTATGAAGTTTATGAAAAAGTTTTTTATCGTATTATTTGTTTTTGCCACGGGCATTATCCGAGCACAAACAGAACCGATTACCACTGCTAATGACGGGAAATCATGGACTTTGGAAACCAAGTCGTCTATTTACCAAATCGGTTCTTCGGATCAGGGAGTGGTAGGTATGTATTATTTTGGAAATAAAAGTCAGGATCCGACAAAGCTTCGTTATCCTTTGGGAGAAGAAGTGACAGTAAGAGGTGGATATTCGGCAACTACTCCGATGCTTGAGATTGTTTTTAAGGATCGGGTAAGAGATGTGGAGCTTACTTATGTCGGCTCGGAAATACAGACAGTGGATGGATATAAGACGTTAGTTATTCACCAGAAAGATAAATTTTATCCGTTATCGGTGACTGAATATATCCGTGTATTACCCGAATACGACTTGCTGGAGAAGTGGATGGAAGTAAAAAATACCGGTAAAAAGGATATGATCGAAATAGAGAATGCACAGTCCGGAACATTCTTTCTTCCTCAGAATGCCTATGAGTTGACACATTTGGCGGGTATATGGGGATATGAATATCAGCCGAATGTTACAAAACTGACTCAAGGAGTGAAAACTTTTCAAGTGAAAGATTTCCGGTCTTTCGGTTCCTCTTTCTTTGCGGTTCGTCCTGAAGGTGAACAGATGGAAACTTGTGGAGAGGTGTGGTTTGGTAGCCTCCAGTATAGCGGTAACTGGCGTATGGATCTTGAAAAGTATCCTCGCGGAGAGCTTCAGGTAACAGGAGGAATTAACTTTTGGGATCAGTCGCTGATGCTTAAACCGGGGAAAAGCTTTACAACTCCTAAGATGATCATCGGTTATACTTGCCGGGGAATGGAAGGGGTTTCTCAAAACTTGGCTTCTTATACGCGTGAGAAGATTCTTTATCCCTCTCATCGTTCGAAAGTACGTCCGGTATTGTATAATAGTTGGTATGCTACGACATTTGACGTGAATGAAGAGCATCAATTAGCTTTAGCGAAAATAGCGAAGGAACTGGGTGTGGAGATCTTTGTGATTGATGATGGTTGGTTTAAAGGCCGTATTAATGATAAAGGCGGACTAGGGGATTGGACGGTCGATAAGAATAAATTTCCAAATGGCTTGCAGCCCATGATTGATAAGATTAATGCGATGGGATTGGATTTTGGCATTTGGATAGAACCGGAAATGGTTAATCCGAATAGTGATTTGTACCGGACCCACCCGGACTGGGTATTCCATTATCCTAACCGGACACGTCATGAAGGGCGCAATCAGTTGATGTTGAACCTTGCGCGTGAGGATGTATATCAATATTTGTACGATAGCTTCTCTAAATTATTGCGTGAGAATAATATCAAATTTATTAAATGGGACATGAATAAATCCTTGACTGATCCGGGATTTCCTTCTGCTCCATCGGATGAACAACGGGCAGTCCGTATTAAATATGTAGAAAACTTATATCGTTTACTGGAAACTCTACGTGCTGAATTCCCGGATGTATGGTTTGAAAATTGTGCGAGTGGAGGTGGTAGGGTTGACCTAGGGATGATGGCACGTACTGATTTCTCTTGGGCCAGCGACAATACAGATCCGGTGGAGAGGACATTTATACAATATGCTTTCCTGAATGCGTTCCCTTCTAATTCAATGATTAGCTGGGTGACACATGAAGATTGGCATAAGCAGAATCACCCGTTGGAATTTAAATTTGATGTATCTATGTGCGGGGTGCTGGGCGTTGGTTATGATATAACGAAATGGACTGACAAGGAAAAAGCTGTGGCACGTGAGAAAATTGCCCGTTATAAAGAAATCCGGGAAACAGTTCACAATGGTGACCTTTATCGTTTGGTTTCACCTTATGAGAATAACCGGAGCGTACTCCAGTTTGTAAATAAGGCAAAGACTGAGGCGGTTGTGTTTGTATATAACCTGGCAGAATATCCGGATAATGCGATACTCCAGACGAAACGATCTAAATTGATAAAGTTACGTGGGCTTCAGCCGGAAGTTTCTTATAAAGTTGAAGGGATAGATGGAACATATAAAGGAGCCCAACTGATGGATATCGGCATCCAATTCCCTGTTCGTGGGGCGTTTAAGAGTGGTATATTTAAAATAGTAAAACAATAAACATAGTCTTGTTGATGAAATTACTATCTGCATCAACCTTCAGCGGAGGAAGCCCGACTTCTTCCGCTGAACTGATTACGTTAAGGAACCGTAATGGGCTTGTCGCTCAGTTCACCAACTATGGTGCCCGTTGGGTCAGTATGTGGACACCCGACCGTAACGGTAACTTGTCTGATGTTATCCTTGGGTTCGATACGATCGATGGTTATCTGAAAGCGGGGGAAAGATATCACGGTGCCATTGTAGGCCGTGTTTGCGGACGAATCAGTAATGCGCATTTCAAAATAGGAAAGCGGGAGTATCCGCTAGCTTCCAATGATGCCTATGGTACACCTGTTCGTAACCATTTACACGGTGGAATCAATGCTTTTCATAACTGTTATTGGAAATCCCATACCTATATTACCCCCTTGGGAGAGGAGGCGGTCGAGTTCACAAATATTTCACAAAACGGTGAGGAGGGTTATCCCGGCAACCTGCATGTAAAAGTTACTTATTCGCTGAGGGAAGATAATGCTCTCAGGATGGAATGTGAAGCAACGACTGATCGTCCGACTCCTGTTAACTTGACGAATCATGCTTTTTTCAACTTGCAATCCTCTTCCTTGATACCTGGTGAAATGAATGTATTATCCCATTTGCTTGTTCTCAATGCCTCTGCTATTATTGCTTGCGACAGCGAGCTGATCCCGACCGGGCAGCTGTTGCCGGTTGATGATACACTGCTGGATTTCCGTGTATCTCGTACTATAGCCTCGTCGTTAATGCGGGAACATTCTCAAATACAGAAGGGTAAAGGTTTCTCTCTAGCTTATGCTTTGGATGAAGCGGAAGAGGGCGGATTGAGCTTTGCCGCTCGTTTGTCGGATGAAATTAGCGGAAGAAAGATGGAGATTTATACCAATCAGCCCTCTGTTCAAGTGTATAATGGCTATTTTATGGATGGAACAGATATCGGGAAGGAGCAAACTCGCTATTATGCTAGTGCTGGTATCGCTATCGAACCTCAGGGTTATCCGGATGCTCCCAACCAGCCCTCTTTCCCTTCTATCTTGATTGATGAGACGAAAAAGTACCGGCATATTACTGAGTACCGTTTTTCTTTGGATTGAGATTCTCTTTATTTTATTCCCGAAGTCCCCAACTCGGTTGAGAGTTGGGGCGGGAATGCTTTATATGGATAGGGATAGTTCTTATGAAACAGAAGGCTTATGTTGTAGGCCCCGTTTGTACAAGAGCAAATGTAATTTATGTTTTTGGAATAAAGGAGCTAAAACGGGGGGGCTGTTGTGACAAATGGTCAATTGTTATATGACATTTAGATTTTAATTTTTGAAATAGAGTGAGTTATAGAAGGCCCTATAAATGAGAAAAGCCTTTGAGAATTCGTTCCCAAAGGCTTTCTTTATTAGGTTTGAATGATTTTACACCAATGGTTCGAAAGGCAATTCCGTATCTTTCCGGTAACCCGTACCGTTAAAAGTAGCGATTAATTCTCCGCTCTCATTCGTGATCCGGACTTCGCAATTCGCTAATCTTTTATGGCTGAAAGCCTCTTTTGCCTCCGCATATAAATAGCCCTTGCTCTCGGCTTTGAAAAAATTGATAGTGGAGGTGATGGACAAGGTAAGTCGTGCGTGGCTATTGGTAGCTGCCGCGAACGCTAAATCCGCCAAGGTAAAGATCGCTCCTCCTTGACATACGCCACCTCCATTCAGATGTTCCGGTTTAATAAGCATACGTGCCTTCGCGTAACCATTACCGGTTTCCAATAGTTCTACACCCGCTAGCAAGGCGAATTTGTCACCTTGAAGAAACTCTTGAATCGTCATAGCTTATTTGCTTAGTTTCCATTCCGCACCATCCTTGGTATCCTTTATCTCGAATCCCATCGCGGTTAATTCGTTACGGATTTTATCGGAAGTCGCCCAGTCTTTGTTTGCCTTCGCTTGTTGGCGGATGGATAATAATAAGTCTACGGCCTTGCTGAAAGTCTCGTAATTACTGCCACCTGCGGAAGCCTCGTCTTTCATACCTAGGATGTCGAACAAGAACAAGTGGAATACCTCTTGTAATTCTTTCAGGTCCTCCTCGGTTATGGTAGCCTTGCCGTCTTTTATCGAATTGATCGCACGGGCGGCATCGAATAGATGAGAAATCACGATCGGTGAGTTCAAATCGTCATTCATGGCCTCGAAACATTTCTCACGAAGACCTCTCGTGTCTACAGTAGAGGTAGCGGACGGTTTCAACTTCATCAAATGTCCGTATGCCTCCATCAAGCGTGACAAGCCCTTCTCGGCAGCTTGCAAAGCCTCATTGCTGAAATCAACCGTGCTGCGGTAATGCGCTTGCAGGATGAAGAAACGGATGGTCATGGCGGAATACGCTTGTTGCAAGGAGGCGTGATCGCCCGTGAAAAATTGATCCAGCGTGATGAAATTGCCCAGCGACTTACCCATCTTCTGCCCGTTGATGGTGATCATATTGTTGTGCATCCAATAATGAACCATATCATCTCCTTGGGAAGCCACGGCTTGCGCGATCTCGCATTCATGGTGCGGGAAGATCAAGTCCATGCCACCCCCGTGGATGTCGAAATGCTCCCCGAGGTATTTCTTGCCCATAGCGGTACATTCGCAGTGCCAACCGGGGAAGCCGTCGCTCCACGGAGACGGCCAACGCATGATATGCTCCGGCTGGGCGCATTTCCAAAGGGCGAAGTCGATGGCGTTATGCTTCTCGTCCTGCCCGTCCAACGCGCGGGTCGTATTCAACATATCCTCGATATTGCGACCCGAGAGGATGCCGTATTTATGATCTTTATTATATTTCTCTACGTCGAAATAGACGGAGCCTTGACTCTCGTAAGCGTAGCCGTTATCCAGAATCTTCTTGACTAACTCGATTTGTTCGATAATATGTCCGGAAGCGTGCGGCTCGATGCTGGGAGGAAGTACGTTCAGCGCATCCATCGCTTGATGATAACGATTGAGGTAATATTGAACCACTTCCATCGGCTCCAACTGTTCTAGCCGTGCCTTCTTGGCGATCTTATCCTCCCCATCATCGGCATCGTGCTCCAGATGCCCTACATCCGTTATATTACGTACATAACGCACTTTATATCCTAGGTGGGTAAGGTAACGGAATAGCAAGTCGAACGTGATCGCCGGACGTGCGTGTCCCAAGTGGGCGTCACCATAAACCGTGGGGCCACATACGTACATACCTACATGCGGCTCGTGCAGGGGTATGAATTGCTCCTTCTTTCTCGTAAGCGTGTTGTAAATATTCAATGGATGTTCCATATTCTATTATATATTTAGGAATCGCGAACTTACATAAAATCCTTGGTATTATCAAGCTGATCGTGAATAGTCTGTAGTTTTCATAGGCATTCATTGACTCTTGATGACTTCCGACGGATTCTCATTGGCTGCCTTACATACCTGTTCACGTATCGTACCTAGAACCATGCTGGTAATGGTGATGAATATTCCCACCAACCACCAGATATGGATTTGGATGCGATAGGCGTAGCCTTGCAACCAGTAGTTCATGACGAGATAGCTGATCGGGAAAGCGATGATTCCGGCGATGACAATTAATCGCATGTATTCCTTGAAGAACAAGAAAATGATCTCGGAGGCTTTCGAGCCTACTACTTTCCGGATAGCGATCTCTTTACGCCGCCGTTTCGTGGAGGCTGTAGCGACGGCGTAGATGCCGAACAAGGAGATTAGCAAACAGGCGAAAGCGAGGAACGAGAATATTTTCAGCCCGACGATCTCGGATTGGTTCAGTTGATCGTAAAGCGTTCCGATCGGGGTGATCCGGGTATCCGCTAATGTCGGGTCTATCTTGGGCAGTAGCTCCGTGATATGGTGGGCGATGTTTCCTTCCTCGCCCGGTATGACCCGGATATACAGATTATTCACCAGTCCACCCGAAGGAATGAATAGCATCGGATGGATACTTTCCCGGAAAGATAGCGCATGGAAATCGTTGACGACACCGACGATCTCGTATTCTTTGATCACGCTGAAATCTGACCACCACGGCATACGGATGATGCTGCCGACTGGGTCTTGTAAGCCCATGGCACGAACCGCCGACTCGTTGAGCACGACACTAAGTTCGTTGCCTTCTGTCCACCATCGGCCCATTAACATCTTTAGGTCGAAGGTCTCACCAAATCGGTGATCGGTTCCATAGAGGTGGAAGTCCACCTTTGTGTCCAGCGGTTTTCCCTCCCATTCCACATTCGTGAAGATCGCCATGGGATCGACATGATGTTGAGGCTTAAAGTTCGTGTCGGTGAAACTTTTGACCTGCGGCAGGGCACTTAACTCTTGCATCAACGTGGATTCTATTTTCCCGGATACGTCTACGAAGCCGGATAGTTGGATAAGGCCTTTTGGATCGAAACCTAAATCTTTTTGATTTACGAATCGCATTTGCTCCATGACAACCAGTGATGCTACGATGAACAGGATACTGATCATCAATTGTAAGGTCACGGCCATGCGGCGTAACAAAAGGGGTTTGACTGTCTCTTTGGGAACGAGCGAGGTGGTTGCCGTATGGCTGAACTGCCCGAAGAATACTAATCCTGCACATTGGAGGATGAGGAATGTACCTATACCTACCCCTGCGAAAAGAAACAGGAACCGGCCCATCTCCAAATCAATCTCCAGCCATCGGGCGAAAAGCGGCTTGACTTGGACTATGAAGATCAAGGCTACCAACAAGGATGCAAGTACGGAACAGCCTAGTTCGACAGACATTTGTTCGATCAATTGCTTTCTCGTTGCGCCGTTGACCGTCCGTAAACGCCATTCCCGCACACGTTGCCGAAAGAGATCCATATAGGAATTCAAGAAATTGAAGAGGGCGGCAAACAATAATAGGGCACCAGATACGACAAACAAGCCGATGAAATTTAAGGTGAAGGGTGTATCTTCATTCAGATGATGCCGGATCTCACGGATGGGGAGTGTTCGCAACTCGATCTCCTTGTTCACCCCGATACGTTCAGGTAGCTCTTTTAGTTGATTGGCGAAGGCTTTTGGGTCTGAGCTTGGATGGAGTTTCACGTATAAGTCCATCACGAAGAAGCTCCATTGTGCCTCTGGAGGTAACTGGGAGAAATGCTGTATCATGTTATGGTTGATGATCGCGTCGAACGGTAGATTGGTATGGGGTGATGGGTCTTTCACCACAGCCGTGACGATGTAGGGAGGTAAGGAGGCTCTCATCAAGGTGTGTATCGGTTGCCCGATCGCCTTTTCCGCGTCGCCAAATAGACGGACCGCCGTACGTTCGCTCAAGATCATGTTGTTTACGATTTGTAGCGGATGATTCATTTCTCCACAAACAAAAGTTTGCGGGAATACCTCTAGGAACGTGCTGTCCGTATAAAGCATATTCATTTGGATATAAGGAGTCGCTTGGGTACGGCAGTTTTCGGTTGAAAGCATAAGCGTGGTGGAGGCTTCGATAGCTGGGACTTGCTCTCGTAAGCTATTCTCGATACCTTTCGAGGCTCCTTTGTTCACTTTACCGGATTGTTTCTCGGCGCTATAGACACGGTAGATGGATTCGGAATCCTTGTAGAAAGAATCGTAAGTGGTCTCATGATCCATCCAATAGAGTATGGGCACGAAACAGACGAGGGCGAAAGCCAGCCCTAGGATACTGATGGAGGCGCTGACTTTATACTTCCAGATGTTTTTGAAGGCAATGACACAGTAATGTATTAACATGGCAATTCCGTTTTTTGATGATATCGCTGATGACTCAATTTCGCTGAATCCGACTCAAATATTATGCCATAAATGTAACGTATTAGAAAATAGAATCATAGAAAAATCTGTATTTCTTCATGTAGTGCGATAGCGTACATTTTTTGTGCGATAATGCACGTACAAGCTGTCTTTATTCCCTTTATCTTTGTCCGTATGGAAGAAAAGGGGAAAATATTGATCATCGACGATAATAAGGATGTGTTGTTCGCATTGAACTTACTGTTGGAGCCGTACATGCAAAAGGTGAAGGTAACGACACAACCGGCACGCATCGAGTATTTCATGCGGACGTTTCAACCGGACGTGGTCTTGCTGGATATGAATTTCCATCGGGATGCCGTGAGCGGGCAGGAGGGTTTTGAGTATTTGGGACAAATCTTGGAGATCGATCCGCAAGCGGTCGTGATCTTCATGACGGCCTATTCGGATATAGAGAAGGCGGTCAAGGCCATTAAGGTAGGAGCTACCGATTTCATCTCCAAGCCGTGGGAAACGGAGAAGTTACTGGCTACCCTCTCGTCGGGCATTCGATTGAGCCATTCCCGTAAGGAGGTAGGACGTTTGCGAGAGCAAATGAAAGCCATGAAGGAGGACGACACATTGCCGGAATTGATAGGTGAGTCGCCGGCTATGCTGAAGGTAAAAGACACGATCTACAAACTTGTGGAGACCGACGCGAATATATTGATTACCGGCGAGAGCGGTACGGGAAAGGATTTGGTGGCTCGTTTGTTGAGGCATTACTCGCCCCGGCGTGACGATGCTTTCGTGACGATCGATTTGGGAAGCATCCCGGAACAATTATTTGAGAGTGAGTTGTTCGGCTATGAGAAAGGTGCCTTCACGGATGCCCGAAGATCCAAGCCGGGACGTATGGAGATGGCTTCCGGCGGTACGCTCTTTCTGGACGAGATCGGGAATCTATCTTTGCCGATGCAATCTAAATTGCTGACAGCTATAGAGAAACGTCATATCACCCGTTTGGGAGCGGTGGAACCGATCTCGATCGATGTCCGTTTGATCTGCGCCACCAACGCCAATCTGCGTCAGCTGGTGGGCGAGGGGAGTTTCCGGCAAGACTTGCTCTATCGGATCAATACCATAGAGATAGCCATACCACCGCTGCGTGAGCGGGGAGAGGATATCTTGATGCTGGCCGATCATTTCCAGAGGCTGTATAGCCGGAAATACAAGAAAACGATCAAAGGGTTGAGCCGGGAGACGGGGAGTAAGCTGATGAAATACCCTTGGCCCGGTAATGTCCGGGAGTTGCAGCATGTTTTGGAGCGAGCCGTGATCTTGAACGAGGGCACGGTGCTGAGACCGGATGATTTCCCTCTCTATACGGCCTCGTACGAGCGAAAGAAGGAACCGGACCCTGATTTGAATCTAGAGCAAGCCGAGCGGAAAATCATTGAGCGCGCCTTGCGGCAAAGCAATGGCAATATGAGCTATGCCGCCGAGCTATTGGGTATCACCCGTTTTTCCTTGTATCGTAAAATAGAGAAGTTCGGCTTATGAGATCGTATGCGTTCACGGTCATCTCGCACATCGTAGGCATCGTCTTGTCTACGGGAGTCCTGTTCTATTGCGTGCATGAGGAGATTATCTTTTGTCCTACTTTTTGCGGGATCGCGATCTTGTATTTCTCGATTCATCTTTATTTCATACAGATGCGGCAGGTGAAGTATTGGCGTTATGTGGTGGATTGCTTGCGGCAGCAAGACTTGATCCAGATCGTTCGTTCACCTTATGAGGATAAGGTGATGCGGGAGTTGGCGGACGATTTGTCCGAGGCCCTGCGATCTTTGCGTGGCCGATTGATGGACGAGGAGGTAAGGCGGCAGTATTTTGAGAGTCTGTTGAATAAGGTGGACACTGCCGTACTCGTTACTGACAGGGAAGGGGCTATTGAATGGAAGAACCGGGCCGCCGACGCGTTGCTGGATACGAGGTGTCGGTTACCCAATGAGTTCTTGGAGGCTATCAAGGCGGGGAAGACGGTGGTGCGTTACGGAAAACCATCCGTTCCGCAAGATTGGGCGATCGATGCCACTCGTATCGACTTGCGAGGTTGCGAGCGTTGGATCGTCAGCTTGAAGAACATCCATTCTACCTTGGAGCGGAATGAGATGGAGGCTTGGCAGAAATTGATCCGTGTCTTGACGCACGAGATCATGAACTCCATCACACCCGTTATCTCGTTGTCCGAGACCTTGAGCAAACGTTGTAAAGCAGATCCGGATGATGTCCGGAATCGTTCGTATATCCAGCATGGGGTGAATGTCATCCATCGCCGGAGTAAAGGGTTGCTGGATTTCGTTGAGAATTACCGGAGATTGACCCGGATCGCCTCTCCGGTAAAGACCCGTATCTTAGTGAAAGATTTCTTTTCGGATTTAAGGCGTTTGTGCCCTGAGCCTTCTATCCGTTTCCGCTTGCCGGACGAGCCTCTGGAATGGTTCGCGGATCGGGCGCAGATGGAGCAGGTCTTCTTGAACTTACTGAAGAATGCTTGTGAGGCTTGTGCGGAAAAGCCAAACCCCGAGATTATCGTGGCGGCTCAGCGGGAGGGAAACGAACTCGTCTTTACCGTGCGAGACAACGGTATCGGTGTCTTACCCGAGGTTATCGACCGGGTTTTTGTACCTTTCTTTACCACCAAGCCCTCCGGCTCGGGTATCGGTTTAAGCATCTGTAAGCAAATAATCACCTTGCATGGCGGCCATATCTCGGTAGAATCCGAGAATGGAAAGGGTAGCTGTTTCTTTTTGTACTTTAATTGATTATCAGCCTATTGCAGTTTTTCTAAATTTCTTATACGGAAAACTTTAGTTTCTTCAAGGAAAAACTTTCGTTTCTATATAGGGAAACAAAAGTTTCTTACTGAGGAAACTTTTGTTTTATTAGGAGAAAACTCAGGCTGCTATTATAGGAGATTCGTGATAGGATTCATGAGACGGAAAGTTATTGTCTGTTTTTAGTGCGCTTACCCTGTAAAATACATACCTTCGCGGATATATTTAATTGATTTTCTATGAAATGGTATCTATGGGGGGCAGTTGTCCTGCTTTATTCCCTGTTTGGAAGCGCTTGTTCTACGGAACGGAGGTATGATTTGTCGGCTTATGGTTTATCCCCGGTCGAGAATGTGGATAATGCGCCCGCTATGGCGAGGGCATTGGAGCAGATACGGGAGAAATGCGAGGAAAACCAGACAATTGTGGTGACCTTGCCTAAGGGCCGCTATGAGTTTTATCCCGATAGCGCGGCGGAGCGTGTCTATTTCATCTCGAATCATGATCAAATGAATCCGAAGAAAGTAGGTTTGCCTTTCGAGGGGATGAAGAATATGGTGTTCGACGGGCAAGGCTCGGAGTTAATCTTCCACGGCAGGATGTTGCCGGTCTCTTTGCTGGATTCGAGGAATTGTGTCTTGAAGAATTTCAGTATAGACTTCAAGCATCCTCAGATTTCACAGGTAAAAGTGGTGGAGAACGATACGCTGAAAGGCGGGATCACCTTCGAGGTGGCTCCATGGGTACGCTATGAGATACGGGATAGCGTGTTTGTAGCGAAGGGAGAAGGCTGGGAGTTGACTCCCGGTTCCGGTATCGCCTTCGAGGGAGATACACGTCATTTGGTGTATAATACAAGCGATATCCCGATAGGCGTGCGGGGCTTGATCGAGGTTTCTCCAAGGCTGATAAAGTCTCCCCGTTGGAAAGACAGCCGTTTGGTGCCCGGTACGGTGATCGCCATGCGTTCTTGGGAACGTCCGGCTCCCGGTGTCTTCCTGTATCATGACGTGAATACGACTCTGGAGAATATCAAGGTTCATTATGCCGAGGGAATGGGCCTCTTGGCGCAAGTGAGCGAGAATATCACGCTGGATGGTTTCTCCGTTTGCTTGAAAGGGGCGGACGATCCGCGGTATTTCACGACACAGGCGGACGCTACCCATTTCTCGGCCTGCAAGGGAGCGATCCTCTCCAAGAATGGCTTGTACGAAGGGATGATGGACGACGCTATCAATGTGCATGGAACTTACCTGAAAGTGGTGAGACGAGTGAATGACTCGACCTTGGTAGGCCGGTATATGCACCCGCAATCGTATGGTTTCGAATGGGGAAGGGTAGGGGATTCCGTGCAGTTCATCCATTCGAGCACCATGGAATTGATAGGGGCGAGAAACCGCATTGCCGCTATCAAGGCGGTAGATCAACCGGATTACCGAGGGGCGAAGGAGTTCGAGATCCGGTTTGAGAATACGGTGAATCCTTCGATCCATGAGGGAAGCGGCTTCGGCATAGAGAATCTGGAGTGGACGCCGACGGTCCTATTCTCGGATAACGTGATCCGGAATAACCGTGCCCGCGGTTCCTTGTTCAGCACGCCTCGGCAAACGGTCGTAGAGAATAATGTTTTCGATCATACCTCGGGGACGGCGATCCTGCTGTGCGGTGATTGCAATGGTTGGTTCGAGACCGGCGCTTGCCGGAACGTGTTGATCCGTAAGAATAAGTTCATCAACTCCTTGACGAATATGTTCCAATTTACGAACGCTATTATCTCTATTTATCCCGAAATCCCGGATTTAGCGTCGCAAAGGAAATATTTCCATAGTGATATCGTGATCGACGCGAACGAGTTTATTACGTTCGATAGGCCATTGGTATACGCCAAGTCCGTGGACGGGTTGGTCTTCACGAATAATATTGTCAAACAAAATAAGGAATACCCAGCCTTCCATTGGAATAACCATCGTTTCTATTTCCAGCGGGTGATCCATTCGAAAATAGAGAACAACTATTTTGATGAAGGGTTTATCCGGGAGAGGGATGTCTTAGAGGAAAATAACGGATATGATATATAGGAAATTAATCGTCTTGGCAAGCCTTTTGATAGGCTTCGTAAACATTGCGTTCGCCGGCGTTGGTGATCTCGATACGTTAAACGTACGTTCTCAAGCCCCTGTCAAGGAGAGAATGCCTGTCGTCGCCTATAAGTTTAACCCGAAAAGCTTGATTCTTCCGGCCTCATTGATAACGGTGGGAGCCGTAGGCACGGCGATCGACGGGATGAATGACTTTCACCTGTTTTCCCGGAAAGATTCCGTGAAGCAAATCCATATCGACAATTACTTGGAGTGGGGAATGCTGGGTTGGGTATTTGTCTGCGACCTTATGGGAAAAGAGAAGCATAACTGGGTGGACCAACTTTGCTTGGTCGCTTTAGCGGAAGGGATGAACGGATTGATGGTGCATGGGCTGAAGAACTGGGTAAACGAGCCTCGCCCGGACGGGGCGCCTTATTCGTTTCCGTCCGGACATACCTCGAATGCTTTCTTAGGGGCGCATATGGCTTATAAGGAATTTAAGGATAGCTCGCCTATACTCGCTTACTCGGGTTATGCGATAGCGGCGTTCGTGGCGGGTTCCCGCTTATACAATAATAGGCATTGGGTGGCGGATGTAGTAGCCGGCGCGGGTTTCGGGATCTTGTCGGTAGAGTTATCGTATCTGATCTATTTCCCGATTCGTAACGCTATCGCCCGGCGGATCAATCGAAATGTGAAGAACTGCCCGATCGTGGCCGCTCCGGTATTCAGTTCGAATATGGCGGGATTCTATCTGACTTATCAATTTTAATGCGTCTTATGAATAAAGCGCATACCGGCTTATAGAGACTGGTTGATGCGCAAAAGCTCCTCTATATGTGTGCGGTCGTTGCTGAGGCGTGGGATCTTGTGTTGGCCGCCTAATTTACCTTTCTGCTTGAGCCATTCATAGAAAGCACCGTCGTGGGCGATAACGATTTCCAGCGGTTGAAGGGAGATCTCTTTATACCGCTTCGCCTCATAGTCCGAGTTCAGCTTTTGTAAGTTCAGATCTAATAAAGTGGCGAATTCATCGAGAGATTCCGGTTTCTTGTCAAACTCGATAAACCATTGGTGCCGTCCTTTCGCCTTATCCAGCATAAAGAGTGGGGCGGCGGTATATTCTTTTACTTTCGCCCCGGTTCGTAGGCAAGTCATGGCAATCGCCTTATCGGCGTTATCCACCATTAGCTCCTCGCCGAAGGCGTTGATAAAGTGCTTGGTACGTCCGGAGATAACGAATTTATGAGGGAATAACGAGGTGAAACGTACCGTATCCCCGATCTGATAGCGCCATAATCCTCCCGAGGTCGTGATCACCATCGCATAGTTTTTCCCGGTCTCTACCGATTCCAGCGGTAACACGGTCGGATGGGCGCTACCCACCTCGTTCATCGGGATGAACTCATAGAAAATACCGTAATCCGGCATCATAAGCAAACTGGGGTCTGTCGGATCGTCTTGCAGCCCGAAGAAGCCCTCGGATGCGTTATAGGTCTCCATATAATGCATCTTATTCGATGGAATCAAGGTTTTATATTGCTCCCGGTAAGGCTCGAAACTGATTCCCCCATGGAAGAAGACCTCCAGATTAGGCCATACGTCCGTAAGATATTCCCTACCCGTTTTTTTCAATACGGCCTTGATCAATACCAACATCCAAGAAGGAACACCGGATAGGCTGTTTACATCCTTATTCCAAGTGTTCTCCACGATCGCCTTGATCTTGCTTTCCCATTCATCCATTAGGATAATGGGTTTCTTGGGGACGCGTATTAAATTGACGAGCGGATTGAGATTTTGAAGTAATACGGCGGATAAGTCGCCTTGATGAGCCTCGGAGTTTAGCGGGGAGGGGCTATGGCTACCGCCCAATATCAAGCCTTTCTTGGAGAAGAAACGGCTTTCCGGGTTGTTCCGCAGATAAATGGCTACGCAATCAAAGCCGCCTTTATAGTGGCAACCCTTTAATATCTCGGGGGTGACGGGCAGGAATTTACTTTTGTCGTTCGTGGTCCCGCTACTCTTAGCGTACCACCGCACCACCGAAGGCCAGAGAATATTCCTTTCTCCGTTTATCATTCGGGTGACATACGGCTTTATCTCGTCATAAGTCTGTAAGGGAAGACGTTGGCAGAAGTCAGAATAAGAGCGAATGCTTTTATAATCATATTTGAGTCCCCATTCCGTCTTGCGTGCCGTCGAAAGCAGAGCATGCAGCTGTTTGCGCTGGATATGGTCTATATCCTGCCCAAATCGTCCGATCTCCGTTTGTCGATGGCGGAAAAGGAGCGAAATCGTCTGTGTTAAAATATCCATGCTCTTTTTATTTGTTCGAGTGCAAATGTAGGCATTCTCTTTTTATTTATATCTTTGCTAGGTACTAAATTAACGTTACGATGAAAATAGGGATTCTCTCATCGGGTGGCGATTGCCCCGGTATCAACGCTACGATCCGTGGTGTTGGCAAGACCGCTATCATGCATTACGGCATGGAAGTGATAGGTATTCATAGCGGTTTTATAGGTCTTTTGAATAAAGACGTCCAAGTTTTCGATGAACGGAGCTTATCCGGCATATTAAATTTAGGGGGAACCATTTTAGGAACGTCCAGAGAGAAGCCTTTCCGTAAGCTCTTGGCCTCGGGAGATTCGGAAAAGCCGGAGATCATTAAGAAAAATTATGAGGAGCTGGGGCTGGACTGCTTGGTTTGTATCGGAGGAAACGGTACGCAGAAGACGGCCAATCTGTTATCTCAGATCGGATTGAACGTGATAGGCGTTCCCAAGACAATCGATAATGACATATGGGGTACGGATATTACGTTCGGTTTTAATACCGCCGTGAATATCGCCACGGAATCTATAGACCGTCTTCATTCTACAGCTAGTTCACATAAGCGGGTGATGGTCGTGGAGGTGATGGGCCATCATGCCGGATGGATCGCCTTGTATGCCGGGATGGCTGGAGGTGCCGACGTGATCTTACTTCCGGAATTGGGATACGATATCGATAAGGTGAACGAGGCGATCTTGGATCGGGCTCGCAGGGGCAAACCTTATTCCATCGTTGTAGTAGCCGAGGGTATCGAGACTCCGGATAAAAAGCGTCCTTCTGATTATATTACCCGGGCTATCGAGGCGGGAACGGGTATCGAGACCCGGGATACCGTATTGGGATACACCCAACGGGGTGGAAACCCCTCTCCGTTCGACCGTAACCTTGCGACTCGCTTGGGAGGCCATGCCACGGAACTGATCGCTAATGGTGAATTCGGACGTATGGTTTGTATGAAAGGAGATAGGGTAGAATCCATTCCCTTGTTAGAAGTAGCGGGAAAACTAAAATTAGTGACACCGGATCATGATTTGATCGTACAAGGAAAACGGATGGGGGTAACATTCGGGAAATAAAATAAAAAAGGTTGTGTGTCAGAGAACGCACAACCTTTTTTACTTTATACTAGTAGGCGGCCGTTTATTTCTTAATACCTTGAACGGTTTGGCTTCCCTTTTCGGTAGTCAAGCGAAAGATATACATTCCAGTGGCAAAATCACCCGTGCTGAGACTGCTTCCCGGTTGCGGGACGCTACGTATCAACTTTCCATCGGCCCTGTAGATCTCAAGCGATTTCAGTTGTTGATAATTCTGGATCTGTACTTCATTCGAGAAGATACGTGGTTGAATATCTACTTCTTCGTCTGTTGGCTTCAGTTCGTTACCTACGCTCGTTTCCGGAATTACCGTAGCCGGGGCGCTCTCGTCGGTACCATAAAGTGCCGTTACTTGGAGCAGAGGGGTACTTGTTGTCAGATTTTTCACCGCATAATTCCGTTGAGAAACAGGTAATGTCGTCAGTTCCCGGGTATCTTGATATACCTTATAACCGGTCAGCTCCGGAAAAGCCGTGATCAACTCTGCTTCTTGCGCATCGGAGGCGATAGCCAGTTTCCGGAATGATAATCGGCCCGTTCTCATGGGTTGCGGTTTCTCCGAGAAAGTGCTCGTGGAGAATACGGAACTCGAGGGGAGCTCACCTTCTTCCGCGCTTATTACGATCGATAACACAACATTGGCATCTAGCTCATCATCTGAGAATGTTTCCCATTTTTTTCCGTCCAAAGAATATAAATTCCCTTTTCCGTCGACTGCGGGGCCTTCATCGGAGCATGCCGGGTATGTGTTATTGGCATAGCTTATCACATGAATGGCTACCAGTAAATCCTGCTTCGCGTCGATTACGAATGGTGTTTTAAGTGTGACCGAATTTATTTTACCTGATTTCAGTTGAGTGAAACTCTCTTCATACTCCCGGTTTCCCTGTTTGATATAGACTCCATAAGTGACCCCTTCCTGTGGATAGAAATTAACCTTCCGGATCGTTTTTTTATGCACCGGTTGTAGATCTTTCGTATCCCATTTCTGAGCGAAATAGAATGGATCTCCTCCGAGACCGAACTGTTGATAACGATCTTGTGATCCCCAACCAGCTATTTTTTCGAGGACTGGGGCATTCCATGTCAGTTGAATCTCACCCGTGGAGATCTGTTTGTATTTCAAATCAGTCGGACCTTCATACTCGTTTCCGATCGTTTTCCCATCCTGCGTCATTCCCTGCAACGAGGTGACGCCCGTTCCGAGTGGATCTAGCCAGACATCCATCCGGGCTGTATCATTATCACTGTATTTATTCCAGTGATAATACAATTTACCGTATAAATTCAATCCTTCGGGCAGTTCGCAACTGGAGCTTCCACCGCTCAGCGTACCTATAATCAAGCCTTTGCTATTAAATAAAGGCGAGCCGGAAGAACCTCCCTCGGTCACCCCGTGTCCGTTTAACGTGGCATCGAAAGTAGCGTTCCAATGAGCGTTCGTAGCCCCGGTTTTCCCAACATCACTATTACGCCATGTAATCGATTCTGTCGGATAATTTCCATAGGTGGAGATTTTCATATAATCGCCGGAAGGATGATGGATGCCTACGCCCGAGAGTGAAAGCATATTTGAACGATCCCATCCGTTAAAGAATACATTATAATCGTCGGGGATCTCGTCGTTAAGCAACAGCAACAGTCCGTCGGAACCGTTTTCGACAGGGGTAGAGGCTTTCCGTGTACATCCTACCATGGTTTTTATCGGATAAATGGGTGACTCATTATCGCAGCCCACATGTTCTTGGTGGAAATAAAACAACCAGACCGCTAATTCCTCGGGAGTAACCGTCTGTTCGCCCAGTATATCTTGCGAACAATGGAAGGCGGATAATACATAAGGCTTTTTGTCACGGGCCGTATTATTTACCAGAGAAGCCGTACAAATATAGCTTCCTCCTTCTCCCTCTTTATTACGGATGTATTGAATCATTTGTATCACCCCCTTCTTTTGCTCCTGCCAATCGGCTCCCTCCTCGCAATTGATATTCACTTCGCAAGCTCCTGAAAAGTCGGCTCCCGGTGCTTCCTGTACTTCTGGCATGATCGCTTCAAGATGATTATACCCGTAACCGACCTCCCGGATGCGTAGTCGAGGTGTCTCGCCGGATGGTGCAGGTACATATTCGAGGATCACTTCATCGCCTGCTACGGCTTGGGTTGCGAACGGTCCGTTTTTAGGATGCGTACGATGCGTATAGGCACCCAATACTTGGGTTTTCGCTGCGTTATACAGGTATAACCGGGCACCTTTGGGTATATAAAAATCGGAGTAATACAGGATCAAGGCGATCGCTCCTTTCGCTTGAAGGTGAAGTTGCCATACTTGGCTACCGTCAGGTAGTGAAATCCAATCGCCGCTATTGGCGATGTCGAAGCTGGTTGGAATCGACTTGGCTACACGCAACGGAGCGCCTTGGCTGACCCTCCACGCATCGACCGCCTTGAGGTCTTCCACACTGAAATTCACTGGAACTTGTTCTGCTAGCTTTTCACTTCGAAGTGAACCTGCGAATTGAAAGCTGGGGGGGAGTCCTCCTTCGCTGATCTGCGCCAACGAACTTGAAATCGAGAAATAGCCGATATATAATATGCCGGTTATTAATATTCGGAGAAATTTACTGTACTGTTTTTTCATACATACAACTTTATATGAGCTTATTCTTATATAACTAAGAACTTGGGTATATCAAACGATATACCCAAGTTCTGCTATTTATCATACAGTTTCTTCCTCTGGGAGGTCAGAAAACTCTTTTTCATCGGTTAGTTCACCCGTCTTCTTTTTCTTTGTGGCAGAGATACGTTGCTGGAGTTCTTTGTCTGTCCGCAATCTTTTGACCGCCATTTTAGAAGCCGCTTGCTGGGATTCTTTTTTGGAGTAACCGATACCTATGCCAATTTGCTCGCCGAGCAATTTAATCGCGCTTTGGAATACAGGATTTCCATCATGATCCGTAAAAGACTCTATTAGATCGAACGAGATCGATATTTTGTTCTTTTGGCTCCATTCAATCAAGTTTGACTTGAAATTTATCTCTTTCCGGACGAGTGTATCTACATCGATATACTTTTCTATCATCACGTCACGGATAAACTTATAACAAACGTCATAACCTTGATCCAGATAAATAGCGCCGATCAAAGCCTCGAGCGCATTACCATACATATGATTGTTATGAGAGTTTATCTTGGTTGAATAGACTACCATTTGATCGAGGCCGAGTTGTACGGCGACCTTATTCATCGTTTCCCGTTGTACGATCTTGGAGCGTGTGTTTGTCAAAAAGCCTTCCCGCTTATTCGGGTAGCGCTTATAGACAATATCGGCGACCGCCGCATCCAAAATGCCATCTCCTAAAAATTCAAGACGCTCATTGTTAAGCCATTTACCATCACCCGTCTCTACTGATGATGATTTATGCAACAAGGCCTGCTCGTAAATCTGGAGATTATCCGGATAAAAACCTAGAATCTTTGATAAAGACAAATAAGGCTCCCTACCTTTATTATGCAGGAGCCTTATTCTTTTATGTAGCTGTTTGTATAGCTTTCTAAACACGTTATTTCACGAATTTTTTAACAATGGCGCAAGCGTTGTGTCCACCGAAACCAAACGTATTCGATAAAGCGGCTTTCACTTCTCTCTTTTGAGCCTTATTGAATGTGAAATTCAGTTTATAATCTATTTCAGGATCATCGTCGCCTTCCGCATGGTTAATGGTCGGCGGGATAATACCATCGTTTATAGCCATAATACACAGGATCGCCTCTACCGCTCCGGCAGCACCAAGCAAGTGACCGGTCATTGACTTTGTAGAACTGATATTCAGTTGATAAGCATGTTCTCCGAACACATCTTTGATCGCCTTAACCTCTGAGATATCGCCTACGGGAGTCGATGTTCCATGAACATTGATGTAATCAATATCTTCCGGAGTCATTCCCGCGTCTTCCAATGCGTTGCGCATAACCAGCTTCGCTCCTAAACCATCCGGATGAGAAGCGGTCAAGTGATAAGCATCGGCAGACATTCCGGTTCCAGCGATCTCGCAATATATTTTAGCGCCACGAGCCAATGCGTGCTCCATTTCTTCCAATACCAAGCAAGCTCCACCTTCACCCATCACGAATCCGTCACGGCTAGCGCTGAACGGGCGAGATGCGGTCTCGGGAGAATCATTACGTGTCGATAACGCGTTCATGGAGTTGAATCCACCTACACCCGATTCAGAAACAGCAGCTTCCGCTCCACCGGTGATGATGACGTTAGCCTTGCCTAAACGGATATAATTGAATGCGTCGCTGATAGCGTTTGTAGAAGATGCACAAGCTGAGACGGTCGCAAAGTTCGGGCCGTGGAATCCATAAAGCATGGAAATATGTCCAGCCGCGATATCCGAGATCATTTTCGGGATGAAGAACGGGTTAAACTTCGGACCGATCGTATCCTTGATCTTCGCATAACTCAATACTTCCTCGTCGAATGTCTTGATACCACCGATACCTGAAGCGAAAATAACGCCGATACGGTTCTTATCTTCGTTATCCAAGTCCATTGCCGCGTCCTCGATCGCTTGTTTCGCCGCGTCGATCGCGAATAAGCTATAACGATCACACTTGCGGGCTTCCTTACGATCCATAACTTTCAACGGATCGAAGCCTTTAACTTCGCATGCAAATTGTGTCTTGAATTTGGATGCATCAAACTGAGTAATAGGTCCAGCGCCACTTTTTCCATTGATAATACCTTCCCATGTTTCGGGGAGGGTATTACCAAGAGGAGTAATAGCTCCAAGACCTGTTACTACAACTCTTTTTAATTCCATACCTTTAGTTAAAAGGATTGATTACTTCGCGTTAGCCTCGATGTAAGCGATAGCGTCACCTACAGTTGTAATCTTTTCTGCTTGATCGTCAGGAATTGAGATACCGAATTCTTTTTCGAACTCCATAATCAATTCTACAGTGTCAAGAGAGTCTGCTCCTAAATCGTTAGTAAAGCTTGCTTCGTTTGTAACTTCTGTTTCTTCAACACTTAACTTGTCAACGATGATAGCTTTTACTCTTTCAGCAACTTCAGACATAACTTTTTCAATTTAGATTAATAAATACGAATATACTTTTTAAATTTGCAGTGCAAAGAAAAGAATTTTTTATGTTACAAAGCAAATTTAATAAGCTAAAAATGCGGAAAACTGCACATTTTTTCTTTTCTTGTGCATTTAAACATCTAAAAATATGAAAAACATAGCGATTTTTGCTTCCGGATCTGGTACGAATGCCGAGAACATCGCCCGATATTTTGCTAACAGTGAAAACGTTAATGTTGCGGTTGTTTTATCAAATAATCGTAATGTTGGCGTGCATGGGCGGGTAAATAAGTTGGGCGTACCTTCTTTCGTGTTTTCACGGGAGGAATTTATTGCCGGTGTGCCGATCTTGGAAAAGTTGGCGGAATATGATGTCTGCCTTATCGTGTTGGCCGGTTTTATGAATAAGATCTCAGACGTGATTCTTCAGGCTTTTCCCGGTAAGATCGTGAACATCCATCCTGCGTTACTCCCTAAATATGGCGGCAAGGGGATGTATGGCATGCATGTGCATGAGGCGGTCGTGAAGGCTGGTGAGCGGGAGTCGGGTATTACTATACATTATATTAATGAGCATTATGATGAGGGCGCTATCATCTTCCAGGCTTCTTGTCCGGTATTACCTTCGGATACGCCGGAGGAGGTAGCCTCGAAAGTGCATGCCCTGGAGTATGCGCATTATCCTCATGTGATCGAAAGTTTACTGTAAGGCTTTTTTGTCATTAGCCTACTTGAAAACCTAGTTTCTGGAGTACGGCGAATTCTTCCGGGTCAGCTTTGATCGCTTGGTAAGCATGGAACTCACGGGGATGGTCATACGCTGCCCTAAATCGCTCGAAATGATGAGGATTCGCTCTTAGTGCTTGGTCGATTACTTCTGGGTTGAAACTTCTCAAGATGGCTCCTTCCACCCGGTGCTCCTTGAATTGTCCCAAGTCGATGAATGGGTTGGTTGGGGCAGGCGGAATGACTTCCTTGATCTTTTCGATACGGATACCGAAAAAGCATCCTATATTCTCTAGGCACATTCGTGTCCCGTTCGCCTTCCCGTCAGCGGAGAAACCGGCTATATGAGGAGTGGCGATCGTGGCTTCCGACAGTAATTCCCGGTCGATATCCGGTTCGTTCTCCCAGCAATCGATGATCAGTTCGCTGACCTTGCCGGTTCGTTTGGCCTGCAATAAGGCCTGCGTATCATGTACGGCACCTCTGCAACTGTTGATAAACCAAGGCTTCCGTTCCAGCTGGTCGAAAAAGGCATGATCGGCTAGATGGCGGGTGGCGAAGCGTCCCTCCTTGGTCAGCGGGACATGCAAGGTGATGATATCCGCCTCTTTCGCGATCGTGTCCAAGGATACGAATCCATCCTCACCTTCCTGCTCGGCACGGGGCGGGTCATTGCGAAGCACACGCATCCCCATGGCCTCGCATAGCCTCTCTACGATACTCCCTACATGGCCTACGCCAACGATACCGATAGTCTTCCCTGCTAGTCTCTCTCCTTTGCGGAGGGCGACGGCTACCAAAGAGGATAATACATATTGCCCCACGGAAGCGGCGTTGCAACCCGGGGCGTTCTTCCACGTGATCCCTGTCTTCTCGCAATAATGGATATCGATATGGTCGTACCCGATCGTGGCTGTCGTGATGAGGCGAACCCGGCTACCTTCCAATAGCTCGCGTGTACATTTATCTATGCTACGTACGATCAAGGCATCCGCGTCTTTTATGTTCGTGGGAGTAAACTCTTTGGAGTCAAGGTAGGATACGTCCGCTATCGGCTCCAAGATCCCTTTTAGGTAAGGAACCGTGTTATCTGCTATTATTTTCATCTTATCAGCTTGATTATCGTTACGCGATATTAAGTAAAAAACAGGGGATATACAAGTGATGATGGCTTCTTGTCGATTTCTATATGCGCTTTTGTTCTCAGCCGAAAGATTCGGGAAAACACGTACGAGTTTCATCCAAAACACGTACGACTTTTTGAAAAAACATGTACGTGTTTTGACGGAAAGATTCTCGTGTTTTTTTGACGCTGATTCTTAGCTTCTTACGTGCGCAGTTCATGAGTAGGCTTATTGTATGGAATTAAAGCTTCTCGGCTTAACTAAGAACGGATAGATTAATGGAAGAGCCGTGCAGTACTTATCTCAGCTTGTGCCGGTTGAAATGCGGCCCTGCCTTGAACAAAAAGAAAAACGTAGACAATACCGTAAGGCAAGCGCCGGACAGGTAGGCGTAGTTGAAGCCACCTAGCTCTTGTGCGATGCTGCCCCCGGCCATCAACCCGATACCGATACCTACATCCCAACTAGTTAGATATGTAGACGTGGCCGTACCCCGCTGGTTATTGGGTGCCAGATTCACGAAAAGCGTGTTGAAAGCAGGGAACATGGTTCCGAATGCCACGCCTTGCGAGAGGGCTATACCTATGTAGAGATAAGAGGAAAATACCGGATTCCAATGCATCAACTCCTTGAGCGCCGCGAGAAGAAAGAATGTGGCCGCCGCCAAATACATCCCGAGGGAGATAACAAGCGTGATCCGTCCTTTATCCACTTGCCGTCCGGAGAACAGGCGGGAGACGGCTAGTCCCACGGCCATAAAGGTGAAATAAAGTCCGGAGTTTACGCTGATCCCGATCTCAGCGGCGTACATCGCTACATAAGTGGTAGTCATACCATAAGGAATGGAGAGTAATAATAGGGAGATACCCGCCCAAGTTCCCTTCACCAAGAAAAAGCGGTCTAGGGAGATCGGTTCTCGTTTGACCGGTTGCTTATAAGGAGTCTTGACCATATAGGCCATGATAAAACCAAGGCTTCCGGATAGCAACGAGCAGGAAAAGATCACGTCGTATGTGAAGTTCCCTTGCATGAACAGACCGATCATCGGCCCGAAACTCATGGCGATGTTATTGGCTAGGCCGTAATAGCCAATACCTTCCCCACGGCGGGAGGAGGGCAAGATATCGATCAGTATCGTATTTCCAGCCACCGTCACCATGCCGAAGGCGAAACCGTGTACGACGCGTAAGGCGATAAAGAGGGTAAGCGCCGTGGCTACCATGTATCCGCCGAATATGGCGGTGAAAATGAAATAAGCCACCAGATATAAGGGACGGCGGGCGAAAGTATCCAGCAAATATCCGGCGAACGGACGGATACAGAGCGCCGCTAGCGTATAGCACGACAAGATAAACCCGATCATAGACTTCCCGATCATGAATTCTTCCTTCAGATAAAAAGGCAAGATCGGCAGGATTAGATAGAAAGCGAAAAAAAGCAGGAAATTCGCCGCTAGTATATAGCAAAAGCTGGGTGTGACGATCTTATCATTATTCATAAAGCCGCTTATTTATCAAGACGCAAAATTAGTTGATTTTTCACAATAGTATCCCCTAAACGACCTAATAATTATAAACGGTAGCGGATCGCTACCAGAAACTCCCGGGGACGGATACGTACCCATGAGGTATAGCTTTCCAACGATGCGTATCGTGTGTATGCGTAGGTACGTTTGTCGAACAGGTTTGTCGCCGTGGCGGTGATTTGCCAACGCCGGGATTTCCATAAGACCGAGAAGTCTGCGAAAACGGCGTTGACGGATTGGTCTTCATTCACGTCATTGTGATAATGATCTACGGAAAGGCTTGCCTCTATGGGTGAGAAAATGTAGGAGAGTTGTACTTGTTGGGTGACGTTCCATAAGGGCGCCAAACGGGTACGTTCTCCTATTTTATTTCCTCCGTACCGGATATCGGTTTGGTAGCTGGTCTCCCAATGGCGGTTGGGAGTCCAGATCACTTTGGGTTCTAGGCGCATGAGACGATATTGATAGGGAAGCCTTTGTCCCCCGCTGCTTTGCTCGGCCTTGCTGATATTAAGGAGCGCCAGGAACGAGGTCTTTAGCCCTAGATCGTAAAAGCCTTTGGATAGCGTGCTTTTGACGGTATATCCGGAACCGTGGTTGGACAGTGGTAAGGAGACTCGTTGTACCTGTCCGTTCTCTATACGTTGCTCGTATATACGATTGTACCACTCCCGGTTGTGTGTTAGGTTTACCGTGGCGAAGAATTCCCGTGCCGTATTCTTGTATTCCCCATAAACGGAATAAAGCTGTTGTCTGTAAACCGGGAGGATTCCGCAATTCCAGACGCTATTCCGGTAATCCGTTTGATAAGGCCGGTCGTATAAGTCGGTCATCTCTCCGTATCTTTCCTTATAGGAGGCGTGCGCCGTGAAACGCCATGCGTAATTCAGTTTGTAGATAATGGACAGGGACGGATTAACCGAGATGCGGGAGAAACCGACCCCTGTATATCCGGTCCATCTGAGAGGAACGCTGAGGGATAGGGTCCATTTATAGGTATTCCATTGGTAATCGGGTGAAAGATAAGTTTGCAGGCTTTTCTCGATATTGCTGATCTCCCCGTTTATGCCCACCGTATATCGCTGGGTGAGGGAACCGCTCTTTTTCAGGAATGAGAAGGAATTATCGGTATAAAAGTCGCGTAAGCTCATTGGATAAGGGTGGTTATCCAAGCGAAGATCGGCCGCGTTGCTGTGGTAACGGAGCGAAGACTGGGCTTCTAACGTGTATTTGTCCAAGCTCCACAGGGTCCGTAAATTATTACGCAAGTCGAGGTTCGGGGTTTTGATGCGTTGGTCCAATGTTCTAAGGCCAGTAGAAATTGTGTTTCCGGTTATATGGGAAAGGCTGGATTGCCAATCTCCGGTGGCTGAGAACTGGTTCTTGAGATACCTTTCCTGCGAGTTGTTTTCCACTCCGATATTTAGGTTGGCTTGATCCGAGCGAATGCGGCTATCGCTTTGTTCAGTTAGATGAATCGTGTCCTCGGATTGGTAATAAGTCGTCTCACTCCCCCTTTCCTGTGTTCGCAGGTCGTGGATATAACCGGCGTTTATACGGAGTTGGGTGTTCTCGTTCAGTTTATATAGGCGATTTGCGGATAGGCTGTGTATGTGGTTGAACAGCCAGCGCTCTTTCTTTAGCGGGGCGGAGAATGAGGGCTGTAGCAGAAATTGGGGAATCTTGGGCTCGGATAAACGGGGTTCGGGTGATTCGGTAAGCGTATTTTGCTCGCCCGATACATCCTGCCCGGTATTATTCCCTTTATATAGATAAGCGGATTGGCTGCTGCGGCTGATCTGCAAGGCGTCAGCGGCTCCTTTCCATAAGAACGGGGATGCGCCGAGACCGCCTTCGGCATTGATCAGCCAGCGATCCCGGAATTCCGGTCTCAGTTTGAGGTTCAACGCTACGTCTTCGGTCTTGATCTTTCTCTGTAACACACGGATCGGTTGGTGGTTCTCCATCACTTGTACGTTCTGCACGGCGTCGGCTCGCAGGTTCTCGCTGATTTGCTTGTATTTCCCGTTGGTGAGATCCAGTCCCTCCACATAAAAATTACGGATATCTTTCCCGTTGTAAGAGATCTTCCCCAGATCATCGATATCGATACCCGGAAGTTTCCGTAATACGTCCTTGATGGATTGATCCTTTGGGGAGAGAAAGCGGGTGACATCATAATTGATCGTATCTTGCCGCCCCCAGACACGTCCCGGACGGATTTCCACCTCCTTTAGGCTGAATACCTGCGGCTCCATCTCAAAACGAAGCGTTTGTCCGGCATGTACGGCTTGTTGCTGGGTTTGGTACCCTAAGAGCGAGACGGAGACGAGAAGTGAGTCCGTCCGCTTCGGTTGGGTGAGGGTAAAGGTCCCTTCATTATTACTTAACGTATAGTTGATCGGAAGGGAAGCGTTGCCTCTGGTTAATTGCACGGTGGCCGCTTCTACCGGCAGTTGGCTTTCCCTGTCGATCACGATCCCTCGGATGACGGATTGGGCGGCCAATCCTGCCGGGCAGAGCAGCGTAAGTAAACAAAAAGTGTGTATATGTAGTATGATCCGTTTCATCTTTCTTCCCTTTCTATAGGGTTATACGGCATATTCTTGGGTTGGTAAGGTTTTCCGTTATCGTCGGTGACGGTCACTTTCACCTGTGGCGAGGTCAAGGCGATGTATCCGATAGGATCGGCGGCATATCGTTCGTAAGCCTTTTGCAGGTTCTTGCGGCTGATCGGCTCGAAATCGTTTCCCCCGAAAAGGATCGGGTTCTTACCCCGGCTCAGTTCGATACCCGTGCAGATGAAAGTGTAATGTCCTTGGCTGTCTTGGGCTTTTAGGATCAGGCCCGGTAATCCGTATAATTTCCAGGGACCCTCGCTTTTCGGTATCTCCGGCGTGTACCAAGCCTCATAATGCCTGCCCTTGAAATGGCATGTCGCTTTCCGGCAAGGGTAGGACAGGATGGTCATCGTATCGGGCAGTAAGGTCCATTCCGGGCGTTCCTCCTTTTCCTCGCAGCGAAAGCGACTGGCGGCAAGGGCATCCAAGGTCGTGGTCTTTCCCGCCGGATAGTTCTTGTAGACCTGTGCGTTGGTCTTGGATGAATATTGTTGCAGGTGTTCATTGATGACTTCTTGTGAGGCTCCGGCGGCTTTGTCGGCCTCTAGTACGGAATCGGTGAGGAATTTGGCGTAACTATAGTAAACGGAGCATTTATCCCCGACCTTCAGCATGAGGGTCTCTTCCTCTTTCTTGTCGGGTTGGAGCGTGTCCGGCATGGACGTGGTTTGGTATTGTACCGTGAAACGTGTCTCGTCGATGGGCTTGGCTCTTAGTACGTCGTTTAGGTTGAAGATGTTGATTGTCACTTGGGCGTTCGTCTCGTGTCCCGCCCCTGACAGACCTACGCAAAGCAGGCCGATTGTCGCTATGATTCGTTTCATGATCTGTTGGTTTTAGAAGTTATTTGTCGCGAATGTAGGGAAGGGGCGTTCGCCGTAAGGAAGATTTTTATTACTGAAATATTACTCCGCTTATAAAAATGGCTACATGTACGTTGTAATCATGGAGTAGCTATCTATCTTTGCCGGAAAGGAATAAGATATGGGAAAGAGGATTCGATGGATATGGGTAATCTCGTTGGCGGCGGCTTTGGCTGCGATCGGGGTACAAGGCTATTGGCTGTTCAATCAGTTCCGGTATGAGATGTGTACTTATGCGGATGAGATCGCCGGTGAGGTATTTCATGCCGGGCAGGAGGAATTTCGTATACGGAAGGAAGAGGCGGAGATGACGAAAGGTACTTATATCATAGAACGCCAGTCGAAATACCAGTCTGGTGATAGCGTGTTAAACGGGTTGAAAAACTCGTTCGGTTTCCAGCTTTATCCCAAGGATACGACAAAGATCCATAGTTTTCGGCTTCATCTGGACCCGAATATGCCGGAAGATAGCTTATTGGTTGGGGTAGATCGTTCGGTCGTGGAGTTCTTCGTGCCTTTCTCCGCGGAGCGTTTGGACTCCATCTTGTCTGTCGGTCTGCCCGATCTGGATTATCGGGTCCGTCCGTTCGTAGCGAGCGATACCTTGTCCGGGCAGTCGTCGGCCTTATGGTTGCCGTTATCGAAAAACCTGTTTTCAACCTCTATCTCGATATGCTATGAGTTCGCCCCGATCGAGCGAAAGGCGGTGTGGGTGGATGTGGATCTTCCCATGAATCCGTTATTGGGCCGGATGGGATGGCAGCTTTTCCTAAGTATTTTCCTTATCTTGTTATTGCTGGCTTGTTTGAGTTTCCAGATCCGTACGATCTGGGAGCAAATGCGCTTGAACGAGTTGCGTGAGGGATTCGTACATACGATGATCCATGAGCTGAGGCGACCGGTACAAACCTTGAAGGTATTCGTCTCTTTCTTGAATGACCGGGAGATGCGGATGGATGAGGCCACGACGGAACGGGTCCTTCAAGACTCCATGTTCGAGTTGGATAATCTTTCCGCCTATCTGGGAAAATTGAAAGATATGGTCTGTGCGGACGAGCGGGAGACGCTTCTGAGACCTTCCGCTTTTAATCTCCGTGAGTTGGTGGAGAAGGTGGTACGCCTAACCAATATCCCTGCCGGGAAAAAAGTCTCTTTCTCGACGGCCTTTCCCCCGGATATGCCGGATCTGACGGCCGATCCGGTACATGTGGCGAATGTCTTGTCTAACTTGATAGAGAATGCGATCAAATATTCGGGAGAGGAAGTGGATATCGATATCGTAGTGCTTTGGAATCAGCAAAGGGTGGAATTGACCGTTTCGGATAATGGCTTCGGTATCGCTCCGGATGAGCGGCGAAAGGTGTTCGATAAATTTTACCGTTCGTCTCATCTGCCGGATAAGCAAATTCCGGGTATTGGGTTGGGATTGAGCTACGTTCGCCAAATAGTAGAGGCGCATCATGGCTCTGTATCCCTGCGAAGTGAATTAGGTGAAGGCACTCGAATTACTATAAATCTACCGACTACAGCCTTATGAAATCGACATTGAAAATACTTTTCGCTGACGATGACCTTAAGTATTCCCTCGTCTTGAAGCGATTCTTGGAACGGGAGGGGTATGAGGTGACTTATACCGGCAATGGTACCATGGCTTTGGAGCAATTCCCGGTCGTGAAACCGGATCTGGTCTTGCTGGATATCAACATGCCCGGCCTAAACGGTTTCGAGGTAGCGGAAAAGATCCGTGAGCAAGACCGCCATGTCTTGATCTTTTTCCTTTCCGACCGTTCCGATAAGAACGACCGTTTGAAAGGTTTTAGCTTGCGCGGAAACGATTACTTGGCGAAACCCTTCTATCCGGAAGAGCTGATCGCCCGTATCAAGGACCGTTTTGAGATCGGTGTCCATGAAAGCGTGCAGGAGGAGAGCTTCCATTTCGGAAACACGACCTTCAACTATACCACGAACGAGATCCGTACGGGCAATAATAAGGTATTGATCACTTCCCGCCAAGCGGATCTTCTGCGAATCCTGGCTACAAACCTGAATCTGGCGGTGGATCGTGACCTTCTGTTGGAAACCGTCTGGGGAACTAGCTCATACGCCAACTCCCTGGCCTTGAATGTGCAGGTCACCTATCTCCGTAAAGCGCTTCATAACGATCCGTCTACCGGCATCGTATCCTTGCCGAAGAAAGGATATATGCTAAGAGGATAGAATTTATCCGGTAGAATTGGGTTTCTGATCTGTAAGCATTATCTTTGTCCCACAAAGTATTCACAGAAAGAAAATGAATCATATATGAACTTCAGCGAACAATGTTTCCGCATTTTTGAGCAAGCTACGGAGGCTTATCATGTAACTGACAATGTAGATGCTACAGTGCATAATCCCTATGCGGTAAAGAGCATCGAGTTTTATCTTTATCTTAAGAACTGGATCGATGCCGTACAATGGCATTTGGAGGACATTATCCGGAATCCGGAGATCGACCCGGTGGAAGCGCTGGCTATCAAACGCCGCATCGACAAGTCGAATCAAGATCGTACGGATTTGGTAGAGTTGATCGATAGTTTCTTTCTGGATAAATACAAGAACGTGAAAGTCTTGCCGGACGCTACGATCAATACGGAAAGCCCGGCTTGGGCGATCGATCGTCTGTCGATCCTTACGCTTAAGATCTATCATATGCGTGAGGAGGCGAGCCGTGCGGATGCTACTGCCGAGCATAAGGCTCGTTGTGAGCAGAAACTGGCGGTGCTGATGGAGCAGAAGAAGGATTTGTCGATGGCTTTGGATCAATTGCTATCCGATATCCGTGACGGTAAGAAGTATATGAAGGTCTACAAGCAAATGAAGATGTACAATGACCCGGCCTTGAATCCTGTGTTGTACGGTAAGAAATAATGGCAAATATATTAGTAATACGACTTTCGGCTATTGGGGATGTGGCGATGACCGTTCCCGTTATCTATTCCGCCGCCAAGGCGAATCCTACGGACTCGTTTACCGTGTTGACGCAAGCGTTCTTGATCCCGGTCTTTATCAACCGCCCGAAGAACGTGAACGTGATCGGCATCAATACGAAGAGCACGGAGAAAACGTTGGCGGGATTGCTTCGTTTTGCCTCTGCCTTGGTAAAATATGATTTCGACGTGGTTTTGGATTTGCATGACGTATTGCGGACCATGATCATCCGTACGCTGTTCCGCTTGAACGGCAGACGGGTGTTTGTCGTGGATAAGGCCCGGAAAGATCGTGCCCGGTTGACCGACGCGAAGCATAAACGATTTAAACAACTTCGCCCGGTGATCGAACGTTATGCGGATGTTTTCCGTAACGCCGGACTTCATTATACGGAATCGTTCACCTCGCTTTATGAGACCTCGACCCCTGATTTATCCGCCTTGGAACCCCTTGTGGGAACGAAGACGGGCAAATGGATCGGTATCGCCCCCTTCGCCAAGCACCGGGGAAAGATTTATCCGACCGGGGAGATGGAGCTGGTCATGGCCGAGCTTTCCGATCGAGAGGATTTTACCATCTTCCTGTTCGGTGGTCGTGGCTACGAGGAGGCGCTCTTGGATCAATGGGCTTTTGAGTATCCCCGGGTAAAAAGCGTGGCGGGCAAGTATTCCTTGGATCAGGAACTGGCCTTGATCAGCCGGTTGGATCTGTTGATTTGCATGGATTCCGCCAATATGCATTTCGCTTCCTTGGTCGGTACACGGGTGCTTTCCGTTTGGGGCGCTACCCATCCCTATGCCGGATTTTACGGATATCATCAGGATCCGGAAGATTGTATCCAGTTGGACTTACCTTGCCGTCCTTGTTCCGTATTCGGCCAAAAGCCCTGCCTGCGGAAGGATTGGGCGTGTATGAAACAGCTCAATCCGGATCTAATCATAAACAAGGTATTAACCTCTTTAAATGAAATGGTTTCGGATGAAGGAGATCATTAACCCGGCGTACGGGCGATTCGAGGATTTTGTAAGGCGTGTACCTCGTATATTTTCAGAAGAGGGAAAAACGATTTATAAGGCGAGGAATGAGATCAAGGTTTTTGAGGTAGATGGTGTGGAACTGAATGTCAAGCGATATAGAGTCCCCCTCTTGATAAACCGTGTTATTTATCGTTTTTTCCGTCAGCCTAAGGCTGTGCGAGCCTATGAGTACGCTCTGCGATTGGTTGCCAAGGGGTTTGAGACTCCTGCCCCGATCGCTTATGTCCTTTTTCGGGAGAAAGGCCTTTTGGGATATAGTTATTTTATCAGTTTGCAATCCAGCTATAAGACATTGTATAAAGTCGGACAGCGTCCGGTAGAGGAGAACGAGGATATTTTTCGTGCGTTAGGCACTTATATGGCAGAGTTGCATGAGGCGGAGGTCTATCATGCCGATTTCTCTCCCGGAAATGTATTGTACGATCGTACGGAGGAAGGGGTTAGGTTTTCCTTGATCGATATAAACCGGATGTATTTCGGGCCTGTCTCGCTAAAACGAGGATGCGCGAATTTCTCCCGCTTGTGGGGACGGGAAGCCGCTTTTCATTTAATGGCTGAGACCTATGCCGAGAGCCGGCATTTTGATAAAGCGGAATGCCTTCGTTGGATATTATACTATCGAAATCGTTTCTGGAAGAAATATGCGTTGAAGCATGAGATTGAATTTGAATTATAGACTTTTATGAAAATACAAATACTCCGGTTCTGTTTAGTTGTTAGTTGTCTTTTGGCCTATGTATCTCCGGTTAAGGCGTTAGAATGGTGGGAAAAGGTAGAGTATCTGACTTACTCGCCCCGTTATTTCGGGCCAAATGCCTTTCCGATTCCCGAGTTGGTAGGAGGAAGCCTGTCCAGCCGTTGGGAAGTGGAGCTTCGGGGGGAATATCATAAGACGCGAGGCGATCAGACGAAAGATATCTTTACCCGTTTGTACATTCCTGTCGTAAAGGGACGTGTAGGGGTGAATGTCAGTTGGGTATTCCAAGAATGGTATGAGATGTCGCCGGAAGTGCGGGATGAGCGTTATGCGGTAGAACTGAAATCCCCGATCGTTTGCCGGGGCGACGTGATCTTTAATTTTTATTTCCAAGCCCTCCGGAGCGAGAAATGGATGGATATCGTGGTAAGCGCCAACCTGAAAACCGCCAGTGGCGGACGCTTGTGCGACGCTCGTTATACGGATGCGGCCTCTTATTGGTTCGACGCCAATCTGGGACGTACGTTGTGGAAGCGGAAAGATGTAAACGCTTCGATCCGTGTGCAAGCTTTAGCGGGTTTTTATTGTTGGATGACTAACGATGTCGTTAATCGTCAGAACGACGCTTTCTGTTATGGGGCAGGTGTGTTAGGGACCTATCGGGGGTTCTCGTTGGATTGTAATTATGCCGGTTTCCGGGGATATCGGGATAATGGGGATAAGCCGATGATTCTACGGACAAAGCTAAATTATGAGCTTAAGAAAAATATCCTGTCCTTCCAATATAAACATGGAATGAAGGACCATCTTTATGATAGCTATTCATTAGCTTATATCCGTTGTTTCTGAATCTGTAAATAATCTATGCTTTCTTGATCGATCTGAATAACGTGGCGAAGCCGTCTGTATAAGCCTTTACGCTGAAATCTTGGATGATATGCTCACGTGAGGCCTTGGCGAACGCTTCCAATCGCTCCGGGTTATCGATAAGCGAGCGGATAGACGCCGCCATTTTTTGAGGAGAAGAAGGCGGCACTAACAATCCGGTGACTCCGTCTATGATTAAGTCTCTTGCTCCCGGTATGTTTGTTACGATACAAGGAACGGAACAAGCCATAGCCTCCCGCACGACTCTCGGGGAGGCATCCCGGTGCGAGGGAAGTATAAACAACTGGGACGTGACCAGAAAAGAGATGGCGTCGGAACGCTGTCCCAGAAAATGAATTTGTGCGCTTACCTTCGACTGTTGGGCTAATTGGAAATCATTTTCCCCATATTCTCCCACGATTGTAAGATGTACCCGTGGATCATCCAATAAGATAAACGCATGAATCAAATCGGTTAAGCCTTTGAACGGCCTGTTCTTCGTCGCTCCGATATAGATGCAACGAAAGGCGTCGTCCGGAATATCGTCTGCTTGTTTGGGCGTACGGACTGCCTCCTTGATCCAATCGATATCAAATGGCTTTGTGCTGGTCGTTAGTCTTTTTCGTGCGATGAATCGGGAGAGATATTCCTCGATATCTTTGGTCTCGCATACGACATGCTCCACGGCGGGATTTAATATGCCTAGATAATAGGTCGGATCGAACCGCTTCAATTTAGCCTGCGTGCCTCGGTATGCGATATTCTTCGCCCGTGTGCCTATGGAGGCGAATAAAGCGTTTGATAAACCGGAACTACTTGGTGAGTAGATAAGGTCGATCCGATAAGTCTTGATGATTTCGCGCAGGGCACGAATAACGTTCCAGTTGAACTTCGAGGTAATGACCGGCAGATCCAAGGGTGTACAATTCCCATAGATCTTTTTGTCGGTATACGATTGGGGGGAAGCGATATAGATGTTGAAGTCCTCAAGCTTGGACAATCCTTCCAGCATTTTGTAGGTCGCTATGTCGGCTTCTTTATAGACTAAAAGTATATTCATTGTGTATGGATAAAATGGATTTGCTAAGATCGTGAGATATTCTCGTATACTCGCATGAAATGAGCCGCTAATACGTCGGGCATGAATCGCCGTATATTCTCTCGTCCGCCGGAACGCATGGATTCGGCCAGCTTCGGCTCGTTCAATACGGACTCTATCAAGCCGCGCAGTTCTTGCTCATTTCTCGGATCGGTATATAGAGCGGACGATCCGCCCGCCTCTTCCAGACAAGAACCGGTAGCCGCTATCACCGGAATACCGGCAAGCTGGGCTTCTAATATCGGGATACCGAATCCTTCGAAAAACGAGGGATATACAAATAAGGTCGCCATCTGATAGAAAGCGGCTAATTCGTTAAAAGGTATATGGGTCAAGATACGGACGCGACCGGACAGGTTGTTTTCCCGGATATAGGTCTCTACCGTATCCGTATAAGGCGTATGCTTACCGATAGCGATCACGGAGATATCTTCTTTCAGGGCTTTCAGGGCTTTTACCAGAAGCAATAAATTCTTCCGTTCCTCGATGCTCCCTACATATAATATATAAGGCCCGTTTATCTGATATTTCTCGCGTACGGACGATTTCACGTCTTCTTGAACCGCTTGCCCGAATATCGGGTCACAACCTTGGTAAACAACCTCGATCTTGCTTTCCGGAATGTGGAAGAAGTCCCGGATGTCTCGCATCGTCTGCCTGCTGATCGCTATGATCTTGTCCGATCGTAAACAAGCTTGCTTGAATTTGTAGGTATAGATGGAACGATCGATCGGTTTATAAAGCTGCGGGTAACGCAAGAAGATCAAGTCATGTATCGTTACGACCGCTGGGATTCCGTTCTGTTTTAGATTCATAGGAATCTCATTACTCAAGCCATGGAACAGATCTACGTGCTCTTTTCGAAGCGTAGTCGTTAGACCGGAGGTACGCCATAAAGACGGAAATAGTTTATCGAACCTGCCTTCCGGATAATGGAATGAGACACTTGGACGCTCCTCGATCCGTTTCCGTAACGCCTCTTTGCCTTTGCCCGGCGTATAGAGTTGATAGATATGCTCCGGGAAAGAAGTGGACAAACTATTCACTACGAACCGGCTATAATTACCCAGTCCGGTAGCGTTATGCGTAATCCGTTTTGCGTCGAAAGCGATCTTCATAGGCTTGAATTCGATATATTGGGCAAATATACGATATAATTTTAATTACCTTTACCTCATTTCCTTCCGAAATCCGCCGGGATCTCCCCCCATACGGATGTTTCCCATTTGAGGATCTGGGTGGTATAGGTATGGGTGTTCAACCATTTCTCGGCCCGCTCGATGAGGTCGAAGATAGGTTCGTTGATCGGTTTACGTGCTAATAGGGTTTTGCATTTCTTTTTCTTGACCCAGCTGATGGCGTTGCGGCTATCCGAATAGATCGGCAGGTCGCTTCCCTTTTGCTGTAGCAAGGCGAGGCCGTGTACTAAGGCGAGGAATTCCCCGACATTGTTCGTGCCCTCCTTCAGCGGGCCGATATGGAAGATCTCTTGCCCGGTAGCGGTATAAACGCCTCTGTACTCCATATCCCCGGGATTACCGCTACAGGCGGCGTCTACGGCAAGACTCTCATTGATGGGGTTCCCGATCGGGGCTTCCGGCGCGAGACGGGCCACGGCTTTCGGGGAAGAGACGGTCTTTAGGTAATGGGTATAGCCGGCCTCGAAGGCTTTGGCGGCTTCCTCCCGGTTCTCGAAGGATTTATATTTGGCTCCCTCTTGTCCGTCTACCTGTGCCTTGCATTCCGCCCAGTTATCATAGATTCCCGGGTTCAAACCTTTCCATACGACATAAAACTTATTCTTGGCCATGGCTCTTACTCAAGATTTCTTGTGAGAATTGCGTATAGGTACCGAACGGCGCTCTTTTATCCTTGAAGAAACGGATCAAGGCATCCAGCCTTCTTTCCATGCCGCAACCGGAATGGTTGGTCATGATAAACGGTAACTTTAGCTCTTTCCGATCACTTAAGGAGGTGAACTCCCACGGATGGAAATAGGTCAGGAAATAACCGTCCTCTTTCCACGTCCAAAGCGCCAGCTTACGGTACAAGGTGGCCGGAAGGTTATGGTAAGCCAGCCAAAACAAGGGGAAACGGACGATCGGGGTCACCGAGGCGGGCAGTTGCAATACGCCCGCTTTCATGAAATAGGTACGGGGCTGCCCCAGATGGTTGTAACGGCCGGGAATGCAAGTCGGGTTCAAGGACGAGTTGTATAGATAACCGGCCTTATGGATCTCTTCTTCTTCGACGGGCATCATGCGGGCCATACGGAAACCGTTCACCGGTTGTCCGGTCAGTTCCTCCAACGCCTCTTTGGACTTGCGTAGATCGGCGGTCTCGAACGACGAGTGATAAAAACCATGCGAAGCGATCTCATGTCCACCCTTTTGGATGTCCAAGATCAAATCCTTTGCGTGAAGGGCGAAGTTCGCCGTGCAAAAGAAAGTCGCTTTTACCCGGTGACGGGCCAGACATGCCAGTATCTTCCGGGTTCCTTCTACGGAAGTACGCATTTGTTCCTCGAACGGCAATTCCACGCCGTGTTCCAATGGAGCGTCAAACTCCTCGATATCAAAACTAAGTAATATCATGTATGTCAATTAATCTCTATGAAATAAGATGGATAAGAAGTTCAACGCTTCCCGCCGCAGGACCTTGAATCCCATATCGGATACCGCCAGTCCTTCTTTGATGTTCGCGTTGATCGTCCGTAAGTTTATCTCTTTCCGGCGACTTGCCTTATAGATAAATTCCGTATCGAATAGGAAGCTATTGATACGGGTCGTCAGGAATATCGCCTGTCCCGCTTGGCTGAATCCCTTCATGCCCCCTTGCGTATCCTTGATCTTGATCCGCAAGACCCATGTATTGCATATGTGGGACAGTTTGGATAACATTTGCCGGAAAGGAGGTAGATTATCCTGATAACTTTTGCCGCGGGTAGCCACGACTACGTCCGCTCCTCCTAGCAACGCCTCGACCATCCTGCCGAATGAGTCGTTTGTATATGGAAAATCGTAGTCCGTATAAATAATGTAAGGAGAGGTACATCGCTTTACCGCCTCTCGCAAGGCATATCCTTTTCCCCGGTTGGGCTTATAGTCCACGACGCAGACATCCGGTATCAATTGCCGGAGGCGGTCGATCGTTTCCGGCTCGTATCCCCGTCTCGAACCATCACTGACAATAAAAAGGTGGAAACGTACCGGGCTGAATAATCGCTCCACTTCGCGGAAATGGGTGGCTACTCGTTCCTCCCAGCCCGAAGGCGGGTTGTAACAAGGTAATACCAAATCTATGTCTGCTCGTGCGTTCATTCCATTTATACCTTTACCGGATTATAACTCCTCGTACACATCTCAAATGTCAGCTTTAGCCAGATCAGCATACAAGGCAACGCTTTTAACGCATACGGGTATACATAATGCACTCGTATGTATTTCGGGAAAAGATCGGACGGAGACATGCTGGTCAATATAAAGGCGAAGACCATCAAGACAATATCCAATGTCGAACGTTTCCACGGTACAGCCGTATACCAAATAGCGACTCCGATAAACGCTATGATATAGGTACTGGACTCGCTACCCGTGCTGAACAGTACGACAAACATCAACACCGAGGCCAATAACGTTTTCCGGAAAGCCTCATATTTATATTGACTGATGCGTAGATAAGGCAGGCCGAATAATAGTAATCCCCCTATTATCAGATAAATGTCCGAGTAACTGACCGATCCCGATATCTTACGAACCATTCCCAAGAAGGAAATGTTCTGCATGAGCGCGAATAAGTTCTCCGAATTTTTTCCGGATAAGTCCTCGAACCAACCGGTATATTGGGACATTATATAATCCGGCCCGGACAATATCATCGGGGCTACGACCATGACGACCGCCCATCCTACGCAAGATAGGCTGAACTTCATCTTATGGCGAGAGAAAAAGAAGAACGCCAATCCCGTGATCCCATACAATTTAGTAAAGGTACCCAACATGATCACGAAAGCGGCCCATACGTCTTTCTCTTTCTCTATCAATACGTAAGCGAGGACAATGATAGCGGCGATACTGATATTGAATTGCGACATGAAAAGCGAGGTAAGCAACTCGTGGGCACAGAACCAATAGATAAAGATACGTTCCCGCTTGATCCCCGGCAGCATCTTGATCGCCCAGAATAAGAAAAGGCTCTGTGCCACCGACCAAGTAAGCAATCCCAACCATAACGGTGTAACGGCGAATGGAGCGATGACCAAGCTAAATACCGGCCCGTAGTGAAAAATATCGTTGTATTCTTCCGGATAGGCGGCATAGAGCGGCAATTCATTCAACGTATGCCAAAAGGATTGCCTGAAGATCGAGAAGTTATTATATTTCCCGGGGAAATACTTGGTAATCCATGCGATAACCCCCAGCAATGCCCATAGCCCCATTAAGGTACTATATTTGCTGAAAAATGGCTTATGGATGATTGTATTGAACTTATCTATAAATTTCATCATCGAATCTACATCTGTCTACGGGGCAAAATTACATAAAAACGGTGACTTTTATGCGAGTTAAATAAAAATACTATTTTTGCGTCCAAAACTGGTAAGAGATTATTTATGAATGAAATGTTGAGATACACGATCATTCGTGTAATTCTGTTTGTAATGGGAGGCTTTCTTGTTCTTGGATGTTCGGATGAAGATGATGTGGGTAATAGTGGAGGAACGAGTAAATATGGTTTGATACGGATGGCGGAGGAGGATTATGATTCGTCGAATACTTCTTACATCCTTCAGGATGAGGAACCGGACGAGGTTCTTTTCGATTCGTCAAAGCGAAAATTCAAGGTGAATGAGCCTTTGCAGGTGTCAGTTACCGGGCAGAAGGAGTTGATGCTTCGTTTCTATTCTCCTAGAGCTATCCATAATGTGATTGTCTGGGCTACGGTTGAGGGTTATGAGGATGAGGTACGGTTTGCGGAGTTTACTACGGTTTTACCTTTTCAGGAGTTTAAAATGAAGTTGCCTTTTCTAGAACGGGCGAAGGTTTATTATACACGTTCCGGCGAGGAGGTTACCATAGATGCCCATCCGGATATCGTGGCCGAGAATATAAGTTTGCGGGTTGAATGTGGAGATCCGGTCTATCAAGGAATGATAAACGTGAAACCTAAGTGGGATATTTGGTTTGGTAAATATTCTGGTTCGAACTGGGGCAACTTCAGGCCACATCTGGCTCGTGAGGCGGTTGCCCTTTCCTTGAATATGGCCGCGATGTTTTCTTCCTCGCTTTTTGATGAGGAACTGGAGAAGTGGCGTGGCAAGCTGATAAATAACGAGCAAATCGTGGATATAGATGTGTTGAAGAAACAGATCACGAATCATGGCGGGTTGTGTTATGGACGCGTGGTGAATGTTGTCGGTCTGGGTGGAGGAAATACCTTTGGGCTAGGTGAATATGTCTATCTGACCCATTATGCCGACGATGCCAATGGTTCTGACACGCCGTATCATGAGCTGGCACACTGCTTGGGGTATGGGCATAGTGGGAATATGACGTACTATCCGGCGGAAGGCGGTTTCCCTACAATTTGTATGAAGGTTTACTCACAGCTTTCCGTGAGCAAGAAATTACCGGTTTATTCCCGCCGTTTCTTGCATACCCGGAGGAATAAGAATCTGGTAGAGAATAAAAACGTGTATACTTCCTCGAAATACATTATCGATGATCCGGAATTGGATGCCATAGATGGCGGGCTTGGGCTTGCTCCGATGGAGACGGATAGGGCTGGTGATGAGGGTTCTCCTCTCTCATTTACACTTTCTGTCTTGGATATTCCCGGTGCCACTGTGGAAACTTTTCATCCGAAAGCGGTCCATCTTTATGGGAATACGCTATATGTAGCAAATGACGCTCCGGGACATTATAGTTTGGAGGTCTTTGATGTATCTTCCGGTAATGTGCGTCATGTGAAAAGTATGGTTGAGTGGATGAACGGAGATAAGAAAGAGACCTTTGCGGGGGAGCCAAACGGCGTGACTCGCTCGTATGGGAAAATATATGTCACGAATACGGGAAGCCGTACGGATGTGTTTGATGCGGAAACGTATGAGTTCATTACTTGTATCGGTACGGGTACTTGGGGTGAGGGTGGTTATCAGACCGTTCATGCGTTTGATGTGACGGCTAGTCAAGGGGCTGTCTTTATCCGGGATAAACGGAAACTGGTAGTTGTCTTGGAGCAAGATGTACAGCCCGGTTCCGCTGCTCGGGTACCTATATATAGCCGTAGCGTAAATTTACAAGAGGCAATGGGTACTTATGCGGTAGCGGCACGAAATGATGGCTTTTTATATGTGACGGCCCAGAATAAAAATATGATCTATTTATTCGATCCTGCGGACATTCGGGCAGGGGACACGGGCTTTGCGCCGTATCTGGTGACATTGGGATTTGAAAAGTCTCCCCAGTCGATAGCGTTTGTAGGGGATCGTTTGTTTGTTACGCTTCGTGTCGATGATAAACGGTCGGAGCTATGGGAGATCAGCCCTAAGAACGGAAAATTATTGCAGGACTTTACAGATTCGATGGTCTATCCCGAGAAAATAGCCGGTGCTCGTCATACTTTATTGGTAGTGGATCGTGCGACCCAGACAGTAAAAGCCATTGGCCTATGATTTTTTTATTGATTCTTAGGAATAAAGAAGATGGAGTTCCCGGAAAAAGTTTACATTTGCGAAAACTATTATAATAACGTATGAAACGTGTTTTTTTGGTCGGATATATGGGAGCGGGCAAGACAACGGTGGGAAAAGAGCTTGCCAAGCTCGCCGGTCTTTCGTTCATAGATCTTGATTACTATATCGAAGGGCGTTATCATAAGGCCGTTTCGCAGATATTCGCCGAGAGAGGGGAGGAGGCTTTCCGAGAGATAGAACGGAATATGCTTCACGAGGTCGCTGAGTTTGAGGACGTGCTGATCTCCACGGGAGGAGGCGCTCCTTGCTTTTTCGATAACATGGAGTTTATGAACGCTTCTGGCACGACGGTTTACTTAAAGGTGTCAGTCGAGGAGCTGGCGAAGCGTCTGGAGTTGTGCAAACATACCCGTCCGGTGTTGAAAGGACGTTCCGGGGAGGAACTGAGGGCGTTTATCGCCGAGAGTCTGGAGAAAAGGAATCCGTTTTATACGAAGGCGTCCATAACGTTTGATGCCGAGAAGATGTTAACAGAATCTGATGTACATGACATATCGAACGCGTTAATGAAAATCCTATAGCATATGGAAGCGAACGACGGCCGGCAGGCACAGGGGGCCTATATCCCGCAGGAATTATTGAAAGAGATCAGCAAGGTGAATAACCGTTTGCTTATCGGTATTCCTCGTGAACGATGCGAGGCGGAAAAACGTTTGCCGTTGACTCCGGAGGCAGTGGATATGCTGACCGATTGCGGTCACCGGGTGCTGGTGGAAAGTGGCGCCGGATTAGGCATCAACTATTCCGATAATCATTTCTCGGAGGCGGGGGCGGAGATTGTCGATACGCCCGCGGAAGTTTTCCAAGCGGATCTGATCTTGAAGATATTGCCTCCGTTGCCGGTGGAAATCGCGCTTATGAGACCTCGCACGACCGTTTTCTCATTGGTGCAGTTTAATTTATTCGCTCAAGAGGCTTTCGAGTTGATGATGGCGAAACGGATTACCGCTATCTCTTATGAGTTGATGGCGGATGAATATAATCGTTTCCCGGTGCTGAATGTCACTTCCGAGATCGAGGGGGCGGCTTCCATAACGATCGCTTCCGAGCTGTTGAGCAATACCCAAGGAGGTAAAGGGATCTTATTAGGCGGTATCCCGGGCGTATCCCCTACGGAAGTGGTGATCATCGGGGCCGGAAACGCCGGGACCGTGGCCGCGCGTGCCGCATTGGCCTTGGGAGCATCCGTGAAAGTATTCGATGATGATATCAATAAATTGCGTATAATACAACAGGTCTTGGGGCAAGGGCTTTTTACTTCCACGTTCCATCCGAATGTGCTGCATAACGCGTTTCGTAGCGCTGACGTGGTGATCGGGGCGATGCGTTATATTAATACGAGACATCGCTATATTATCGCTACGGACTTGGTGCGTACGATGAAAAAGGGAGCTTTGGTGATCGATCTGAGGGTAAGCCAAGGCGGTTGCTTTGAGACGACATGCTGCTTGTCGAGGGAAGATCCCGCGGTGTTCGAGCAATATGGGGTATTACATTATTGTAAACTGAATATCAGCAACCGGGTGGCTCGTACTACCTCGATGGCTTATAGTAATATATTCGTGCCTTTATTATTGTCGTTGGGCGACGCCGGTTCCGTGCAAGGAATGATCAAATCGGATAAGGGCTTTAGGGCGGGAGTATATATGTATTACGGGAAGACAGTGAATAGTTATGTGTCTAATCATTTTAATCTATCATCTAATAATCTTGATCTATACCTCTCTGCTTTTTGATGCGGAAAAGTTTTGAACTCGCAAAGTTTATGCTTTACTTTGCGGACGATCTAAATACCAATAAGCGATAAAGCTAATAAAGTATATTATGGCAGAACAGACAAAAGTTAAGACGCTGGAGAAGGTTGTAATTCGTTTCTCGGGAGACTCGGGAGATGGTATGCAGTTAACCGGTACAATCTTTTCAAACCTGTCCGCGGTTTTCGGGAACGAGATTTCTACATTCCCAGACTATCCGGCAGAAGTACGTGCTCCACAAGGAACACTAAGTGGTGTATCTGGATTCCAAGTGCACTTGGGATCGCGCAAGATCTTCACACCCGGTGATAAGGCCGACGTATTGGTGGCCATGAATCCCGCCGCGCTAAAGGTGAACGTAAAACACCTAAAACCCAATGCGATTGTTTTAATCGACACGGACTCTTTCAAGAAAAGTGATTTGGATAAGGCCTTGTTTACGACCGATGATCCGTTTACTGAGCTGGGATTGACTGGCGTGCAGGTTGTTGCCGCTCCGATCTCTACGATGGTAAAAGACGGATTGGTTGAGTTTGGCTTGGACAATAAATCGGCTCTTCGCTGTAAGAATATGTTCGCCTTAGGACTTGTTTGCTGGTTGTTCGAGCGTCCGCTGGAGGAGGCTATGCACATGTTGCAGAATAAGTTCGCTAAGAAACCGGTTATCGCCCAAGCTAATATCAAGGCTTTGACGGACGGTTATAATTATGGTAATAACATCCATGCCTCGGTTTCTACGTATCGTATCGAGAGTAAGAAAGCCGAGCCTGGATTCTATACGGACGTGAATGGTAATAAGGCTACTTCCTATGGTTTGATAGCCGCTGCCGAGAAAGCTGGTTTGCAGTTGTTCTTGGGTAGTTACCCGATCACTCCGGCTACTGATATTTTACATGAATTATCTAAACGTAAGGATTTAGGCGTTATCACGGTTCAGGCCGAGGATGAGATCGCCGGTATCTGTACTTCTATCGGAGCTAGTTTCGCCGGTTGCTTGGCGGCTACGTCTACTTCCGGACCGGGTCTTGCCTTGAAGAGCGAGGCGATCGGTTTGGCTGTAATCGCTGAGTTGCCTTTGGTGATTATCGATGTTCAGCGTGGCGGTCCTTCTACGGGTATGCCGACGAAGAGCGAGCAAACGGACTTGATGCAAGCGCTGTATGGCCGTAACGGTGAGAGCCCTGTAGTGGTAGTCGCCGCTTCTACGCCGACCGACTGTTTCGATGCTGCTTTCTGGGCTAGTAAGTTGGCCGTGGAGCATATGACTCCGGTTATCTTGTTGACCGATGCCTTTATCGCTAACGGTTCTTCCGCTTGGAGAATTCCGGAAATGGATAAATATCCGGAGATTAAGCCGAATTACGTAGCTAATTATCAAGACGAGAAAGTCTGGAAGGCGTATCGTCGTAACAAGGAAAGCTTGGTTCGTTACTGGGCGATTCCGGGAACGGAAGGTTTCGCTCATCGTCTGGGCGGTCTGGAGAAAGACTACGAGACGAGCGCTATCTCTACCGATCCGGCTAACCACCAGAAGATGGTGACGACCCGTCAGGCTAAGATCGATAAGATCGCCGACTATATCCCCGAACTGGAAGTGATCGGAGATGAGGACGCTGATTTATTGATCGTTGGTTGGGGTGGAACCTACGGACACCTTTACGAGACGATGGAGACGATGCAGGAGAATGGCAAGAAGGTGGCTTTCGCTCACTTCAAGTTTATCAACCCGCTGCCTAAGAATACGGCTGAGGTTCTTTCTAAGTATAAGAAAGTGGTGGTGGCTGAGCAAAATAACGGTCAGTTCGCTAACTATTTACGGGGAAAGGTTCCCGGATTTAACCCGTATCGCTTCAATCGTGTAAAGGGACAACCTTTTGTCGTTGCGAGATTAGTTGAGGAATTCACTAAAATATTGGAGGCTTAAAAGATGACAACAGAAGAAACTAAATTTCAACCGAAAGATTATAAAAGCGACCAGTACGTACGTTGGTGCCCGGGTTGTGGCGACCATGCGGTACTGAATTGCCTGCATAAGGCTATGGCCGAGGTAGGAGTGGCTCCTCACAATATGGCAGTTATCTCAGGTATCGGCTGTTCTTCCCGCTTACCTTATTATATGAATACGTATGGCTTTCATACGATCCATGGTCGTGGAGCGGCTATCGCTACCGGCGTAAAGACGGCTCGCCCGGACTTGAGCGTATGGTTGATTACGGGTGATGGCGACTGCTTGGCTATCGGCGGTAATCATTTTATCCACGCTGTCCGTCGTAATATTGATTTGAATATCGTTCTTTTCAACAATAAGATCTATGGTTTGACGAAGGGACAGTACTCCCCGACATCCGACCGTGGTTTCGTATCCAAGAGCTCTCCGTATGGAACGGTGGAAGATCCGTTTGTGCCGGCTGAGTTGGCATTGGGTGCCCGTGGTAATTTCTTCGCCCGCTCGATCGATGTGGATTTGAAGAATACGACCGAGGTATTGACGGCTTCCGCCCGTCATAAAGGCGCTTCCGTTACGGAGGTATTAGTGAATTGTGTGATCTTTAATGACGGTATCCATAAAGGCATCGTAGACAAGGAATACCGTGCGGATCGTACGATTTTCCTTCGCCATGGCGAGAAAATGGTTTACGGCGCTAACATGGATAAAGGTCTTGTGCTAGATGGCCTAAAACTGAAATCCGTAACGATCGGACAAGATGGTTATACGATGGATGACGTATTGGTACACGACGCCCATGAGAAGGATAACACCTTGCATATGATGCTTGCCATGATGAGCGGTGATATGCCAATTGCGTTAGGCGTAATACGAGATGTGGAGGGACCGACCTATGATGAGGCTGTCCACCAGCAAATCGAGGAGGTACAAGCGAAGAATCCTACACGTAAATTACACGACCTTTTGATGAAAGGTGAGATTTGGGAGGTAAAGTAATATCTTTCTGATTGGATATAAGAGAAGGCGCAAGATATTTATCCTGCGCTTTTCTTATGATGACGACTTCGGAAATAGTTGAGATGCTAGCTAAAAGTATATGATTTGTAAACTCCATATTACAAATAGACTAAGGGTTTTGTTAATTGCATGGAAAAGAGTAATTATTACTGAAAAATTTCCTTAATAAGCTGTGTACGATAAAAAAAAATATTACTTTTGTACCGCGGTTAACAAGGTGGAGTCGCAGCAAGCTCCAAAAGGTCGGAAAGCCTCACCGTATCGAACTAGAGTAGAGAGAAAAGTTATATAAAGTCAATCATTTAAATTAAATTCAAGATGGCTAATTTAGATTTAAGCAAGTACGGAATTGTTGATGTGAAAGAAATCGTTCACAATCCGTCTTATGATGTTCTGTTCGCAGAAGAAACTAAACCGAGTTTGGAAGGCTTCGAGAAAGGCCAAGTAACTGAGCTAGGTGCTGTAAACGTGATGACTGGTATTTATACAGGTCGTTCTCCTAAAGATAAATTTTTCGTAAAGAATGAAGCCAGCGAAGATTCTGTATGGTGGACTTCTGATGAATATAAGAATGATAACAAGCCTTGTTCTGAGGCTGCTTGGGCAGACTTGAAGGCTAAAGCCGTAAAAGAATTGTCTGGCAAACGTTTGTTCGTTGTCGATACATTCTGTGGCGCTAACGAGGCTACTCGTTTGAAAGTACGTTTCATCATGGAGGTTGCTTGGCAAGCTCACTTCGTAACTAATATGTTCATCCGTCCGACAGCTGAGGAATTGGCTAACTACGGCGAACCTGATTTCGTTTCTTTCAACGCTGCTAAGGCTAAAGTTGACAACTACAAAGAATTAGGCTTGAACTCTGAGACTGCTACTGTTTTCAACTTGAAGACTAAAGAGCAAGTTATCTTGAATACTTGGTACGGTGGTGAGATGAAGAAGGGTATCTTCTCTATCATGAACTACTTGAACCCGTTGCGTGGTATCGCTTCTATGCACTGCTCCGCTAACACGGATAAAGAGGGCAAGAGCTCAGCTATCTTCTTCGGTTTGTCTGGTACTGGTAAGACTACTTTGTCTACGGACCCGAAACGTTTGTTGATTGGTGACGATGAGCACGGATGGGATAACGAGGGTGTATTCAACTACGAGGGTGGTTGCTACGCTAAGGTTATCAACTTGGATAAAGAGAGCGAGCCGGATATCTACAACGCTATCAAACGTGACGCTCTTCTTGAGAACGTAACAGTTGCCGCTGATGGTAAGATCGATTTCGCTGATAAGTCAGTTACAGAAAACACTCGTGTTTCTTATCCGATCTATCACATCGAGAACATCGTTAAGCCGGTTTCTAAAGGCCCGCACGCAAAACAAGTTATCTTCTTGTCTGCTGACGCATTCGGTGTATTGCCTCCAGTATCTATCTTGACTCCGGAGCAAACTCAATACTACTTCTTGTCTGGATTTACCGCTAAATTAGCAGGTACAGAGCGTGGTATCACGGAACCGACTCCTACATTCTCCGCTTGTTTCGGTGCTGCTTTCTTGTCATTGCACCCGACAAAATACGGCGAAGAGTTGGTTAAGAAGATGGAAATGACTGGCGCTAAGGCTTACTTGGTGAACACCGGTTGGAACGGTAGCGGCAAACGTATCTCTATCAAAGATACAAGAGGTATCATCGACGCTATCCTTGATGGTTCTATCAACGAGGCTCCGACAAAGAAGATCCCGTATTTCGACTTCGAGGTTCCGACTGCATTACCGGGCGTAGATCCGAAGATCTTAGATCCTCGCGATACCTATGCTGATCCTGCTCAATGGGATGAGAAAGCGAAGGATTTGGCTGCTCGCTTCCAGAAGAACTTCGCTAAGTTCACGGGCAACGAAGCTGGTAAGGCATTGGTTGCTGCTGGTCCTCAGTTATAATTGCTTAAAAAACCTTGATCAAAAAAGGTCAAGGTTTAAAAATATCTTTATAAAAAAGCGTGGAATTACTAATTCTGCGCTTTTTTTATGATAACTGCGTTAATTTTATTATAAATGTGAAGTAGTTTTAAAAAATATTCCTACCTTTAGACCGGATTATCTGTTATAAGAAGAGCTTAAAAAGGAGTAATGATAAAAAAACTGGCACTTATTATTGGCTTTATAATTTGTTTGTCATCTTGTGGCAAGGATTATGTCTATCGGATTGAAGGGGAACTTTCTAATCTGGAAGATCAAACCGTATATGCTGTATTTGAGAAGGATAATTATAAAGTGGTTGATACAGTGGCTTGTACGAAACCCGGGCAGTTCCAGATCGATCAAAATGAAGCGGGTTTCCATTGTGTGACTATCTTCTTTGCGGATAAAGAGCATTGGGTTACGGCTTATCTGGAACCGGGAGAAACCGTGAAAATCACGGGCGACGCTAACTCTCCATTGCTATTGCAGGTAAAGGGGGGACGGACAAATGATAAGTTGACCGCTTTTAAGAAGAAAATCGCTCCTTTATTGACGGAATTGACAAATTTATCAAATTCTTTAAATAGCAAGGATTTGAACGATACGATCGAGGAGACGGATATCGCCGCTCGTTTGGCGAATGTTAATATGCAATTGAGCGAGGAAGCGATCCGGTACGTGAAAGAGAACCCGAATGAAGAGGCATCCGTTGTCTTGATTCAATCTTTTTTCTCAGATCCCGATGATACTCGTAAAATTGATGAGTTGTTGGCGTTATTGAATCCAAGGTTGAAAGACTTTTATCTGGTAAAGGAGCTGGAGCAATATAGCGCCCGTGCGAAACGTACGGCTTTGGGTGCGGAAGCCCCAGATTTCTCCGTAAGGAATATTTATGGGAATACGGTAAGTTTGGATTCTTTCCCGCAGAAGTATTTATTACTGACGTTTACCGCTCCTTGGTGTGATATGTGCCAGACAGAGGATCTATATCTGGATAAGGTAGCGATGAAATATCCGAAAGATCAGTTGGATATTCTTTTGGTTAGCTTGGACGATAATCCGGATAATGTCCGGGATGTACTGAAGAAGGATAGTATAGCGTGGAACCTGGTAACAGATTCGGCCGGACAAGCGGCTATGTTGATAGATCTGTATAACGTAAGCGTATTGCCACGCTGTTTCTTGATAGATGAGGATCATAAGATCTTGATGAAAACAGAGAATGGAATCGAGATCAAGCAAACACTGGAGAACTTGTTCGAAGACTGAGCGATTGAAAACAGGAGATTCCGGTTTTAATTTGTAATTAGTAACTCAAAATTCTTAACTATGTTAGTAAAATCTTATGCCGCTGCCGTGCAGGGGATTTCCGCTACGGTCGTTACCGTAGAAGTGAACTGTTCCAAAGGTATCCAATTCTTTTTAGTCGGTCTTCCGGACGTGGCTGTTCGTGAGAGCCATGAACGCATTATCTCGGCTCTTCAAGTATGTGGTTATAAATTCCCCCGTAATCGTATCGTTATTAATATGGCTCCCGCAGATATCCGTAAGGAAGGGTCTTCTTATGATCTGCCTTTGGCGATCGGTATTCTGGCGGCGGCAGAGCAGATAGATTCATCCAACTTATCCAAATTCGTATTGATGGGCGAGCTTTCTATGGACGGGAGCCTCCAACCGATAAAAGGGGCATTGCCTATTGCTATCAAGGCTAGGGAAGAAGGCTTTAAGGGCTTTATCTTACCCAAGCAAAACGCTTGTGAGGCTGCGGTGGTGAACGATCTGGAAGTGTATGGAGCTTCGAATATCAAAGAGGTGCTGGAGTTTATGGAGGGTAAACCTACATTGCGGCCTACGGTTATTGATACCCGTAAGGAGTTTTACGACCGCCAGCAATTGTTTGATTGCGATTTCTCCGATGTCCGGGGACAAGAGAACGTGAAGCGTGCGATGGAGGTGGCCGCAGCCGGCGGACATAATCTGATCATGGTAGGCCCTCCCGGAAGTGGCAAGTCCATGTTGGCGAAGCGTCTCCCCACGATCTTGCCCCCTTTTACCTTGCATGAGTCCTTGGAAACAACTAAAATCCATTCCGTAGCCGGTAAGATAGGAGGTGGCACCTCCTTGATGGTACAACGTCCTTTTCGCTCTCCCCATCATACGATCTCTAATGTCGCTATGGTAGGAGGTGGCACTTTCCCGCAGCCGGGAGAGATCAGCTTGGCTCATAATGGTGTCCTTTTTTTGGATGAGTTGCCGGAATTTAACAGGAGTGTCTTGGAAGTCATGCGGCAGCCATTGGAAGATCGAGTGATCAATATCTCCCGTGCCCGTTTCACGGTGGAATATCCGGCCGGCTTTATGCTTGTGGCCTCCATGAATCCTTGTCCCTGCGGCTACTACAACCATCCGGACCGTCCTTGCCTCTGTTCTCCCGGAGCCGTCCAGAAATATATGAACCGCATTTCCGGCCCTTTATTGGACCGTATCGATATCCAGATAGAGATTGTCCCTGTCCCTTTCGAGAAGATTTCCGAGCAACAGCCCTCAGAGCCTAGTATCGCTATCCGTGAGCGGGTCATAAAAGCCCGTGCGATCCAGGAAAGGCGTTTTGCCGCTTATGAGGGTATTTATTGCAACGCCCAGATGAACTCCAAGCTACTCCATCAGTACGCCGTTCCCGACGCTTCCGGCCTCTCCATCCTCAAAACCGCCATGCAACGTCTCTGCCTCTCCGCTCGTGCCTATGACCGTATCCTGAAAGTCTCCCGCACGATAGCGGACTTGGATAATTCGGAACATATCGAAGTTCGGCATTTGGCGGAGGCGATACAGTATAGGAGTTTGGATAGGGAGAATTGGGGGATGTGAGTATCAACTTAACTATTCCGATATTCCTGCGGGCTCATACCCACGTGGCGCTTGAAGTATTTCCCGAAAAAAGACATATTCGTGAAATTAAGCGCATAGGCTATGTCGTGTATGGAAAGGTTTGTTGATTTCAGCTGAGCCTTTGCGTCCATGATTACCATGGAGGTGATGATCTCCACGCAAGTTTTTCCGGTGGTTTGTTTGATAATGCTGCTTAGATGCGCTTGTGTGATGCCAAGCCGCTTGGCATACCATGCAACGGATCGTTGCATGGTGTAGTTTTGCATTACTAGTTGTGTGAAGTTCTTGCTGATTTGCTCTGCTTTAGAGAGATTTGCCTTGTCTGTCATTTGATCTTTATACATGGAGCTAACCCCCATTAATATACCGCCAAACAGATGATTGATAACATTCCTGTTCAATTGGGAGCCACAAATATCGTACGTCTTGATCAGCAACTCGAAATAATCTTTCAACAGAGGTAGTGCTTTTTCTTTCGGTTGATAGATCGGATTTTCTTTCACGATATAGTGCATATCTATACCCGATTTACTTGCGCTTGCCTTACTAAGGAAATCGGACGAGAATCCCATGAAATAGATTTGCAGATCTCCATCTACCTTATGAATCTGGAAAATGCTACCCGGTAAGATCGTGATAAAACTTCCTGGTTCTACCTTGAACTGCGTCAAGTTGATAGAAGCCTCCACCTCTCCTCCCAGACAGAGCACGAAGATCCCCGCTTTCAGCCGGCAGGGATAATTGGCGTAGAGGTTCAGCAATCCAATATCTCCGGCCGTGAGCTTCCCGATGACCCAATCTTGGGGCAGGTCTATTTTAGGGATGTCTTTTTCCATGTCTCTCTTATCATTCCTTAAGCATGAATACTTGGCAAAAGTAGATATTTTCAAAGACTTGTCGTGTCTTTTCGCAGAATATTTCTTGTACTTGGTAGGATTGAGCTCCACTTTTGCCGGAAAGCACATTTGTTATCGGAATTCTTTCTTTTGTGACGTTTTGATCAAAAGGTTCCGCATATCGTGACAAGACTGTTTTCTAGGCTTCCAAAAATAGCGGGAGTACACAGGTAATAATCGGCCTTTTTTGTGAGAAAACCGTGTTTTGGATACCTTTTAGGCGGCGAAAGTACGCACGATAGGTGTCGTTGGGCAACGCCGATACTGCCGTTGGGCATCGTAAGTAGCCGAGAACTGGATCGTGAGTAGTCGTGAATGGTCATTCGTATACTGGTATAACCCGATTCTTGCCCCCGGATCTCCCTTTTTTACGCTTCGAATATGAATTAGCATGAATTGTTTTCGCTAGAATAAAAGGCCGTTTTGGGCTATAGGGCTGTTAAGCAGTGGATTGCGGTTTTTTTCTTGAAAATTTGGGAGCGGCACGTACTTTTGCCCGGAATAATCGATTCTTCGGGAGTTAAGATTACAAATTGTCATTTTGCAACGATCTTTCTTCCACGTTGGGGGCGATGGCTTGTCGCTTTGTGCTATTTGAAAAAGAGAACATCGGCTTGCAAAAATCGGACATAGTGATTCTCTTAAACACTTCTGTATGTGTGGTAGTGAGAAGCGAAATCTAAAAAAAAGAATAGGTAATCATATAAACAGACCTTGTACGTGTTGTTGGGATGTTGTTCTTTTGCAGTTGAATTTGGGTTTGAATATCCTTATTCTAATAGGTGTGAATAGTATTTAAAGTATTGATATGAGAAAGATGAAGTTTACGAGTTGGGGGATGGCCTGCCTGCTGGGTGGATGCCTGTCGCTGGTCTCTTGCCAACAGGAGGAGTTGGGTGGAGTGCCTGTGGCGAAAGGGACGGGGACGATCACGCTCGAACTGAATGCGCAGCCGGGATTCGCCTCCGGTTCCAAAACGAAGGCGGTGGATGAGGCTGCCTATAAAGATAAAAATGAATATACGTTGCGGATCCTTTCGGGCGATAATATTAAGGGTGAGTACTTGTTTAAGGACCGGCCAGTTTCGATAGAGTTGGAGGAAGGCGCATATATGCTTAAAGCTTTTTACGGCAATGAGCAAGTGGCTTCCCGGAACGAGTTTTATGTGTATGGAGAGAAAGCGTTTGGCGTGAAAGGTGGCGATCTGGACAAGCTGGTCTCCGTGGAGTGTGTGCCTACTTGCGCCAAAGTGCAAGTGGATTTCGATGCGACGATGGCGACCTATTTCAGCGATTATAAGGTGGTATATGATACCAAGGCGTTGAATGGAGCTACAACGGCTACGTGGGTGAAGGATGATACGGAACCTTGGTATCTAAAGGTTGATAAGACGGGTGAGACGGTCAAGGCTACGATCTCCTTGACTCCAAAGGTGGAGTATGAGACCAAGGAAGCTACGATCGTCCAGACAAAGACGTTAAGTCCGAACCAAGGTTGGACATTGAAGGTGAAACCTAATTATAACCACGGTCAGCTGGGCTTGGAGATCACGATTGATGAGACAACGGTAGACGAGCCGATCGATATTATAATTCCCCCAAATTGGAAATAAATAATAAAAGGAAATGAAAGTATTTAATCATATAGGAATGGCCCTTTGCTTGTTGGTGGGCTTGGCTTCTTGCGAGATGCGGGAAGAGATCTTGGGTAAGAAGGACTCGCAGGAGTCTGGTTTGTTGCGTTTGTCGGTAGAGGCGATTGCCCCGAAGGTACAGACGAAGGCTGCGGTCGCTACGGATGATTTTGCAGTGAGTATAGTGGGCGTGAGCGAAGAGGTGAAGGGTGATACGAAGAATTATGATCGAGTGAGCGATTTGCCCGCCTCTATTGAGTTGTCGGTGGGTACGTATAATGTGGTTTCGCATACGCCGGGCGAATTGGAGAAGCAGATGGATTATCCTTATTACATGGGCAACAAGGACTTGTTGATCGAGAATGGTAAGGATACGCAGGCTAACGTGCAGTGCAAGATGCGAAACAGCCGGATCCAATTGACCTATACACCGGAATTCCTGGCTGCGTTTGAATCATGGACGATTACCTTGGACGATGGCTCTGATATAGCGTATAGTATTAGCCACGATAATAGGGTAGGTACATCTCCCAAGGCCGGTTATTATGCTTTCGAGGAGAACGGAGCTGAATTTGTTACGTTGAATATTCGTGCGACTACTGTTACGGGGAATGCGGTTACTTTTTCCCAGCCTTATTACAAGAAAGATGCGGAGAGTGGATATGATGAGAATGATGGTGCTAATTTCATGGGTGGTGATGCGTTGCTTATCACTTTGAAGCCGAAGGCTCCGGACGCACCAACGAGTGGTACGATCGGTATCGATGTTACGGTGAATGTCCTTTTCGCCAACTCGGATACGGAGGTGAAGATCGAGGTGAATGATAAGAATCAGACTCCGGATCCAAAGCCGGACCCAGACCCGACTCCGGGAGGGGATGGTGATTTGGTGCTGAATTTGCCGGAGGATATAACTTATTCAATAAAGGATGCGGAATTTCCTAAAGCTGTGGCTAAGGTGTTAGCTCCCAGTAAAATAAAAAGTATGACTGTTAAGATTGTTGCGGGGAATGAGCTTTTACCGGAGGCTTTAGAGTTGGCAAATTCAATAGGTTTAGATTTTTTGACTGGCGTAGATTTGGTATCACAAGGTAAGACTGTAGAAGCATTATTTACTTCTTTAAATTATCCGGAGGTTAAAGCTCCGAAATCAACAGATACGTTGTACGAGTTTCCTATAGATACATTTTTTTCATTATTGAATACTTCTGGAGTGACTGACATGGGAAAGGGGCATGAATTCCATATTACTGTGGTTGATGGTAATAATGAAAGTAAGTCTAATGTATTTAAGGTGTTTATAACAGAATAATATCTTATGAGAAATATACTGGCTATAGGTTTGTTTATCATTGCTTGTCTGTTTGTAGTCTCTTGTAAAGAGGAAGATACCTCTTTACAGGGTAAGATGGGCTATTTGCGTTTGGATGTGGCAACGGTGTCGAGTACGAATACCAAGTCGGCTGTCCCGGAGAATTATAATCCGAAGCAACTGCATGTGGAGATCAAGGATGCGAGTGGGAACATCGTGAAACGCACGGACAATTTTGATCTGGAGTGGAAAGGGGAGGAAATGATGCTGCCCCCGGGGAATTATACGATATCCGCTTCTTCAAACGGTTTTGACGGGAACGCCTCGGGTGAGGGTATCCCTTATTATACGGGTTCCACAACGGTGACCATTCCTGTGGATGGTAGTTCGGTATCTGCCTCGATTGTTTGCCGGTTGGCAAACGTGAAGGTGACATTTCGTTTCGATGCCTCTGTGTTGAATGTGTTTCGGAGCTTGGCGATGGAGGTCTCTTCTTCCGTGTCGGGAGTAGATTCGCAACTGGCCTCCTGTTCCGTAACCGAGCGGGTGGTCTATTTTCCGGTGGGGGATTTGACTGTGAAAACTTCCGTGACTAATATGGCAGGGACTCCTTTCCCGGCGTTAGAGAAACCGATTACGGGTGTCAAGGCGCGTGATCATTATATATTGAATTGCAAGTTGGGTGATTCTGGCAATGGTGGAATTACCGTGGAGGCGGATGATTCAGAGAAGGAATATACCTATACCTTCGAGGTGCCCACGGTCGCTTCTACGCAATTAGGTGTGGAGACTCCGGCCGTGCTATGGAGCCGGTTCGCCCATTTGGAAGGAAGTATCTTGTCTAAGTCGGAATCTTTCGTGCCGGATCCGAGTGCGATGAGATTCGAGTGGAAAAAGAAAGATGATGCGAATTGGAATACCTTAGCTCCCACGCAAGAGGGGGAGAAATATAAAGCTACCTTGACAAGTTTGGAACCGGGTACGGCGTACACGTATCGTCTTGTTTATAATAAGGAAAGTGATCAGTATGCGAGCGATGAGGTGATGTTTACGACAGAAAATGCTACAGTTCTTTACAATGGAGGGCTTGAGGATTGGTTTGAAAGGACAAACAAAGGACAAGGGTTGATTGGAACAACAACAACAAAGACTTGGTTCGCAACTTCAGAAGAGGAGTATAATAAGGTTGGTATTTATTGGGATTCTAGTAATCAAGGAACGACTATGGGATTAGGAGGTACTGTTAATATAAATCCGACTCAACCTAATTCAGAGAAAAAGCATAGCGGATCAACTTCTGCTGAGCTCAAATCTCAATATAAAGTGAAATTCGCCGCTGCCAGTCTTTATACAGGTTCTTTTGGCGGTTTGGTTGATATGAATGGTGCTAAGATCAACTTCGGCCAACCCTTCACCGCCCGTCCGACCCAATTGACCGGCTGGTTCCAATATTCTACCGGCACAATTGATTATGCGCAAAGCGGTTTGCCTGTAGGTAAAGGCGATACAGACCTTTGGTCTGCCTATATCGTCCTTACGAATGGCAAGTATCAGTTGAATAATACGGATATGGTAGGGACTTCCAAGGACTTTATGTCCATCTTGGAGAGCGGGAAACCTGATGCCAGCGGTTTTGACGTAATCGCCTATGGTGCGTTGCCCGATGTGGAATGCGTCGCCTCTTCTGAGTGGAAGCAGTTTACGATTGACTTGACCTATCGTAACTTGGTGGAGAAACCGACCCATATCATCATCGTTTTCTCTTCGAGCAAGTATGGCGATTATTTTACGGGAAGTACAAGTAGCATGCTGTACCTCGATGACCTCGAACTCATTTACGGTGATTCCCCCAAGCTCTTAGGCTCGGGGAATTAGGCGTGTGGAAGGTCAGCGAGGTTCGTCCGGAGATATTTGAATTTAAATAGAAGGTGAATAATGTATAAGACTTTGATAGTTCCCCTATTGGGTGTATTTTTTTTGTTGTTGAGTGGTGTCGGTGAGGCACAGGCTCAACGGCGTATGCAACGTATCGACCGTGAGATACAGAAGACAGTCTTTATTCCTAAAGGAACATGGATGGCTGGTGGTACGATATCTTATTCGGAGCATAACGAGAGTAACCTGAATTTCCTCGTCCTCAAAGATATTGAGGGGAAGGGATACGACTTCAGCGTAAGCCCTTATTTTGGTTATTTCTTTCGCGATAATATTTCTATGGGGGCACGTTTCGCCTATAAGCGGAATTACTTGGATCTTGGTAATTTCGACCTAAACTTGGGTGAGGATTTCAATATCAGTTTAAAGAACTTGTATTATCTGGAGCATAAATATGAGGCCTCTTGCTTTATTCGGACGTATATGCCGATCGGTAAGAGCAAGATCTTCGGTCTTTTCAATGAGGCTCGGTTGACGTATGGGTATGGCACGGGAAAGAACTCTACCGGTTCCGGTGCGGAGTATGACGGCTCGTATCAAACAGTACAGAATATGCAGATCGGTTTCGCCCCGGGTATGACGGCGTTTATCACGGATTGGTCGGCGGTAGAGGTGTCGGTTGGTGTGATGGGCTTCGACTTCAAGTGGATCGATCAAGAAACAAACAAAGTAGAGGAGGGACGGCAGCGGGTCTCTTCCGGAAATTTCAAGATCAATCTCTTCTCGATCAATATTGGTATGACGTTTTATCTGTAAGGAATGAAGATGAGGAATCGAAATATAATCTGTTATATAATATGTCTGTTATCATTGACCGCTTGCGTGATTGAAGATGATATCCCTTATCCGTTGTTGGAGGGAGCCATCCTTTCGATGACGGTGGAAGGGCAGCGTGCCGGTGAGGAGGGACAGAGCGTGGAGGCTACGATCGATGCGAAGGCCCGCACGGTGACCCTATTCGTGAACGACTCGGTGGATCTCTCCCGTTTGAAGATAAAATCCTTGAAAGTGACAGAGGGAGCTACCTTGATGGCCGATTCGGCTGCGTGTGCGGATATACTCCGTTTCCCGACAACGGGTTTCGCCTCTTTGGACAGTATCTCTTCCGATGCGAATACGCGGGTGGATTTTACCAAGCCGGTTTCCTTTACGGTGAAAACGTATCAGGAATATGTCTGGAAGGTGTCGGTGACGCAATTGATCAAACGAGAAGTGGACGTGACGGGGCAAGTGGCGGATGCCGTGATCGATCCGGTGAACCGTAACGTGATTATCTATGTATCTCCGGATCAATCGTTAAGCGACCTGCAAGTGAACAGCATGATGCTTGGTGGGGAGTTCGGGCGTGTGGAACCGGATCCTACCGATCCGGCGGAGAAAGATTATTCGAAAGGTCCCCGGCAGTTCTATGTGGGGTATAACTGGGAGGAGACGATGTCGAAATGGAATGTCTTCGTCTATCATAAGGAGAGTAACGCAAGTGGTGCGGAAGCTTTTGCGATGGTAACCCGTGCTACGCTTTCCGGAAAGATCCAGAGCGGGAAGACACCGGTCGTGGAGTATAAGCGACAGGCGGACGCGGCTTGGAGCACGTTGGCGGCTTCGGCTGTGAAGGTGTCCGGTACCTCCTTTACGGCCTCGCTGACGGGACTGAAGGCTGCCACTGCCTACCAATACCGGGTATCGGTAGATGGAACAGCGGGAGAGGAGCAATCTTTTACCACGGTGGAGGCGGTGCCCTTGACAAACGGTGGATTTGATGACTGGAGTTCCGTGGCCGTAGGCAAGAATACGCTTTGGCAGCCTTGGGCGGAGGGAGGAACCTCCTTCTGGGATACAGGAAACAAAGGGGCTACCACCGTGGGTAACAGCAACTCCACGCCTACTACCGAGACGAGCACGGGAAGCGGGCAGGCGGCCTCGTTGGAATCGAAATATATCGTCCTGAAGTTTGCCGCCGGCAACATCTTTACGGGTACTTACGTGCGGACAGATGGGACGAACGGTGTGTTGCAATTCGGCCGTCCCTTCACGAGCTTCCCCTCGAAGTTGCGGATCCATTATAAATACAATTGCGTTCCGATCAACAAGTCGGGCGACGATGATTTCAAATATTTGGTAGGTCGCCCGGACTCGTGTCAGGTCTATATCGCCTTGACTGACTGGGACGCTCCGCTGGAGATCCGTACTCGGCCTTCCGAACGTCAGCTCTTTGACCCTTCGGATCCGAAAGTGATCGCTTACGGCGAGCTGACGAAAGGCGAGCCTGTCTCCTCGTGGACGCAAGCGGATATCGTGCTGGATTACCGCTACACGAACCGTACGCCTAAATACATCGTGGTAGTCGCTTCTGCTAGCAAGTATGGCGATTACTTCACGGGTGGCGAGGGTAGCAAGCTTTGGCTGGATGAATGTGAATTGATTTACGACTAACAATAAGGAAAACAAACGATAGGATGAAAGCAATGAGACATATTCACTTGTACATATATTTACCCTTCTTCGCCCTGCTCGCGACACTCTCCGCTTGCGTGGGCGAGGAGCTTTCTGCCCCGAAGGGGGAGGGCACAGGGTATCTCCGGCTTACGCTGGGGGATATCTCGGCCGCTGTTTCCGCGGAGGTGGAGACGAAGGCGGGAACGCTTACGTTGCCCGATACGTATATTCCCGCGAAAACGGATTTCATGATTGATATTAAGCAAGGGGGTACTTCGTATGAAGGGTATCCGAAACCCTTTTCAGAGATAGAGGGGCAGAACTTGGAGTTGCCTACGAGCATTTATACTCTGGAGGTATATGCGGGAACGAATGAACTGATCCAAGAGAGTCCTTATTTTTATGGTTCCAAGGAGGTGCGTATCGTGCCGGGAGAGAGCTTGGTGGAATCCATTGAGACTTCCTTGGCGAATACGATGTTGGTGGCTGCGGTGAGTGAAAATCTGAGAAAGCATTATAAGACTTGGCAACTGACGGTAGAGGTGGGAGAAGCCTCCGATGTTTTAGCTACCCATGAGGTTTCGGAGGGAACCTTGTTTGTTCGTTCCGGGCAGACGGTGAAAGCTCTGTTCGAAGGTACGAATCTATTGGACAAGCCGGCGACCCCGAAGGGATGGGACTTGATTGATCAAGCGGAGGCTTGTAAGCAATATATCGTTCAGTGTGATCCGGATTTGTCTATTTTCTCGAACATACAGATGCAAGCACTTGCTACACCAACGTATGAAGAAGGTCTGCTGACGGGTTCTAGGATAACGTTGGGCTGTGTAGCGGAAGGGGTTCCTATTGAGTTGGTAGATACTTGGACAATCAGTGCTTTATACAATGACACGCCTATCCGGACTTATTCAGGTAATAATCTTACTGGTGCCATGACTGTGGTGGAGGGATGGCCGTATGTCCCGAAGGGATGTAAGTTGTCTACCTCTATTAGACTGCGAACAGGCGAGGAGCTTACGCTTCCTCCGGTAGATGTTGCGGTTACAGAGCCGGACTTCTCCGTAAGTGTTTCCGGTCGCACGAGTTATTCGGTTTATGCGGAAGAGAATAATCCTACCGCTGCGAATGCGATGGATGGATCAAGCATTGTTGATATCGTGGCTACGGCAAGTATAGCTGAGGGTATATTGAATAATCCGAATTATTCGAGTTTGTTGAAGAGTTCTTATAAAACGGATACCGGACAAGAATCAGGAGAGTTTGCCTATGGTGCAAAAGCAAGTTTCACTTCCCTTGCTTGGCAAAAGCACGTCCTGACTGCGACGGTTACTTTTGATGGGACAGAGAAAGTTTCTAATCCGATTGATTGCCATGTGACGGGGTTGCCGTATAAGGCAGAACCGCCGAGTAATACGGGGGATCATCCATGGACAGGCGATGGAAAAATTAGCTGGGATAGTGGTTCTGTGCAATTGGGAGGGGTGGCTGGTTCAGGTTCTCAATCAATAACATTGAATTTTTATATTCCAGGGAATGTGAATGTAGATGTTGCAACGAAGTATTATGTGCAAACAGCGACAGCTGATAATACCTTTACTTTAAATTTAGGCCAGAGTACATTATTTTCAACAAAAGTTTCTTTTTGGGGGAAAGAAACCAAAGAAGGTACCGTATCATCTACGATGACATCTTCTAATAATTATGTAAAATGTAATAATAGTTATGGATTAAGTTCCGCTCATTCAAAGGTCTATTATGTGAAAATTAATTATAGATAAGAGTGTAATAAAATAACAATATGAAACAAACATTTCTATTAGGCCTAACCGCCTTCGCTTTAGGTTTCCTCCCCTCCTGTAGCAACATCCTAGAGGATTCCGGAAGCCCCTCGGCTATCGCCGAGACCGGCAAGCTTAGCCTTGCCCTTGAGGCGGATGCCTCCGTCAATGTAACAACGAAAGCTACATCAACGGTCACGATTAGTGACGAAGTTAAAAACAATCTGGTGATCACCGGGACAAAAGAGGGCAGCTCTATTACTTTAGGCAAATCCTCTGATTTTGCCAATGGGGTCACAAGAGCCGTTCCCGCCGGTACCTATACGGAACTATCGGCTACGTACAGCCAAATGACCGGCGATTTGCAGTTCGACAGCCCCATGCTTGCGGGGAAGACAACGGAAACCGTAACCGTCACTCCCAACGCTGCGGCTGCAAAGGCCTCTATCACCGCCACGCTCACCAACTCGATCATCACGATCGATCAGGGAACGTTCGCCGAATTGCAGAAGATGGCTACGATCACCGAGCTTTATGTGTACACCGGCTCTGAAAGCTCCCTGCCTTCGGGCGAAAGCCAGAGATATTCCCTGCTATCCACCGAGAATACCTTGGAAGCCGGCAAGACCTTGTTCGTGAAACCCGGCCTCTCGAATGTGTTTATCCATATAGCAGGCAAGCTGATCGCGGACGAGAGCAAGACATTCGACACCTCGTCGCAGATACGGGAATCGGAAACGACTTCCACCACCGCCGCCACCAAGAACTACAGCGTACAATACAGTCTTGCGAACACGCAAGGCACATTAACGTTGACCATTAATGTAAACGGAACGGTAGAGATTGTCGAGATACCGGTCGAGGTCAATCCTTACGAGTGATTGTCTCCATTTATCCAGATTCTCCGTCCGATTTCCAAGTGTAATGATATTACGTATCTTACTTTTTGTAGTAACTTTGCAAAAAATATAACATAAAGAACAAGGTATGAGACATTCGCTAATTATTCTATTCAGTTTTTCGCTTCTCTCAATCTTTATGGCCCATGGGCAATCGGAGAATGAGAAATCCAAGGGCGATTCATTCTTGTTTTCCTTTATACCCGGAGAGGCTGATCTACAAGCTACCTACGGGAATAATTCAATAGAGATGGAGCGACTCAATCGGAAAATCTGGCCGGTGATGAATCCTTTGATGGATGGGGAGTTTCATGTGCTGATCGTCTCGCATATCTATACTGAGACAGGAGCGGTATCCAAAAACGCTGTCAACACTGCCATGTGGCGGGGGAATACCGTGAGGAAATATCTGAAAAACAAATACGAGCTTGATAATAAACAAATCTCCTTCTATGTAGACCGTAGCGGGGAATGGGGGAATAGCGTGCATGTGTATCTGCTTTATTTCGCTATGCCGGAGTTTGCCAATAAGCAGATCTTTTATTCCACGGATCAGTCTATACCTGCTATCTCGGCAAGCCTAAAACGATATACGGAGGTCCCTTATATTTACGTGCTCAATGATCCGGATCTTTGCGTGGATGATGAGGTGTTCGCTTATGTCGTGATCAGCACTAAGGCCGATCTTCCTTATGAGGAAGGGGCGATGGTTCCGGTGGCTCCTCCTGCGCAGGAGAAGGTGAGGCAAACGCCGGTAGTCTCTCAACCGGCTCGGACGGAACCTGAGATTACTCGGCAGGCAACGGTAGCTGTAACCCCTGAGCCTCAAGCTCCGGAACGGCAGTCTACCGCATATCAGCCCCGACAGGCGGAGACTCGTGCCGTGACGATGGAGAAAGTCTATCCTACTTTCCAAATGACAAATTTGACTGTTAGGACGAATGTACTGCCTTGGATGACGGTTCCCCCGGGTTTAAGTGTCGGTAAGGAGGGAGCGGAATTGAAGACAGGGTCTATCATGCCAAACTTGGAATTGGAGTATATGTTTGGAGGTTGGGGTTCTGTCGTATTGGGAGGTATGTATTCTCGGTTTGGTTATAAAGGGAATCCTAATAATTTGTGGGGAGTGTCGGTGCTATCTTTGGAGCCTCGACTATGGTTTAACGATGATGGTACTTATCGGGGATTCAACGTGGGCTTGCAGATGAAATACGGAAACTTCAACGTGCGCGATAATGAGCCGTTAGGACATGGAGAGACTGGACAGTTCTTCGGTATCGGGGCGATGCTGAATTATTTGCAACCTATCTCCGGGAATTTCGCTTTTGAGGCTGGGTTTGGCTTTGGCTCACGAATTATCTTTGATGCTTCCACTTACGAGCGGGATTATGATGCACAGGTGAGCGAGACTACGGAGAATTTCTCGGCGACCCATTTCATGCTTAATTTCCGGTTGGCGCTGGTGTATAGGTTTGGATTTAAATAAACGAGATTAAAGTCCCCTTCTCGGAAGTAGTAATGGACGCTGTGTAAATCTTATCTTCGATCTTTATTATAATAATCTTCTTTTTGTCGAAGAAATTACCTTTTTCGATGATGTCAAGAGCTTCCGCCTTATGTCCAATAGCGGTAAGCTCTTTTTTTATATCTTGTTTTTATGTCTTCTTCCCATATATTTATTATTAGAGGTAAAGTTCCTAGCCTCATTAAGAGGAAACTCACTCACAAAGGAAATTATTCTTTTTCGTCTAACCAAATTATTCCGTACCTTTGCCCCTCAAAAAGAGAACACAAGGTATGGAAAAACATTTTAAGAGAACGCTGATTACTACGGCGTTGCCGTATGCGAACGGACCGGTGCATATCGGACACTTGGCCGGGGTGTATGTGCCTGCTGATATTTATGCCCGTTACCTTCGTTTGAAGGGAGAGGAAGTGTTGATGATTGGTGGTTCGGACGAGCATGGGGTACCCATTACGTTGAGAGCGAAGAAAGAGGGGATCACACCGCAGGATGTGGTGGATCGTTACCACGGTATTATCAAGAAATCGTTCGAGGAGTTCGGCATCACGTTTGATATCTATTCACGTACTACTTCCGCTACGCATCATCAGATGGCCTCGGATTTTTTCCGTACATTGTATGATAAAGGCGAATTCATCGAGAAAACAAGCGAGCAATACTACGATGAGGAGGCGAAGCAATTCTTGGCCGACCGTTATATCACGGGTACTTGTCCGCATTGTGGAAACGAGAAGGCATATGGCGACCAGTGCGAGGCTTGCGGTACTTCCCTTAGCCCGACGGATTTGAAAGATCCGAAATCCGCTATCAGTGGCAGCAAGCCGGTGATGCGTGAGACGAAGCATTGGTATCTGCCTTTGGATAAGTGGGAGCCATTCTTGCGTAAATGGATCTTGGAGGATCATAAGGAATGGAAGCCGAACGTCTACGGGCAGTGTAAGAGTTGGCTGGATATGGGTCTGCAACCCCGTGCGGTGAGTCGCGATTTGGATTGGGGTATCCCTGTTCCCGTAGAAGGGGCGGAAGGAAAGGTGCTGTATGTATGGTTCGACGCTCCGATCGGTTATATCTCTAATACGAAGGAGTTGCTGCCGGATAGCTGGGAGACTTGGTGGAAGGATCTGGAGACTAAAATGGTCCATTTCATCGGTAAAGATAATATCGTGTTCCATTGTATCGTGTTCCCTTCCATGCTGAAAGCGGAAGGTTCTTATAACTTGCCGGAGAATGTCCCCGCTAACGAGTTCTTGAACTTGGAGGGCGACAAGATCTCTACTTCCCGCAACTGGGCGGTTTGGTTGAACGAGTATCTGGTGGATATGCCGGGCAAGCAAGACGTGTTGCGCTATGTCTTGACGGCCAATGCGCCAGAGACAAAGGATAATGATTTCACATGGAAAGATTTTCAGGCTCGTAATAATAACGAGTTGGTCGCTATCTTAGGGAACTTCGTGAATCGTGCGTTAGTCCTTACGGATAAGTATTTCGAGGGTAAGGTGCCGGCGGCTGGCGAGTTGACGGATTACGATCGTCAGACCTTGAAGGATTTCGCGGATGTGAAAGAGAACGTGGAACGTCTGTTGGATACCTACCACTTCCGTGACGCTCAGAAAGAGGCGATGAACCTAGCCCGTATCGGAAATAAGTATCTCGCTGATATGGAGCCTTGGAAGTTGGCAAAGACGGATATGCCTCGTGTCGCTACGATCATGAACATCGCTTTGCAGATTACGGCTAATCTGGCGATCGCTTTTGAGCCGTTCTTGCCGTTTAGCATGGAGAAACTGAATAAGATGCTGAATGTAGAGCCGTTGGGATGGAATCGCCTAGGTGCTACGGATCTATTGGAGGCCGGTCATCAATTGGGCAAGGCAGAGTTGTTGTTCGAGAAGATAGAGGATAGCGTGATCGAGGCCCAAGTGCAGAAATTATTGGATACGAAGAAAGCGAATGAGGAAGCGAATTATAAGGCGAAACCGATCCGTGAGAATATTGAGTTCGATGATTTCATGAAACTGGATATCCGTGTGGGTACGGTGCTGGAATGCGTGAAGGTTCCGAAAGCGGATAAGCTGCTTCAGTTCCGTATAGACGATGGCCTGGAGAAACGCACGATCGTATCGGGCATCGCCCAGCATTATAAACCCGAGGAATTGGTAGGCAAGCAAGTTTGCTTTATCGCTAACTTAGCTCCCCGTAAGCTGAAAGGTATTGTTTCCGAGGGCATGATTCTCTCCGCCGAGAATTTCGATGGAAAGCTGGCCGTTATCACCCCGGAGAAAGAGGTGAAACCGGGTAGTGAGGTGAAATAGGAAATCCTTCTGGAATGGCATAATTAAAAGTAGGGACATTCAAGTGCTATTTGAATGTCCTTCCTTTTTCATTTTTAAATAATAAGATCGCAGATATGGAGAAAAAAATACAAATGGTTGATTTAGTTGGTCAATATCATCGACTAAAGGAAGAGATAGATGAAGCTATGTTTTCAATGATAGAGAGTAGCTCTTTTATTAATGGCCCGATGGTGAAGGTTTTTGGCTCAAATCTGGCAGCTTATTTAGATACGGAGTATGTGATTCCCTGTGGAAACTGTACCGATGCTTTACAAATCGCTTTGATGCGTTTGAATTTAAAGCGAGGAGATGAGGTAATAGTGCCGGCGTTCACATATGCGGCGGCGGCTGAGGCTGCGGTTTTATTAGGTCTGGTTCCTGTTTTGGTTGATGTAGATGAGCGTACTTTTAATATTTCTCCGGAAGCCATAGCTGAAGCTATAACGGATCGTACGAAGGTTATCATTGCGGTCCATCTTTTTGGACAAAGCTGTGATATGCATCCGATATTGGAATTGGCTAGGAAAAATGATTTATATGTTATTGAAGATAATGCGCAATCATTGGGCGCGGAATATACATTCCCGGACGGAACCTCAAGAAAGACCGGGACGATAGGCGATATTGGCGCTTTGTCTTTTTTCCCGACAAAGATTTTAGGATGTTATGGTGATGGAGGAGCTGTGATCGTACATGACGCGGACTTGGCAGAAGAAGTCCGTATGACTACGGTGCATGGACAAAATGTAAAGTATCATCATCAGATTATAGGTTGTAATTCCCGCCTTGATACCTTACAGGCGGCTATCTTAAATGCTAAATTAAAACATATAGATGACTTTATTGCCTCCCGACAAGCTGCTGCCCGGCGATATGATGCAAGCTTATCAAGTTTGGATGGTATATTGTTGCCTACTTGTATTCCTTCCTCAACACATGTATACCACCAATATACGATACAGGTCTTGGATGGCCGTCGTGAGGCTTTGCAAAATTATTTAAAAGAACATGGAATCCCTGCCTTGATTTACTATCCCGTTCCAATGCAAGAACAAATTGCGTTTAAGGATCATGTTCGGCATGGAGGCGACTTGTCTGTAGCTAAACGCCTTACACGAAACGTCCTCTCCCTCCCTATACATACGGAGATGGAAGAGGATGTTCAAGAGTATATTATAGATATACTACATGATTATTTAAACCACTAAAGAATCTATAAATTGATCAGGCTTTTCAAATATTTTCCAGATACGAGATGCTTTTAATGAGGGCTTGAGTTTTTTCTCAGCGACTAAAATATCATATCTAATAAGTATATATTGTAATGCTAAGATTTCAAGTTCATTTAATCCTCCTCCATAACAAGGAGAACTATGCATTATGAACTTATTTATCTTGAGATCGAAATCTTTGTCGGACATAGCATCTATCTTGCATAAATCAATTTGTATTTCCTCTTTTTTGTTTGTATCGTCATATAAGGCAATGTATGTATCTTCTATATAGAAGGGGTTTTTTTTGTCATTTCGTTGAATTCCTTTCCCCCAACCTTTAATATGAGAGGTTTCTAGCTTATGTAGAGATAATATTTTCAATAAAAGTTCCTTAAATATGTTGGATGCGTTAAAAGTTGTAGACCAATAGTAATTATTCCCATAAGTATATAGGTCATAAAGCTGTATGTTTTTTTTGTATAGGTCAGTTCCTAGATTAGTGGAAAATCTATAATTTTGAGATAGTTCCTCTGGTGAATAGTTGAGATTGAAATAATATATTAGGTTTTGTGGTCTGATGTTTATATTGTTGATAGTATTGAATTGTAGTATAATATCTTCTTTCATGGGGAAATTTATAGAATAAATAGTGTGTATTTGATTATTCTTTCTCTTTATATGAATTCGGTAAAAATACAGAGTTTTCTTTGTCTCGTTACTTTTGAAATCAATGTTTAAAAACTTTAAATTATTTGTTGTACCTGTTTCTTTATTTTTACTTATTTGATAAAAACTTATAGGTGTTTCTGTCATTTTCTCAAGTTTTCGTACCGCACATAAAGGTGTATTAGATAAATGTATTGATGAAGATAGAATTGTATTAGGGATTTCCTCTGAAGCTAGAAAATAAAGTCCGAAATTAGGGTTGTGAAAATCTTTATCATTAGAATTAAATTGGCCTGTTGTTTGTAATGGTTTTGCATTGCCATTCCATAAAGGTACCCATGGATAAATACTACTTTTGTACTTTCCTCTGGATTTTTTTAACTGATAAGAAGATATGATGGAAAGTATGGTGATAACTAATGCAAATATGGTTGATATATTTGTGTTGTCTTTTAGAATTTCTATTGAAAAGTTATTTAATAAAATGCTTTTGTATATTTCATGAATTGATTTGATTGATGATAATAATGTATATAGTGCGGATATAAATATGATTAGCGTTGAAATATTGAATAAGCGAGTTTCTCTAATAAAGGTCCTAATGAAAATAATAGGGGCAAAACTTATCCATGGAAGCCTTAGCTTTTCATTTGCCGTTTTTTTATAAAAATGATCTCCTATTCTATTAGGGGATATGCATATTTTTTTAAAATAGAGTTTAATTAATGATGGAAATTCTGCAATGAAAAAACCTTCACTCTCAAGATATTTATCTTGTGCTGGATAAAACTGTAACTCTTCGATGTCCTCTGTTTTAATAGTACAGCATAAACCAATCTCTCCATTATCTGTAATAATGCTAAAGTCAGAGAACTGTGGTATTATATCCTTAGCATTTTTATTAGATATTCCTATTTCTTCTTTCAGTCCACGAATGATCCATTGTTGTACATCATATTCTCCTTCAGGATTTTTATCTGTCTCGGAAAAAGCTTCGTCAATAGAAACATGAAGTCGAGATTGCTTTTGTGCGTCTATTTTGGATGAACGTATAGTTATGAGACATGAGTTTTTATTCTTCCCATTTTTTCCGCAGACAATTGCATCAACTCCCATTGAAGAAAATATGTAAGTCAAAGTTCTCATTAGTAAACTCTTTACTGTTTCGTTGTCTTTGTTTTGATATAAGGATAAGAATAGCCGCTTGAAAAAGTCGTTATTAGATTCTTTTCCATCTTCATTCTTTGTTTGATCAAGATATAACTCTTTAAATATTTTCCATGTGAAATGATCTGTAATATAGCACTTTAATGTAATATCATCTTTCTTGATATTATAATCATATAGTCCCACTTTGTCTCCAATAAATGCCATATCTAATTCCTTGTTTTTGCGACGATTGTTTAGCCTATCGATTATAGTGACTATTTTTGACTCATCTAAGACAAATTTTTGGATGAAATTTATATCTTCAATAGATATAGCATCTTGATATTCAGGTTTTATTTCTTTTTTAATTCGTTCATAGTAATCATTTAAATGTTTAATTCTATCTTTTAATAATGATGTTGCCTCATTGTTTTTTGTTAATTGTGTATTTCGATTCTCAAAAGGAATATTTTTCCAACCATGTTCTAAAAATGAGAAATCATACTCGGAAGAGTATTCTGTTCTAATGTTATGTATTTTGCGTTTTAATACGTATGCAAAATTATTACTTTTTAATTGTTGTTCATGTAGTTTTAATAATGTGCGTTTTATTATTGTTTCAAATGCCTTTATTAATATAAATACAATAGTTATACTTAATGTTATGAAGAAATAATTCTCTGCTAGATATGTTATAATAGATTCTATCATGATATTATATTTAAGATGTTATTGTATGATTCTTCCCGGATTCCCTATCACGACCGCATGTGCCGGTACGTCCTTGGTTACGACCGCTCCAGCACCTATCATGGCCCACTCTCCGATAGTTATTCCGCAAACTATAGTAGCGTTCGCTCCGATAGAGGCTCCGTATTTTACGATGGTTTCGGAACAAACCCAATCTTCGGAGGTCTTTAATTCCCCATCTTCCGTGATCGATCTAGGCCATTTATCATTAGTGAAAGCTACACCGGGGCCTATGAATACTCCATCCTCAATCGTAACTCCGTGCGGAATCATGACATTATCTTGAATCTTTACTTTATTCCCTATTTGCACATCATTGTCTACGTAGATATTCCGGTGTATTTTACATTGTTCACCAATCTTTGCATTCTCTCCGATTATTGTATGGTTCTCAATAATGGTTTTATTCCCGATGGTAGCGGAAGGTGCTACTTCTGCGGTTGGGTGGATTATATATTGGGATTGATAAGCTGATAATAGTTCCTGTATGTAATTTTGCGCAGCTTCTGTTTCTTGGGGTTTTGGAGCCCATGGGGCCATATCTTTAGGGTCTATAGGAGCAAATGGCCCTTGTTTGATTTCATATATAACAGTATTGGTTTCTAGAACAATAAAAGAATGCCATATATCTGGCTCTATCTCCATTCCGAAAACACCTTTAGCAGGGTTAATCTCGTGGATTTGTGTAATTGTGCCTTTGTCATCAAACAAAAATGTAAGTACACTCCCTCTTAGTACGAGGAATATCTCTTGTTTTTGGGCTTGGAGATGCCTATGAGGAGGTAAATATGTATTTGGCTCAAGAGCATTTAATAATCTTTGAACAGGCTCATCCATTTGTTTATGGAAGTTATAATTCATTCGTAAGCGTACGTTTGTCTTAGCTTGTTCGCTTACGGTATTTAGTAATGTGCTATCAATGATTTTCATTGTAAAATGAGTTTTTAAGATTAACGTCCTAAATATCGGAATAAATTTAATATGAGTGTGAATAATATAAAGAATAAGATAGTTCTCAGCCCATTTTTTGTTTTTAAGGCAATATTTAGGTTCTTGTTGCTAAAAGAAGTACTTTTGTACTTCTTTAATGAATAAGTGTTTTATGAATAAGAAGATACGTTTCGCCGTGATCGGCTGTGGTCATATAGGTAAGCGTCATGCCGAGATGATTACCCGGGATGAAGGGGCGGAGTTGGTCGCTTTGTGTGATATCCGTCCGAAAGAGGAGCTGGGGATCGAGGCTTACGCAGTCCCTTTCGCCCGGAATATAGATGAACTATTCCGTTTGGGATTGGATATAGATGTGGTGAATATTTGTACACCCAACGGTTTACATGCCGAGATGGCGATCCAAGCGATAGAAAGCGGACATCATGTGGTCATAGAAAAGCCTATGGCCTTGACCTTGGCGGATGCCGAGAAAGTGGTTTATACCTCGCTGAGATTCCGTAAGCAGGTATTTTGCGTGATGCAAAACCGATATTCCCCGCCTTCGGTCTGGATCAAGGAGATGGTTGAGTCTGGAAAATTAGGCCAGATTTATATGGTGCAGCTGAATTGCTACTGGAACCGTGATGAACGCTACTATAAACCCGGAGGATGGCATGGCGACGCTGCCTTGGATGGTGGTACCTTATTCACCCAATTCTCCCATTTCATCGACATTATGTACTGGTTATTCGGGGATATCTGTAATATCCAGACCCGTTTCGCCGACTTCAACCACGAGAAACTGACCGCCTTTGAGGATTCCGGTTTCGTGAATTTTAATTTCGTGAACGGTGGAATGGGCAGTTTGAGCTACTCTACGGCGGTATGGGACAAGAATCTGGAAAGCAGCATGCTGATCGTGGCTGAGAATGGCAGCGTGAAAATCGGCGGTCAATATATGAATGAGGTAGAATATTGCCATATCAAGGGGTATGAAATGCCGGAATTGGCCCCTACCAACCCCGGCAATGATTATGGCCCTTACAAAGGCTCCGCCCAAAACCACAACTTCGTGATCCGTAACGTAGTCAATGTCCTTTCTGGCGCCCCCGGCGAGATCATAACGACCAACGTCTTGGAAGGTATGAAGGTGGTGGATATTATACGGAGGATTTATGCGGGGAAGGGGTGAGGGCATATGTAAGGCGGGAAAAAGTCAGCATTACTTACCTCTTCATAGAATATATACTGCAAGTGGCAACGCAGTATATATCCTTTGGCACTTGCAGTACTACTGCGTTTTCAACAGACAAGTTTAGGCTTGAACACGTCTGATTATGGTGGTTCGATTTACTCCCTGTTTTGAGCACTGTGAGATAGAATGAAAAGTGTAAATTTAAAAATGTGAAATCATAGTTTTAAGCGGGATTTCCATGGATCATAGATCGTGAAATATGCGTGAAATGCTTATCTTTGTCAACTTACTATAAAAATCAGATGGCAGAGCAATCATTAAAAGACAAGGCGGCGAAAGGGCTTTTCTGGGGAGGTGTCAGCAATGGCTTGCAGCAGGTATTGGGTATGTTGTTCGGTATCTTCTTGGCTCGTATATTATCGGTGGATGATTATGGCTTGGTGGGGATGTTGGCGATTTTTGTGGCGATCGCCAATTCCATATCGGAGAGTGGGTTCACTGCGGCGTTAACGAATAAGAACGAGTTCAAGCACGCAGATTATAACGCTGTCTTTTGGTTTAATCTGATTGCGGGTAGTTTATCGTATGTGGTCTTGTTTCTCGCCGCACCCCTTATTGCCCGTTTCTTTGGGCGTGTGGAGTTGGTCGCCTTATCCAGGCTTTTTTTTCTGACGATTATTTTGGGGGCGTTCGCTACAGCCCATAGTGCGATCTTGTTCAAGCGTATGATGGTGAAAGAGCGGGCGAAGATCGATTTGTGCGCTTTGGCGTTGTCTGGGGTCGTGGGGATCTTGCTGGCGTTGTCTGGGTTCGGGTATTGGGCCTTGGCATGGCAATCCGTGACGTTTTCGGTCGTGACGATGCTCCTGCGGTGGTATTTTTCGCCTTGGCGACCAACTCTCAACGTCGACCTCTGGCCGGTGAAGGAGATGTTCGGGTTTAGTGCGAAATTGTTGTTGACCAATATCTTCAATTATATCAACAGCAATATCTTCTCCGTCTTGCTGGGGAGATTCTACAATGCGATGGAGGTGGGCTATTATTCGCAAGGCAACAAGTGGATGTCGATGGGGTATTCGTCTATCTGGGGGATGATAAACGGGGTCGCACAGCCTATTTTCACGGAGATAACGGATGATAAGGAGCGTCAGCGGATAGTTTTGCGCAAGATGATCCGTTTTGCGGCGTTTGTCTCTTTTCCCGTCATGCTGGGGCTGGCCTTTATTGCGAGGGAGTTGATCGTTGTTGCGGTGGGGGACAAATGGTTGCCTAGCGTCCCGATCCTCCAGTTGTTTTGTGTTTGGGGGACGGTTAGTCCGGTGCAACTACTGTACTCGCAACTGGCGATTGCCTATGGCCGCTCCGATTTCTATATGAGGAGCCATATCTTTATCGGTATATTGCAGTTGGTGGTGGCTTTAGCGATGTTGCGCTTTGGTGTTATCTGGATGGTGTTAGCGAATGTATTGATTTATACGTTTGTTTGGACATTGATCTGGCAATGGTATATCAACCGGTTGATCGGAATACGCTTGGGGGATTTGTTACGGGATATATGCCCTTATGGGGGGGGGCGATCTTTGTCTTTGCGTGCGTGTATTGCCTTACGGGATCGATCGGGAATTTATACCTTTCGCTGGTCGCTAAAATCGTATTGTCGGTATTATTTTATGTGGCTATCATGTACTTTAGTAAGTCTGTCATTTTTAAAGAGGTTGTCGAATTTATCCTTAAAAGGAAATAATTAAGGTTTTTACGTATATGGGAATAGAGCATCAAGAGCGTTCGGGTTTGGATATGTGTCGCGATATCACGGTCATTACCATTTGTTTTAATTCGGGGGAGACGATTCGGCGAACCTTTAACTCGGTGTTGAGGCAAACCTCCTTGCCCAAGGAATATGTCGTGGTGGATGGCGGGTCTACAGACGCTACCGTCTCGATCATACAGGCGTATGAGAAACTTTTTACCGACTCGGGTGTCGATTTCAAGTGGGTATCGGAAAAGGATAACGGGCTTTATGACGCTATGAACAAAGGCGTGCGGATGGCGTCTGGCGTGTGGGCGCATTTCTTGAATAGTGATGATTACTATGTGAACGAGTATGTTTTGGAGACCGTCAAGCCTTATCTTTTGCGGACGGAAGCCGCGGTCGTATATGGCAGGACTATTTGTATCCATGACCGGATACATTCGGTGATGCCCGATATAAAGGAGGATAAATTGCGATTGAATATGTTGTTGGGATGCCCAGTTCAGCAGCCCGCTTCCTTTTACCGGGTCTCCTTGTTTGTGGAGGAGCGATATCGGTTTGATACCAGCTATAAGATATCGGCCGATTACAAGTTGTTCGTGGAGCTGATTCAGGCGCAGGTGGGCTTCTTGTTTATGCCGGTGTTCGTGACCTGCTTCAGCGAGACCGGTATCTCCTCTGTCCATAGAGAGGACTTGGCGCGAGAGGAGGACTTGCGTTTGCTCCGCGAGCGTGGGGTTAGCACGCTCTTGATACGGTCGAAAGGATGCAGACCCCTGTATAAGTCGATATTGCTATGTATTCAAATGTTATCAAAGTTGTAGGATATGCTCAAGATCTCTATCATTATACCTGTCTATAACGTTTCCCTTTTCATCGAGAGATGCTTGCTTTCCGTGGTGGAGCAGCGACATGAGGCATTGGAGGTGATTTTGGTGGATGACGCTTCTCCCGATGACAGCATGGAGAAGGCGAGACGGTTTCTCTCCGGTTATCCGAAGTTGGATTATAAGATCGTGACTCATCCTCAGAATAAAGGATTGTCCGCCGCCCGGAATACGGGCGTGAAGCATTCCACAGGTGCGTATCTCTATTTTCTGGATAGCGATGATGCGCTCCCGGAAAATGCGATAGCGATATTGGCGGATAAGGCGATCGCCGACCGCCCGGACTTCGTGATGGGCGATATGCGGATCGTAGGAGGGGAAGGGCTGAGATTCCCGCTGTTGAAATTGGAGTGCCAAACATTGTGCGGTGCGGAGATCCTTCATTCCTTCTTGCGGAAAGAGTGGTGCGAGATGGCATGCAATAAATTGATAGACCGGAGGCTGTTCGATGTGGAGCATTGCTGGTTCTATGAGGGGATTGTGCATGAGGATAATTTATGGTCGTTCTATTTGGCTTGCAAGAGCGAACGGATGAGCGTATGCCAGGAGGTTACGTATGTTTATTATATTCAGCCTCAGTCGATCACCCGCAAGAAGTCGATGCGTAATATCGATAGCCTTTGTATTGTCTTGGAGACCATTATAAACGAATCGCGAGGCATCACGGATCGGCAAACCCGTTCCTTGTTATGCCGTTACCTGTGGAACCTGAAGATTTATTTCATGAAAAGCCTGCTATTGAATCCGTTTGAGAAGAAGGATGTGATCGCTAGCTACCGGCGTGTGAACGCTCTGTTTTGTGATCCTTTATTCGATAGTAGCGTGAAACCTCTCACGATGCGCTTAAAGGATTGCCTGTTGTATGTTTATTATAAATTGAGATATCTATGAGGAAGTTGAGAATATATTTTGAGGGTTTTTGGCCCGGGATGGATATGTGTGATAATTTTATCACACGGAGGTTGGTGGAGAATCATTACGAGTTCGAGATCGACCCTGATCCGGATTATCTCTTCTGTTCCTCTTTCTCGAATAGGCATCTACGCTATAAAGATTGCGTGAAGATTTACTTCACCGGCGAGAATGATGTACCCGACTTCAATCTGTTCGATTACGCAATGGCGTTCCATCCGATCAGTTTCGGGGATCGGTATTTGCGGTTTCCGCTTTATGCCTTGTATGATGGCTTTGAGCGGCTGGTGGAGAAACGTTTCGAGGCATCGAAGGTGTTGGACCGTAAGTTTTGTAACTTTGTCTACTCCAACTCGAGATGGGCGGATCCTTTCCGGGATAAGTTTTACCGGGAGCTCTCCAAGTATAAAAAAATAGATTCTGGGGGAAGGTATTTGAATAATATCGGGGGGCCTGTCGGGGATAAGATGGCTTTTATCCAAGATTATAAGTTTACCATCGCATTCGAGAATAGCTCGCAGCCGGGCTATACGACCGAGAAGATCATGGAGCCGATGGTGGTCAACTCCCTGCCTATCTATTGGGGCAATCCGGAGGTCAGCGTTGATTTCAACGAGCGGTCGTTTGTCCGTGTCTCGGATAAACGATCGATGGAAGCGGCCATCGAGGAGATTATCCGGCTGGATACGGACGACGAATACTATTTGGCGAAAATGTCGGAGGCGTGGTTGCCGACCGGGAAAAAGCCTGAGGATTGGTTCGCCACTTTGGACAACTTCTTGCTCCATATCGTCGGCCAACCCTTGGAGGAGGCGAGGCGATGCACGGAATATGGTTACACGAAAAGATATAAACAAAGAGCGTGTGATCTGGATAATTTGTCTAAATTATTCTTTTGGAAAAAAACATGCTGATTATGAAGACTGTTGTATGTGTTGTCGGAGGGTTAGGTAACCAAATGTTTCACGCGGCATATGCGCTTGCGTTGAGGACAAAGGGGGGCAATGCCGATTTGAATGATTTCTTGGCGGCCCATGGGCAAAGCCATTACGGGTCGGAGCTGATGGATGTCTTTCATGTTAAAATAAGCAAGGCTCGCTATTTGGTACCTTTTATATGGGGTATCCGTAAATGTATTGTCTTCAAGGAGATCTATCCGTCGTTTGTGCGGTTTATCTTTGGGATGCTCTGGTTTTTACGGATTGGGATCGTCACCGATTACTTGAAAGATCGTTTGTCATGCCCGAATCAATGGCTAACGATCTGCTATGGGAGGTTCCAATCGGAGTCCCATTTTAAGCCTGTAGAGAAAGAGGTCCGGGAGATGTTCCGGTTTGATCCGTCCCTTATCTCGGCAGCGAATAAGAAACTGGCGGCGGAGATGGAGTCGGGGGAGTCCGCTTTCATCCATATTCGGCGAGGTGATTATTTGTCGGATAAATACAAAGCGATCTTTGGTGGGATCTGCACGGTCGAGTACTATACGCTCGCCATCCAATATTTGTCGCGAGAGACATCTGTTAATCGTTTTTATGTTTTCTCGGATGATATAGCGTGGGTAAGGGAGCATTTGGAGATACCGAATCCGCTATATGTAGACTGGAATACCGGGGTGGACTCGTGGCAGGATCTATACTTGATGACCTGCTGTAAACATGGGATCGTAGCGAATAGTACGTTTAGCTGGTGGGGAGCGTGGCTGATCGACAATCCGTCCAAGGTGGTGGTTTGCCCCTCTAAATATACCAATACAAACGATGATGCGGAAGATTTTTATCCTTTGTCATGGAAAAGAATGTAATACCTGCTTATAGGAGGTTGAACGACTCTTTCTCACCGGAGTTCGTTTATCATTTGGGATGCGAGGCGGGATTTTTCTCGGAGTATAACAATATGATCCTAGGGATGCTGTATTGCCTGAGAAAGCGGATTCGTTTCTCTCTCTACTCTTCGGACGCGAATTTCGCCTATTTAAAGGGCTGGACTGATTATTTTATCCCTTTTTGCGAGGAGAGCGGTAATATTCTCCACCATTGGCTGAATAGGAGGCCGAATCCTCGGTTTAAGAATCGGCTGTTAAGAGGGGTGGATCATTGTTTGAGCTTGGCTTTTCGCCGTATCAGCAGAAACCGGTTGACGCTTACGGATCTATGGGATGAGATCCGTAAACAGGACTTGGGTAGTTTCGAGATGCCGGAGTTGGGATTGACGGGGGATTTGAGGGCGGCTTGCCAGAAGCTCATCCAATATACATGGCGGTATAATGCGGAAACTCAGCGGATCGTATCCGATCACATAGCGTCGTTGAGGCTTCCAATGCATTATGTCGGTTTCCATATACGCGGAGGGGATAAATTTGTCGAGGCGCGCTTGCAGGATGTAGATGTCTATATCCAAAAGATGTGTGGTTTGTCTTCTTTGCGAGAGGCGTTCGTGCTTACGGATGATTACCGGATTATTGAGCTCCTGGAACGAACGTATCCCGACTGGACTTTCTATACGTTGTGTGCGCCGGAGGAGCGGGGCTATTTTCATCAAAAATTCAAGAAACAATCGAAAGAGATTATCCGGGCTCAACACCTGAGGCTGTTCGCCTCCATGGATATACTTGCCTCCTCGGAACTGTTCGTGGGGACTTTCAGCTCTAATCCGGGCATGTATCTAGGCATGCGGATGGAACGGGACAAGACCTATTCGGTAGATGTGCCGGAATGGGTGATATGGTGATTATCTCCCCAACAGCCCTTTCCCGACCTGCCATCTGAACTCGAGTAATTTATATCCTTTCGATACCCGTCCGGTGAGGAGGAACCAGCCATATAGCAAAAGGGAGGCTCCCCACTTGACGATCTCCATCGAGAGGCGTTTGTAGAAAGCTGGTTTGCCGAGGTTGAGCGTGCGGATCCGTTCGCTCCGTCCCAAGGCGTAGGTCAGCTTCTTGAAATGCTCGTTGGTCAGCTTGCTATCTGGGATATGGTGGTATATCTTGGCGGCTGGCAGGTAATAGCATTTCTCGCCGCCATTCATCAGCCGAAGGAAGAAATCCTTGTCCTCGGCCCCCATCAAGGAGTTTCCTTTTCGGCCTAACGCGGTGTCGAATGCGCCATATTTGTCGAATAGATCTTTGCGGAAGCAGGCATGCCCCGTGCCGGGGTAGTCTTTCGGGGGAAGCGGTTTGATATGATCGCCTTTGTCATAGGCCCCGGTTATCAAGCGCATCGTGAAAAGAGACAGCCATTCGGGTTGCCGGGTCTCGTAAACAGGGATAACCGGTCCTGATGAAATACCCGCATCCGGATATTGGGTGAAAAAATCGTTGACGCTCCGTAAGAAGTCCGGCTCGACGGTCTCGTCGTCATCGATAAAGACGATGATATCCCCTTTCGACTCCTTTACGCCCCGGTTGCGGGAATGGGAGATTCCTTGGTTATATTCAACGAGATAGTTGAGGGGTAGGGAGGGAGCCTCCTGTTGATAGGCCCGCACGATCGGCTCTGTATCATCGGTGCTATTGTTGTTTACGAGGACGATCTCGAAAGAATCGGTCGGATATTGTTGGAGTTTCAGGCTATCCAATACCATAGGGAGATACTTGCCCCTGTTGTATGTACAAATGACAACCGATAAGAACATAGTTTGTGCCAATTAGTTTATCTTGAGGAAACAAATGTACGGAAATATTTTGAAGTTGTCGTATATTTGCGCTTTGTATTAATTAAATCAAAGAATAATGCGGAATTTTATAAGGAAATTGGGAATGCATCTCGTTGCGTTGGTGATCTTTCTTGTGCTGGTTATGACTTATTTCTCTCCAGTTCAGTTAGAAGGGAAAGTGGTCCGTCAGGGCGATTCTCAGAAATTTGAAGGTATGGCCCATGAGTTGCTGGAGCTTCCAAAGGAGAGGCAGGAGGGGGTTGTCGCATGGTTGGGCAGTATGTTTTCGGGGATGCCTTCATATCAAGTGACCGTGATGAATCGGCCGGATGTGCATTTGGATGTTGTGAATAAGGTCTTGTCCGTGTTCGATTATTCCTCTACCCGTATCGTCTTGATCGCCTTGATCTGTTTCTATATATTGATGTGCGTGATGTGCGTGAATAAATGGTTGGCGATCTTGGGTGCGATTGCGTATGCGTTTGCCTCCTACAACTTCATCATATTGGAGGCCGGGCATATCACGAAAGCCTACGTGATGGCCTATATGCCCCTGATATTGGCGGGAATGTGCCTCTTGTTCAAGAATAAATACCTTTGGGGAGTGGCTTTGTTCACGTTCTCCGTGGCGATCTCCATCCGCGAGAATCATTTGCAAATCACCTATTATTTAGTTCTTTTATGTGCGTTTATCTATTTGGGATATGTGTATGAAAAGATGAAAGAGAAGGATCTCAAGGGATTGGCGCACGTGACGCTCTTGATGTTAGGGGGCGTTTGCCTGGCTGTCTTGCCGAATGCGGACAATATCTACTCGAACTTAGAGTTGAGCAAGACCACCACCCGCGGGGCCACGGAGCTGACCATCTCTACCCCGGTGGGGGAAAAGGTCTCCTCGGGATTGGATAAGGACTACGCTTTCGCATGGAGTTACGGCAAAGGGGAACTACTGACCCTTCTTGTCCCCAACGCCTATGGCGGCAGTTCCGGGGGCATGTTAGGGCCGGATTCCGAGTTGTATAAGGAATTGCGTATGAAAGGTGCGCAAGTAGGCAAGGAGGTGCAAGCGCCTACCTATTGGGGGGAGAAAACGTTCACCTCGGGACCGGTCTATTTTGGGGCCTTGGTCTGTTTGCTGTTCGTATTGGGGATGTGCGTGATCCGGCATCGGATGAAATGGTGGCTATTCGCCGGTTCGGTATTCTTTATCCTGCTGGCGTTGGGGCGTAACTTTGATGGTTTCAATGACTTCATGTTTCATTACCTACCCATGTACAATAAATTCCGTACGGTGGAGATGGCGTTGGTGATTCCGGGCTTGGTGTTCCCTATCATCGGAGTATGGGGGTTGAAAGAGATCCTTTCCGGAGCCGTTGACGACGCTCGTTTCCGAAAGGGGCTGCTCGCCTCGTTGGCGTTTACCGGGGGGCTTAGCTTGATCCTTTGGCTGATGCCGAGTTTATTCTTAGATTTTCGTTCTTCTTACGATGCCCAATATCAGTTGCCGGATTGGTATTACAACGCGTTGTTGCTGGATCGTGCCTCCTTGGCCTCGGCAGATGCCTTGCGCTCGTTGGTTTTCATCCTGTTGGGCGCGTCCTTGTTGTTTTGGTACTATCAGTCGAAAAATCGCACGAGAATAGAGACTTACGTAATCTTAGGATTGAGCGTGCTGACATTGTGCGATCTTTGGACGGTGGACCGCCGTTATCTGAACGACAATAATTTCATCTCGCCGAAACAGAATACGGATGTCCATAAGATGTCGTTATCGGATACGGAAATCTTGAAGGATACCGACCCTTCTTACCGTGTGTTGAATTTGAACAGTCCTTTCTTGGAGACGAATACCTCTTACTATCATAAATCAATCGGAGGATATCATGCCGCCAAATTGAGACGCTATCAAGAGCTGATCGATTTTCGTTTGCAAGGAGAGATCCAGTCGATCATCACCTCCTTGCAAAAGGCCCAGTCGGCGCAAGATTTAATGGGCGTGTTCGCCCATTGCCCCTCGTTGAACATGTTGAATGCCCGCTATATTGTTTATAATCAGGAACAACCACCCTTGCGTAACCCGTTTGCCTATGGTAATGCGTGGTTTGTCGGCCAAGTGGAGATGGTTGGCAATGCGGACGAGGAGATCTCGGCGTTGAATACGATCGATCCGTTGCGAGTGGCCGTTGTCAATAAGCGTTTTGCGGATGTGTTGAAAGGCTTCACGCCCGTGCTGGACTCTACCGCTACCATCGTGTTGGATAGCTATAGTCCCAGCAAATTGGTTTATACGTCTAAGACGAGGATGGAGCAACTGGCCGTCTTTTCCGAGATCTATTATCAACCGGGTTGGCAGGCTACCATCGATGGGAAGCCGGTCTCTCATTTCCGGGTGGATTGGACACTCCGGGCGATGTTGATCCCTGCGGGAGAGCATGAGATCGTGTTCGAGTTTAAACCGGAAGGGTATATAACAGCCACCTATGTAGCCTCCTACAGTTCGATATTGATCCTCTTGCTGCTATTGGCAGCTATTTGCTATTCGGTATGGAAAGCTAAGAAGCGAGGGGAGGAGTAAGATAAACGCCCGGCCGATCCGCTGGGTCTATCTTAATTCGTCCTGGATAAAATCGAGCAGTTTTCTCGTTAGGGTTTCCCACGAGAGGGCTGCTTTTTCTTTGGATATGTTTGCGGGGATGGTGGCTTGCCACTCGGGGGTGAAAAGTTCCTCGATACCTTGGGCGAGGGCCGTTGCGGATATCTCAGGCACTACGATGCCTGTACCCGGCTTTTCGATGCTGTTCTTGAAATCACCAACGGGTGTGCTTAGCATGGGTAAATCGTAATTGTAGGCTACGGATACGACACCGCTTTGAGTGGCGGAGCGATAGGGGAGTACCAAGGCATCCGCCGCTGAGAAATAAATGGGGATTTCCTCGTCGCTGATATATTCACAGTGGACGAATATACGTTCTTTTGCCGGAGATGCATCGATCAGAGCCTGATACTTCTCGAAACTACCGTAACATTCGCCGGCTATAATGAGATGGTAATCCTCGTTAAGCTGTCCCATCGCTTCTATCAGCAGGTCTAATCCTTTATAATCCCGTATCAGTCCAAAGAATAGAAGATTCTTTTTGGACGGATGGATTCCTAATTTCCGGCACGCCTCGTTCTTGTTGATCTTACTCCCGAAATGATTGTAAAGCGGGTGTGGGTTCTGGATATATTTAGCGCCCGGGTAAAGTTTCCGCAAATCATACCGCACGTTATCGCTCATCACGATAAAGCCATGGCATTGCTTGAAAAGTAACGAAGCTAAAGGCTTGTCGAAGAAACGCGGCTCATGGGGAATCGCATTGTGGATAAGGGTGATTACCTTGCAATGCTTCTTCATCCGATTTGCTACATGAGCGTATCCGGGAACGAAAAAGGACATCCAGTAAGAGATAATCAGTACGTCCGGCGCATAGGAGCGAATGGCGTTTACGGTACTGAAATAACTAACCGGATTGACGCTATCTAATACTCGCTCGCTCTCGATCTCGATCGCACGGTCTCCCTCTTCCACATATTGGGTCTTGCCGGGAAATAAGATATCCGGATAAAGGCGTTTGAAGTTGAAAGCCTTTACTTCATGACCTTCTTTTACTAATTCCGTATAGAGCATCCCGCTGAATTGGGCGATACCGCCACGATAGGGATAAATGGGGGAGAGAATAGCGAAACGCATGGTAATTGAAATTTAAGAATTGAAAATTGAAAATTAAGAATCGAGAACTACAGGAGCTGCCCTCCCTTCATTATCAATTCTCAACTTTCAATCTTCAATTAATTAGTATCTGTAATGATCAGCCTTGTACGGTCCTTCTACCGGTACGCCGATATAATCAGCTTGTTTTTGCGTCAGGTGGGATAGTTTTACGCCGATGCGTTCCAAGTGCAGGCGGGCAACTTCCTCATCCAAACGTTTCGGCAAACGATATACGCCTACCTCATAGGCCATTTGCCATAAGTCCATCTGGGCAAGAACTTGGTTCGTAAATGAGTTGCTCATTACGAATGACGGATGTCCCGTGGCGCAACCCAGATTTACTAAGCGGCCTTCTGCCAGCAGGAAGATAGAGTTTCCGTTCGGGAACGTATATTTGTCTACTTGCGGCTTGATATTCGTGTGTTTGATATTCGGATAGTTGACAAGCTTGTCCACTTGGATCTCGTTGTCGAAATGACCGATATTACATACGATCGATTGGTCTTTCATCTGTGTCATATGCTCGATCGTGATGATATCGCAGTTTCCGGTGGTTGTAACGAAGATGTTACCCTCTTTCACGGCCTCTTCCATGGTCGTAACCTCGAAACCTTCCATAGCGGCTTGCAGGGCGCAGATCGGATCGATCTCGGTCACGAGTACGCGAGCCCCGTAAGAGCGCATGGAGTGAGAGCAGCCTTTACCTACGTCACCGTATCCGGCCACGACTACCACCTTGCCGGCGATCATCACGTCCGTAGCGCGCTTGATGCCGTCCGCCAAAGACTCACGGCAACCATATAAGTTATCGAACTTGGATTTCGTCACGGAGTCATTAACATTGATAGCCGGAACCAGCAACTCACCTTTCTCCATCATCTGATACAGACGGTGAACGCCGGTGGTCGTCTCTTCCGACACACCTTTCATCTCGGCTACCGTACGGTGCCAACGGCTGTTATCTTCTTGAAGGATACGATTTAATGTATCTAGAATAACCTGTTCCTCATGATTCCCGCCTTTGCGGTTGATGGTCTCCGCGTCGTTCTCCGCACGATAGCCCATGTGAATCAATAAGGAAGCGTCACCGCCATCGTCAACAATCATGTGAGGACCTTTGCCTTCCGGGAAACGAAGCGCCATGTCCGTACACCACCAATATTCTTCCAGCGTCTCGCCTTTCCAAGCGAATACCGGTACGCCATCAGCTGCGATAGCCGCCGCCGCATGGTCCTGTGTGGAGAAGATGTTACAGCTAGCCCAGCGAACGTCCGCTCCCAACGCAACTAATGTTTCGATTAACACTGCCGTCTGAATAGTCATATGCAGTGAGCCGGTGATACGTGCGCCTTTCAAGGGTTTCTGATCGGCGTATTTCTGGCGTAGCGCCATTAATCCCGGCATTTCGTGTTCGGCGATCTCGATCTCTTTGCGACCGAATTCAGCCAAACTCATATCTGCCACTTTATAAGGCAGATTAGTTGGAAATAATTGTGACATAAATTAATACTATAAATGGTTGAGACGCGAAGGTACGAAAAAGCGTTGATAGTAGGTGTTCTTTATCTATGAATTTCCATCTAGGGCAGAGGCTTGCCGAGGGGTACGGTGGGTTCGTTACTGCAACCTGCCTTGCAGCAGTTCTGCAACAGCCATGCAGCATTACTGCAACCCGCATTGCAGTAACACTGCAACGCCGTTGCAGTATTGGGCTCTCTGTAGTTTTGCGATTTAATGAATACTGAAGGCTCCATCTACCAATAGCGCATGGCCATCTACGAAGCTCGCTTGCGGGCTGCATATCCAAAGTACGGCGTTGGCGATCTCTTCCGGTTTACCGAGCCGCCCTGCGGGAATGTCGCGCACCAGCTCCTTCTCCAAGGAAGGGTCACGCCGCATTAAGTCTTCCGCCATCGGCGTACGGATAACGCCCGGACATACGGCATTGATGCGGATGTTCTTTGCCGCATAGTCGATAGCGGCGGTACGTGTCAGTCCGATAACGGCATGCTTACAGGCTATGTAGGCCGCTTGCCCCGGAAATCCCGTGACTCCGCCTTGCGATGAGGTGTTGACGATGGCGCCGCCGCCTTGTTTCAGCATTTGCAGGATCTCATAACGCATGCAGTTCCAGACACCTTTCAAATCGACAGCCACGGTACGGTCGAATTCATCGTCGGTGATTTCCGCCATTGGGCGTTGCGGTGTTTGTATGCCTGCGTTGTTAAGAGCCGCATCCAGTCTTCCGTAGGTAGCTACGATCCAGTCGATCATCTCTTTTACGGCTTGCGTGTTTGATACGTCGCACCGATACGCTACGGCCTTATGTCCCTCGGCTACTAATTTCTCTACCTGTTCTCTCGGCTCACGGATGTCTGCCAATACGGTTATGTATCCAGCCTTGGCGAAGGCTTCAGCGCAAGCGAGTCCGATACCCATCGCTGAACCGGTTACTAAAGCTACTTTCTCTTCCATTGTCTTTGTCATGATCATTTGATTTACATTTTGTTATTATTTATGTCGCGAAGATAAGGAGGGAGTGGTATAGAGGCTTTGTTATGTGGTTCAAATAGCTTTGTTGTGTGGCCCATTATAAATATTATATATCCTCGGTTGGCGGTACGCCATACGCTATCTTATAGATTTTCGAGAAATGGGAAAGGTTCTTGAAGCCTACCTCGAAACAAATCTCCGAGACCTTACGCCCCCCTTTACGTATCAGCCCATATGCGGCTTCAAGGCGGCGTTGGATGAGCCATTCCCGGGGCGAGAGAGCGCTACATTTCTTGAAATCACGTTTAAATGTGGAGAGACTGCGTCCCGTATAGTTGGCGATTTCTTCCATGGAAATATCGTTCATATAATTCCGCTCCATGAATTCCAGTATGTCTATCTTCCATGGATCGGTAAAATCGAAGATAGAGGCATATAGATTCTTGTCGGTATGGAGCAACACATAAACGCCCTCGACCATTTTTAGTTGCAGCAATTCGTCTGTCGGTTGGATCTTGGAATTGAAATAAGGGGTCATCGACTCAAACAAGCTTACGATATCGGGACGGTTGGACGGTAGCTTGTAAAGGCTGACCTGATCTCGCTTGGCATCTTTAGGGAGAGTATTTCGATCTAATTTGCTGTAAAAGTCGCGTAGGAACTTCATGGTGAACATCAAGAAGATCGCCTTGAACTGCTCGCCATTCCATGCTTGTTTCGTCATCTGCACGCTGAAGTCCTTGCGGATGAAAGCGCATTCTCCTTTATGTAACCGGGTGATTTGGCCTTTCTCGTCGATTACCATCTCTCCGGAATATACATACACCAACACATGCGAATGATTCCGGTGCAGGCAGCTCTTTCCGCCATCGAAATACATCGCTAAAAATAAATCCGAGTAACGCAGTGTGTTGATTCCGTCCATCGTTCTTTAGGAAAATGGGCGACACGGGAAGATCGTGCCGCCCATTATGAAGATTTTAAAGTAACTGTCAACTGTTAGCTGTCCACTAAATCGTCAGGCCGGCGTGATACCTTGCTCTTGCAATAGTTTCAGCCCGAGGTCTTTCAACTTGAACTTCTGTATCTTTCCGCTTCCGGTCATCGGGAAGGTATCGACGAAGAAGATGTATTTCGGGATCTTATGCCGGGCGATCTTTCCGCGGCAGAAGTCTTTCACCTCTTCCTCCGTAGCCGTCACACCATCGTGAAGGATGATAAAGGCACCCACTTCCTCTCCATATTTCTTGGAAGGAACAGCGGCTACTTGCACGTCTTTCACGCCGGGGAAATGATAGAGGAACTCCTCCAGCTCACGTGGATAGATATTCTCGCCTCCACGGATAATCATATCCTTGATACGGCCGGTGATACGGAAGTTTCCATTCTCATCACGAACGCCCAAGTCGCCGGAATGCAGGAAGCCATCCTTGTCGATCGCTTCATTGGTAGCGGCTTCGTTTTTATAGTAACCTTTCATGTTATTATAACCGCGGTTACACATCTCGCCCTGTACGCCGACGGGGCATTCCTCGCCAGTCTCCGGGTCGATAACCCGTACCTCGGTAAATTCGAACTCATGGCCTACAGTATTATAACGCACCTCGGCCGGATCTTCGATACGGGAGTGGGTCATACCCGGTGAGGTCTCTGTCAATCCATACACGCTGGTTACACGCATGTGCATCTTCTCGTCCACGGTTTTCATGAGTTCAACCGGGCAAAGAGAACCTGCCATAATACCGGTACGTAACGACGTGAGGTCGAACATCTCGAACATCGGGTGGTTCAGCTCGGCAATGAACATGGTAGGCACGCCGTACACGGCCGTGCAACGCTCTTTATGTATAGAAGCTAATACCAATAGCGGATCGAATTTCTCGACCATCACTTGCGTACATCCATGCGTCAATACGTTCATGGAAGCTAATACCACGCCAAAGCAATGAAAGAGAGGTACGCAGCAACAAAGCTTATCGTCGGCGGTGAATTTCATATGCTCACCCGTCAAGAAACCGTTGTTGGCGATGTTGTAGTGAGTCAACATGACCCCTTTCGGGAAGCCGGTCGTACCGGACGTATATTGCATATTGACAACGTCGTGGCAATTTACTCTCGCTTTGGCAGCCTCTAAGGTCTCATCCTTTATATTTTGTCCGAGGAGCAACATCTCGGGCGTATTGTACATACCCCTGTATTTCTCCTGTCCGATATATACTACATTTCTCAAGCGTGGGAAACGCTCGCTTTTCAAATACCCCCGTTGAGAGGTCTTCAATTCCGGCAACATGGTATAGACCATGTCCACGTAACTTCCATCAAACACGCCGTCCGTGATACACATCGTATGGATATCGGCGTTCTCAACCAGATATTCCAGTTCGCTTTGTTTATAGTTGGTGTTGATCGTGACCAGTACGGCACCGATCTTGGCTCCGGCATATAAGAAAGTCAGCCAATCCGGTACGTTCGTCGCCCATACGCCGACATGTGTGCCATGGGTGATACCGATCGCCAGCATGCCTTTCGCCATGTCGTCCACACGCTTGTTGAATTCGCTCCAAGTGAAACGTAAGTCACGGTCCGAATAAACGATATATTCCTTGTCCGGTGTAGTCTCGGCCCAATGTTCCAGCCATTGGCCAAGGGTTCTGTTATGTAATTCCATAAAACGCCGGATTTAATAAGGTGTATAGACAACTCCTAAGATTCGAGCCCTGTTGTCGGCTGCCGCATGTACATGATGCGCCACGATAGAATCATAATAGATGCTATCGCCTTCCTCTAGGATATAGGTGTTTTTTCCGTAGTTAATCTCTACGACGCCACTCAATACGTAGATAAACTCCTCTCCCTCATGCGTGGACAGGATGAAATCCTCGCCTTCCTCGGAGGGAGCGATCTCGATCAAGAAGGGTTCCATATGGCGGCCGGACTTATCTTGTGAGAGCGAGTGGTAATCCATATGCTTGTGTCCTTGTGTCGCGTTGTTCGTGAACCCGATACCATCGGCCTCGCTGTCCTTTTTGCGGCATACGACTGGGCCTAGCTCCGCTTGATCATCCAAGAATGTACCCAAACGTACCCCTAATACCCGTGCTATTTTGATAAGAGGGGCCAAAGATGGAAAATCCAAGTTACCCTCGATACGTTCTATCTGTTCGATACCTAACCCGGAGCGTTCGGCTACCTCCTCGATAGAGAGTTGTTTCGATTCCCGGATATTTTTAATTTTCGCGCCTATAATTTTGTTGTTTCCCATGTGTATGATTTGTTATTTATAGTCCTGTAATGTTTGATAATTTGATACTAAACGGCGCAAATTTACATTAATATTTTATTATATCTAGGATTAAGACAAATAAAAAGGGCAATACCCATTTGGGATTGCCCTTTTTAATATTTTCGAGTAAGCTTTTTCTTACTTTCTGATACCAAGTTCTTTGATGATAGCGCGGTATCTCTCGATGTCAGTCTTGATCAGATAGTCCAATAAACGACGACGTTTACCTACCAACATCTTCAATGATCTTTCCGTAGCGTAATCTTTGTGATTCACTTTCAAGTGCTCTGTCAAGTGAGAGATACGGAATGTGAACAATGCGATTTGGCTCTCAGCAGAACCTGTGTTAGTTGCTGATTTGCCATACTTTTCAAATAATTCTTGTTTCTTTGCTGAATCTAAATACATGATTCTTTTTACTTTAATAAATTAATACTATGTTATCTAAGCGGTCGCAAAGGTAGGCATTCCTTTTTGATTTGCAATAGATTCTACTATCTTTTTTGTGTTTTGAAGCATGAATGTCATATATATATCGTAAAAATATCGTATTTTTGCAGCCAATAAATTAGTCTTCAATGCAAAAGATCAGAAACATTGCGATTATCGCGCACGTAGACCACGGCAAAACGACGCTCGTGGATAAGATGTTATTAGCCGGTAAGCTTTTCCGTGAAGGACAGGCAGAACCGGATCAGTTCATGGATAACAATGATCTGGAACGGGAACGAGGTATCACGATTCTTGCCAAGAACGTGTCTATCAATTATAAGGGATATAAGATCAATATTATTGACACTCCGGGCCACGCCGACTTTGGTGGCGAGGTGGAGCGTGTCTTGAATATGGCGGATGGTTGTTTGCTATTGGTAGACGCCTTTGAGGGGCCTATGCCGCAAACTCGTTTTGTTTTGCAAAAAGCGATTCAACTGGGTTTGAAGCCGATCGTGGTAATTAATAAGGTGGATAAGCCGAATTGCCGCCCGTCGGAAGTGCAGGAAATGGTATTCGACTTGATGTTTAGTCTGGATGCTACCGAGGAGCAGCTTGACTTCCCTACTATTTATGGTTCCGCCAAGCAGGGCTGGATGTCCGAGGATTGGAAGGAGCCGAAAGAGGATATAACGGCTGTGCTTGATGCGATCATCAAGTATATCCCCGAACCAAAGATGTTGGAGGGTACTCCGCAGATGTTGATTACTTCTTTGGATTATTCTAAGTATGTAGGTCGTATCGCTGTAGGACGTGTACACCGTGGCGAGTTGAAAGAGGGCCAAGATGTCATGCTTTGTAAGCGTGATGGTAGTATGGTGAAATCGAGGATCAAGGAAGTGGATGTATTCGAGGGCTTGGGACGTACGAAAGTTGATTCCGTGCAGTCCGGGGATATTTGCGCTATTATCGGTATCGATGGTTTCGAGATCGGTGAGACAATCGCCGACGTGAACGAGCCGGAGCCATTGCCAACGATCGCTATCGACGAGCCTACGATGTCTATGCTTTTCACGATCAACAATTCTCCGTTCTTTGGTAAGGATGGTAAGTTCGTTACTTCTCGTCATATTTTTGACCGTTTGCAGAAAGAATTGGATAAGAACTTGGCTTTACGCGTAGTTCCTACTGATTCCGCTGATTCTTGGTTGGTATATGGTCGTGGTGTGCTTCACTTGTCTGTATTGATCGAGACGATGCGTCGTGAGGGATACGAGTTGCAGGTAGGTCAACCTCAGGTTATCATCAAGGAGATCGATGGTGAGAAATGTGAGCCGGTAGAGCAATTGACGGTGAATCTTCCGGAGGAATGCTCTAGCCGTATTATCGATATGGTAACGAAACGTAAGGGCGAGATGACCATGATGGAAAGCAAGAATGGTCGTATGCACTTGGAGTTCACGATTCCTTCCCGTGGTATTATCGGTTTGAACAACGCTGTATTGACCGCCTCTGCCGGTGAGGCTATCATGGCACACCGTTTCTTGGAATATCAACCGTGGAAGGGTGATATCGAACGACGTATGAATGGTTCGATTATCGCTATGGAGACAGGTCAGGCTTTCGCTTATGCCCTGAATAACTTGCAATCCCGCGGGCGTTTCTTCATCGCCCCGGGCGAGGAGGTTTACGCTGGACAGGTGGTCGGAGAGCATACCAAAGACAATGACTTGGTGGTAAATGTCACCAAATCCAAGAAGTTGACGAATATGCGTGCCTCTGGTTCGGACGACAAGGTTTCCTTGGCTCCTCCTATCGTATTCAGCCTAGAGGATGCGCTTGAGTACATCAAGGGCGATGAGTACGTAGAGATCACCCCGAATAATATGCGTATGCGTAAGATCATCTTGGATGAGACAGAGCGCAAGCGCCAAGGTAGATAAATTCTTCTATTGAATAAATATAAAAAACGGCGACCTTTTAAAAAGGCCGCCGTTTTTATGTGTTATAGGATTTTAGAGATCCTTCAATGGGTTCGCGTAACTTCATTCTTTATTTTCCGGATCTTTCTTCTCTTCATCCGAAGTCGTGAATTTTATTACAAGCGATTCATCTTTAGGAGTCTCATACCAATCTCCGTGCGCTTTGCGGTAATCCTGATCAAAATTATAGGCATTGTCAATACTCTTATTCTCTATACACCAATGGAAAGGTTTATTTTCCGAATAAGGGATATCCAACACATATGGGTATAGATCCGTATTCTTTACGTTTTTACTTACCGGTCCCTTCCCGTTATCAATGTAAGGCATGATCAGTTGAGTTGAGCTATATGTTAATGTCTTTGTAATCCCACTTTCCGGTTCCTTGTCGAATTTTCTCACATTGACATATCCATTGACATCGGAGAAAAAGGGAGTTAGTCCATTGGCGTCCTTAAATCCAAATTGGTTGTGGAATGTACAGCCTTTAGCCAGTAACTGGGCATAAACATCTGCGGTACTCTTATCGGTATATGCTGTGATGCTATAATATATGACAGCGTCATTGAAATCGAAATCGCCTTGGTTTGGATAATTATCTTCGAACAAGAGGAATCCTTTCTTGTTCGTTTGCGATTCTATGACGGGAGGGGTTACCGGCTCTGTCGGCTCGATGGCAACGGGATTACTTTCGATTAGACAAAGCATATCGTTGTAGTCTCCATCATAGGCCCTATAGTTTGGGCAGCGATTTTCCATTCCCAGTACATTTCCTTCAAAATCACCTTCTTGAATGTGGTGAATGAAGCCGTTTGCTACGTTTTTCTCTATTTTGAAAGAGGAATTACCATATTTTAAGGTATGGCCTACATAATTATGGGAGAATGTCCCATTATCTGGTACTTTATTGTTATCCGGCCCATTTAATGCCGGAGTGGAGAACTGTGGACGGTCTGTGCCTCGATATACGAAGCCGACGTTGAGCCCCTTGTCGAATCTTCCCAAGGGTATTCGGGTATATTCTCCTGCTTGGGCCTTTGGCTGTTCTTCTTTGGAGTAGAATATATAATTATCGCCTTGGTTGATCGTATTGAAGTCAGTGACTTGGATAGCACCATTAGTTTTTCCATAGAAGGTGCAGTCATCTAAAGTAAGGTTCTCCATCTTCTCGGAGGGATATGTATAGAACCAAATTTTACCATGCATATTACTGTTGCCTTTGGACATTCCTCCATCGCTTATATAGGTTAGCCAAATATCCGCTTTCTCAAAGCTACTGGTAAAAACGGTTTCCGTGATTTTTAGATCAGAGCATCTATATAAATCCTCGCTTTTTACATTGTATGCTTTTTCTGGAAAGTATTTGTTATTGATCAGATGAAGGACTTCATCACTGATCGCATTTGTAGCCCGTAAGCTGCTTTTGGTATCGCTTCCGATCGTGATGTCCTTTACATCGCTCTCGATAAGTTCCCCATCCCCTCTTAGGATATAGAGTTTCTTTACGTGTGTAGGTACTTCCAGAGCCATATGGATCGGAGTTTTACCAATTAAATAAGGATCTTTGACTAAAGAGCCTTTCTCATAAGGATATTCATAATAAATAGAATATAGGGTCCCTTCATGCTGAGAAGATATGCTAACCTGTATGTTCTCGAAATTCTCGAACTGGGCTATGTAATCTTCTTCTTCTTTGGTAGGTTCTTGAGGATCTACCGAGGGGTCTTCTCCTTGATAAATGTCATGCTTAACGCATGATTCCATAAGGAAGAGCAGACAAAATACCCACACCATTTGTTTCCAGATTTGTGATCTCATAATTTCTTTACCCTATTTGATTAATATTTACAACAACTTTATTGAATTTTGCAAATCTACGGATTTATTTTATAAAAAAAGTCATTGATAATCAATATTTATTTTGAAGTGTTGCAATATTCTGAAATATAGGCTTGAGTGGGTGGAATATAAAAAAACCCCATCCAAAAGGATGAGGTCTTTTTCTTATTTAGAAAGAATATTTTCTAATTATTTTACTAAAGCTGAGAAGTCAGAGTTAGTCGCGTATTTAGCGAACTCTAAGTCGATAGCAGCTTCCTTAGCCAAGCTCTTGTCAGCAGCGATAGCGGCCTTCAAGTTGCTTACTACACCGTTAGCGTCGTTCGTACGAGCGGCAACAACAGCCTTCAAATAAGAAGTTACAGCGTCAGGATTAGCGACACCGTTCAAAGTCTGAGAAGCCTTGCTGTAATCCTTAACCAAGATCTGAGCCAAAGCAGCGTTGTTAGTCTTAACAGAACCGAAAGAGTTAACAGCCTTAGCATATTCGCCTTGCTCTAAGTAAAGAACGCCAAGAGCCTCGCTCAATTCGTTTACGCCGGCAGCGTTACCGAACAATTGTTGAGCCTTAGCTTGGTCACCCTTAGTTAACGCGATCAAACCTAAGTTCATGTTAGCGGAAGCGTTATTCTTAATAGAGTTAGACTTGTTGAACATTTGCTCAGCCTTAGCCAAATCACCAGCCTTGAATGCCATCATACCGATGTTGTTCCAAGTACGGTAGCAGTTAGGATACAATTCAGAAGCTTTTGTATAGATAGCCATCTTCTCACCGTCGTTGTTAGTCAATGTAGCGGCGTAAAGGATTTCCTCGATATTCAACTCAGAAGGATTGCTCTTAGCCAAAGCGCTGATCTCGTCGTCAGACTTACCGATGATCTCGATGTTAGCAGTCAAACGAGAACGACGTAATTGCGGAAGGATAGTCTCAGCCAAGTCAGAGTAAACAGCGGAGATATTCTTGATTTCTTTCTCTCTTGTCTCAGGATCTTGGTACATAGAGATCACACGCAATACTAAGTCTTTATCTTGCAAGTTAGAAGCAGAAACTAATTCCTTGAAGCCTTCCCAGTCTTGAGCTGTGTAACGAGCGTCAACCGGAGCGTCAACCTTCATCTTCTTCAATTCCTTGTTCAAATATTTCGTAGTGTTTCCTTCACGATTCTCAGCCAACGTGTTGTTCAATTTGAAACCACCATCAGGAGAAGCGTAAGCGCTGATCTCGATAGCTACATTCTGGTTCGGAGCCTCGTCAGCGTTCTTAACAAGATCTTTCCATTCTTTGATAGCGTCAGAATTCAGTTCTTTAGCGCGAAGGTTAGCTTGTTGGATCAAGAACATGATGTTAGCGTCATGAGCCTCTTTGATAATACGTTGGAATTTATCAGCTGCGATAGCTGCTGTAGCAGTAGCTGCGTCTGCCAATTCGGAAGTAGCGATAACGCCTTCACCGATCTTTACGTCCGGCAATTTAACAGTCTTGTTTTTGATCTTCGCGTCGAAAGTCAAATACAATTCTGATTTTTTCATCTCGGGTTTGTAAGTGAAAGAAGACTTCATAGTTACGTTAGCGCCTTCTTTTTGAGGGATTACTTGGTTGTTACCTTTTACTTTCTCACCTTGGTAAGTGTAAGAAGTGCCCCAAGCTTCGCCACCCTGGTAACGCAATACCGGAGTTACAGTTACAACAGCTTTCTTGTTGAACCATTTAGCGGGGAAAGTCGCATTGATCGTTACAGGAACTTTGCCTCCGATAGCCTCTAGCGGCTGCGGCTCTGCTTTAATGTACTGTTCTGCCAACGGTTTCAACTTGTTTGAACAAGAAGAAAGAGTTAAAATGGCTGCCAATACGAAGAATGGCAATAAAAACTTTTTGTTCATAATCTTGATGTAAGTTTAAAATGTTACTATGTTAATATATTCACTTCCAAATTATCCCTTAGCCATTATCGTGCAAAACTAAAGTATTTTTTTGTTATGGATAGCAAAGAAGCGATAAAATCTTTTTAATTAATACTTATTAATGAATCCTAGGCTTGTTTTATACATAAAATATGGGTAGAATTATTGAAAAAATATGGCTGTGTACCTCTTGCCATTCTTTTCAATGGATGGTTTCCCAGAAGTCTTATTGTATATTTTTTGATTAAAATATAATCTTTTGTGTATAATGCTCCTCGCCATAGTGCACGGTTAGAAAGTAGACTCCAGATGTTAATTTTAGGAAATGGAGTGTAGCTTGCCTGTCCGTGATCTCTCCGTTTTCCGACACTTTTCCTTGTGCCGAGTGCAATGTATAAGTCGCTTTCTCTATTCCATCCGGCAAAACAAGGTGTACCATGCCTTTCTCCGGACCGAGATGAATGAGTACCTGCTCGTTCGCCTCGAGCTTTTCGTTGCTGACGGGGTTACCGTATTGAATGACGGGATCGATAAACAAGGAGGTGCTAAAACCTGCTTGCGTATATTCGGTAGCTTGTCTCCAGCCGTTTTTATCATGAACCCAAGCCGTATTCCGGGTCGTTTTGCCTTTGGGCAAATTGTAAGCGGAGAAATACGTGTTCTCCGGGACGCTCTTGAGCTTATAGCCGATGTAGAACTTTCCGCTAACGTTCACGGGCTTGGAGAAATGGATATAACTTTCCTGTGACCGATTTAGGGATTTAGCGGTCTCAATAAACGTATCGTCCAATATCGATTTATTGCTGTAGGTGGGTTGGAATGTTTCCGTATATAATAATGTAGAGGGCTTAGAGTCACCGCTGTAAACGGTAACTTCCACTTCCATTTGTTTGTAATTCGCTCCGGCAGGCGGTGTTACGAAATAAGTTCCGTATAAGGTACCCGCTTTGGCTACTTGGTAAGCTTCCGCGTATTCAGTGATATTGGCGGGGTTGTTCCCGAACAAATACGCTTTTTCAGACCCGGGATAGAGCGTACATTCGGCGTTTTCTTGATTACCGGAGTCATAGATGTTGCTCAACCGGAAACAAGGGGTTGATTTATACGGATCAAGTCCCTCGCAAACCTTGGTCTCGTCATCGGACGGGTTTAGCCAATATTTGAGCTGTCTCTCGGGGGTATCGATCGCGTCCCAGGGTTTCTTCAAAGAGAAGAAGTAATCATTCTTCGGACTATTCTCACTGGACTGCCCGCCGGATAACGCTCCGATAATCTCTCCGTCGGCATTGAATAAAGGAGATCCGGAGGAACCGCTGGCCGTATAACCTACTTCCCAAGTCTTGACATGTAAATGAGCGTTCTCGTAAAAAATCATGTTTGGATCTGTCAAGGTAAAGGGAGCCAGATCCTCATCGGATATACTGATTCGCTTTACCGAGTATTGGGGATGTTGGATGCACGTATAGGGGGCAGGTCCTACCTCTTGTGCGTTCCAGCCCGCGTAATAAGGCCTGTAATAAACCGGAGGTGTGGCGGTAAGTTCCAACAAGGCCATGTCTGCCATTTCATTAACCGCCTTGAAGTAAGTGGATGCGGTAGACATCTCTTCCGTTCCTCTTAGGATCGGGTCGCAGAAAGGACTGTTGAAGTTGAAAAAGCAGACGATGCTTCCGGCTATTTTCTCATAATCGGGGTTTTTCATCGTGAATTGCTTGTTCAGACAATGGGAGGCGGTGAGTAGATAAGGCTTTCCGTCATTGTCCGTATTATTTATCAGGGTGCCCGTGCACCCTACACTTCCGTCTATGATCAGGAGAACGACGCTTTGCCCCCATTGGGCGTAATCGTTTGTCCCATCTTGATAGCAAGCTAACGGTGGGATTTTACCGATCAGTGAGGTGTTGTCTCCCGGTTCTAACCCCCGCAAGCTCCGGTAGCCATGGTTGACTTCCCCGACGGTCAGTCTTCCTTGAAAAGAGGCGTTGGCCGGTTCTTGATATTCTATGATCAGGCGATCCCCTTGGATAGGAGAGACCGGCAATAGGTTTAACTCCGAGTTGTTTAGGTGATTGAACGAGCCTAATATCTGTGTCTGGTCCTCATTATATAGGAAGAGCTGGGCGCCTTCGGGCAGTTCATATTCCGAGAAGAGCACGTTGATGGAAAGGGCCCCGGGCGAGTAGATCCCGAGTCTCCATACACGTGTCCCATCCGGCCCGGTGAAAGTTACGCCCGAGTTGTACCGATTGTAATCCGTTATGAATTTATAGGCAAAACGGAAACCGCTTCTTAGGTCGCTCTCATTCAGCGAGTCGATACGCAATTCCTCTTGAACGTCGAACGGAGGCATTTCTTTAAACATCTGTCCGTTTGTACTTCGCATGAGCGATAGCGGAAGCGGGCGGCCTCCGTGGCTAACCTGCGCTTTCAGATTTCCTTGAAAACCGAGCATCGTTAGCAGGAATACAATGTATAAAGAGGTCAACTTTTTCATATCGGGCAAATATAGCTATATTTCTTTACCCCATGATCTATATATCAAGTTTTTTCGCTAAGTTTGCCAATCGAAAAGTACGGACAAACTTAAATAAAACCAATATATAATTAAATTCTAAAGATATGGCAACACCTCCGTTTCACTACGAGCCGATGTTCCAAAAGGGACCGGACACAACAGAGTATTATTTGCTTACAAAAGATTATGTTTCCGTTTCTGAGTTTGAAGGAAAACCGATCTTGAAAGTCGCTAAAGAAGGTTTGACCGCTATGGCTAACGCCGCTTTCCGCGACGTATCATTCATGCTTCGCCGTTCTCACAACGAGCAGGTCGCTAAGATCCTAAGCGATCCGGAAGCTACGGACAACGATAAGTACGTGGCCTTGACATTCCTTCGCAACGCCGAGGTAGCGGCTAAAGGCGTACTTCCTTTCTGCCAAGATACCGGTACGGCTATTATCCACGGCGAGAAGGGCCAGCAGGTCTGGACCGGTTACTGCGATGAGGAAGCGCTTTCTTTAGGTGTTTACAAGACCTACACGGAAGAGAACCTTCGTTACTCCCAGAACGCTCCGCTGAATATGTACGACGAGGTAAATACGAAATGTAACTTGCCGGCCCAGATCGATATCGAGGCTACGGAAGGCATGGAGTATGAGTTCCTTTGCGTGACAAAGGGAGGTGGTTCCGCCAATAAGACTTATTTATACCAAGAGACAAAAGCGATCTTGAATCCGGGTACATTGGTTCCCTTCCTGGTAGAGAAGATCAAGACGTTGGGTACGGCCGCTTGTCCTCCGTATCATATCGCGATCGTGATTGGCGGTACTTCCGCTGAGAAGAATTTATTGACGGTGAAGTTGGCTTCTACTCGTTTCTACGATAGCTTGCCTACGACTGGAAGCGAGGGTGGCCGTGCTTTCCGCGACGTGGAGTTGGAGAAAGAGGTATTGGCCGCCGCTCAGAATATTGGCTTGGGCGCTCAATTCGGCGGTAAATATTTGGCTCACGATGTCCGTATCATCCGTTTGCCTCGCCACGGCGCTTCTTGCCCGGTAGGTTTGGGTGTAAGCTGCTCCGCGGACCGTAATATTAAATGTAAGATCAATAAGGAAGGTATCTGGATCGAGAAGTTGGATAGCCATCCCGGCGAATTGATTCCGGAGGAACTTCGCCAAGCGGGTGAGGGCGACGCTGTCAAGATCAACTTGAACCAACCGATGGCGGATATCTTGAAGGAATTGGATAAATATCCGGTATCTACTCGTTTGTCATTGAACGGAACGATCATCGTGGGCCGTGATATCGCTCACGCTAAACTGAAGGAGCGTTTGGATCGTGGCGAGGATCTTCCCCAATACATCAAGGATCATCCTATTTATTACGCGGGCCCGGCTAAGACTCCGGCAGGTATGGCTTGTGGCTCGATGGGCCCGACGACGGCGGGTCGTATGGACTCATACGTTGACTTGTTCCAGAGCCATGGCGGTAGCATGATCATGTTGGCGAAGGGTAACCGTAGTCAGCAAGTTACGGACGCTTGTAAGAATCACGGCGGTTTCTACCTAGGATCTATCGGTGGCCCCGCGGCTATCTTGGCTCAGAACAATATCAAGAGCATCGAGTGCGTGGAATATCCGGAATTGGGTATGGAAGCGATCTGGAAGATCGAGGTAGAGAACTTCCCCGCGTTTATCTTGGTAGATAACAAGGGTAATGACTTCTTCAAGCAGATCAAGCCTCGTTGCTGATTCCTTGATCGGTAAAGATAAATGAAAAGCGGTATCCGGCGGCAAGCTGGATACCGCTTTTTTAATAGGTTAATCCCACGATCCACAGCGGTAGTTTCTTGCCGGTGGCGAACTCTAGATTGTCAGCCAAGATGAAGGAATCGGGGAGATCTGCTATTTGCTTGAATGTTTTATCCGCTCCTCCTACCTCGAAGGTATAGGTATGGTCTACGATAAAGTCACCTTTTGTTTTTCCATATTCCACGTTATGATTTACGGATAACTGGTTGACGACAAAAGTTTCCCTTGCCGTCCCGATCTGTACGGGAGCGGAAGCTATGGCGTACAATAGGTTGGGATTCTGTAGGTAAATCTTATCCGGTTTTTGCATCTTTTTGACAGATAGTAAATCCGAGTACAATAACTTGAGCAATTCCGCCTTGTCCAAATTCTGTAAGTAATTGATGACAGAGTTTCGGGAAAGTCCGATCATTCCCGCTAGTTTCGTGATGTCCAGCTCATAAGGAACAGAGGTAGCTAAGATACCCATCAAAGCCTTTAGCTTCCGTGTATAGGCAGGATCTACGCCACACAGCAACGGGAGTTCCTGCTCAATAATGAGATTGACCACATTCTCGATATTAATATAATAATCTTCTCTGTTACCCGTAAAAAAGGGGTAATACCCTTCGTGGAGATATTCGTTAAACATTTGTACGGGGCGACATTTCTCATTTATTTCCCGGCAAATGTTTCCCGGATCTTCCAGTATCGTTTGTAGGGAATAGACAGGTATATCAATTTGCTTATAGAACATGAGAAATTCCCGGAAGGAAAGTCCGTACATATTATACGGTAGGCAACGTCTGGAAAGATCGGCATCCGCATTCAATATATTCAATAGGGAAGAACCGCTAAAAACAATTCGTAGAGATGGATACAGGTCGTAGGCCTCTTTTATCTCTTTACTCCAAGTGGGATATTTATGTACTTCATCAAGGAATAATTGTTTTCCTCCTTGCAAATAGAACCGCTCAATCAGTTCAGATAGGGTGTGATTACTGAAATAGATGCTGTCGAGCGTGCAATAAAGTACATCCCTGCTTCCCGGCTGGAAATTCAGTTTGATGTATTGCAACATGAGTGTTGTTTTTCCGACACCCCTTGATCCTCTGATGGCGATCAGAGGATTATCCCAGTGAATTTGGTTCATGAGTTCCCTTATGATATGGGTACTCGTTTGTGCCAGTAATCGTTCTTGTTTAATAAATAGACTATCCATACGCTGATTGATTGAATGACAAATATACGATTTATTCAAGATAGATAGCAAAAAGTACATGGATTTGTTAAGGGCAAAAAGCAAATCTGGTATTTTTTTGTTAAGAGTAAAAAGCAAAACCTGTAAGTATCCGGTCGTAGCGTACTTTACGTATTGGCTTTCAAAAGTTTGTATAAATATCAATGAAACTATTACACTTTAATTTTTTACCTTTGTTGCGTTTAAGTGATAAAACAGATTTCCAATGCCTCGTATATACATCCTCTTGATGTCGGTCTTGATCTCGGCTTTTTATGCTTGCGATCATCGGGGGAAGCCTTACCCCGCTACCCTGTCGCGGATCGAATCCCTTGCGGATACAAATCCGGAAGAGGCCCGGCCTTTGTTGGATCGATTGCGGGATAGCCTTTCGCTCTTTGATGAGGAACAGCATATGTATTATGACTTGCTCGACTTGAAGGTCAATGATAAGATGTATGTCCGGCATACATCCGATTCCTTAATTAAACGAATCACCGCTTTCTATGAGACATATGGCGATCGGGATAAATTACTGGAGTCTTATTACTATATGGGCCGTGTCTACCGGGATCTGAACGATGCCCCGGAAGCGTTGAAGTATTTCCAAAAGGCATTGGATGTGGCGGGGGATACGAGAAAGTACCGATTATTGTCCAATGTCTATTCGCAGATGGGTACGCTTTATGATTATCAGAATGTATATGAAGAGGCGATCCGTATGTATGAGAAAGCGGCTGAGTATAAATTACTGAAAGGAGATAGTACTAGTTTTTCTCTTGTGCTGAGAGATATTGCCCGGGTATATGATATGGTCGATAAGAATGACAGTGCGCTTCTCTATTTTCAAAAAGCGGCAATTATAGCGAATGAAACAGGAAATAGACATCGATATTCCGGTATATTGACTGAGCAGGGTGATCTTTTCCGGGAATTGGGAATGTATGATAAGGCATTGGAATGTTTGTTTGAATCATTAAAAGATTCCGTAGGCCGGAATATGTATCCTACTTATTCTACATTGGGACATATTTATTTAGAGGTGGGAAGATTGGACTCTGCCGACTACTATTTAAGGAGATGTTTGGATAGTCCCGATTTATATGTCAGAGACGCTATTTATGAGTACTTGTCGCTTTTGTATGAGCGTCGGTTGAATTATCGGGAGGCTATTCGCTATGTTCGTCTCGGCCAGCAAGTGCGAGATTCTATCCGTAAGATAACCGATTCGGAGGAGATCCGTAAAATGACCTCTTTGTATAATTATCAAAAGCGGGAAACTGAGAATTTACGGCTAAAGGGCGAGAATGACCGGATGCAGATTCGTATTTACCGGATATTATCCTTGTTCGGATTGGGGCTTTCGATAACCTTATTGTTTATATATAGACTGAAACGGCAGAAAGAGCGGTTGGCTAGGCAGTTTGAGGCGCTTCAGCGGGAAAAGCAAGAACAATATGAGAGAAGTTTTCAATATGTAGAAGCGAATAACGTGAAATTGAATGAATTGGGAACCTTACTATCTAAAGACCATGAAGATACAAATTCATTGCTTCATGTGCGAAAAGAACTTTTGCAAGTGACCAATGAACAAATACAGTTGCGGCGTACCGAGCGTGATTTGTTAGAGTCGGATTTAAGGCATTCGGATATCTATATGAAATTCCATTCCACGAATGAGGCAGATCAGATAATCAGGGAAGAAGATTGGAATGCTTTACGGAAGGAGTTAGATAAGACATACAATAATTTTACGAATCGTCTATATCAGTTATATTCGGGAATGTCATTGATAGAACTCCGGATTTGTTACTTGATAAAGATATCAGTCAAGGTAACTGATATGGCAAAAATCTTGGGTCGCTCCAAACCCTCCGTATCCTCATCCCGTAAACGGCTTTATAAAAAAATAAAGGGAGAGGATGGAACCCCGAATGAACTGGATGAATTAATCGCTGGTCTTTAGCCTTATACAACTCTGCGAACAAAAAGCGAACAAAAAGCGAACAGTGTTTTAGCCCCGAATCCAACCTTATCGGATACTTTTGCAGTCAAAAAATGAATGGGATGAAAAGATTTTTATTTTTGACTTTATTGAGTTGTGTATGCTTATGGACACATACGGTGGCTGGAAGAGAGCATAAGAATGAGCGTGATGAGGAAGAGGAGCGCTCTATTTCTCCTAATCCGGTAGAAGTGAAGATTGTAAATGATGGAATCATGTTCTATTTTATGAAGCCATTAGACAATGTGTTTATACAAATTGTTGATGATAGTGGGATGCTCGTATATGAAGAGTCTGTACCTCTTTCTACTTCTCAGAGCTATTGTATTTCCATGCAAGGTCTTTTATTTAAACCTTATTTAATAAGAGTAGAAGGAGACAACATCTATGAAGAGTTTTTTATTCTTTTCTAAAATTGAATGTGAGGATGATTTGTAATATTTAATTTCTTTGATTATTCAATGTTTAATTTATAAATAGTTTTTTGTATGAAAAAGATTCTAATTTTATCATGTTTGTTTTTGTTTTTTGTGTCTTCTTGTTCTAACCAAGAAGAGGTTATCGTAGGAGATGGTCTTGACTATGATAACATGAGTGAAGAAGATTTGAGGAAATGTGCGGAAGCTAATGGTGCAATTACGTGGAATCAGTTTATTGAACTTATGGGTGAATTTATGGAATCAGAACAATCCCCATTAATTGAGACTAAGGCTACGAGTGAGACTTTTAGTGTGACAGGATATGATAACACATTCTTAGTGGAAGAAAATAAAAAAGTTCTTATCAACAAATCACCTACAAATATTCCTACTGGTTATTACTTTTGTGATATCTATATTGTTAGAAAAATGGTGACCCTTCCGGACGGAACCCTGGGAGTAACTAAAGAGTCTCCAAAATGTGGATTTGATCCGAACTCAATTGGTGGGGGACTGCGAGGTTGTGCGGTAGATGGTCAAACAGGTAATAGATTCTATATGAAAACGGCTGCATATCAAGTTAAATATGATATGCTGGGGCGTCAGTGGAATCGATGGGATCCCAGTTTGAATGCTTTGGTTTGGAATTACGCTTATATTTATTAAACGTTACTGTTTGTGCAGGCTAAACGATGATCATGGCCTGGATATAAGGTTTATGGTCGTTTGTTTAGTCTGTACTAGGTTTGCTATCCGGTAATTTTAGTAATAACATAAAAATTAGTGATGAGGATGTTGAGAATTTCTTTGTTTTGTATTGTTATATACTGATTGATATGTCTCTCACTCATGGATTGATTTACAATGTCTGTATATTTGCCTCCTTTTTCAAGGTAACCAATGGAACTTGATAAATAGAAATGTTTTGTTTGTAAATACTCGATATCTAATGATATTTGATAAGTCGTTAACTTATGGGGGTATAAATCTATATTTGCACCTTTGACTCCTTTTGTTTGTAATTTCGAAAAAGCTAAGCCGTTTTCTAATTTAAATACTTGTGCGTTCAGATTAGAGATACATGATAATAGATTAACATACAAGAGCAAACAGTTTCTCCTAGGGAAAACTAAAGTTTCGTAAGCACAAAACTAAGGTTTCCTCATGAGGAAACAAATGTTTCCATAGCGGAAAACTTTTGTTTTATACTAAGAAAAACTATAAATATCAATTAATCAGTTTTTTAGATGATATATGAAGCATGATCAAATAGATAGCTTGCCGGCTAAGCAATGTCTCCGTCTTCTGCCGCTTCTTGAAAAAGATAGGACTAATAATGCGGTTGGCGAGTAGGGGACGATGGTGTTTTGTGATTGAAAAGTAGTAAATGGTGGTAGATACGAGCCAATAGTGGTAGATGCTATTTATCTACCACCACTCGATAAATAACTTATGACCAATTGCTTATAGCTATAGTTGTAGGTGTGGTAGATGATTTGATAAAAAAATCCCGGATAGCGTTTAATCTACCCGGGATTATATATAATGTATAAGACCTTATCTTAGTCTCTGTACTCCCTGCGAGGTCCGCGATCACCACGATCTTGACGAGGACCACGGTCTCCACGGTCTGGACGAGGTCCACGCTCACCTCTTTCTGGTCTTGGTGGACGTTCCTCGTAACCTTCCGGTTTCGGAAGCAATACCTTGCGGGAAAGTTTGAACTTGCCTGTCTTCGGATCGATATCAACCAACTTGACAGAAACCGTATCGCCTTCCTTCAAGCCGGCTTGCTCAACGGTCTCCAGACGTTTCCAGTCGATCTCGGAAATGTGAAGCAAACCATCCTTGCCCGGCATGAACTCAACGAACGCACCATAAGGCATGATAGAGGAAATCTTTCCTTCATAAACCTCTCCGATCTCAGGAACAGCCACGATACCTTTGATCGCCTTGACAGCCGCGTCGATCGTAGCCTTATTCGTGCCGGAGATCTCGATCTTTCCTACGCCGTCTACCTCATCGATAGATACCGTAGCTCCCGTCTTCTCTTGGATACCTTGGATGATCTTACCGCCCGGGCCGATTACCGCACCGATGAATTCTTTACCGATAATCATCGTCTCGATACGAGGTGCATGAGGTTTCAAATCCTCGCGAGCTTCCGGTTGAGCCTCCAATATCTTGCCCAAGATATGCATACGACCCTCTTTCGCTTGAGCCAAAGCATTCTCAAGGATCTCGTAAGACAAACCGTCTACCTTGATATCCATCTGGGTAGCCGTGATACCGTCTTTCGTACCCGTTACCTTGAAGTCCATATCACCCAAGTGATCCTCGTCGCCTAAGATATCAGACAAGATGGCGTAGTTCGTACCCTTGTTCTCGGAGATCAATCCCATAGCGATACCGGATACCGGTTTCTTCATCGGAACACCTGCGTCTCTCAACGCCAAGGTACCGGCGCAAACCGTAGCCATAGAAGAAGAACCGTTAGACTCCAAGATATCGGAGATTACACGTACTACATACGGATAGTTGTCCGGGATCATACGTTTCAGCGCACGGTGAGCCAAGTTACCGTGTCCGATCTCACGACGGCCTACACCACGTGTTGCTTTGGCCTCGCCTGTGGAGAACGGGGGGAAGTTATAATGTAAAAGGAAACGCTCGTATCCATGGTTCAATACGTCGTCTATCATTTTCTCATCAGACTTCGTACCTAAAGTTACCGTAGATAAAGACTGAGTCTCTCCACGTGTAAAGATAGCGGAACCGTGAGGACCCGGCAGGCAATCTGTCTCGATCCAGATCGGACGGATCTCGGTAGTCTTACGACCGTCCAAACGCTTGCCCTCATCAAGGATGGCACGGCGCATAGCCTCTTTCTCTACATCGTGATAGTAGCGACCGATCATTTCCAGTTTCTCGTCCGTCAACTCCTCCTCGGAGAATTGAGCCTTGTATTCCTCTACGATTTTCTCGAATGCCTCGCTGCGTTCGTGCTTGCCGCTACCGGATGTGGCTACGGCGTAAGCCTTGGCGTAACATTTGTCGTGTACGTCCTTGCGCAACTCGTCATCGTTTACCTCGTGGCAATATTCGCGTTTTACCAATTTGCCGCAAGCCTCGGATAATTCCAATTGAGCCTTGCATTGTACCTTGATAGCCTCGTGAGCGACCTTGATAGCCTCAAGCATCTCAGATTCCTGAACCTCGTTCATCTCACCCTCAACCATCATGATGTTGTCTATGGTAGCGGCAACCATGATGTCGATATCAGCTTTCTCCAATTCCGCGGAAGTTGGGTTGACGATGTATTTTCCATCCGTACGAGCTACGCGAACCTCAGAGATCGGTCCGTTAAAAGGAATATCAGAAACTGCCAAAGCGGCGGAAGCGGCCAAACCTGCTAATGCGTCCGGCAAATCTTCGCCATCCGCGGAGAACAATATAATATTTACATATACCTCAGCGTGGTAGTTGTCCGGGAAAAGAGGACGCAACGCACGGTCTACTAAACGAGATGTGAGGATTTCATAATCAGAAGCTTTTCCTTCTCTTTTTGTAAAACCTCCGGGGAAACGTCCAAAAGCGGAGTATTTCTCTTTGTATTCTACTTGCAACGGCATGAAGTCAACACCCGGGTTCGCATCTTTAGCGGCACAAACAGTGGCGAGCAACACGGTGTTGTTCATACGAACGGTAACCGCTCCGTCCGCCTGTTTGGCCAATTTCCCGGTTTCGATGGTAATGGTTCTTCCATCACCTAACTCGATCGTCTTGTTAATTGGATTAAGCATAATCTTTTTTCTTATTTTTCTATCTGTCAAAAATTGGTGCAAATGTAATGAAAGTTTACCTGTAATTGCATGAAAATGAAAAGAAATAACAGTCTTGAAATACTTTTTTTGAAAAAAGCCTTGAAGAAATACGGAATAATAGTGCCACAATTGTAAAATAATGTATATTTGCACCGGATTAGTAATATAGACAAACTGGAATAATGAAACAAATATCTACGAATTTACTAGCTGTGCTGTGTGTTATGTTGCTTTTGTTCACGGCTTGTAAGAAGAATTCTGATTTTACGGTGGAAGGTGTAGTGTCCGGCGCTGATGGCCAGATGATGTATCTGGAGAATGTAGGTGTGTCGACGGTAGAGTTGATGGACTCCGTAAAACTGACGGCGGCCGGTAAATTCAGCTTTACGAAGCCTCGTCCGGCATTCCCGGATTTTTATCGCTTGCGTCTGAATAACCAATTGATCAACTTCTCGGTAGATTCTACGGAGACGATCTCGTTCGTGGCCGATGCCGGGACTTTCGCTACTTCTTATAGCGTGGAGGGCTCAGAGAATTGCAAGGCGATCAAGAATATTACCTTGGCTCAATTAGACGCGAACCAAGCGATCCATCGTTTACGGAAAGAGTCTGAGTCCGGTCTGTTGGCGGATTCCGTATATTCCCGTCAGGTGCTCGAGGCCGCCGAGGCTTATAAGGACGTGGCTCGTAAGTATATTTATTCCGCCCCGATGTCCGCTGCCGCTTACTTTGCCTTGTTCCAGCAAATCGACGGCTTGCTGTTCTTCGATTTGTATGACAAGAACGACTCGAAGGCTTATGGTGCCGTAGCCACCAGCTTCGATCACTATTATCCGGAAAGCCCTCGTGCTAAGCATCTGTATAACTTGGCTCTTCAATCGATAAAGGTGATTCGTAGCCAGCGCCCGATGGACTTGGATAAGGTGGAGAAGAAAGAGGTTAGTTTCTTGGATATCGAGTTGCCGGATGTACATGGGGAAAACACGAAATTGTCTTCTGTCGCTACAGGTAAGGTGGTGTTGATCAACTTCACGGCCTATATGTCCGAATGGTCTCCTGCCTTGAATATGGAATTTGGCGATTTATATACGAGGTACCACGATAAGGGCTTGGAGATTTACCAGATCTCTTTGGATAATGATGTCCACTTCTGGAAGAACGCCGCTTCTAATTTACCTTGGACTTGCGTGCGTGATCCACAGTCTGTTTACTCTCAGACCGCGGCGTTGTATAACGTGAAACAGCTTCCGGCGATCTTTATCTTGGATCGCAAGGGAAACTTGGTTAAACGGGTGGACGACGTGAAGAAACTTGAGGCTGACATCAAGTCCGTATTGTAAAATGTTCATGATTTAATCATCAGATTTATATGTTATAAAGCACTTTCGTAAACTTGTTCATCTTAGAAAGATAACCTAACTTTGCGGAGTCTTGAAATGATAAAAAAGGGGAGTTCCGGCCATATGACTTGGTCGGGATTCTTTTTTATTATGCGATAATCAATCAATATTAATATAAAGAATAAGGAGGATTTAATATGGCTGTTAGTTATATGACAAAGGACGGCTACGATAAGATTTTAGCTGAAATCAACTATTTGGAGACCGTGAAGCGCCCTGAAATATCAGCCCAGATCGCTGAGGCGAGGGATAAGGGTGACTTATCTGAGAACGCTGAGTACGATGCCGCCAAAGAGGCTCAAGGTATCATGGAGGCTAAGCTTGCGCAGTTAAAAGGTTTGATCTCAAACGCCCGTCTGATCGATGAGAGTCGTGTGAAAACAGATGAGGTTCAGATTTTGAACAAGGTGAAAATTAAGAATACGAAGAATAACGCTGTCATGACCTACACGTTGGTATCGGATTCGGAGGCTAACCTAAAAGAAGGAAAGATCTCCGTAAGCACGCCGATCGCCCAAGGTTTGATGGGAAAGAAGGTAGGGGATGTCGTTGAGATCCGTGTACCTTCCGGCTTGATGACGTTTGAGATTATGGATATTTCAATTTAAAAACAGAAAGACGTATGGCAACTATTTTCAGTAGAATCGTGGCGGGTGAGATCCCTAGCCACAAGGTTGCGGAAGACGATGAGTTTTTTGCTTTCCTCGATATCAATCCGGTAGCCTTGGGGCATACCTTGGTAATTCCCAAGAAGGAGGTCGATTATATCTTTGATATCGATGATCCGATGCTGGGACGGATGGTAGCTTTCGCTAAACGGGTAGCTCGTGCCCAAGAGACCGCTATCGAGTGTAAGCGTGTAGGGTTGGCTGTCATGGGCTTGGAAGTGCCCCATGCGCATATCCATTTGATTCCTATCACGAAGGAGTCCGATATGTATTTCGGCGGGAAGAAATTGGCTGTAAGCCAAGAAGAATTGGCCGAGATCGCCGCTAAGATTAGAAAAGAATTCAAATAATTGAATATAATTTTTTAATTATAAAAAATTGGTTATATTTGTACCCGCTGTTTTATGCGTGACAATATCATGCAAAGGGGACAGCAAATCATTAATATGATTCATTAGTGGTTTTTACTCATAAATTTGTTAACCTTAGAAGAAAGGCCCCTCTGTGACAGAGCGGCCTTCTTTTTTTAAACACACAATAAACATTATAAACTACTAAATCTATATCTTCATTTTACGCCTTCGGATAAGGTTAAGGGAGCCAAACGGCATTCCTGTTCCAATCGTGTACACCGTTCCAATAATTATGCCAGTCATATAGCATACCGGATTGATGGATATATACACCACATAATATAAAGGAGATAAGCCATAAGGCTAATAATATCCATCTTGCTTGCGTCGGTAAGGGGCGTACCTTGAATAATTGGCTGCAAATAGCGTATATCAAGGAGAATATGGGGATACCGATGAATAAGATTGTCCCTATGCATCCCATGATTGCCATTGACAACGGTGCTCCGTTTATCAAGTCCGCTCCGAACGGAGAGAGGTTATAGATGAGTCCGGCCCCACCCATGAGCAACGCGAATGTTACGACTACCAGAATGAATACGACTAGTACTAGCGGTGGCAACAGGAAGATTCCGGCCAATATGATGAAAAACTTCAGGATGAACCCGATGACCAGAACGAAAACATCCGCCAGCTTTTGGAAGAAGTTCCTCGGCTTATCCGAGCTGATAAAGTCGTTCACGTTATTGCTGACTTTCTCGAATCCATCTGTCACGGTCTTTCCGATATTCTCCACCGTCACGCTTTGTCCGCGCATCTCGAGTTTCTCGGTCGCCGTACGTGCCATCGGTACGATGATCCACAACAAAAAGTAAAGCGGAACCGTGATTCCATAGAAGAACATCAGAAGGAAAAGCACGATACGTACGGCAGTCGGGTCCCAATCCATGTAGGCGGCGAAACCTCCGGCGACACCTCCCAGAATACGGTTATCCGGGTCACGCATCAAGCGTTTCTTGGTCGTCTGGGTATGAGTCTCCTGTTGTTGTGTCCGGTAATTATCCTCGTGGTCGGTGCTTTTCTCTTCCTCCTCGAAAATCTCTTCCGGCTTACCCATCCGTTTGATCACTTCCTCTACCTGCTCGATCGTGATGACCTCGTAGCCTAAGCGGACACGCTCGTTAAGAAGTTCCGAGATACGCATCTCGAAATCATCCATGATCTCATCCGAACCCTCTTCTTTGCGGAAGTGGATGCGCAGGTTAGACAGATATTTGTCTAATAATTGGTATGCGTCTTCGTCAATGTGGAAAACTGTGCCTCCCAGATTAACAGTAAGTGTCTTCTTCATCACTCTTTCGTTTTAATTGTTTCTGATGTGGTTTATTGTATCATTTAGTTCCTGCCATGAAGCCTCCAGCTCGCCGAGGAATAGTTCTCCTTTCTCGGTCAGTTGGTAATACTTGCGTGGCGGTCCTTGCGTAGATTCTATCCACTGATAACTTAATAGCTCGCTATTTTTTAGTCGGGTTAAAAGAGGATATAAAGTGCCTTCCACAACGATCAACTTCGCTTCTTGTAACTTCTGAATGATATCAGAGGTGTAAGCGGGTTCCTTTTTGAGAAGCAGGAGGATGCAATATTCCAGCGTCCCTTTCCTCATTTGTGATTTTACGTTCTCTGCATTCATCTCTTTTAATTTTATGCTACAAATGTATGTATTACATATGTACTATGCAATACATGCTACTATGAATTATTATTATTTAACCGAATACTTGCACAAAAAGAGCAATTATGTGTAAAAAAAGGACTGATGTCGTGTCTTTTAGAAGAGAAAAGCGTACTTTTGCGGTATCAATTCAAAATAAGGAATTATGATTTATTATCATTTCGCCGAGTTAATACACCGTCAGGCAGAGAAATATGGGAACCGTACAGCGTTGAAACATAGAGATAACGCTACGGGGAAATGGTTGAAGATTTCTTGGAGGGAGTTTTCCGATAAAGTTATGCTTACGGCCAAGGCGATGGCTGAGTTCGGGATAAAGGTACAAGAGAATATCGGGGTTTATTCCCAGAATATGCCTCAGTGTTTATATACGGACTTCGGTGCGTATGGTAACCGGGTGGTTTCCATCCCGATGTATGCGACGAATTCTCCGGGACAAATCGAGTACATCATCAATGACGCTAAGATCCGCACGTTGTTCGTGGGTGAGCAATTGCAGTATAATAACGCTTTCAAGGTACAGAAGGACTCTAAGTATCTGGAGCGTCTGGTTGTCTTTGATCCGGCGGTCAAGATGAATCCGGAAGATAAGACGTCCATTTATTTTGATGATTTCTTGCGCTTGGGGGATAACGCGCATGCGGAGAGCACGGTGAAAATACGTATGACGGAAGCCGTTCCGGAGGATCTGGCTACCATTATATATACGTCCGGTACGACAGGTGAGTCGAAAGGCGTAATGCTTCCTCATTCTTGCTATCTGGAGGCGATGCGGATACATGATGTACGTCTGCCTCTGGTAACCGACAAGGATCTATCCATGAGTTTCTTGCCAATGACTCATATCTTCGAGAAAGCTTGGTGCTATTATTGTCTCCATAAAGGGGTTACGATCGCTATCAACCAAGACCCGAAAATGATCCAGAAGACATTGCCGGAGATTCATCCTACCTTGATGTGCAATGTGCCTCGTTTCTGGGAGAAGGTGTATGCGGGCGTGCACGAGAAGATCAACTCCGCCTCTCCGGCCATGAAGAAGATTTTCTTGGATGCTATCGAGACCGGGCGAAAGTATAATCTGGAGTATAAGAATAAAGGTATTCCGGCCCCGTGTAGTCTGAAGTTGAAGTTCCAATTTTACAATAAAACGGTTTTTACCTTATTGAAGAAGGTATTGGGTATTGAGCGTGGACGGTTTTTCCCGGTGGCGGGCGCTCCGTTATCGGACACGATTAATGAGTTCTTGCAGTCCGTGAATATCCCGATCGCTTATGGTTATGGACTGAGCGAGACGACGGCTACGGTTTGTTTCTACCCGGAGATCGGATTCCAGTTTGGTTCTATTGGTGAGGTAATGCCGGGAGTTCAAGTGAAAATAGATCCGGGGAATAACGAGATCTTGGTGAAAGGCAAGACCGTGATGTCCGGGTATTATAATAAACCGGAGGAAACGAGGAAGGCTTTCACCGAGGATGGTTTCTTCCGTACCGGCGACGCTGGTCGTTTGGAGGGTAATACGTTATTCTTTACGGAACGAATCAAGGATTTGTATAAGACTTCAAACGGAAAATATATCGCCCCGCAAGCGATCGAGATGGTGATGAGCGGTGATAATTATATCGAGCAAATCGCTGTTATCGGCGATCAACGTAAGTTCGTGAGCGCCTTGATCGTGCCGGCTTATCCATTGTTGGAGAAGTATGCCGGGGAAAAAGGCATCTCGTTCGAGAGCCGGGAGGAGTTGGTGAAGAACAAGGATATCATTCGTTTCATCGAGGCTAGGGTAGAGGAGCACCAGAAGAACTTGGCTTCTTACGAGAAGATCAAGCGCTTTACCTTGTTGCCGGAACCCTTCATGATGGGATGCGAGCTGACGGATACGCTAAAGTTGCGCCGTCCGGTCGTATTGCAGAAGTACGCTACCGAGATAGAGGCGATGTACGAGGAATAACGAGTTTGTCGGCTATCAACTATTTCTTATCTTCGCGGTAAATTTAAAAAAGAAAAGAACATATGATCACATCAGACCAACTACATGACGTGTTGGAGCGCGATAAGGCGCTGAGGGGGTATCTTTGACATCGATAGCAAGACCATTCAGTTAGAAGAGGAGGAGCTACGTACGCAAGACCCCGGTTTCTGGGAAGACGCCAAACGCGCGGAAGTCCAGATGAAGAAAGTAAAGGAGCTAAAGAAATGGATCGAGCTTTACGGTGAGGTACATGCGGCGGCTGAGGAGCTAGAGTTGGCTTACGAATATGTAAAGGAAGAGATTATCACCGAGGAAGAGGTGGACGCGGCTTATAAGAAGGCCCTTCATTTACTGGAAGACTTGGAGTTCCGCAATATGCTTCGTGACGAGGCCGATCAAATGAGCTGCGTGCTCAAGATCAACTCGGGTGCCGGTGGTACCGAGAGCCAAGATTGGGCTTCCATGTTGATGCGTATGTATCAGCGTTGGGCTGAGAATAACGGTTATAAGATCTCTATCGCCAACTATCAGGAAGGGGATGAGGCCGGTATCAAGACCGTGACCTTCAATATTGAGGGCGATTACGCCTATGGCTATCTAAAGAGCGAGAATGGCGTGCATCGTTTGGTACGTGTATCTCCTTACAACGCCCAAGGTAAACGAATGACCTCTTTCGCCTCCGTATTCGTCACCCCGTTGGTGGATGATACGATCGAGGTAAAGGTAGAGGCGGCGGCTATCTCTTGGGATACGTTCCGTTCGGGCGGCGCCGGAGGACAGAACGTGAACAAGGTGGAATCCGGAGTTCGCTTGCGTTATCAGTTCAAGGACCCGTATACAGGTGAGGAAGAAGAGATCTTGATCGAGAATACCGAGACTCGCGACCAACCCAAGAACCGTGAGAACGCTATGCGTCAATTGCGTTCCATCCTTTACGATAAGGAGTTGCAGCATCGTATGGCCGAGCAGGCCAAGGTGGAGGCCGGAAAGAAGAAGATCGAGTGGGGTTCGCAGATCCGTAGTTACGTATTCGATGACCGTCGCGTAAAAGACCATCGTACGAACTACCAGACTTCCGACGTGAACGGTGTGATGGATGGAAAGATCGACGATTTCATCAAAGCATACTTGATGGAGTTCGCCGGAGAAGAAAGTGCGGAAAAATAAGTTTTTCCCTTTAACATTTGCATATCTCGATAATAAATCGTAATATTGCACCCGATTTCAGAGCCTAGCTCTGAACAGGTCCTATAGCTCAGTTGGTTAGAGCACCTGACTCATAATCAGGGAGTCCTTGGTTCAAGCCCAAGTGGGACCACGATGGATGATCGCTAAATAACTGGATAAAGGTTGTTTAGCGATTTTTTGTTTCATTAAATCTTAACCGAATATTAACATGATAAAAAGACAGGATCAATTACAGGTAATACAGAGTAAGATATACGAGATCAGGGGCCAGAAGGTGATGCTTGATTTTGATTTGGCTGAGATGTACGGAACCGAGACAAAGCGACTTAAAGAAGCTGTTAGGCGTAATACAAAACGTTTCCCTTGCGATTTTATGTTTGAACTGACGAAAGAAGAATATGCTTCTTTGAGGACGCAATTTGCGACCTCAAAGAGTCGGGGAGGAACTCGCTACATGCCTTTCGCTTTTACGGAGCATGGCGTTGCCCAACTTTCTTCTGTGTTGAATAGTGACATTGCTATAGAGATCAACATACAGATAATCCGTGCGTTTATTGCCGTCCGACAAATGATTATTAATCCTCCGACAGATAAATTCACCGAGCTTCAGCAAGAAGTAAAAGAACTGAAAGTATATATTGAAGAAGTCTTTGCCGATTATAATGATATAAATGATGATACCCGTATGCAGCTAGAGCTAATCAACCAGACTCTGGCGGAATTGCAAACACAAAAGAAACTGTCGGATAAACCTCGTAATCCGATCGGGTTCGTCAAACCTTAAAAAAGTGTCGGTGATCGGGCTTGACGTGATGTTGCATGAAGATCTTTTTTCACCGTGGAGAAAAAACGTTTTCATCACGGTGAAAAACCTTTTTCATCACGGTGGAAAAATGAATTACTCCCAGTCGTAGTCCTCATAGTAGGCATCGAATTCTTGAGAACTGTCTGCTTTGCATCTTTTTAGTGTTTCGAGAACGAATTGTTGCTCGGTTGGTAAGAGCGGACGGGTTCCCTTGCGGGCACGGTAATAAGTGCTTTGGCCGAAATGAGAGATCAGATACTTGCTGACCTCTTGCATCTGCTTGTAGGGAAGACTATCTAGGATGTTTATGAACCCCATCGCATAACGGGTCTTTTTATTGGAACGGTAGTAAGGGCAATCCCCCGTGAGGCTTGCCAAGCGTTTGGGGCTGATGATAGTCCAGCACTCAACGTCGTCTGGAGCGCTTACCTCCGCTATTTGCCTAAGGCAGGTGGCGGCGTTCGGGCACTGGCGGTTCAAGCATAATGAGTATCGAGAAGGCACATTCGCGAAATCGAGTTTTTCTTCCATGGTAATAAGATGTATAATGAAAGCCCTTAGCTGAAACGCTTATCATGCGATGGATACGGACGGCTAAAAGCTAAGAATGTTTTATATATTGTTGTTGGTAGGTTAGGACTTGGAGGCGTTTCCCTCTAACTCGGCGATGCGTTGCTCCAGTTCCTTGATCTTTTCTTGATCGGCTTTAAGTAGACGCTCATAGAGTTCGGTGATTTTGTCGATTGGGTTAACGTGATAGGTTGTCTCAAAGTCGTTATCGTTTTCATCATAGGAAGAATTGACACTACCAACATTCGCCCCTTTTTCAATCGTGTTGGTGCTATTATTCTCAATATAGATACTCATCGGCTCCTCCATCGTTTTCAGATCTTCGAGCGATACGCCTGTGATCTCCGCTACTTTTTGCAGGATCTCATCGCTTACGATTTTGGTGCTTTCGATTTGGGATAATCGTTGTTGGGACATACCCAATAGATCCGCTAAAGTTTTTTGCACTAAACCTTTCATCCTACGGGCGGAGGCGATGTTATGCCCGTGATGCACTCGTTGGCTTGTTCCTGTATTCTCTGTTCCCATATCTTCTTGATTTTAATTTTCAACAAATATACGAAGGATATGTTCATGTCGGGTAGCCGGAATTAAATTTCTATCGATGAAAGAAGTAAATACTATTCGGGGACTAGTGGATACTAACGTTACGGATTTGCGGACCTTCTTATTTCTCTGTTCTTTTGCATCGTATTCATAAAATAAATATGGGGCACGTACAGAGGTGAAGGGGGATAGCCGAAGACAGACAATATGCTTGCCAGCTGAGAGGCTGGCAACGTTGTCTGTTGAGCTTGCCTTAAATGCGGTGATGTCCCTTTAGAGAAACGCCGCCGCCCTCGTGAATATGGAATGAAAGGCTTGGTTGATCAGGCCCGGATCGATACGGGAGTGTGTCGGGAAGGGGATTTGATGGGAGTAAGCGAACGGGAAATCCAGTTCTTCCAATATCTTGCCGGACGCTTTTCCTAAAGCCTTGATCACCCCGCCAGTAGGCATAACGATATCTTTTTTCAATGAGATCGCCCGAATACGATCGCAAGCCCGTTGGAAGAACGACTCCCGGTAATCTCGTAACACATCCTCACGTACCATGGCCTTAAAGGCTTGCTCCAGAAAATCATTCTTGAACGAGGTGGGAAGCGTACGGTTCTCCAAGAAATCATGCCGGAAGTAATGGCGTACCTTGGCGAACGCCTCCTTGTCCATGATATCACGGGCGTTGCCATCCATCTCACTGAAGATGGAGCCACCGCAAAACATGAATAAACGGGTGTCCGTAAACATCTTGTCCGGATTCGCTAATAACAAGACCTGCGAGAGTAACGCGCCGATGGAATAAGCGAATAAGTTGATGGACGTATCTTCCTTGAACAAAGGATGCTCGCCGTTCTTGATCTCATGAACCAATTGCCACATATTATAAACGGATTCTCTGCCCGAGGCGTAAAAGCGTAACGGGTTTTGGGATAGCCGGCTGCTGAGGGCTACGTTGGCGAAGGTGGAGTTCGTCACGTTCGCTATCTCCTCCTTGCGTTTGCTTACCCAAGGGAGGATCGCACGGGGATTGGCCCATAATCCCGGGGTACGGTTCATATGGAAAGCGATCGGGAACAGGATGACCGGTTTACCGGTCGTATGGGTGAGGTATTCCGCCCATGTGAGGTATTTTTCCCAAGTCCGCTCGTTCAGGCCATGCAACAGGATAATCGCCTCATTATTCTTTTTACGTCCCGAGGGCGTGAATATGGCATATGAGAAAGATTTGTTCTCTTGGATACGATCGTCGGTCATCGGACAGAATCCGGTGGGGGTAAGTCCCTTCTGGAACTCGTCGATCTCGCTGGCGCCACGGGTCTGGGTGAAGCGAAACGGGATGATCTCCAGATGGCTCTCTTCCAATTCAGTCTTTTTGTCATAAGAGAAAAGACTGTTCAGTTGCTTAGTACGAAGTGAAATATCCATAATCCTCTGATTTTTTACTGCAAACAAACAATAGAAAAACATCTCTTCAAAATAAATGGTTTAAACGGGCTTTGTTGGGGACATAAAGTGTTATTTAGGGGTGAAATCTTTTATAGAGGGGTGAATTTCGTCTGGGAAAATGATTACATTTGTTCCAAAATAGAGGCAAAAAGATGGGAATGTGGGATCAAAAAATACCAAGTTACATATACGGTAAACAGAATATCGTGAGGCTGATTTTGTGGACGGCCTTGTTTGCGTTGGTGTTTATCAACATCTACAAACCGTTTAGCTCCACCTCTTGGTACAAGGTCTCGGAGTTTAAGTTCTTCGTATTCTCCAGCTTGATTATCTTGACGGGAGTATTGGTGGTTGTCTTGAGCCGTATTATTCTGTTCCATTGGGGGAAGCGGCATGCTATCACGGTCCGGACCTATGCGATCTGGATCGTGCTGGAGATATTCTTCATGTCGCTTTTCTATACGATTTATACGTTGGTACTGAATCCGGAACGAGAATATATGGAAGTTTTTAACGATTCGGCGGTGAATACCAGTCTGGTTTTATTGCTCCCTTATTCCGTGCTGCACCTGTATTTCTCTTATAAAGAGAAAGAGCGACAATTGCGATTGTTGGAGGAGAACCAGACGGAAGCGGCGGTTCGGCAAAGCGTTTTCTCTTTCTATGACGAGAAGAACGAGTTGCGCCTTTCCGTGAAGCGAAGTAACCTGCTGTACCTTGAATCGGCGGATAATTACGTTTGTATCTGGTATCTGAATAAGGGGCAGCTCACGAAGTTTATGCTTCGCAACTCCTTGAAGGCGATCGAGGAGAGCCTCGCTGATACGAATGTACTCCGTTGCCATCGTTCTTTCATGGTAAATTTCGACCAAGTGAAGGTGATCCGCAGGGAGAAGGAGGGTGTTTATCTGGAGCTGGGGATCGAGAAAGTACCCGATATCCCGATCTCCAAGACGTATAGCGAGAAGGTAACTCGTTGGTTCCAGACCTATTCTTCCTAGCGGGCTATTTCAATTCGATATTATTTTCTTTCGCGTATTGCGAGGGGCTCATGTTGAATTGCTTGGAGAAGGCCCGGCTGAAATAGGATTGCGAGTTGAAACCAACCGCCTCGGCGATCTCGTAAATCCTCATATCGCCTTGAAGGATCAACTCGGCGGCTTTCTTTAGCCGGCTGATCTTGATCAACTCGTTGGGCGTTACGTTCGACAGGCCGTTGATTTTACGGTAAAGGGTCGGACGGCTTAGATTCATCAAGTCCGCTATCATGTCCACGTCTAGGTTCACGTCGTTTATATGGCTGTCGATGATATCGTTCAGTTTCTTCAAGAACTTCTCGTCCGCCTTCGTGTAAGCCATGGATTTGATATTGGCAATCGGCGAGTTGAAATAATAGGCACGCATATTGCTCCGGTTGTTCAGCAGGTTCGTCACTTGGGTAAGCAATAGATCCATGGAGAAAGGTTTGTCGATGTAAGCGTCCGCCCCCAGCTCAAGCCCTTCCATGCGAGATTGCAAGGTGTTCTTAGCCGTCAGGAGGATGATCGGGATATGGCTGAACTCCAGATTAGTCTTTATCTTTTTCAATAAGGTGAAACCATCCATGACAGGCATCATGATATCGCTGATGATTAATTGGATGCCATATTCCTGAAGACGGGCAATCGCCTCCTCGCCATTACCGGCGGTGACAACATTGTAATGGACATTGATCTCTTGACCGATGAAATGGAGCATTTCGGTGTTATCTTCCACCACGAGAACCGTCGGGCGGGATTCTTGGGTGACATATTTCCGCTCGCTGGCAGGGTTGGTCAGGACCTCTGCTTTCTCTTCCTCTAGTTTTAATGAGTTCGGTTGGTTCACCGGCAAACGTAATCTAAAGATGATAAGCCCAGTCGGAGATTCCTCCAACGTCAACGATCCCTCGTGCATCTCCGCTAAAGAACGGGCCAAGGGTAGTCCAAGCCCGGTCCCGGATTTATGGATAGAGGAGTCATCCCGGTAGAAAGGCTCGAAGATCTTTTCTTTTATCTCCTCCGAGATGGGCTTTCCATCGTTCATGATATCGATCGTGAATCGCTCGCCATCTTGCGTCTCGAACCGGACGATGATCTTGCTTCTTGCGTATTTAATAGCGTTCGATAGGAGGTTGCTGAGTATCTTCGTGCAAGCCTCCTTATCGATAAAGGCGTAGAAAGATTTCACGTTACACTCGATAATCATTTGCAATGCCTCCTGCTCCGCCGTATCGTGGAAACGCTCAAAGGTCTCTTGCATCAATGCGATGATGTCCGTATGTATGAAGTTTAGTTTATATCCCTCGATTTCCGTCTTCCTGAAATCCAGTAGTTGATTCACCAGATCCAGTAGCCGGTTCGCGTTTTTATCCACAATCGTCAGATAATTCTTTGCGCTGGGAGATAGCTTGATGTCCCGTGTTACTTTCTCCAGAGGACTTTTAATTAAAGTTAGGGACGTACGTATCTCATGAGCGATATTGATGAAGAAATCAATCTTAGCTTGATAAAGCTCCTTCTCCTTTTCATTCTCGAACTCCTGTATTTTCTGCTGTATATTGGCCTTATTATGCCGGGAAATGATAAAGATCAGCAACACTACGCATCCGATAGCGATAATCCCATATAGGATTAACGCCTTGGTAGAGAGCCACCATGGGGGAAGGATCGTAATCTGGAACATCGCCGGCTCATCATTCCAAATACCGGACAGGTTCGCCGCCTTCACCTTGAACGTATAATTACCGGGCGGTAGTTTTGTGAAATAAACCCGGTTCTCGCCCACCACATGATACCATTTGGAACTTAACCCTTCCATGCAATAGGCGTATTGGGTGAGGTTGGGAGCTTGGTAGCTTAATGATGTGTAGTCGATGTAGAATGTGGACTGATTATGTTCTAAGGTGATTCCTTTTTTAAAAGTGATAGCCTCTTGGTGTAAGAAGTTATGATCTGGATCATTATAATTAATCTGTGATATATATACTTTCGGTTGAATGGAAAATTCTTGGATACTATTAGGTTGGAAGCTAATCATCCCCTTTAGTGTCCCAAAATATAATTTGTCATTATCTGTTTTTAAAGAAGAGTTATAATTGAATTGATTTGAAGTTAATCCATGTTCTTTTTTGAAGACTTTTATTTTATGGTTTTTAGGGTTGAGTCTTGCGAGGCCGTTAGCCGTACTGATCCACATGTTTCCTTTTTTATCTTCTTCAATACGGTAAATTACATTGCTAGGTAAGCCATCTTGCATATCGTATTTGGTCGTTTGTTGAGTACTACGGTCATAAATTTTGATTCCGTCACCAGTTGCGAACCATAAGTTGTTCTTACGATCTTCATAAATATTGTTTATTGTTCGGCTTGTATTTACTGTATCTAATTTAAATTCTCCGTGTTGGGAAGTAGCAGGATTATAATAATATAGTCCTTTACTCGATGTTCCAGCCCATATTACTCCATCATGATCTTCAAAAAGAGTTTGTATCCTACAATTATTAGGAAATTGGCTTAATTGCTCAAAAATGTCTTTTTGAGAATTATATTGATAGACACCAAGAGCGGTAGCTACCAGCAAATCATTGTTTTGGAGTTTATAAAGGTATACGATGATGTCGTTTTTGTTTGCATAAGGATTTACGGAAATCGTGTAATGTTTGATTATTTTCTCAGTACGGATATCCATTAAATCAATACCATTAGCGTGTGTCCCTATCCATAGGTGATTATCTATAGACGCTAATCCATGTATACAATTTTGTGAAAGGCCTTTCATGTCATTAAAAGATGTATATGAATGGTCCTTCATGTTTAGCTTATTCAATCCAGCGTCTTCTGTGCCAATCCATAGATTATTATTTTTGTCTATGCAAATATCGTGTATAATATCTCCATTGAGCGTTCTTTGTCCAGGAATATTATAGTGCCTTTTGAATTTTGAATAAGGAGGAGAGTAGCTGATACCGCCATTATCAGTACAAACCCAGATACCTCCTTCTTGATCTTTGTAGAGTTCTTTGATAGCATTGCTGGATAATGAATAGAGGTCACTTTTATTTTGCTGGATAGACATTATCGTATCATTTTGAATATCATATAAATATATGCCATTAAAAGTGCCAATCCATACTTTCTCCTTTGTCATACGAATGATATTTCTAGTATAAAGTGGAGATTTTTTTTGTTGAGGTAAAATATCTTTATATGTTTTTGTCTGTATATCGATTCGTTTTATACCATTATCTTTAGTTCCAATTAATAATATATTATCTAAAGGAGAGGCCCATATTGCTGTCATATCATCGATAGGATGATTTTTATCTAGATTCTTGATATCTAAGGCTATGAATTCATTTTTGTCATCATCTAGAAAAACGACATTACCATTCGCTGTTGTTGCCCAAATTTGGTCTTGAGGAGTTATATAAAAGGAGGTAATAGGATCACTTCCTTTATACATATAATTAAGATGCATACCTTGACTTTCATTGTATTTTACGAGTGAGTACCCATTAAGAATCATCCAGAGATTTCCTTGCTGGTCAAATTGTAGTGAATAACAGTTGATTCCTTTGGTGAAATCAATGAGTGTGAAGGAATCTGTTTGATAGTCATATTTTTGTAGCCCAAGGTTGGTACTTACCCAAATTTGTCCGGTGGGACTTTTCGCTAAGTCAAGAATATAACTGCTCATTAAAGAGCCTTTTTCTGAAGAGTAGCTCTTGAATGTATAGAATTTTTTGCTGTCAAATCTATTGAGCCCATCTCTGGTACCAAACCACATAAAGCCATAGTCGTCTTGTACGCAACATGTGACATGATTATTACTTAATCCGTCTTCCATGTCATAGGACTTAAAGTAGAATGGGGTTGCATTCAGTTCTACTAAGAAGAATAAGCATAATAGCACAATTTGAAACTTCATGAGCTGTTGATGTTTTCCATGTTTCGTTTGCAAGATATCAACTTTTTTGATTTTTGCTTTTGTAAATTAGTTTCATTCTTTTTCATATAGTCTCAATATTGATTTTCAGATTCCAATTTCTTCTAATTCTAGTTGGTTTATAGGTGTGTTGATACGAAAAGTAACAATTTTGATATGATTGAATGGTTTGTTTTTCAATATCAATGATACATTTGCGACAAGTTCTTTAATGAGATAAGACTAGTAACGTTAAATTAATACTATGTTAATATGAAGAAAGTAATTGTTTTAATCAGTTTTTTATGTGGAGCGTTCTTTGTAAGTGCTCAACAAGGTAATCAACAACAAAGGCAACAAGAGCGGTGGAAACCGGAAAGTACAGAATGGTATCATCCTGTACCTCCAAAAGTAACCCCTGGAGTTGGAACAAGTGCTCCTTCTGATGCAATCATCCTGTTTGATGGAAAAGATCTTACAAAATGGGAAGCTGCTGGGAAGGATGGTGGATCTGCAAAATGGGCTATAAAGGATGGAACGATGGTTGTAGTTCCCGGTTCTGGCTCTATCCGTACAAAAGAGTATTTTGGTGATTGCCAATTACACATAGAGTTTAAGACCCCGATACCAGGTAAAGATAATACTTTACAAATGAAAGGAAATAGTGGCATTATGTTACAAAGTCGTTATGAGGTACAGGTCCTAGATTGTGAGGATAATCCTACTTACGTAAATGGCTGGGTTGGTAGTGTTTATAAGCAAAGTGCTCCTTTAGCAAATGCTTTTACAAAGACGAATGAATGGCAAGTTTATGATATATATTGGAAAGCTCCTCGTTTTGGAACAAATGATGAGTTGGAATCTCCTGCGATGATAACAGTCGTCTTGAATGGGATTGTTGTTCAGAATAATTATGTGCTGAAAGGGAATACCCCATATACAGGGTTACCTAAATATGTAGCTCATGGCCGTATGCCTTTAAGTTTACAAGACCATGGGGTAGAAGTTGCTTTCCGAAATATTTGGATTAGAGATTTGTAGAAAGAAGTTTAACCTTAAAGAATGATAACTTATGACTACACGTAGAAATTTCTTGAAAAATACAACAATGCTGGCGGCAGGTTTAGGAGTATCTCCTCTTTTGTCTTCGTCACCCTTACGATCTTATCAGAAAGAAGAGGTCATAAATGGAAAAGTAAGAATTGCCGTGATTGGAGTTGGAATGGGATGTCGAGATTTGCAAGGAGCGTTGACTGATAATCCATGGGTACATTGTGTCGGTATGTGTGATGTGAATAAAGTCAGACTTGAAGAGCAGCTTGCACGTTTTAAGAAAGATTTTCCAGAACAGACGGTTTCTATAAAAGCTTATACTGATTTTCGGGAGGTACTGGCCAATAAAGAAATTGATGGGGTTATTATTGCCACGCCCGACCATTGGCATCCTTATATTTTTGCAGAAGCCTTGAAGGCGGGAAAAGCTATTTATGTAGAGAAACCTGTTGGTAATTCAATTTCTGAGTGCAATGCGATGATGGACTTTCAGAAAAAGTATAAAGGTGTTGTGACAACGGGATTATGGCAAACAAGCCAACGCTATTTCAGGGCTGCGAATGAGATATTAAAATCTGGTGTGCTAGGGGATGTTTATAAGGTACAATTATGGCTTTGCCAATCTACAAATCCTCGTCCTTCTGTTGAGGATTCAGAGGCACCATCCACTTTGGACTATGATATGTGGTTAGGACCGGCTCCGGAACGTCCTTTTAATAATTCCCGTTTTCGTGGTTGGCGTGGTTTTTGGGATTATGGTGGTGGCCAACAGACTGATTGGGGGGTGCATTGGATTGATTCTGCTTTTGACGGGTTAAAAGCACTTGGTTTATGTGATAGAGAATACCCAGATGCGGTCTTTTCTATTGCATATAAAGATCCGGCATCGTTTAATGAAACTCCAAGTTGCCAAACAAGTATTTTCCAATATAAGAATTTCCATATTGAATGGGCTCAACAAGTTGCTTACCTTTATAATCGGAATCAAGGGGTCGCTTGGGTCGGAAGTAAAGCCACTCTGGTATGTAATCGTGAAGGCTATGAGTTGATACCGGAGAAAACCCGTGATGGTATCCTTTTGGCCGATAAAGCTCAATTGGTTGGTAAATTTGAAGATGGGGGAGTAGAGGCTCATGCGACTAATTGGTGTAAATGTATTTTGAATAAATCGATTGAGACAAATAGTCCGATAGAAAAGGGGGCTTTTGCTACAATATTGGCTCATATGGCCAATATCTCGTATCGGACAGGAACTCGTGTGGTATACGATCCTCAAACAAGGAAATTTGTGGACAATCCTAAAGCGGATGCATACTTGAACAAAACATATAGAAGCCCTTGGCAATTTCCGAATATAAAATGAATGAAATTATGAAAAGACTATTATTGTTTACCATTTGCTTGTTGTGCGCCAGTTCTGTATATGCTATTGATATTTCACGGTTAGAACCTGCTTGCTGGTGGGTAGGGATGAAAAATCCGGAATTACAGATTATGGTATATGGCAAGAATATCGCAAGCTCTCAAGTTTATATTGATTATCCGGGGGTAAGAGTCAAGGAAATTGTTGGAGTCGAGAACCCTAATTACTTGTTCCTTTATTTGGATATCTCCAGAGATGCCTCTCCCGGTACAATGAATTTGATATTTCAAAAAGGGAAAGAGAAAGAAATCCGGGCCTTTGAGTTAAAGGAAAGAAATAAAAAGGTTGGAGCTGCTGGATTTTCACCTGCGGATGTGATGTACTTGATTACTCCAGATCGTTTTGCAAATGCGGATCCATCTAATGACAATCTAGATGATGTGAAAATAGATCGTTCGAGAGGGGGAGCTCGCCATGGAGGTGATTTACGTGGTATTATTAATAAATTGGATTATATCCGTGATTTAGGCTTTACGACAATTTGGTTAAATCCTGTATTGGAAAATAGGATGCCGGGAGGTTCTTATCACGGATACGCTATTACTGATTTTTATCAGGTAGATCCTCGTTTTGGAACGAATGAAGAATATTGTGAATTGATAGATAAGGCCCACGAAAAAGGAATGAAAGTCGTGATGGATATGATTTTTAATCATTGCGGAAGCTCTCATTGGTGGTTAAAAGATTTTCCTTCCTCGGATTGGCTGAATAATCAAGACAACTTTGTTCAAACAAATCATTTTAAATGGACTCTTATGGATGTTCACGCTCCTCAGTCGGAGAGAGAGATCTTGGTAAATGGTTGGTTTGGTAGAGGTATGCCAGATTTAAATCAGAAAAATAGGCACTTAGCCCGATATTTGATTCAAAATAGCATTTGGTGGATTGAATACTCACAGATTGATGGTATCCGTCAAGATACACATCCATATGCAGATTATGATTTTATGGCAACTTGGTGTAAGGAGGTGGAAAATGAATATCCGGATTTCAATATTGTGGGAGAAGCTTGGTATCCAAGAGGGACTGCTTCGGCTTGGTGGCAAAGAGATTCTAAAATGAATGAATCTAATAGTAACTTAAAGACAGTGATGGATTTTGATTTGACCTTTACTTGCCAAAAAGCGTTTGGAGATGCATGTTCTAGCCGTGAAGGATTCGAAGCAGGGTTATTTAAAATTTATGAAGTTATCGCACAGGATTTTTTATTCCCGGATCCTAATAATGTACTAGTCTTTTTGGATAATCATGATTTAGGACGCTTTATGCAGAAAGGAGAATCTGATTTAAGAAGGTATAAACAGGCTATTGCTTTTTTATTAACAACTCGAGGGATTCCTCAGATTTATTATGGGACAGAGATTTTAATGTCTGGGACAAAAGCAGAAGGAGATGGTATTATCCGCACTGATTTTCCCGGAGGTTGGGCAGGAGATCCAAAAGATGCTTTCACTCCTGAGGGACGTACGGATTTGCAGAATCAAGCTTGGGATTATATGAGAAAATTATTGAATTGGAGACAGCGATGTGATGCTGTTAAAGAAGGTAAGTTGATTCATTATACTCCTGATAAATCGGGTTGTTACGTATATGCTAGGGTAAAGGATAATAAAACGGTACTTGTTTTAATGAATGGAACAGATCAAAACCAGACATTAGATATGAATCGTTTTCATGAAGTCGTAAAAGATTATAGATCTGGGAAAGATATTATAACAGATACGATCGTTGCGATAGACACGGCGGTTCATATTCCGGCTCGTGGTGTTTATATTTTAGAACTTGTCTAACTTTAAATTTAATATGTCATGAGATGTAAAAGTATTAGTGAATTTATTATGTGCTTTATGCTTTCTTTGTTTTCATTGACAGCGTTTGCGCAAATCAAGATCACAGGAACTGCTTCTGATGCGGAGACAGGAGAGCCTTTATCTTTTATCACCATACAGATTAAAGGTACCACTGCGGGTACTACTTCCGATATGGATGGAAATTATTCAATTGAGGTACCTAATAGAGATGCCATTTTAGTGTATTCTTATATTGGTTATCGTTCCCAAGAGATAAAGGTCGGAAATCAGACTCATATTAATGTTCGTCTATCGGAAGATGTGGAGACATTAGATGAAGTGGTCGTTGTTGGCTATGGAGTTCAGAATAAGAGAGATGTGACAGGATCGATCGCTAAAGTTGGAAGTGAGGAACTAATGTCTGTTCCAACAAGCTCTTTCGATGCCGCTTTACAAGGGCGTGCCGCTGGTGTACAAGTAACCCAAACATCGGGTTTGGCTGGCTCTGGTGCAGCCATTCGAGTGAGAGGTATCGCTTCTATTACCGCTGGAGGTGATCCATTGATTGTTGTTGATGGAATACCCATCATGCAAAATGCCGGAGATCGAGTGGGTGCAGCACAAGATAATCCAATGTCATCTATAAATGCGAATGATATTGAAAGTATTGATATATTGAAAGATGCCTCGGCAACGGCTATTTATGGATCCAGAGGTGCGAACGGTGTTGTCTTAATAACAACTAAACGTGGTAAATCAGGAAAACCTCAAATAAATTTTAGTTCTAAAGTTGCATTTTCAACAACTAATAGGAAAGTTGATATGTTGGAAACTAAAGATTATCTGGATATTTATAAAGAAGCATTGGAAAATGATTATAAGTTTAATCCCTCTGGTGCGACAGATCCTTCTACTGTATCATCATATCCCGGTGGTTATTCAGAAGAACAAGCTTTATTAAATAATACGGATTGGCAAGATCTTATTACGAGAACAGGAATTTCTACCTACAATGATTTATCGGTATCGTGGGGTAATAAGAAAATACAGACTTATTTAGGGGTTTCTAATGTAGAAGAGAATTCATATTTGGTGAATGATCATTTCGGAAGGACGAGCGTACGCCTTAATATTGATTATAAGCCTATAAACATTTTAAAAATAGGTGGAAATTTTAGTTTCTCTCACACGGATCATCGACCCACTCCTTCAAGTTGGGATGGTGGTTGGGGACGTGCCATAAGTACGGCTTTGCCTTATTTCCCAGCCTATAATTCGGATGGTAGTTATTATGTTTTTCCTAAATCAACAAATCCGGTGACGGAGGCAAATGAGAAAAGACGTAGAATATTTACCCAACGTACAATGGCAAGTTTATATGCTGACTTACAGATAATCAAAGGATTGTCATTGCGGCTAGAAGGTAATATAGATTATCGAGATAATGAGTCTAATTATTTACGAACGAAAGAATTATCAACAAAACCGAATAGTAATGTGACAAATCGTTATGAGACAAATTGGAATGCGAAAGCACTCTTGAATTATAGCTTGTCGATTAATGAAAAACATCGTTTTCATTTCTTGTTGGGAACAGAAGCATTGAAATCTACACGAGTATCGAATTATACGAATGTCGTATTTGAGCAAGGAAAAGAAGATTGGTTATTTAATAATCCGGCTTATGATGAAACGAATAAGACTTTTACGAGCTATCCTAATCAAGATTTCTCATTTATATCCTTTTTCGGACGTATAAATTATACATTTAAAGACCGTTATATGTTCACTGGTACTTTCCGTAGAGATGGTTCGTCACGATTTGGGGAGAATAATAAATTTGGTAATTTCCCTGCGGCTTCTATTGGTTGGATGATCACGGAAGAGGACTTTTTAAAAGATAACGAGGTTGTAAGCTTGTTGAAATTGAAAACAGGTTTTGGTATTACTGGTAATGCGGAAATCCCTAACTATGCGCAATGGGGGGCAGTTAGCGTGAATACGAATCAATTGTATGTAGGGGATAATTATTGGTATATCAATTCTTTGAAAAACCCAGATTTGAAGTGGGAAACAACCTCTACTTTTGATGTAGGTTTGGAGTATGGTTTCTTAAAAAATCGGATTTCAGGTGAAATCGGATTTTATAATAAGAATTCCAAAGATCTATTTTTGAATGTAAGTGTTCCAGCATCTGTGGGATATACGGCATTCTTGGCAAATATCGGAAAAGTCAGAAATACGGGTGTGGAGTTTAATATTAAATCCGTGAATATTACAAATAGAGATTTTACATGGACTACTGATTTTAATATCAGCTATAATAAGAATAAGGTTTTGGATGTTGGTAATGCAGGACCAGACGCATTAAGTGGAGAAGGTGATACACGTGTGTTAGTAGGACAGCCTATTGGCGTAAACTATTTGGTTAAGGTTCTACGTGTTGATCCTCAGGATGGTATGCCTGTTTATGAAATGCTTGATGAGAATAAGAAACCGGTTGGTGAAACTAAAGAATATAATGCGGATAGAGATCGTCAGCCTGTAGGCCATCCTTATTCCGATTTTGTAGGAGGTTTGAATAATACGTTTACATATAAGAACTGGGATTTCGGTTTTATGTTTACATTCCAAATAGGCGGCAATATTTATGACGATGGTGAGAAATTTCAGATGAATAATGTTGGCACTTGGAATCTGAAAAGTAATGTTCTTGATAGATGGCAGAAACCTGGTGATGTGACAGATGTACCTCGGGTAAGTTTAGGAAAAAGTGGCATTGAACTGGCGAGAAATACAACTGAATATCTACATGATGCGGGATTCTTACGTTTAAAAAATGTAAATGTGGGTTATACTTTCAAAGGTATTAGAATCAAGAAGTTTAATATAAGGGATATTCGATTATATGCTCAAGCAACTAATTTATTGACTTTATTTAGTGAATACTATAATAAATATAGTGGTGAGCCTGAGATTATGCGTGATGTCGATTCAGCTCAGAAGAGGAATTTGAGTTTGAATGTGACTTATTTAACACCTCCTCAAGCTCGTACATATACTATCGGATTAAGTGTTAACTTTTAAATGAATAAGATTATGAAAGTAAAATATATAGCAGCAATATTACTCAGTACCCAATTAGTCTATACGGCATGTGATGACATGGGATTTCTACAAATAAAACCAGATAGTTTAGAACTGACAGATGATCGTATTAAGACGGTAGATGATTTGGAGAATTTATTGTTGGGTGCTTATAATGGAATACGTTCTTCGGGCTTTTGGGGAGGCCGGACGTTGCGTGGTTTTGATGTGATCGCAGATGATGGTGTGGCAGATGTGGCTACTTTTGAATGGGTTCAGATGAGTGCTCATACAATGAATTTGGTAAATGCGGTTGGACGTGATACCTGGACCGCGACATATAATGCCATAAATATGGCGAATCAAGTTGCGTTTAGCGATTTAGGGGAAAGTATCTTGGCGAGTGATCCTCAGAAAGAAGCTCAATTTAAGGCTGAGGCTTCTTTTATTCGTGCATTAGGATATTTTCATTTAGTAAGAGCCTTTGGCCTTCCTTATGCAGAGGAGACTAAGGATATCGCAGAGATGGGAGTTCCCCTTCGTTTAAGGGGGGTGATGGATCGTGCTACTGCATTTGAGGTCGTACAACGTTCAACGGTCTCTGAGGTTTATTCTCAAATAATCTCAGATTTGGAATATGCGATCGAAAACTTACCTGGAGAGAATAAAGTAGAGTCTGGTAGAGCGACCGTTGATGGCGCAAAAGCGTTATTGGCAAAAGTCTATTTTTATAAACATGATTTTGGGAATGCGGCTAAATATGCGGAACAAGTTATTAATACTCAGAAGTATGATCTTGATGAGGATTTGACTGCTAAATTCGGTAGAGCGGAAAAAAAGACTGTTACGCAAGAAATTGTAGCGATGATACCTTCTGCGTCATTGATTGAGGATTCTTGGGGTGGTTTAAGAGATTATCGTACGAATGGATTGGCTTTACCCACAAGCAGGCCGTCTAATGAGTTGATTGCTGCTTATGACCAACAAAATGATAATCGTTTTAAAACGTTTTTTAAAAATATAGACGGTTCATGGTATACTCTGAAGTTTGATTATGAGTATATGGATGGTATTATTATTGGATATAATGAGTTGTTACTACTTTATGCCGAGTCTTTAGCTAAATCGAATGGAAATATGAATCAAGCTTTGAATGCTTTGCAAAAAATAGAAAAAAGGGCTTATGGCAAAGCTAATACTACAACTACTGATAGGGCTTCTTTTATTAAAGCAGTACAGAAGGAACGTCGTTTGGAAATAGCTTTACAAGGTGAGAGATTATTTGAATTGAAGCGTATCAAACAGTCGGTTCGTGGTGAAGCTTGGGATTCTCATAAAGTGATGTTTCAGATTCCGGATGTTGAGCAGAATGGTAATCCTGATGTTAATATGAATTAACTTGGCTGTTTAAAAAGGGTGAGTTTGGCTCACCCTTTATTTGCTTTTACATCTAAATAATTATAGCTATGATTAGAAAAATAATAATATTTACTTCATTTCTGTTATTTGTACTTGGGACAGTGGCTGCTCAAACGATAAATAAGGTAGAGCCGTTGTTTTGGTGGGCAGGAATGAGAAATCCAGAATTACAGTTGATGGTATATGGGGATCATATTTCTGAATATCATCCTGTTATAAATGAACCTGGTGTTTATTTAAAAAGTTGTGTAACGGTAGATAGTCCCAATTATTTAATATTATATTTAGATTTATCACAAGCTCATTCTGGAACATTTGATATAACTTTTGTGAATGGGGAAAAGAAGTTCGTATATGCTTACGAGCTGAAAGAGCGCAAGGAGAGTACAGATGATATACAAGGATATGATTCTTCGGATGTGTTGTATTTAATTATGCCGGACCGTTTTGCTAATGGTGACCAATCGAATGATCAGATTTCTATGTCAACGGAATATGTGATGGATCGTAGTAAGCCTGGGGCTCGACATGGAGGTGATTTGAAGGGGATCGAAGATCATTTGGATTATTTTGTGGACCTTGGGGTAACAGCTATATGGTTAAATCCCGTGTTGGAGAATGATGGGAAAGGAGGTTCTTATCATGGCTATTTCTCAACGGATATGTTTCATGTGGATAGGCGTCTAGGATCAAATGAAGATTACCTTCGATTGATAAATAAAGCGCATCAAAAGGGATTACGGGTTGTTATGGATATGATTTTTAATCATATTGGAGCAAATCATCCTTGGGTGCTAGATGTGCCATCTAAGGATTGGTTTAATGTAAGTCCTTCTAAAAGGGGGAATCATGCTAAGGCTATTTTCTATGACAATTATGCATCAACTTATGATTCTGAAGTAATGAAATATGCAGGATTTGGAATAGATTTGAATCAAGCAAATCCTCATGTTGGTAAATATCTTATTCAGAATTCTATATGGTGGATTGAGTATGCTCGGATTGATGCGATTAGGCAAGATACATATCCATATTCCGATTTTGATATGATGCGTGAGTGGAATATCCAAATCATGAATGAATATCCTCAGTTTAATATAGTTGGTGAGATTTGGACTAATTATACGATTGGTACGGCTTGGTGGCAAAAAGGGTGTAAACTTAATTTTGGAAAAGATACGGAACTGAAGTCTGTGATGGATTTTACTCTGATGAGTATTGCAAGTGATATCTTTAATGACAAGTCTTCACCGGAAGGGCGATTAGATAAAATCTATGATCATTTGTGTTATGATTTCGTGTATCCAGATATTAAAAATGTTTTGCGTTTTTTAGATAATCACGATACTGATAGGTTTTTACGTTCGGAGCCTAAAGACTTAGATGGTTATAAACAAGGGGTTGCCTTTTTATTAACAATCCCTGGCACTCCTCAATTATATTATGGACATGAATTGTTAATGTCTGGGACGAAAAGTCGCCCGGGTGGGGATGGGAATATACGTTTAGATGTTCCAGGAGGGTGGCCTGGAGATTCTCAGAATTGGTTTACGAGGGAAGGACGTTCCGACCTACAGAATAAGGCTTGGGATTATTTACAGACTTTATTGAAGTGGAGGAAGGGCAATAAGATCATTTCTGAAGGTAATATGAAACATTATATGCCACAATTAGGAGTGTATGTATATGAGCGTTATCTAGAGGGTAAAAGTGTCATGGTCATTATTAATGGAGCTAATCATGAAGTTGATCTTCCACTTGCCCGTTATAAGGAATCTTTAAAAGAGGGAATAGAAGGAAAGGATATAATAACGAAACGAACGATCTTATTTAAGGACAGCTTGAAGCTGGCATCTAAAGAGGTATTGGTCGTTGAGATGAATTAAGAGATTATGAAAATAAACAGACGACAATTCGTAAGAAACTTAGGATTGGGCACAGCCTCGTTGAGTATGGGAAGTTTGATATCGACTTCTTCTTGTGCCCCTTCTGGGGATTCCCGTGATAAAAGAGGGAAAGTGAGTGATGACGATCAATTCCTATTTATCGGTGACGATATCGCCATCGCCCAGACAGAGTATGGGAAGGTGCAGGGATATCTGCTGAATCATGTATATACGTTCTTGGGAGTTCCTTATGGGGCTGATACGTCGGGAAAAAATCGCTTTATGCCTCCCCAAAAGCCAGAGCCGTGGACAGATGTGAGACCGGCGGTTTTTTATGGGAATACGGCGCCGCAACGTATGGAGAACCGGTGGCCCAATAATTACGGAACTTTTGCCGATCATTGGAACTACTGGGATGTGAGTGAGGATTGCTTATATTTAAATGTATGGACACCGGGCATTGCGGATGGTAAGAAACGTCCCGTATTGGTGTGGCTGCATGGCGGTGGTTTTACAAATGGTAGTGGGATCGAGCAGGATGGATATCATGGAGAGAATATAAGCCGGGAAGGAGATATCGTATTCTGTTCCATTAATCATCGGTTGGGGCCGATTGGCTTCTCTGACTTATCTGGTGTTGGTGGAGAAGCGTATAAGGATTCCGGAAACGTGGGGATGTTAGATATTATTGCCGCCTTGCGATGGGTACATGATAATATCGCCAATTTCGGTGGAGATCCCGGGAACGTAACGGTTATGGGACAATCCGGAGGAGGTTCTAAGGTCTGTACGGTAGCCGCTATGCCGGCGGCAAAAGGTTTGGTCCATAGAGCCGTGGCTTTAAGTGGATCTACGGTAGGAGCTTCCGATCAGGTGATGACCCGGAAGGTGGGAGAATATATTTTGAGAGAAGCGGGGCTGACCGCTTCCCAACTGGATAAATTGCAAAGAATACCTTGGCGGGAATATTTGGATATAGCGGATAGGGCTTGTAAAAAGTGCTGGGAAGATCAAGGGATTAGCATGAGACGGACTTTTGGTCCTGTTGCTGATGACCGGAATATTCCGGCCGGTGTATTCTACTCCGGTGAGAGCCATTTGGAGTCTCCTGTCGTCCCGATGATATTCTGTACGACTTTCCATGAATGGAACCCGAACAGGGCGGATGCGGCCTTGGAAAAAATCACTCAAGACGGTGTGATCGAGAAACTGAGAAGTCAATATGGTGATAAAGCGGAATCGATCGTGAAGGCTTTCGCCAAGAATTTCCCGGATAAGACTCCGATGGAGCTTTGGGCGATGATTTTGTCTTCCCGTCAACGAGTGGTTGAGGCGGCTAACGCAAAATTAAAGCAAGGCCAGCCTGTGTATGTAGCTTGGTTTGGCTGGTGTCCGCCCTTGTTTAATAACCGTATGCGTGCGTTCCATTGCTCGGATATCTGTTTCTGGTTTAAAAATACGGATCGGATGTTTACCCATACGGGTGGAGGTAAGGTACCTCGTGCGTTGTCAGATAAGATGTCTGGCGCTTTGTTGAATTTCATGCGGACAGGAGATCCGAACGGAGGAGAGTTACCCGTTTGGCCGAAATACACGGAAGAAAATGGAGAGGTGATGATCTTGAATAATACGTGTGAGGCTCGGAATGATCCGGACCGGGAGGCCCGTAAATCTTTGGAGGTTTAATTTAAAACGAGAGTGTTATGCTTGAGAAAAAGATTTCAAGACGTAATATGCTTCGGACTACCGGTCTGGCGGTTTTGGGCAGTACGTTCGCAGGCTTGGCTTCTTGCGCTCCGAAGAAAAAAGAGGAGCCATCACCCGAAGCATCCTCTTCGAAACGTCCTTTCCGTGTCTGTCTCAATGTCTCTACGATAGCGGGTTATAAACTTCCTGTTCAAAAACAGATTGACTTATGTGCCGAGGCTGGTTTTGAGGGAATTGAGTTATGGACCCGTGATGTGGATGCGTTCGTAAAGCAAGGGGGAACTTATGAGACACTCAGGCGTCAGCTGGAAGGTTCCGGACTTTTATTGGAGAATATGATCGGTTTTGCCTCGTGGTTTGCCGATGATCCTTCGAAACGGAAGGAAGGGCTAAACCAAATGCGGCATGATATGGAGATGGTAGCGGGATTGGGCGGTAAATTTATCGCCGCTCCTGCTCAAGGAGTTACTCAACTGGATCGTACACGGTTGCCAGAGTATTCCGAACGCTATCGGGCGATACTGGATTTAGGGGATGAGATGGGTGTCACTCCGATATTGGAACTATGGGGAGCCGGGGTTCTGAATCAATTATCGGATACCATGGCGATAGCGATCGCCTCCGGGCATTCGCGGGCTTCTGTCTTATTGGATTTCTACCATTTGTACAGAGGAGGAAATAGTTTTGATAGTTTACGCTTGATAAATGGTAAGATCCTTCCGGTTTTTCATATCAACGATTATCCGGAGTTGCCTCCTCGTACGGAGTTGAGAGATTCGGATCGGGTGTTTCCGGGAGATGGTATTTGCCCGTTTAATAAGGTACTTCCTTTGCTATACGACTCCGGTTTCCGGGGTGGGTTATCCGTAGAGCTTTTTAATAAGGGATATTGGGAAACCATGGATGTAAAGGAGGTCTTAAAGAAGAGTTTTGAGAAAACCACACAGGTAATCAATAGTTCGATGGGATAAAAGTTTGTTGGGATTTAGGAAAGGGACTGCCTCGAGGTGTTTTACCTTCGAGGCGGTCCCTTCTGTTTTTATAGTATCTTCTTTTAAAAATCAATTATTTTATAATCCGCTGTGATATAAAAAGTAGTATATTTGCGTACTCTGTTTTGGGGTACGCAAAAGCTTTGTTCACCAGAATGAATAGGCATTATCCTAAATAAACCGTTGTTTTGCGGAGAGGTCTAGGGGTTGTTATCATCGGGAAAGCCGATAATAAAAGATATACATTATAATGAATTTACTTCTGAGATATGTGGGTCATGGTATAACTATAAGTTTGTTAGTATTTATAATGCTGGCGTTTCATTTGTCTACGTTAGCACGGACAAGTGAAAAACGTGTGCTCCGGGTTGCCTTTCCGCAGGTGGTAGGCATGAGTTGGACGGCGGAGGACGGTAGTCATCATGGTATGCTCGTGGACTATCTCAATGAGATTGCCAAATATACCGGTTGGGAATACGAGTACATTGATACGAATAGGCAAACCGTGTTGAATGAATTTATCGCAGGTCAGTATGAATTGATGGGTGGAAACTATTATATACCCGGTTTAGAGAAATATTATGCTTATCCGGATTACAATATGGGATATAGCCGTTCTTTGTTGCTTGCTCGTTCTGACGATCGTACTATCCATAGCTATAATTTGGAGAGTATGAACGGGAAAACCATCGGTGTATATGAGAATGCGAAAGAAAATATTCGCCGCCTCAAGGAGTTTTTGGCTATCAACGGATTAGACTGTAAGTTCCAATATTACAGCTTGAAAGATATGCAGAAGAACGACGAGGGATTATATTTTTATTTAATGAATGGAGAGATAGACTTGCTGTTGAGTGGCATTATTTACAATCACGATTCTGTACGGGTGATCGCTACATATAATTCTCAACCCTATTATATCGTAACCAATCCGGGTAATAAGGAAGTATTGGATGGTTTGAATATGGCTTTGGAACGGATCTTGGATGCCAATCCAAATTTCGCGGCAGAGCGTTATGCCGCTAACTTTCCTGCCCGACTTGTAAATATCCAATTTAGTGACCGGGATCTGGAATATGTCAAGAAAAGGAAAACGATCACGGTAGCCGTTCCGGAGAATTGGTATCCTTTTTATTGTAAAGAAACCTCTCAGAAGAACCATGTCGGTATCATGGTGGATGTATTGGATGAGATCAAGGACTTTACGGGTTTGGATTTTTCGTATGTGTATGCGAAGAATTATAGTGATGCGGTCCATCTGGTACAACGAGGGAAAGCTGATATCTTAGGCTTTTTCTTGGGAGATGAGAACGATGCGGCCCAGCTAGGGCTTGCGCTTTCAGCCTCTTATGTGAGTGCGAACAATATCATAGTACGCAATAAAGCCTGTAGTTATCCCGCTCCGGGTTTGGTTGGTGCTTTGGTGGAAAGTCAGCGATTTCCAAGTGGCATATCTGCGGAGAAGATTCGGTCCTATCCGGGCATTAAGGAGGCATTAGCCGCTGTCAATAGCGGAGAGGCTGATTTTATCTATGGATTGTCCTCTAAAATGGAACAGGATATTTCGCGTTATCATTTCACCAATCTTGCTCCTGTGACATTGGTCAATGATCAGAGTGCGATAAGTTTTGCGTTACCTACCCCGGTTGACCCGGATTTATTAACCGTACTCAACAAGGCGATCAATAATCTTTCTGAGTCCGAGAGGACTGTTATACGCAATCGGAATCTGGAATCTATCGGCGTGAGTGAATTCTCTCTTACGGACTTTATATATGCGAATCCCTTACAATTTATGTTTATCGTGATGTTTGTCTTGTCGGTGCTATTTACGGCATTACTGCTGGCTATAGGGGCCCGGATGAAAGCGACCGTGATACAGGGCAACCTGAAACGGGCTGAGGCGGCTAACTTGGCGAAGAGCGAGTTTCTTTCCCGGATGAGTCATGAGATCCGTACGCCGATGAACGGAATTGTAGGTATGAGTACTATCGCCATGCAAAACATAGATAATACCGATAAGATAAAGGACTGTCTTGAGAAAGTAATCATGTCTTCCAAGCATCTTCTCGCTCTCATTAACGACGTGCTGGATATGTCGAAGATAGAAAGCGGAAAAGTGGAACTTCGACATGAGAGCTTTAATTTCCGGGCATTCTTGCAGGACTTTGAAAATCTGTATGGCGAGCAGGCCAAGAGTAAAGGGATCAGCTATGAGACGATATTGGCTAGTGATCTGGAAGTACAGATTATAGGAGACTCCTTGCGCTTGAATCAAGTTCTCTCCAACCTGTTATCGAATGCGCTGAAATTTACGCCGGCCAAGGGAATGATTAAACTTCGGGTATCTAAAACAGGTGAGGATCAAGAGAATGTTTACCTACGTTTCGAGGTAATCGATACGGGATGTGGTATAGCCGAGGAGAACTATGATAAAATCTTCGAATCGTTCGAACAGGAAAATGTGGATGTTACTTATAAATATGGAGGTACAGGATTAGGGCTTTCTATCGTTAAGCGTTTCACAGGGTTGATGGGTGGTGGCATACATGTGACGAGCGTGCAGGGGAGTGGCAGTACATTCACCGTTGATCTGCCTTTCGGCAAAATAAAGGAATCGGGTAAGCCCACTCGTTTTTCCGATATTAATGGGAGGAATGACCTTGCGAAGGATTGTTATGCTGTTGATTATGACTTCAAAGGTAAACGGATCTTATTGGTTGAGGACAATGAGCTTAACCGGGAGATAGCGGAGGAATTGATCGGAGTTACCGGTGCGTCGGTGGAGAGCGCTGAGGACGGGGTACAGGCCGTAGAGATGTTTAAGGAGTCTGCCGAAGGGTATTATGATTTGATATTGATGGATGTGCAGATGCCGCATATGGATGGCTATGAGGCTACCCGGTGTATTCGTGCATTAGGGCGTTCTGATGCTCAAAAGGTTCCTATCTTCGCTATGACAGCCAACGCATTCGCTGAGGATGTGCAGAAAAGTAGGGAGGCCGGTATGAACGCTCATATATCTAAACCATTAAATATACGTGCCGTGTATAAGCAAATGAACCGGTACCTTCAAGGATAAATAAAAGATTGATAAATAATTAAAAGGGTCCGCCTCTGAAAATTAAACTTTCGAGGCGGTCCCTTCTGCTTTTATTAGATATTCTTTATTTTTCCGTAATTACCGAGAATTCACCGATACCCGCTTGCTTTTTATTATCTACGATACGGGTTGCGACCAAACGGATTTGGTTACCTTTCGTTATCGGGAAATGTACGACTTGCTCGATCGGGTTAGCCTTGATATTGGAGAATTCGCCTTCGGCCACCTTCTTTCCATTAATATATAATTGATAGTTGGAGATATGACCGCTTGCGTCACGTCCTTGGTTCGGGGTGTAGCGGAATCCGGATATAGGCATTTCTTTCGCTAATTGTACGACTAACTCTTGTTTCCCTTGTGGCAAATAGTAGGTTGTGTAGCCGTTTCCGTCTAGGATCAGGCTGGTTTTCTCATCTTTCGGTGATACGATCGTGTAATCACAAGCAGGAATATCGAACGTTTGCGCGGAAACCGGACTGACTGTATCGAAAGTCGGATCATAGGCAATCGCCTTGACAGTTCCTTTTTGAGCGAAAGCGAATGGCGCCTGATAAAGCGGTGAGTCCTTGGTCGGATCTGAACCGTCGGTGGTATAATGAACCTCGGAGCCTTTATCCCCGGCCTGTATGGTTACTTCGTCATTGATATTACGGGCAATCGTTGGCTCGGTCACCAAGGCGGGGGCAAGGTGTGCCTCCACGTTATTGATACAAAGCGGCCCGCGGGCGTCCGTGAAGTTGATGCGTATCTTCTCCGCTTTCTCGGTCTGGAAACGGACAATTCGTTTATAGCCGACAGTTGTCGTAGAATCCACGGTCTGTGCCGGAATCCATTTACCCCCTTGCTCGAGTTCGATATTGAACGAGCGTACTCGTTGTCCTAATGGGATATATTCTTGTATTACCAAGCGGTTTACATCGGTAGGATGGGTTAACGTGAAAGTCAATGAACCACTGGTTACTCCATCGTCCGTAGCCCAATAGGTATCCCAATCCCCATCTACTGCCTTATTGGGACTAAAATTACGTCCTCTTTTATTGCTCGCTTGTACGTAACACCCTTTCAAAAGATTCTCCTTAAAGTCATTTTGGATGGTTTGATACCATTGTACGGCACGGGCGGAGTCTACCGGACTTATTTTTCCGTTCAACGCTACGGGGAAGTTCAATAGAAAATTGGCGTTATGCCCGACGCTTCGGTAATAAAGATCGACTAATTTTGCCAGAGATTTGACTTGGTGATCTTCCCGGGAGTGATAGAACCATCCCGGACGGATAGATACATCGCATTCTCCACCTAGCCACATCGGTCCGTTCTCATCTCCCCATACACTCTGTTGGAAAGTAGGCATGGAGGGTTCCGGGGCGAAGATGCTCCATTGGGTATCACCGGCCCAACCTTCCTCGTTACCGATCCAGCGGATATCGGGTACTGTCCCTCCGAAAACCATGATGTCCGGGTGGTGCGCCTTGATCGTGTCTCGTGCCCGCTCATATTGATAATAGGTCTTGGCGTCTATAGCACGGGTTTCATTCGTGCCGCCATACCAGCCATTGCCACCGTTTGCCCCATCAAACCAGTATTCGAACAACGGGCCATAGTTGGAGACTAATTCATGTAATTGGGCATGGAATTTCTCTACATATCCCGGTTGTCCGTAGTTCTCACTGTTTCTGTCCCAAGGGGAGAGATAGACACCGAATTTCAGCCCGTGTTTCTTACAAGCGTCGGATAGTTCTTTTACCATATCCCCTTTGCCATCTTTCCAAGGAGAATTCTTTACGCTATATTCGGTTGTGGCGGTAGGCCATAGACAGAAACCGTCGTGATGCTTGGTGGTTAAGATTACGCCTTTCAATCCGGCGGCTTTGATTGTTTGCGCCCATTGATCGCAATCCAGATCCGTTGGATTGAATGTGGAGGCGGGAGTATTTCCGTAACCCCATTCCAGATCATTGAACGTATTTAATCCGAAATGGACAAAGGCGTATGTTTCCATCTTATGCCATTCAACTTGTGCCGGCGTGGGAACGGGCAGGATAGGGGCGGGCGCTGTCGCTTCTTTACAGGAGAAGAAGGAAAACAACCCAAGCCCCAATAAAATAGAGGAACTCAAGTGCTTCATTATTTGTTTATATTTAGATGAGACCTCAAATATATGAAAAAAAACGGCAGATTCTTATTCTGTTTTTAGATATCTAGATAAAAGATAAAGTCCCCTGTCTTTTAGATGTCTCCTCTGGGGAAATTTTCATGCTAGCATATGTTTGTTTATCAATTGTTTGCAGTGCCAGTTTATTTATCGCCTTTGGCACGGTCGTGCCATCACAGTGGCAACGCTGTGCCATCCGTGTGGCAGGGCCGTGCCATCGTAGTGGCACAGTATTACCGCTATGATGGCAAGGGTACCGGCTATATCGTTTCCGTGAGCAGTCGGTATTTTTGCGTGTGCTATATTATAATGTACCCGATATCCGTTGCCGTAAAAAACTTGCAAAATAATGCCCGATAAATTTGGATTGTATGTTTTATAGCATTACTTTTGCACCCGCATTCGAGAGAGAACGGCGCTTCAGAAATGATGGAAACGTGGAGGTATCCTTGGGTAGGGGATGAGGTTGGCTGGGCCAAGCGATAATTTCCAACCGCCCGGAGATCGACGAGAGAAAATAAATCGAGAATTTTTCACCGAAAAATTTGGAGATTAAAAAAAAGTCCTTACCTTTGCAGCCGCAATCGAGAAACGATAGCGAGAGAGTTCTTTGAGAGATTTACATAATTCAACAAGTAGTACAAGTATTAGGAAAATTAATTTTCCGGATTGATACCGTCAAAGAAGTATGACTTTGGACTACAATAACGGATTCCGGAGCGAGGACATAAAACAATTTAAACAACGAAGAGTTTGATCCTGGCTCAGGATGAACGCTAGCGACAGGCTTAACACATGCAAGTCGAGGGGCAGCGGGGGTAGCAATACCCGCCGGCGACCGGCGCACGGGTGAGTAACGCGTATGCAACTTACCTATCAGAGGGGGATAACCCGGCGAAAGTCGGACTAATACCGCATGAAGCAGGGGCCCCGCATGGGGATATTTGCTAAAGATTCATCGCTGATAGATAGGCATGCGTTCCATTAGGCAGTTGGCGGGGTAACGGCCCACCAAACCGACGATGGATAGGGGTTCTGAGAGGAAGGTCCCCCACATTGGTACTGAGACACGGACCAAACTCCTACGGGAGGCAGCAGTGAGGAATATTGGTCAATGGGCGTAAGCCTGAACCAGCCAAGTCGCGTGAGGGATGAAGGTTCTATGGATCGTAAACCTCTTTTATAAGGGAATAAAGTGCGGGACGTGTCCCGTTTTGTATGTACCTTATGAATAAGGATCGGCTAACTCCGTGCCAGCAGCCGCGGTAATACGGAGGATCCGAGCGTTATCCGGATTTATTGGGTTTAAAGGGTGCGTAGGCGGCCTTTTAAGTCAGCGGTGAAAGTCTGTGGCTCAACCATAGAATTGCCGTTGAAACTGGGGGGCTTGAGTATGTTTGAGGCAGGCGGAATGCGTGGTGTAGCGGTGAAATGCTTAGATATCACGCAGAACCCCGATTGCGAAGGCAGCCTGCCAAGCCATGACTGACGCTGATGCACGAAAGCGTGGGGATCAAACAGGATTAGATACCCTGGTAGTCCACGCAGTAAACGATGATCACTAGCTGTTTGCGATACAGTGTAAGCGGCACAGCGAAAGCGTTAAGTGATCCACCTGGGGAGTACGCCGGCAACGGTGAAACTCAAAGGAATTGACGGGGGCCC